>JACCDG010853463.1_pt1 | contig 20612 bp, 7 predicted proteins | sample 7442471 | NCBI WGS metagenome assembly JACCDG01 (sample SAMN15323444, study PRJNA562643) | freshwater metagenome | isolation source: river surface water | place: USA:Blue River Watershed | collected 2017-08-17 | reverse complement strand
CCACCGGTTATTTTAAATCTGCGTCAGGAGCACCTTTCCCAATTGGCTCACTGACCACCAGCAACGCCAAGTACATAGTGGTAGGTGCGCTGGTAAAATTTGTACCGCCAGCTGGCTACTTCTTTGATGCCAACAATCGTTTGAAATTGGGCACACCCAGTTTGCCAGATGAAAAAATTGAAATTTGGGCCAGCCCCAACGAAGTGTTTGTGGACGGAACCAACCAAGGCCAAGGCAATTTCAGCGACGGGTCTGGACCAGTTACACTGAACAATTTTGTACCAACCGGAGCCATTCCTTCTGAGGTTATTCCTTTGTTTGTGACTGACATTCCAAATTCAGTGGAAACACAAATAATTGATCAAATTGCTCTGTTTAGAAATTTTGGGCTTGGCTATGACAGCACAGGCACAGTGACAGGCACACCATACACTTGGTACATCATAACCAGCACAAACTTGGCTGCTGATTCAGCCTGGAGTCAAGAGTATGCTGGCAATACATCGGGTACAAATCTTGATTCGTCATGGCTGTTTCAATTTATCACTGATGGAATCACTTACACAGTGACCAGCCGAGCGCTGTACTATTATTTTGGCAGTGTGCTTCAAACGAGATTTTTCTTTGAATCTGGGCAAAGAATTTATGATTCACGCACTGGCACAGTGATCAGCGACTTTGTAAAAGTGCTCAAAGTCAACAATCAACCTGACAGCAGTGCGCCGCTTTACACAGACTACAGTCTCAGCATTGTGGGTCAGCCAGTTGAAAGCGATGGCTATGTAGATGATTTTCAAGTGCTGGTCAGCTATCAAGACATTGACAACGATGGTATTGCCGACGATCCTGATTTTTTCAATGCCATTGTTGCTCCCACAGTAAATCCAACCAGCAAACTGGTATTTTTTGAAAAGACTGTGGACTTTGACAATCTTCAAAGATATCTGTTGGTAGAACCAGCACGAGTTAATTCAAACTACGCCACTGAAACTGACATTGAGTTGGTCAAAACAGAATTTGTCAACGGACAAGTTTTTTACGCCACATCAGAGAACAAATTTTTTGAGCTGGCAGTGACTGGCCTGGGCAACAGAAATCTCATTGATGTCAGCAATGATTGGATTGCTCGCACTGGTAGAAACAGCTTGTACTACCAGTACCGACACAATGCTCCACTCACAGCCAGAATTGATCCAGGTACTACCAACATCATTGATCTCTATGTTGTGACTCAACAGTACTACACTCAATACATCAATTGGATTCGCGATACCACTGGTACTGTGCCTGAACCAGTTCAGCCCACACTGGATGAGTTGACTACTCAGTATCAAGGTCTTCAGCAATACAAAATGATCAGTGACAATGTGGTAGTCAATAGCGTGACATTCAAGCCATTGTTTGGTCCCAAAGCAGCTTTGGATCTACAGGCCACTATCAAAGTGATCAGAGCACAGAACAGCACAGCCAGTGTGAGTGAGATCAAGAACACTGTGGTCACGCTGCTGAATTCATACTTTACCATTGAAGCATTTGACTTTGGCGATACATTTTATTTTTCTGAGCTCGCAGCATACATCCATCAAAATGCCGGCGGTATTATCAGCTCTGTTGTGCTGGTACCTCTAGATCCAGAAAAGTATTTTGGTGATTTGTATGAAATCAGATCAGCACCCAATGAAATTTTTGTCAATTCGGCTGGAGTAGAAAGTGTTGAAGTTATCACGGCTCTTACCAGTACCAATCTAAGAACAGCACCAGGCAGCGGAGTGATTTAATGGCCACAGTTCGTACGATAGATCTATTACCACCAATATTCCAAACTCAAACCAACCGGCAATTTTTAAATGCCACGTTGGATCAGCTGGTACAAGAACCTAGATTTCAAAAATCGCAAGGTTTCATTGGGCGTCGATTTGGTCCAGGAGTCACTGCCAATCAAAACTATGTCACTGAGCCTACGCCCACTAGAACTAACTATCAGTTAGAGCCTGGCGTTTTGAGAGTTGATCCCGATGACAGTTCCAAAATCATTGATACCATTACCTATCCTGGCATCCAGGATGCCATTGGTGTTCAAGGTGGGTACAAAAACAATGCTGATAGATTGTATACCAGTGAGTACTACACATTTGATCCATTTGTTGACTATGACAAATTTGTAAACTATGGACAGTACTACTGGGTTCCAGGCGGGCCTGACGCTGTTGACGTCAGTGCCACAACTATTCCTTTTACCGACGACTTTGTAGTAACCAAAACTGATTCAGGCTATCAATTCAGTGGCATTGCTGGAACCAACCCTATACTGACTTTGGCACGAGGCGGAACATATACCTTTACCATTGATCAAACTGACAGTAATTTTTGGATTCAATCAGCTCCAGGAGTCAATGGCCAGCTACCTGCCACGCCCAATATCAGCAGTCGCACAGTGTTTGGTGTTGAAAACAATGGACAGTCGGATGGTGTAATCACTTTCAATGTACCAGACAAAACTGCGCAGCAATTTTATTACGACCTGCCCAGCATAGGCACTGTGGATTTGGTTACCACTCTTCAGTACGAACAAATTCAAGGACAGAATCCAGCAAACTTTGTGGCCACCTACGGCGGCATTGATGGCATAACCAATCTCAATGGTCGCACATTGATTTTTGCCAACAACACTGCTCAAGACCCATCTAGAAGCATTTGGCAAGCAACCTACGTAACCGACGGGTTGGGCAACATCACTATCAACTTAGAGCCAGTTCAAGCAGTGGCTCAATTTCAAAAGTTTGCCATTATATTTGGTACTACCTACAGCAATACCAGTTGGTACAAAACTGCCACTGACCAATGGGAACAGATTCCGTTGTTGAGCGCTGTTCAAGACACGGTGTTTTATCAAGACAGTGAAAACGCAGATTTTTCTGGCAGAATCAAATTGACAGAGTTGGCCCAAGACCCCACTCTGGATATCAATGACATACTGGGACAAAAAAATTACACCAGCCCCAATGGCGTGGTGTTTACCAACAATCTCAAAGTGATTTTCCGGGGACCAACTGTGCCAGCCAGCTACAGCAACAATGCTTATTATGTTGCTGGAGTGGGATCAGCCATTGAACTGTTGCCAGTTGGTAATTATGTAACGCCCGAAACTTACACCAACAGTGCTACTATTCCTTACGATAGCACACCATTTGATACTTCGCCATTTGATGGAGCTCTCAACCAGCCACTGATACCAGACTACATTGTAATGGCTTTAGACAGCCCAGACCTAAATGCTTGGACCAGAACCAATCGTTGGTTCCACATAGACGTTTTACAAGCTGCTGCCACTTACAACAACAGTGAGTTTGTGATTGACAATGAGTTCAGAGCCAAGCGTCCAATTCTCGAATATCGCGGCGGTCTGCGGTTGTTCAACATGGGAACCCAAGCTCAACAGCCCATTGACATAATTGATTTTTCAGCGACTGATGCTCTCAGCAATGTCAATGGCACAACTGGCTACAACATTGACGGTTACAGCTTTGTTCAAGGCACCCGGGTAATCTTTGCTGCTGACCAAGACCCTGATGTGCGTAACAACATTTATGTTGTAAACTTTATCAGTCCTGACGGGGCTGGAGATGGATCAACAATCAATCAGCCAATTATCAATTTGACTTTGGCAACCGATGGCGACGTTTTGCCCAATCAATGTGTGGTATGCCTAAGTGGATCAACACTTCAAGGCAAGAGTTTTTGGTATGATGGTATTCAATGGGCTGCTGCGCAAGACAAAGTTTCTATCAATCAGCCTCCGTTGTTTGATGTGTTTGACAGCGACGGTATCAGTTTTGGCAATACAGCCAAGTACCCCAGTACCAACTTTGGCGGCAACAAACTGTTCAGCTATGCCATTGGCACGGGCCAAGAAGATCCAGTGTTGGATTTTGCGCTGCGTTATCTCAGCATTCGCAACGTTGGCGACATTGTGTTTGACAACAATTTGTACACTGAATCTTTCATTTACACCAGGGGATCAGTCAGCACTGAGCTGCCAGTCAGCTCAGGCTTTGTACATCAGTATTCAACTCGCGTTGATTACACCAAACAAATAGGATGGCAAACTGCGGCCACCACCAGCAACATATATCAGCAGTTTGAATTTGCATATCAAGACAATCAACTGCTGGTGTGCGATATTGCGGCCAGACCAGTTCACACTGTGCCCAGCGTCAAGGTTTATGTTGAAAATCAGTTCCAAGATCCTGATTCTTATACCTACACAGTGACCAGTGATACCACAGTGGTTGATTTGACAAACACAGTGATTGCCAATGGCAGCAAAGTCATTGTGCTGGTGCTCAGTGATCAAGTCAGTGCCACAGGATTTTACCAAGTTGCTGCCAATTTGGAAAACAATCCATTCAACGTCAACAGTGACACATTTACACTGGGTACAATTCGTCAGCACTATAATTCCATTGCTGAAAACTTGCTGGGATTTCAAGGCAATATCAACGGTGCCAACAATATCAGAGACCTGGGCAATGTTGTGCCTTATGGCCTTAACATACTTCAGCAAAGTGCTCCATTGACCATTGCTGGTTATTTTTTCCGTAGTAGACAATACAATATTTGGGCAGCTTTACAGTACAACAGTCAAGAGTACGAAAAGTTCAAAGCACAACTGTTGAACAATGTAATCACCAACGATTATACCAACTTGACTGTGGCGCAAACTTTGACTCAGGTCATTGCTGACATAACCAATGGTCGCACTGATCTAAATCCTTTTTATTGGAGTGACATGCTGCCACATGGTACAACATTTGTGGAAAATGTGTACACTGTGACTCCCATCAGTACCAATGTGTTTGACACACAAAATGTCTACAACTATACCAGCGCCAACTACCAAGGATTACTGGTATATCTCAACACTGATACCCTGTTGATCAGAGGCGTTGACTACGACGTCAGTACCGATGCTCCCACAATCACAGTGAATATTTCGTTGTCTGTGGGAGACACCATCACTGTTCAAGAATACAGTTCTACTGCAGGCAGTTTTGTACCAAACACTCCTACCAAATTGGGACTGTATCCAGCATACAAACCTGAAATATACTTAGACGACACCTATGTCACACCAACACTGGTCATTAGAGGCCACGACGGCAGCATAACCAAAGCCTTTGGTGATTTTAGAGATCAGCTGCTGCTTCAGTTTGAAATTAGAATTTACAACAATCTCAAACTGGATAACAATCCTGTGCCATTGACCATGGCAGACGTTGTGCCAGGACAGTTTAGAACCACTGACTACACTCTCAATGAGGTCAACAGTATTCTCAGCAAAGATTTCCTTACCTGGACCAGTTGGAACAAACTTGACTATGTTGCTCAAGATTACACCAACAATCAGTTTACTTGGAACTATCAAGCTGCCAGCAACAAACTGACCAGTCCACCCCAACCATTGAGACTGGGCGGGTGGCGCAGCATTTACAATTATTTTTACGATACCATATATCCCAATACCAGACCTTGGGAAATGCTGGGATTTAGCGAAGAGCCAGATTGGTGGCAAGTGGAATATGGTCCAGCTCCATACACTGGAGATAACTTGGTTCTGTGGGATGACCTTGCTGCGGGCTTGGTCAAAGATCCCAATGGGCCATATGTGCTCACACAGTATGTGAGACCGCAGTTGACTCAAGTGATTCCTGCTGGTTCAGAAGGTGAACTGTTGAGTCCGCTGTTCAGCGTGGTTGGCAACTACGACAGCAATACGTTCCGAGCCAGTTGGATTTTTGGTGACGATGGTCCTGTGGAAAACGCTTGGCGCACTTCCAGTTCATATCCTTTTGCTGTGATGCGTTTGTTGGCTCTGACCAGACCTGCTGAGTTTTTCAGCTTGTTTGCTGATCGTGACTTATATCGTTTTGATACGTCACTTGATCAATATGTCTACAATGGGCGTTACAGGCTAGATGCCAATGGCATTGAAATTTACGGCAACGGAACCAGCAAAGCCAGTTATATCAACTGGATTGTGGACTTCAATCGTGTCAGCGGCATTGACAGCACGGAAGATCTCACTGTGGCTCTCAGCAATCTTGATGTGAGATTGTGCTATCGTATGGCCAGTTTCTCAGCTAAAAATTATATTCAAGTTTACAGCGAGCGCAGCAGCCCAGACAGCACCAACAGCAGTTTGTTGCTGCCCGACGAAAGCTACAACTTGCTGTTCTACAAAAACACACCTTTTGATTCATTGGTATACAGCAGTGTGATGATTCAGAAAGTGGCCAATGGATATGCTGTGTATGGGCGCAGTATCACAGAACCTTATTTCACAGTACTGGTCAGTCAAATCAACGGAGCCACTAGACAAATCACTTCAGGTGGAGTCACAGTAACAGTACCAACCGAATACACACAAACCACTGTGCGAGTACCTTACGGTTATGTGTTTACCAACGCCACAGTGGTGGCTGACTTCTTGCTGAGTTATGGAGCATATCTTGAGTTTCAAGGTTTGATTTTTGACAGTAGAGAAAATGGGTACACACTGAACTGGAATCAAATGGTCAATGAGTTTCTGTATTTCACAATACAGGGCTGGGCTGATGGTACAGTTATCAATCTAAACCCAGCAGCTACCAAACTCATGATTACTCGACCAGGTGCCATTGTGGATGATGTCAGTGTTCAAACTTTGGAACAAAAAATTGTAAACCAAGATGGCCAACCACTGGATGCTAGAAATCTTGTGGTGGATAGGTATGACAACACTTTTGTGATTGAAAGTTTGACAGGTGAAACAATCAACCTTTTGGCAGTGAAGTTTGTGACTTTTGAACACATGATGGTGTTTGACAATCGCAGCATCTTCAATGATTTGATTTACGATCCAGCCACTGGCGCACGACAAACTCGTCTTGAACTCAGTGCCAGCACCACTGTTGAATGGAATGGACAGCTCAATGCTCCAGGCTTTTTGCTCAACCGAGACAACATCGAAGAGTGGCAACCATTTAGAAAATATGCCAAGGGTGAAATTGTTCGTTGGAAAAACAACTACTACAGTGCCAACGACATAGTTCAGCCCAGTGCCAAATTCAGAATCAGTGATTGGTCAAAAAGCGACTTCACTAGAATTCAGCAAGGGTTGTTGCCCAATTTGGCCAACAAAAGTGACCAACTGGCGCAAACCTACTGCATCAACAATGCCAATCTTGAACGCGACCAAGATCTGTTGGCCTATGGCTTGATTGGATTTAGGCCCAGACAGTACATGGCAGCACTAAACCTTGACGATGTCAGTCAAGTCAATCTCTACAGTCAATTTTTGCCAACCAAAGGCACAGTGCGAGCAGCAGAAATTTTCAAATTTGCTGACCTGGGTCGTGGCAGTGCTGAATATGATATCTATGAAAATTGGGCCATACTCAGAGCTACCTACGGAGCCAATGCCAACAGAAGTTTCTACGAGTTGAGATTGAACGAAGCGCTGCTGACTTCAAACCCCAGCATCATTGAAGTTATACAGCCAGGGCAAGTCAGCGAAGCTGATCAAACTGTACAAGTTGACAGTATCTGGAAAAGCAGTTACAAGATTACCAGCCCTGATATTTTGACCACTGAAATAGTGTCAACCACAGAGTTGCCCACTGCTGGATATGTCAACATTGATGATGTAGATATCACAGTGTTTGATATCAATGAGCCCACAGCACTTGATGCTAACCTCAACGAAATCAAAGTTGGAAGCACTGTATGGGCTGCCAAAATCAATGACTATGACTGGGGTATTTTTAGAACCACGCAGATTCCGGGTCGCATAACCACAGTGCGATCAAATCTCAATGGCAAATCAACAGTAACGTTTTCTCAGGCCCATGGACTGAGCAAAGGTGATCTACTGGTAATCAAGTTTTTCAGCGCAGAACTAAACGGCACTTACAAAGTTGACAGTGTGCCTGATGTGTTCTCTGTGTTGGTGCCATACACTTTTATCAATCCAGCACAATTTCAAGTCACTGGCAGTGGCATTGGATTTAAACTAGTAACTCAGCGTGTGGCTCAGGCAAGCGACGTGATAAACTTGTCATATGCTCAAGATATTTTGCCTGGCGCCAAAGTTTGGGTAGACAACGATGGCACAGGACATTGGACTGTGTTGGAAAAACAAGATATTTTCCAACCCGGCGGGTTGTTATTGCCAACTTTTGAAACCGTAGATGCCAAGTTTGGGCAAAGCGTGTCTCAAAGTGTAGACAATCTTTTTGCCATGGTTGGCGCTCCAGGGTTCAACAGCAACGTAGGTACAGTTCATAATTTTGTAAGAAGCTCTACACAAGCGTTGGAATACAATGGTACAATCGAATGTACAGCCATAGACACAGTGGGATTTGGCAGTGTACTGGATGTTGGCAATCAGTTCTACACAGCAGTGGGAGCACCTGAATCCAATAACAATGATGGATATGTAGCAATCATTTCTAGACTGCCCACCACTGCTGACTTCTTTTTGACTCAGTTGATTACTCCGCCAGAAAACGATCTGGGGCTTGGTTGCAAATTTGGAACCAGTGTTGTGCTCAGCGACGATGAAAGATGGTTATACGTTGGAGCTCCAGGTGTAAACAAAGTTTATGCTTACGGGTTAGTTGAAGCACAGCCACAATCAGTTACCTACATTGCCAATGGATTCCAAGTATTTTTCAACTTCAGCAACTCAATACAAATTGACAATGCTTATCCAGGGCAAATTTTAGTTACACTCAACAACGAACTTCAAATTGAAGGTGTTGACTATACCATCACTGCTACCGATATTGTTTTTGCTGTGACTCCGCCCAAAGATTTGAGAGTGGTGATTCGCCGAAAACAAAGTCAAACTTATTTTGGTGATGGTTCGACTCAAACTTTCAGTCTCATTGACAACTTGGCATTGGCCACAGATATCAACAGTTTTACAGTGGTTTTGAACGGCGTACTTCAGCGTCCAAACATTGATTATGAGTTGTTGAGCACCAGCAGCGATGTGTATTTCTTCTCAGCACCAGGATCAGGTGCTTTGATTCAAATCACTACACCATCCTATTATAAATTTGTTGATGAAATTGTTTACAAAGTGCTGGTTCAGGGCAACATCAGTGGCAACACACTCACAGTCACCGATGCTATTGCCAATGGCGCTCCATTGACTGTTGGCATGAAACTGGCTGGAGCAGGTATAAATCCTGAGACAGAAATCACTGCCCTGGGCACAGGCACAGGTGGAGTTGGAACTTACACAGTAAGCATCAGTCAAACAGTGTCAAATACCACAGTATACGCCAGACTGGGCGACAATGCTGGGTTTGGTACCAGCGTCAGTTGTACCACTGACGGGCAGCAAATAATGATTGGCGCCCCAAATGATCGCACTGCCAGCATCAATGACAGTGGAGCCATGTACGTGTTTGATCGTGCTGTACAACAGTTCTTGGTCAGTACAACCAATACCACAAATTTCACAGTATCTGGACCTGTTTTGGTCTCTCCAACATTTGTCAGTGTCAATGGATCATATCTCAACAACAGCGCTGACAGTGTCAATGGCAATTTCAGTGTGTCTGGCAACACTGTAACTTTGAATACAGCGCCAAGCATTGGTGATCAAGTTCAAGTCAGTGTAAACACTTTTGAATTTGTACAGAAACTCACTGCGTTGACACCAATACAGGGTTCGCAGTATGGACAGGCTGTTGATGTTTGTGCCAGTAACTGTAGTTTGTTTGTGGGCGCACCATTTACACCAGTTCAAGTTTCAAGATTCCAACTAGCCCCTGAAGCCGGCAGTGTTTATCGAGCAGTAAATCAAAGCCGAATCTACGGTGTGATTACCAGTGTAAATCCCAATCCAGTGTTGGTTGGCGGCCACACTCTGCGAATCAATAACTATGAAGTAGCTGTGCCCAACGCCCCCAACAACACAGTCACAGGTTTGGCCAATGCCATTAACTCTTCGGGTATACCCAATGTGTCAGCTTCTGTGGGAGCAGCAGGTACCGCATCGGCAGGACTGCTGACTTTGACTGTGATAAATTTTGATGCTGCTGATCCGTTCAATAGACTGTCTGTGGCTCCAGGGCAGATTGGTACCACTTTTGAAAGACTGGGGTTCAATACTTTTGTACAGACTCAACAGATTTTACCGCCCTTGGCTTTTGATTTTGGACATTTTGGTCAATCAGTGACAAGAGATCTATTCAGTGATTCAGTGATCATTGGAGCTCCGCAAGCCAATTTGGTACGTGCCACTACTTTTGATGGTGGCACAACATATTTTGATGGTAAAACCACTGTGTTTTTCCAAGTTGAAGTTCAAAGTGGAGCCGCATATGTTTACGACTATTTAGACAGTGCGACTTTTAGTTTGTCAACTCCGGGCCAATTTGTGTTTGGTCAGCAGCTGACCAACAACTTTATCAACAGTTTGGATCAGTATGGTACCAGCATCAGTTATCGGAACGGCGTGTTGTTGGTAGGCGCTCCGGGTCACGACACCAATGACAGCACTGAAAGTTATAAAAACTACGGCAGTATCAATCTTTTCAACAACCCAACCCGTAGTCCAGCTTGGGTACCCATCCGAGTTCAACAACCAGTTGTAGACATAAGACTGATCAATGGAGTCTATGCCTATGACAGAATTACCAGTGCTCGCACACAGTTCTATGACTTTTTTGATCCACTACAAGGCAAAATACTAGGTGCTGCCAGACAAAATATTGATTATATCGGCGCCATTGATCCTGCAGGCTACAACACTGGTGCTGTAAACAACTATGGCAAACCCTGGGCAGTAGAACACCTGGGACAAATTTGGTGGGATACCAATTCAGTGAGATTTATCGATCCCAACCAGGATGACATTGTTTACGCAGCACGCCGTTGGGGACAAGTGTTTCCAGGCAGTTCTGTCGACATGTATCAATGGGTTGCCAGCTCTGTGCCTCCAAATCAGTACACAGGCCCCGGAACTCCGCGCAACGTGACCAGTTACACAGTGAAAATTGAAGTCAACACTCAAGGCTTCCTTGTGACCAATTACTATTTTTGGGTGCGCGGCATTACCAGTATTGCTACTCAAATTGGTAAAACATTGGCACCAACCACAATAGCTCGCTACATTCAAGATCCCAAGGCCAGTGGCATTCCTTATGTGGCATTTTTGAACAGTTCTACCACGGCAATCTATAATTCCGTCACAGATATCAGTGCGCAAGACACTATTCTCAGCATAGAATTTGATCGTGAATTCACTGACAACAACGTTCACACTCAATTTGATTTAATACCTCAAGATCGTGCCGACGGATTCTTGGCGCCGATACTGTACAGAAAACTTCAAGACAGTTTCAGTGGAACCAATGCCACTGGAGCGCTGGTACCTGATCCATTTTTGCCTGTGGCAAATCAATACGGCGTACAATTCAGACCTAGACAGAGCATGTTTGTGGACCGATTCATGGCTCTACAGAACTATCTCACTCGAGTCAACAATGTAGTCAAACAGTATCCCATTGTTGAGTCAAGAAACCTAAGTCTGCTGTTTAGCCAGGACCCTGAGCCATCAAGTGTCAGCGGTCAATGGAACAAGCGTGTGGCCGACTTGGAAGAATTGAGTTTTCAGAATTTGCTTCAAGTGCCTGTGGGTTACAAATACCTAGTGGTATCTGACAGCTCGCAAAATGGCCTGTGGACAATATATGAAGTTACTGCTGCCAAGACTTTGGCCAGCTTGAACTTGGTGTCAGTTCAAACCTACGACACTACCAAATATTGGCAACACATTGATTGGTACCAACCAGGATACAACCCCAGTGTCAATCCTGCTGCCACTGTGCCAAACTATTCAGCGTTGGAAACATTGAATCTGCCCGTGGGCAGCAGTGTGAAAGTAACTGCCAACGCTCAAGGTAAATTTGAAATCTATCTGCTGACTGATACTGGATGGCAGCGTGTGGGGCTTCAAGACGGAACCATTGAGTTCTTGTCAAGTCTGTGGGATTATGTAGGTGCTGGGTTTGGGTTTGATGCTGATGTGTTTGACAATCAGTACTTTGACCAATATCCCAACGTTGAAACAAGAAAAATCATACAGGCAATCAACGAACAAATTCTCATTGAAGATTTGGCCATTGAACGTAATCGTGCGCTGGTATTGATGTTCAACTACGTGCTAACTGAGCAGTTGGCTCCTGAATGGTTGACCAAAACCAGTTTGATCGATGTTGACCATAGAATCAGAGGACTGGAACCGTTCCAGGTTTATAGACCAGACAATCAAGATTTTGTTGTGGATTATATTCAAGAAGTCAAACCTTATCACGTTCAGGTGAGAGAATTGAATTTGATCTATGATGGTCTTGATTCATATTTGGGCAGTCTCACTGATTTTGATTTGCCAGCGTATTTCAACACAGATCTACAACCAAATCAGTTTATCAGCCCGGTGCTGACACCTTACGCCTATCCCACTGCGATAGGCACAGGCCTGCCCAACACCAACAGTGACACTGATCCCAGCAGTGCTTTGTGGCAAACATTCCCCTACAACCAATGGTTTGCTAACTATCTGTTGACAGTTGAATCAGTGACTTTGCTCAGTGGGGGCTTTGGTTACTCGGTTGATCCCCAGGTTATTGTGTCTGGCACTTGTGTGTCGCCTGCAGTTGTTGTGGCCAACATCAACAGTGCTGGTGTTGTAACTGGACTCATTGTGGTTGATCCCGGACAAGGTTACAGTGAAACTGCTACCTTGACAATCACTGGCGGCGGACTTCCACAAAATGCCCAAGAATGGCAGCCATTTACTGAATACGAATCTGGTTCAGTGATCTTAACTGCTGATAGAAATTATTACAATGTAGATACAACAGGCACAACCAGTGGTGCCCCACCTGACCATTTGTCCGGCACTGAAGTCAATGGGTCTGCTGTTTTGACTTACATTGGCACCAATGCCCAGGCCATAGCAGTGATGGGCAACAATTTGGTGCGATCAATCAAGACCACTATCAAGTACGACAGATATCAATACCAAAGCGAAATCAATGAGTGGGTAGCTGGGCAAAATTATGACAATGGAACTCTGGTAAGGTACGATGGCCGAGTCTGGTCCGCCGACAATGATGACAGCACTGGTGTTCAGTCAGATACTTTTGATTTTGACCAATGGACACTGATTCCTGCTGGCACTTTGAGTGGAGTAGACAGAACCCAAGGTTTTTATGCACCACAAGTAAACGAACCTGGATTACAGTTGGGGCTGTTGATCGACGGCATCGATTACCCTGGAGTCCAGGTCACTGCTCCGGGGTTTGATCAAAACACTGGGTTTGATGTAGGCAACTTTGATATCAATCCATTTGATAACATTGCGTTTGGACCTGAAGGTCGCCCAACTTATGATCCAGGAATTCTAGATACCATATATCAAAGTTTCTTTGGAACTCCTGCCACAGGTCCTATACCCACTGGCACAGACTACACTGATATCAATGTAGCAGGTGGCGAATTTGTTGACACTTACTCAAGCCATGCGCCTGAAGAACTGATTCCAGGAGCAGAATTTGACACATTGGATTTCCGTGTGTACACCAGACCAGGTGGCGATTGGGATCAAAATGGTCATGGATTTGCCTGGGCCACAACAAAATTTGTGTTCAATTCGGGAGTAGAAATCAGTGGCAGCTTTGCCGATACAGTACCAAATCCTGTACAAGTGAGAGTGACCAATCAAACTCAACAACGTGATTTGACTTTGAATCTTGATTACGAGATTGATTGGAACGCTGAAACAGTGACGCTGTTGCCTAGACCATCGGCTCCTCCTGCTGTGTCAGGCGATACCATAGCGATTTCAATTTTTGGCATAGGTGGCGGCAATCAGCTGTTCAAACAAGGTTACAATGGAGCCGATGTTGGCAATAGTTTGAATGTACCTGTGGCATTTGATGAGATTGAGCAAATTGCGGTCTTTGTTGACGGTGCGTTAGTTACAGATTACACATACCAGTCTGATGGAAATATTGGAACCACAATTGATTTTGACTCTACATACGACAGCTCACAGTATGTAAATGTCACTGTGCTGGGATCAACCAATGGCGTGGATTTCAGCTGGAGCACTCCGGTTACACAGTATTTTACTGCCACAGGTTCGTTGACATTTGTGCTTGACAATTTTGTTGGCGGCACCAATCCTGCCAACATGATTGTGGAAATTGATGGTGTGAGAGCTCGCCCACCAGAAGGTGTGTGCTACATTGCTGATGGCAGCACCGCATATCAGTTGCCTACCAGAGGTGGATACAGTCAAAGTTTGATTTCTGACAATGACGTGCAAGTTTGGATCAACAACGAACCACAAACTTTGTATGTTGATTTCACGGTTGAACCATTTGTCAGCAGTGTAGATGTTAGAGAAGTGATTTTTGCAACAGCACCAGCCATTGGAGATCAAATCAATATCAGTGTTACAACCAAAGCTGATTATGTGCTTCAAAATGACGGCAGCAGTGAGTTCAGCAATATACTAGTGTTTAGAACCACTGGAGGTTTTTATCCCATCTTAGGCGACACTGTGGCTGTGACCACTTGGAACGACACTGCGCAACAAGATATTTGTACATTGTTGTGGCAAGGCCCAGTGACCACTGGCGTCACTGTGAACGAACCATATGATTCTGTGCCTTATGATTTGGCCACTGTTAATTCTACTCCAGGCAGTTATGATTACACCCTGGGCGATATTGAAACAGTTAACAATTTCCAACTGGGTCGAGCCATAACTGATCCCAGCCGATTGTGGGTCACTATCAACGGCGATAGACTGTTCTACGGCGAGTATTTGATTCAGGGTGAAGAACTGATTTTGCCAACTGGTCCAATCAGTGCCACTGACGTAGTTGTGGCAACGCTGTTTACTGATTCCACAGTGCCTGAAGCACTGGCATTTAGAATTTTCCAAGACATGCGCGATATTCAAGCAACTTACCGAATCACGCCCAGCACCACAACCACTCTGACACAGTCTGTGAGCACTACCGATGACACCATTTTTGTTGCCGATGCCAGTGCGCTGAATATTCCTGATTTGGCCAATAACATTTGGGGAGTGTTGACAATCAACGGCGAACGCATCATGTACAGAGAAATTGATTTTGTCAATAACTCAGTCAGCAGTTTGCGCAGGGGCACATATGGCACTGCAATTAGTACTCATGCTGTGGATTCACTGGTATACAATCTTGGTCGCGGCAATTTGGCTCCAACAGAGTATCAAGACAGAACAGTTGTTACCAATGCTCTAGCAGATGGATCAACCACAGTGTTCTCAGCAGCAAACATTGATCTCAGTGCTCTAGACCCAGCATTTGCTGAACAAGCAATTTTGGTATACGTGGGCGGCACTAGACAAATTGGCAACTACACTGTGGACAGTGTGGCACCAGCCACTGTGACTTTTGATCAAGCTCCTGCTGCTGGAGTTCAAGTCAGTATCCAGGTCAGACAGGGTCAAAGTTGGTATGAACCAGGTGCTGGTACAGCCAGCAATGGAGTGGCATTACAGTTACAAACCACTGAAGCCGGGGTCTTTTTTAGGGGCAATTGACCAAGCTAAATACAAAGATGGAAAATAACAGTCAAAAATCAGTGAAGCCACCAGTTGCTGCGCCTCAGCGTCGTCCCAACGAACAAGGTACTATAAATGTCAGTGGTTTTGTTAAAATTTATGACCCAAAAACAAAACAAGTATTTGTGGAGACCAGAGAATGATTCTGTTGCCAGTACCGTTAAAAATTGAAGGCTTTGTCAAGATTCACGACCCCAACAGCGGTGAAATTTTTGTGGATAAGAAAAATGCCATCCATTACGAAAATATCAGCATTGCCATGGCAGAAACTTTGGCACATCAGGACCAAGGGTGGATCTATGAAATGGCTTTTGGCAATGGCGGCAGCTCTGTGGATCCCACTGGTGTGATTACCTACTTGCCTCCTAATACCACAGGACAGAATGCTGACTTGTACAATCAAACTTATGCCAAAGTGGTAGATCAAAATTCCGCAACCAACACAGATCCTGCCAACAACAACATGACAGTGCTTCACACTGCTGGCAAAGTTTACACAGATATCTTGGTTACTTGTTTGTTGGATTATGGCGAGCCACCAGGTCAGCAGGCATTTGATAATTCAACCAATTTCAACGGTGAATTTGTTTTTGATGAATTGGGCTTAAAAACATGGAACGGCAGTGCCACAGATCTGCGTTTGATCACGCATGTGATTTTTCACCCGGTACAAAAGGCACTGAATAGACAGATCCAAATTGATTACACAATTAGGATACAAACACTGACAAACCTCAGTGTAGCATAAATATAAGCAGATTTTATGGAACTAAATACCATAAAGACTTGGAGCAGGACAAATGGCATATACAATTAATCTCACAGATGGTACGATTTTCGCTGTTATAGCGGACGGTACCATTAACACCAGCAGTAGCATGACGCTTGTTGGCAAAAACTATGCTGGATATGGTGAGTTCTTGGATGAAAACTTTATTCATCTTTTGGAAAATGGCAGTAACACCACTGCTCCTGGGGCACCACTAACAGGTCAACTGTGGTGGGATCAGACCACAGACACACTCAAAGTGTACAACGGTGCCAACTTCAAAGTGATCAGCGGGGCAACCAGCAGCCCGGCTGCCAGTCCGCCATCCAATCCAGTGGCCGGCGACCTTTGGTATGACAGCACCAATGCGCAGTTGAATGTTTATTCAGGCACAGCATGGATTGTGGTAGGACCAGCGTTTACTGCTGGCACTGGTGTTACAGGTGCTATTCCTGACACAATCACAGATGACGCTGCCGGCGTCCACGTTGTGATCAAGCTGTTTGTTCAAGATGAAATTGTGGGCATTGTCAGCAGAGATGCTGGACCCTGGACACCACTGGTAGCAATCCCTGGATTCTCAAATGTCAATCCTGGCATTCAGTTGGCCACTTCTGTGAGTGGAGTCAATCAATTTTTCCAAGGCACTGCTACCAATGCTCAGACCTTGGACGGATTGGACAGCACAGACTTTTTGAGCTCAATAGCCAATGATAGCACCACTGGTACACTGGGTATTTTGAATGATGGCGGTTTGACCATTGGTGTTGACAGTGATCTACGTCAATTTGTGTCTGGATCAGATGTGTTTATTCGTAACCAAACATCTGACAGCAATATCAAAATTCAAGTCAATGACGGTGGTGTGAACACCAATATGATCAATTTGTACGGTGCCAACGCTGTGGTTGAATTGCCTGGCACAGTGCTGTTAAACACTGGCGCACAAGCAGTGGCTCTCCAGAACGGAGCAGGCAATGGTGTTGGAAATATTGGATCTTCATCAGGCTATTTTAACTATGTTTTTGCCACAGCTACCACTGCCCTGTATGCCGACGTTGCTGAACGTTTTGAATCAGATGTAGCATACATGCCAGGCACAGTGGTTGAGCTAGGCGGCGACAAAGAAATTACCATGGTTAGAGCTGAACTCAGTGATAGAGTTTTTGGAGTTATCAGTACCAAACCTGCTTTTACCATGAATGGCGGTGCTGGTTCAGATGAAACTCACCCTCCTGTGGCAGTAACAGGGCGTGTACCTGTCAAAGTCATAGGCCAAGTTGCCAAAGGTGATAGGCTAGTTTCAGCTGGCAACGGTATTGCTAGATCTGCTCGAGCAGGCGAAGCCACAGCTTTTAATACCATTGGTCGAGCATTGGCCAGCAAGCTCACTGATGACATCGGCACAGTTGAAGCCATAGTCACAATAAAATAATAGGAAAGTGCCATGACATATACAGTAGGCGGGCTAATTCAGGCAGCAGATTACAACTCATTTGCGGGCAGTACCAGCAGTGGTATCAATCAGTGGTGGGGAACAGGTTCTACCACTTCAGGTTGGGGACAAACTGCGCTTTCAAACGTGTCAGTGGGTTCAACAGTGACTGCTACCAATTGGGCCTCTTTGGTAAACACACTCAGCAGCGGCGGATCACAAACCAATACCACAATAACGTCTCGCTCGGCTCCGACCACTGGCACACTGATCTCAATTTTGGCCAATGTTAATACTGACATCACCAACATTTACAACAATCGTGGCAATGCTGCGCTCAGTGGTAGTCAGTTTACAAGTTGGACAGGAACGTCTAGTAAAACCACTGGCACAGGTTCAGTGAGAACGGCCTGGACCATTACCTTCACACATACCATTACATGGGCTTCGGCTGACGCTGCCAGATACTTTTTCAATGCTGGCGGTAGAATCAAACTAGAAACCAATAAAACTTCAACTGGGCTTGATGCCGACGAAGAATGGAATGATTTGGCCAATACACTGATGTCTGATCTGTTTATCACAGGCGGATGGACCACACAAACCATTGCAGGAACTAGTTATACTGGCTTGACTAGATCTGGAGGCACTGGCACACCAACCACAAATCTAACCACCGCAGGTTGGTACAATTTAACAACCACTGACACAGATATATACCGACAGTATGCCGATTCTTTTCCATACACCGGTAATTATATCAATGTGGCTGCTAGAACTGCTGGTACCGGAACTCAACTAGTTTTGACCACCACTTGGGTAAGTCCAACTGGATTTGTTAATTATTCTCAAACTGCTATTTCAGGTGGTACAGCAACCACAGGCATTACTTTTGGAACAGCACCCGCCACTGTGGTAACGTATTTTCCGCCCAGCAGCACTTATTTGAGTGCGTCCTGGGGCACACCCACTGTGGCAGCAACCACCGCGTAAAAATCACCAAATTTATCACAAAGGGCCTCAAGGCCCTTTGTTTTTTGCTCCTAGTATGTTACAATAAAACATGGACACTGATCAAATTTTGACACAGGCACGAGCTCGATTTGAACATGCTGCTGCTCGTCGTTTACTTCAAGAAAAATATGAAGCTCGCATGGTGTTTGCTTATTCAGGCGGTATGTGGCGTGCTGGACCCCACCTCCAGACCACACTGCTGACCTGCCCAGATGCCAAAGCAGTTATTTTGGATTTGTACGACAACCCTGTACAAATTGATACCAAAGAGCTTTTTGCCATGAGTCAGCAACGTTGGCAAGAGCAAATGAATGCGTGGTTGGTTGAATATGAAAATTTAAATCAACAACGATGACTCAGGGCGTGGTTATGTTTGCCATTAACAATGGCACAGTTGATTATGTGAAAATGGCCAGCTGGTCAGCCAGCCGCATTGCTCGATGGCTAAATTTACCAGTGACGCTGATAACCAATCAGACCGTGATTGATTCAGTGTTTGACCAAGTTATTGTGATTGAATCTCGAGATCCCACGTCAAAATGGTATCATGATTTTGATCAAAGCATGCCTTGGTACAATGGTAATCGCGTTGATGTATACTCTCTCAGTCCATATCAACAAACTTTGGTTTTGGACACAGATTATGTAGTGGCCAGCTCGCAGTTACTGACCCTGTTTGAGTCCAAACAAGATTTTCTTTGCCATAACTGGGCCATAGACGTCAGCAACTCAACAAGCTACGAACAAAACAACTACTTTGGTCGTGGTCACATGCCAATGACTTGGGCCACGGTCATGTACTATCGTCGCAGCGCTCAGGCACAGTCAGTGTTTGACATGATGACCATGATCAAAGACAATTGGTCTCATTATCGAAATCTTTACGGCATACTAAACCCTACCTATCGCAATGATTTTGCTCTCAGCATAGCTCTAAACGTCTTAGGGGGCCATCAAGCACAGTACCCTAGTATACCCTGGAACATGATCAATGTTGATCCTGATCGACAGTTGAAACAACTTGACACTGATCAATTTGAAGTCAGCTGGATAAGAGATCAACGTAAATATCGAACCACCATCGCATGTCAAGATTTCCATGCCATGTGTAAAAAAGATCTAGGAGCAATAATTGGCAGTAATCAGTGAACGAGGCTATGTGGTTGTTGCAGTCAACAGCGCGACCAATTATGTTGACTGTGCTCGTAGATTGGCCTCTAGCATCAAGCATTGGAATCCAGGTTCAGAAGTTTGTCTGGTCAGTGATCAACAACATCATGCTCCTGAATTTGATTATCAAAAAACATTGCCGTTTGGGGATCAAGATCAGCAAAAATCATGGAAGTTGTCTAATGATTGGCAAGTATGGCGTGCCAGTCCTTTTAGGCAAACTATCAAATTGGAAGCAGACATGTTGATTTGTTCACCAATCAGTCATTGGTGGGAGATGTTACAACATCGTGATGTATGCGTCAGCACTGGCGCAAGAAATTACTTCAATCAACCAGCTCAATCAAGACGATATCGACAAGTGTTTGATGCCAATCACTTGCCTGACACGTACAATGCCATAACTTACTGGCGTGTCAGCGAGTTGGCACAAAAGTTTTGGATGTTGGTAAAAGATATTTTTCAAAGGTGGCACCGATACAAAACTTTGTTGAAATTCCCTGATGACGAACCTACCACTGATTTGGTATATGCTATAGCGGCTG
>JACCDG011117075.1_pt1 | contig 20614 bp, 22 predicted proteins | sample 7442471 | NCBI WGS metagenome assembly JACCDG01 (sample SAMN15323444, study PRJNA562643) | freshwater metagenome | isolation source: river surface water | place: USA:Blue River Watershed | collected 2017-08-17 | reverse complement strand
GACCATGATGGTGGTGACCCATGAAATGGGTTTTGCCCGCAAGGTGGCCAACCGCGTGATCTTCATCGACGTGGGCGGTCGCATCCTCGAAGACTGCTCCAAGGACGAGTTCTTCGGCCATCCGGAACACCGTCAGCCAAGGACCAAGGACTTTTTGTCGAAGATATTGGCGCATTGACGGTTGGTTGGCCGGGTCTCGCCCCGGCAGGCGAGGTACTTTTCTTTGCTTCGCCAAAGAAAAGTGCCCCAAAGAAAGGCGAGCCGAAGGCCGGGCCGCTGCGCGGTCCCTTGCGCTGCTCAGCCCGGCCAACGGCCTTGAATGCCTGCGGCGCTTTGCTTCGCTCGCGCCGGTTGCAGCTCCGCCACCCTTCGGGTCATGCGCATGTCTGTCCCACGAACGCTCGCAGTCGGGGCTGGGGTATGGCTTTGGGGCGATGTCGGGCGCTTGCGCTTCTGAGTCCCAAAGCCCTACCCCAACACTGACCCCCAAGGGACCGCCAAGGTACCCCAAGGAACAGCTTTGAGACAATACGCCCCATGACCCAGCAAATCACCATCACCCGCCCCGACGACTGGCACCTGCATGTGCGCGACGGCGCTGCCCTGCAAACCGTGGTGCCCCACACCGCCGCCCAGTTCGGCCGCGCCATCATCATGCCCAACCTCAAGCCCCCGGTGACCACCGCCGCCCAGGCGCTGGCTTACAAGGCGCGTATCCAGGCGGCCGTTCCTGCGGGCATGGCGTTTGAGCCCCTGATGTCGCTGTACCTGACCGACAACCTCGCGCCCGACGAAATCAAGCGAGGCAGGGATGCCGGCGTGGTGGCCTGCAAGCTCTACCCCGCTGGTGCCACCACCAACAGCGATGCGGGCGTGACCGACATCCGCAAGATCTACCCGGTGCTCGAAGCCATGCAGCGCGAAGGCGTGCTGCTGCTGGTGCATGGCGAGGTCACCTCGTCCGACATCGACCTCTTCGACCGCGAAGCGGTCTTCATCGAGCAGCAGCTCCAGCCCCTGCGCCGCGACTTCCCGGGCCTGAAGATCGTGATGGAGCACATCACGACGAAAGAGGCGGCCCAATATGTGGCAGACAGCGATGCGCTGCTGGGCGCCACCATCACCGCGCACCATTTGCTCTACAACCGCAACGCCATCTTCACCGGCGGCATCCGTCCCCACTACTACTGCCTGCCGGTCTTGAAGCGCGAGACACACCGTCTGGCGCTGGTTCAGGCCGCGACCAGCGGCAACCGCAAATTCTTCCTCGGCACCGACAGCGCCCCCCACCCGGCCCACCTCAAGGAGCACGCCACCGGCTGCGCCGGCTGCTATACCGCCCACGCGGCACTGGAGATGTACGCCGAGGCGTTTGATGCCGCCGGCGCGCTCGATCAGCTCGAAGCCTTCGCCAGCTTCAATGGCGCCGACTTTTATGGCTTGCCGCGCAACAGCGGCACCGTCACCCTGCGCCGCGAGAGCTGGACCCCGCCCGAGTCCTTTGCGTTTGGCGAGGCCGAGCTCAAACCCCTGCGCGCGGGCGAGGCGCTGCCATGGCGGCTGGTGACGGCCTGAGGCCGCTGCGCCGCGTGAGCGGCGTACCGCAGCTTCGAGCGGGTGGCGTACGCTGCGCCGGCATTGACCCTGCCCTGCTGGGCGTGGCCGACATCGACTGGTCTGCACCCTGGCTGGCCGATTGGCGCGCGTGGGGCGAACCCATCGCGCAGCAGGTGGCAGCTGGCGTGCCCCAGCCCGAGGCGCTCAGCGCGGCAGGCCATGCCCCCGTGCGCTTTGTGCCCCAGGCCGATCTGCCGGACGGTCAGGCCTACGAGGCTTTCATCCGCGCCAGTGGCCAGGTGCCCACCCGCGAGGGCCTGCACGACTTCTTCAATGCCTTGTGCTGGATGCATTTCCCGCAGGCCAAGCAAAGGTTGAACGCGCTGCAGGCGTCCGAAATCGCACGCGCAGGCGTGGGGCAGGTGCGGGGGGCGGTGCGCGATGCGGCCACGGTGTTTGACGAAAACGCGGTGCTGATCCAGACCAGCGACGCCGTCTGGCAGGCGCTGGGCGCACACCGCTGGCACGAGGCGCTGGTGGACCGGCGTGCAGAGTGGGTGCACACCCGGCTGTGGATGTTCGGCCACGCCGCACTTGAAAAGCTGGTGCGGCCCTACAAATCCATCACGGTGCACCTGTGGCGCGTTCCGGCTTCGGTGGGGCAGGACGTACTCGACGCCTGGCTGGCCCAGGACCTGACGGCAACCAAGCTGGCGTCCAAACCGTTCTCGCCTTTGCCAGTCCTGGGTGTACCCGGCTGGTGGCAGGGCAATGCCGACCCGCAGTTTTACGCCGATGCCGAGGTCTTCCGTCCGCGCCGTCCGGTCCGGCAGGCCGTTGAAAAACCGTACGCTGTTCAGGAATTGCCCGCCGGGGCTTGATTCCGGTCGTTTCGCCTCTACCATTCGCGCGTGGTTGCCCAGGGGGGTGACCGGGATCTGAAAGACACCATGAAACGCATTCTTCTTTTCGTCGCCACCAACCTGGCGGTGGTCGTCGTACTGGGCATCGTGGCCAACCTGCTGGGCGTCAACCGTTTCCTCACGGCCAATGGCCTGAACCTGGGCGCCCTGCTGGGTTTTGCCCTCATCATGGGCTTTGGCGGCGCCATCATTTCGCTGCTGATCAGCAAGCCCATGGCCAAGTGGTCGGCCGGTGTGCAGATCATCGAGCAGCCGCGCAATGCCGATGAAGCCTGGATCGTGGACACGGTGCGCAAGTTCGCCGACAAGGCCGGCATCGGCATGCCCGAAGTTGGCATCTTCGAAGGCGATCCCAACGCCTTTGCCACAGGCGCCTTCCGCGACTCGGCCCTGGTGGCGGTCTCCACCGGCCTGCTGCACAACATGACCAAGGAAGAGGTTGAGGCCGTGATCGGCCATGAGGTGGCCCACATCGCCAACGGCGACATGGTCACCATGACCCTGATCCAGGGCGTGATGAACACCTTTGTGGTGTTCATCTCCCGCATCGTTGGCTATGCGGTCGACAGCTTCCTGCGCAAGAACGACGAGGAAAGCAGCGGTCCGGGCATCGGCTACTTCGTGACCACCATCGTCATGGACATCGTGCTGGGCTTCCTGGCCGCCATCATCGTGGCCTGGTTCAGCCGCCAGCGCGAGTTCCGGGCCGACACGGGTGCTGCCCAGCTCATGGGCCGCAAGCAGCCCATGATCAACGCCCTGGCCCGACTGGGCGGCCTGCACAGCGCCGAACTGCCCAAGAGCGTGGCCGCCATGGGCATTGCCGGTGGCATTGGCCAGCTGTTCTCGACCCATCCGCCGATCGAGGAGCGCATCGCCGCCCTGCAGAGCGCGTGAGGCGCGCAGGCGACTGACAAGCGACGGCCGCGCCCTAAGATGGTGCGGTGATCGAGTCGAACCCCCTGGGGCTTGCATGACACGCAAGCCCCTTTTTCATGGCACACGCCGCCGCAGTGCGCTGGTGCATCAGCGTACCCGCCGTCGACTGCGGCAGTGGCCCGCGCCGGCGCGCGGCATGCTCTGGATGGTGCTGGGCGGCCTGTGCTTTTCGGTGCTCAACACCCTGGCGCGTGCCTTGTCCCAGCAGCTCGACGTCTACCAGGCCCAGTTCCTGCGCTACCTGACGGGTCTGGTGGTGATGCTGCCGCTGGTCTGGCACCACGGACTGCAGGCGTATCGGCCCGTCAACGTCGTCGGTCAGTTCTGGCGTGGGGGCGTGCACACCCTCGGGCTCATCCTGTGGTTCACGGCCTTGCCGAAAATTCCTTTGGCCGACATGACGGCGATCGGTTTCACCGGGCCGATCTTCATCATGATCGGTGCCGCCTGGTTCCTGGGCGAGCCGATGCGCGCTGACCGCTGGATCGCTGCTCTGATCGGCTTTGCCGGGGTGCTGGTGGTGGTGTTGCCCAAGATGACTGGCGAAGGCGGCTGGTACAACCTGGTCATGCTGGCGTCCTCGCCGGTATTCGCCGCATCCTTTCTCATCACCAAGGCGCTCACGCGCTACGAAAAACCCGGTGTGATCGTGCTTTGGCAGGCGCTGACCGTGACGGTGTTCAGCCTGCCCATGGCCCTGCCGCACTGGCAGTCGCCCAGTGCCGCCCAGTGGCTCGCGTTTGCCGCAACCGGGGTGCTGGGCACCCTCGGGCATTACTGCCTGACCCGGGCCTTTCACATTGCCGACATCTCGGCCACACAATCGCTGCGTTTTCTGGACCTGGTCTGGGCCTCGCTGTTGGGCTGGCTGGTGTTCTCCGACGTGCCGAGTGCTTCCACTTGGGCGGGAGCGCTGGTGATCCTGCTGGCCACGGTGTGGATTGCGCGGCGCGAGAGCCGAAGGTAGCCGCACCCATTCGGACTCGGAATGTGCAGGCCGTACCCGATCCCGTTCGGACTGAGCTTGTCGAAGTCCTGGGTGTGAAGCCCTTCGACAGGCTCAGGGCGAACGGGTATCAGGACCAACGGGCATCAGGACCAACGTTGATCAGGACGGGGCGGGGTCTGTGCTGTTGGCCACCCCCGAAGCCACATGCCCCGCCGGCACATGCTGCGCGGCCGATTCGATGTGACCGGTCTGGTCGTCGAAGAAAAAGTCCGGTTCGAACTCGCGCAGGAATTCGCCTTTGGGCAGGCCGCCCAGGAACATGGCCTCGTCCACCTCGATGTTCCAGTCCATCAGGGTGCGGATGGCGCGCTCGTGCGCCGGGGCGCTGCGGGCGGTCACCAGCGCGGTGCGGATACGCATATTGGGTGTGCCTTCCTGCTGCAGGCGGTGCAGCGCAGCCAGCAGCGGCTTGAACGGCCCGGCCGAGAGCGGCGTGGCCGCCTTGTCGCGCTCGTGCTGCTGAAAGGCTGACAGGCCCTGGGCCTGAAACACCCGCTCGGCCTCATCGGAGAACAGCACCGCGTCGCCGTCAAAAGCGATGCGTACCTCGTGCGGATGTTCTTCGGATGCGCGAGCCGAATGCGGGTAAACCTGCGCGGCGGGCACGCCGGCATCGAGCGCGGCGCGCACATCGGGCAGGTGGGCCGACAAGAACAGGTTGGCGTTCAGCGGCTTGAGGTAGCGCCAGGGCGACTGCCCGCGCGTGAAGCTGCCGCGCTGGATCGGCAGCCCGTAATGCTGCGCCGAGCGGAACACCCGCATGCCCGAGACCGGGTCGTTGCGCGAGAGGATCACGACCTCGACCCGGGCCGTGTCGGCATCGTTGAAGGCCAGCAGCTTGCGCACCAGCGAAAACGCCACCCCGGGTTTGGCCGGTTCTTCCAGCCGGCCCAGCTGCAGCTGCATGTAGGCGCGGTCGTCGCCCTGCTCGAAGACGTGGTTTTCTTCTTCGAAATCGAACAGCGCCCGCGAGGAAATCGCGACGACGAGCTGGCCTTCAAGTGTGGCGGGCATGACGCACTCCTGGCAATGAAAAGAAGGTCATCCTCGGGTTTGACCCGAGGATCCATGGATTCCCGATCCAGTCGGGAATGACACTTGATGGGCGTGGCGTCACAGCAGCGGCACCGTGCACGACGCACTGACTCAGCGCACCCACTGGTTCATCTCCATGATCGGCATCAGCACGGCCAGCACGATCACCATGACCAGAGCGCCCATGGCGACGATCAGCAAAGGCTCGAGCACGGTGGCCAGCGCCATCGCGCGGCGCTGCACTTCGCCAGCCAGCTGCTGCGCGGCGCGGTGCAGCATCACAGGCAGCTGCCCGGTCTGCTCTCCCAGCCGGGCAAACATCGACAGCAGCCCCGGAAAACGCTGGTGGCGCGAGAGCGCCAGGGCCAGCGGCGCGCCTTCGCGCACCTGTACCAGGGCGTCGAGCGCATCCGCACGCAGCGCCTGGTTCGACAGGGTGTCGGCCGCGGCCTGCAGGCCCTTGAGGATCGGCACGCCGGCTGCGCTCAGCATGGCCAGCGTGGACGCAAAACGCGCCGCGTTGTACCCGCGCGCCAGACGCCCGATCACCGGCAGGCGCAGCCAGGCGGCGTCCCAGCGCAGGCGCAGCGCGGGCTGGCGCAATGCCAGGCGAAGGCCCAGGCTGGCGCCAATAGCCAGCAGCACCATGAGCCAGCCCCATTGGCGCACCGCCGCGCTCAGGGCCAGCATGGCGCTGGTCAGCCAGGGCAGCTGGCGCTGGCTGCCGGCAAACACCCCGGCCACCTGCGGCACCACCGAGGTCAACAAAAACACCACGATGGCCAGCGCCACCAGGGTGACGATACCGGGGTAGAGGGCCGCGCCCATGAGCTTGGCGCGCAGCTGCTGCTGGGCCTCCAGGTCGTCGGCCAGGCGCTCCAGCACGGTGCCGAGCTGGCCGCCTTGCTCGCCAGCCGCCACCACGGCGCGATCGATGGCCGGGAATTCCCTGGGAAAGCGCGCCAGCGCCCGCCCCAGGCTGCTGCCGGCATTGACCTCAGCGCGTACCGCCGCCATGACGTTGCGCTGTTTCTCGTTGCCCGATTCGTCGGCCAGAGCCGCCAGGGCGCGCTCCACGGTCAGGCCGCTGCCCACCAGGCCGGCCAGCTGCCGCGTCCACACCGTCCGTTCGCTGGCACTGAAGGCCGCACGCGCCGATCCGATCGGTTGTTGCCACCAGGGCAGAGACCGGTTGTCGGGCGCCTCGGCGCCGATCAGGCGCACGTCCACCGGCACCAGCGACTGTGCACGCAGCTGGCTGCGCGCGCTGCGCGCGCTGTCGGCTTCCAGGGTCCCTTTGCGGACCTGTCCATCGGCTTGCAGGGCTTCAAAATGGTAGGCGGGCATGGGTCTCTCTCAGCGGCTGAAGTAGACCACACCGGCCTGCCCGCTCCAGAGCGTGCGTTCTTGCAGCGTGCCTGGGTAAAAAGGCCCCAGGCCCTGGCTGCGGTTGAGCTGCGCGAACCACGACCAGTGCGGTTTCCAGCGCTGGCGCAGCGTGAGGCTGGTGTCGGCGTTGCCCCAGCCTGCGCCCGCGTGCACGCGCGACAAAGGGCTGAGCTCGTGACTGGTTCGCCACATCTCTGCGCTGGCCCAGGTCACTGATTGGGTCAGCAAGATGGTGCTGTCGTCGCTCAGCGCCTGGCGGTAGGTGACAGAAGGCGAGATTGCGCTGCCTGCGCCACGCCCGAGCAGATCTTGCGTGAGTACCAGACCCAAGCTCCAGTGCGACCAGCCCAGGTAGTCGAGGGTGGCCTTACCGCGCACCGTCTTGCGACCGGGCTCGATCGCATCGGTAGGTGAGTCCTTTTGCAGGTTGACGATGCTGGCCGACAGCGAGGTGCGAAATCGCGCCGAATCGAGCCAGTCGTAGGTCAGGGTGTTGTCGGTCCTGACCTGACCGAAGCGATGCCAGGTCTCTCCATCCACCGGGCCGGCGCGCCAGCGGCCGTAGCGCAGGCCGATCATGGGCCGCAAGGACGGCGTTGCGCTTTTCGCCAGATCGTCGACTTTCAGGCGCACGCCCAGGCTCCAGAGCAAGCGGTGCTCGGGTGGGTTGTCGCTTGCCAATGTGTCTTGGCCACGCGCTCCCGCTGTCGCCAGCACAGCGCTCAGGCACAGGAGAAGGCGGTGGCGGGTACGCATGAAGTCAATCTCGGGTCACGCGCAGCAGTTCTTCGGCACTGGTGGTGCCGGCATCGACCAGGCGCTGGCCATCGTCCCGCATCAGCACCATACCCTGCGCCAATGCGCTGGCGCGCAGCTCGGCTTCGGCGGCGCGGTTGTGGATCTGTGCGCGGATTTCGTCGCTGGCCACCAGCAGCTCAAAGATGCCGGTGCGGCCTGCGTAGCCGGTTTGCCCGCAGGCCTCGCAACCGGCGCCGTGGCATTCGGTGCAGGTCTTGCGCACCAGGCGCTGGGCGAGCACGCCCAGCAAGGACGAGCTGAGCAAAAAGGGCTCGATGCCCATGTCGGTCAGTCGGGTGACGGCGCTGGCGGCGTCGTTGGTGTGCAGCGTCGCCAGAACCAGGTGGCCGGTGAGCGAAGCCTGGATGGCGATCTGCGCGGTCTCGAAATCGCGGATCTCGCCGATCATGATCACGTCCGGGTCCTGCCGCAGGATGGCGCGCAGCGCCTTGGCAAAACTCAGGTCGATCTTCGCGTTCACCTGCGTCTGCCCGACGCCCGGCAGCTCGTACTCGATCGGGTCTTCCACCGTCATGATGTTGTTGCGCGAGGCGTCCAGCCGCTGCAGCGCGGCGTACAGCGTGGTGGTCTTGCCCGAGCCGGTCGGTCCGGTCACCAGCAAAATGCCGTGCGGCTGGGCAATCAGCTGGTCGATCTGCTGCAGCACGCGCCCCTGCATGCCCACCGCTTCGAGCGTGAGGCGCGCCTCGCTCTTGTCGAGCAGACGCAGCACTGCACGCTCGCCGTGGGCGCTGGGCAGGGTGGAGACGCGCACGTCCACCGCACGGGTGCCCAGGCGCAGGCTGATGCGGCCGTCCTGCGGCAGGCGCTTTTCGGCAATGTCGAGCTCGGCCATGATTTTCAGGCGCGAGATCAATGCGGCGTGCAGCGCACGGTTGGGCTGCACCACCTCGCGCAGCGTGCCGTCCACCCGAAAGCGCACGCTCGAATGGCGTTCGTAGGGCTCGATGTGGATGTCGCTCGCACCGTCGCGCGCGGCCTGTGTCAGCAGCGCGTTGAGCATGCGGATGATCGGCGCGTCGTCGCTGGCTTCGAGCAGGTCTTCGACGGCGGGCAGCTCCTGCATCATGCGCGAGAGGTCGGCGGCCGACTCGACCTCGCTGACCACGGCGGCGGCGCTGCCTGCACCTTCGCCTTGGGCGTGGGCATAGGCCTGTTGAACCCGCTGGCTCAGCTCGGCCTGAGGCAGCAGCTGCCACTGGGGCTGCCCCGCGCCATGCAGGCGCAGCACTTCCGACAGTGCGCTGCGGTCAGACTCGGCGCAGGCCCACAGCGTCAGGCGCTGACCGTCGTCTTCGAGCAGCAGCCGGTGGTCACGGGCAAAGGCGTAGGGCAGGAGCTGGCGCATGGCGGGCTCAGGGTTGCTTGGGCGACGCAGCGGGCGTGGCGGGCGATGCTGGTGTGGCGTCGAGCGGACGCATCACCGGCGCGCCATTGACGCTGTCGAGCAGCGGGTTGGGCCGGGGCTGGGCTTGCTGCTGCAGACCGATCATTTCCTGGTAGCGGCTGGTCGAGAAGGCCTGCGTGCCTTCGGCGTCGCGCAGCACCACGGGGCGCAAAAACACCATCAGGTTGGTCTTGTTGCGGCTGCGGTTTTCGTTGCGGAACAAGCCCCCCAGAAACGGCACATCGCCCAGACCGGGTACCTGGTTTCTTTCGTCGGAGAAATTGTCCGAAAGCAGGCCGCCGAGCACGATGATGCCGCCGTCTTCGACCAGCACATTGGTCTCGATGGCGCGCTTGCTGAATGCGCGGTCGCTGACCGTGTCCATGCCGTTGACCTTGATCACGTCCGACACCTCCTGGTAGACGTTGAGCTTGACCGTACCGGTCTCGCTGATCTGCGGCTTGACCCGCAGGGTCAGGCCCACGTCCTTGCGTTCAAAGGTCTGGAAGGGCGATGTCACGCCCCCCGAGTTGACCGTGGTGTTGCCGGTCTGGAATGACACGTTCTTGCCGACCACGATGCGTGCTTCCTCGTTGTCCAGCGTCATCAGCGTGGGCGTGGACAGCACATTCGCGCCGATGTTCTTTTCCAGAAAGTTGGCCAGCCCGGCCAGGATATAGGTGCCGTTGACATAGCGGAAGGCGCCGATGTTGATGCCGCCCGGCAGCGAGGTCGTGGCCGTCACGCCCTGTGTTGAGAGGTTGACGATGTTGCCGGAGGTGCCGAAGTTGGTGCCCAGCACGCCCACATTGCCGCCCTTGTTGCCCAGGATGTTCTGCCACTGGATGCCCATCTGCGCCGCCTTGTCGGCGTTGACCTCGGCGATCAGGCTTTCGACCATCACCTGCGCGCGCCGCTGGTCGAGTCGGTCGATGACTTCGCGCAGCTGGCGGTATTGCGGCTCGGGCGCGGTGATGATGAGCGAGTTGGTGGCCGGGTCGGCCTGGATCTGGCCGCCGGTGGAGGGTTGGGCCGACGGCGTGATGCCTGCGGTGGCGGGGTTGCCCGAGGATGCCGGCGAAGTCGTGGGCGATGCCATGGGCGTGCCCGAAGCCACGGGGCCGGCGGCCGGGTTGGTGCCGCTGCTGCGTGCCTCGGCAGCCAGTGCTGCGCGCAGGGTCACCGCCAGGCGCGTCGCGTCTGCGTTCTTGAGGTAGACCACATGGATGTTGCCGCTGGCCGCGCCCGGCCCGCTGGCCGCAGGCAGGTCCAGCTGCTCCACCAGCGCACGCACCAGGCCCAGGCGGGCCACATTGGCGGCGCGCACGATCAGCGCGTTGGCGCGCACATCGGCCAGCACGGTGGTGCGGAAGCCACCATCGGTGGGCGCAGGCGCCGCGCCCGGGGCGGCGGCGTTGCTCGCGTCCACCAGGCGCTGCACCATCGGCGCCATGTCGCTGGCGATGCCGTGCTGCAGCCGGATCACGTCCACGCCGGTGGCGTTGGCCACGTCGAGCGCCGCCACGATGCGGCCCAGGCGCTGCAGGTTGTCGGCGTAGTCGGTGATGACCAGCGCATTGCTGCCAGGTGTCACGTTGATGGTGTTGTTGGGGCTGATCAGGGGCCGCAGCACCGGCACCAGGCTGTTGGCGTTTTCGTGGTTGAGCCGGAAGATCTGGGTCACGACCTGGCCGCCGCCACTGGGCGCGTTGCCCGCGTTCACCGGACCGCCTTGCAGCTTGGCGTCGGCTTCGGGCACCACGGTGTGGATGCCGCTGTTTTCGACCAGTGCAAAGCCCTGCGTGCGCAGCTGTGCGGCAAACAGCCGCAGCGCCTGCGCGGGCGGCACCGCCACCGTGCTCGACAGGCTCATCGTGCCCTTGACGCGCGGGTCGACCACCACGTTGGCGCCCGAGAGTGTGGCCACGGTGCGGGCCACCGCCTCGATCTCGGCGTTGACAAAATTGAGCATGACTGGCTCGCCGGGCTTGACGGTGGCTTTGCCAGCCTGGGCCAGCGCGGCCGAGGGCAGCAGCACCGACACCAGGGCCAGTGCCAGCCAGGTGGGGCGTGAAGAAGACAGGATGTGGAAGCGTTTCATGGTCATCCCAAGGAAAGCAGGCTGCGCGCGCCATCGCGGCGGCCAATGATGTTGAGCAGATTGGACAGGGCGACTTCAGAGCCGGGTTCGGCGCTGGCCTCGCCAGCAAAGCGCAGGCGCTGCCCGACCCACTGGCCCTGACCACTCAGACGCAGCGGGCCGCTGAGCGTGTCCAGCGTGAGCGCAGGCGTGGCGGTGCCGGTGTCGCCGCCTTGCAGGGCCAGCCGGTAGCTGCCCATCGGGCGCAGTGTGGACAGGCGCGAGGCCAGGTCCTGCACTTGCAGCTCGGTGCGGCCGAGCCAGTGCAGCCGACCTTCGCGCCATTGCAGGCGCAGGCCGGTGCTTTGCCATTGCAGCTGGCCTTCGGCCTGCAGGGTGTTCCAGGGCGCGCCCAGGCCGGCCAGCAGCGCCAGGGGCCAGCTGGATTGCTGGTCCTGCAGCGCCAGTTGCCACTGGCCTGCATCGCGGCCGAGCAGTGCTTGCAGCGGTGTCGGGGTGCAGCAGGGGCTGGAGAGGGTGAGCGAGAGGCCAGACCCGGTCCAGGCCAGGCGCCATTGCACCCGGCTGGGCAGGCTGCGTGCGCCTGCGCTGCCGGCGCCGCCGGTCAGTGCCAGGCTGGCCGATCCGGCCCAGACGGTGCCGCGCGCATCGCCCAGCAGCACCCGCTCTTGTGTGGCCCAGCGCACGCCGGCGGCCAGCCAGTGCGCGGGCGCGCCCCACAGGGTGGCCACCAGCGCACCGGTGCAGGCGCCCAGCACGGCCCAGCGCCAGGACGGCACAGGCTGGGCAGAGGTGGATTGGGCGGTGCGCATGTTGGTTCAGGGCAGGCGCATCAGCAAGCTGCCTTGCCAGATCGGGTCGGTGCTCGGGGTCTTGGCTGTGCCAACAGCAGGCTGGCGTTGCAACTGGGCTTGCTGGGGCAGTGCCTGCGCCTTGTCGCGTGCCAGGCTCAGCCATTGCGCGAGGCCTTCGGCGGGTGCGGCCTTGAGTGTGACCTGCAGCAAGTCGCCTTGCGGCTGAAGCTGCACGCCCGGCCCCAGCAGGCGCTCGGCCCCTTCTTGCAGCAGCCCCATTGCCGCGCTGCGGGCCAATCGGGCCGGCGCCTGCAGCTGTTTGGCCTCGGCTTGCCATTGCAGCATCTGGCGCGTCTGCGCTTCGAGTTCGGCCTGGCGTACCGGCGCAATACGCCAGGTGGTCCAGGCCGGGGCGATGGCGCCTTGCCACAGGGCCAGCAGCGCCAGCAGCAGTGCCAGAGACAGCAACAGCCGGCGCTCACGCGCAGGGCGTTGACGCCAGGCCTGGTGCAGGGCCATCAGAGGGATCTTGGGGGTCTTGGAGGTCTTGGCGGAAGTGCTCATGGCCTGCTCTCCTGGGCTTGCATGCGCCAGGTGTTGTCCTGGACCTGCAGCCGGTAGCCCTGGCGCTGCAGGGCCTGTTCAAACGCGGCTTGCTGGGCAGCCGTCCAGCCCGGTGCGGGCCATTGCAGGCTGCCGTCCAGGTAAGACAGGCTGGTCGGGCTGGCCGTGCCAGGCGGCAGTGCGGTGCCGATGGCTTGCAGCATGGCCTCGAAGTCCTGCGGGCCGAGCTGACCGCTGCCCTGGCGCAGGCGGGCGACTTCGCGCGCCATTTGCAGGGGGGCGTCGACCACCACCGTGACCTTCGGAAAGCTCTCCTGCAGGATGCGTGTCCATTGCGCCTGCTGTTCGTCCCATTGCTGGCGCGTCTTCCAGGCCCAGGCGTTGAGGCCCAGCAGCTGCGCTGCCAGCAGTGCCAGCAGGCCCCAGCGGGCCGGGCGCCACTGCGGTGCCCGCAGCAAGGATTCCAGTGCGCGGCGCAGCGCTTGTCCACGGCGCGCCCGCAGGCTCGCTTGCAGCTCGAACTGCGCCAGGTTCCAGCCGCTGCCGAGCGCTTGCCGCCAGTGGCTGGCGGCGTCGACCAGTTCGGCGCTGGTGTTCAGGCGCGTCTGCACCCACTGGGCCAGGGCAGGTTCGGATTGCACCGTGGCACCGGCCAGCCACGCGGGGGGCAGTTGCGGGGCAACCGCCACAGGCCAGCCGCTCACGCCCTTGTCTTCGCTGCGGCACCACAGCCAGCCGTGGTTTTCGTCGCCCAGCGCGTGCCAGAACTCGCCCTGTGCGGGCGGTGCCAGCTCGGGCACGATGCGCTGCACGGGCAGCCCGGCGGCTTCGAGCGCTTGCAGGTGGGCGTTGAGCCAGGCCTTGTCGCAGGCGGCCACCCAGGTGGGCTCGCCCGACTTCCATTGGGGGGCCAAAGCCAGCTGCAGCTGTGCGGGGTCTTGCAGCAGGCGTTCTTCGAGCAGCCCCGCCAGCGCAGACTGCAGCCTTTGGCCCGAGCGCCCCAGACCCGCAGGCAGGCTGACGCGGTGCCACGAGAGCGCCGCCGCAGGCACCATGGCCACGACTTCGACCTGCCGCTCGGCGCGAGGCAGCAAGGCCAGTGGCGTCTGGCTGCAGGTCAGTCGGGTGTCGGTGCTGCCCGAGTCCAGCCATGCCACGCCGTAGGCCGCCTGGGGCTCGGGCGCACGCAGGGGCAGTTGCAGCAGCAATGTTCTCATTTCGAGGATTGTAGAGAGGCGCTGGGCCGCAAGGCCTGCGGCGCGCGCACCCGCCAAAGCATGCGCACCTGGGTGCCTTCGCGCTCGATCAGGGCGAGCTCGTCCTGCACCTGCGGATCCAGGCGCAGGCGTCCGTAGATTTCAAAAAAGCGGCTGCGCACCGCGTGCTGGCGGTCGTCGAGGTTACGGCCTGCCGCGCCCATGGCTTCGGCGGCTTCCTGTAGGGAGTTCCAGGGCCGCTGGTTGCGGCGCGCCACCAGCTGGCGGGCGCTGGCGGCGTCCAGCCCAGGCACCACCGCCTCGAGCACCACAGCGGGTGCGGTGTTGAGGTTCACCGGTGTGGCTGCCGGCAGCACGGTGGCGTAGGGCCGCAGCCGTTCGATGGTGTCCACGCTCAGCCCGACCCAGACCAGCTGGTCCAGCCGCTGAGGCAGCAGCGGCGCCTGCTGGCGTTCGTCGGCCGTCTGGCGCCCGGGGCGTTCGCTGGGGCTGGCCTGGCTGGCCAGCAGGGCCTGCGGCCATTGACGCAGCAAGGCACTCAGCTCGGTCATGGGCAGGTCCAGCCGTTCAAACAGGCGCACCCAGGCGGCCTGCGCGGCGGGGGTGGGTTGGCCGTCTTCCACCAGCGAGCCCAGGTTGAGGCGCGCCTGTGCATCACTGATCTGCCCGGACAGGTAAATGTCGGGGTCGCCCTCGCGCCATTGCTGGTCCTGCGACAGGAAGGTGGAGAGCTTGGACTCCTGCACCGCCAGCGCCCAGGGCTCGCCCAGATGGTCGACGTTTTGCGCCGAACGCGCGTCTTCGGCCAGGATCAGGCGCGTCCAGTCCAGCGCGCCGACCATCAGCCACTGGTTTTGCGCCCGGCCGCGCTCGGCGATTTCCACCTCGACCTGCCGCCACTGCAGCCACAGCGCCGCCGAGGCCAGCGAGGCCACCAGCGCCACGGTGAGCATGGCGGCCAGCAGGGCCGCGCCGCGCTGCGGCGGGTGGCGGCGCTTCATGAGCCGCTCCCCGACAGGGTGGGGCGCACCCAGTCCAGCGTGATGCGGCCGGCCACCGGGGTCACGGGCGGCAGCTCGAGCACCAGCCGCACGCCGTCGGGCATGCGTGCGGGGGCGGTGTTGCCACTGGGGGTGTTGACCTCTGCGCTCGATTGCGGGTTGGTCCAGCTGCCCCCGCGGTGCACAAAGAGTTGCCAGCCGGTCAGCGGATGGATGCTGACCTCGGCCGCGCGCAGATCGGCCGTCGGGCTCTGGCTCCAGAGGCTGGCGTTTTGCCAGGCTTGTTGCCAGGCGGCGCGGGTACGCACGGCAGGCGACTGCCAGCGCAGCCAGTCGCCGCCGCCGGGCCGGCTGGCGTCCTGCCGCCAGGTCCAGGCCACCACGCGCACGCCTTCGCCGGGCTGCACGTCTTCGCGGGTCAGTCGCAGCACCTTGCCGTCCCAGTCCCAGCCGGGTGTGCCCTGCAGCCCGGCGACCCGGTTCAGGTCGCTCTGCCATTGGGCCAGCCCGGCCTGCAAGGTGCGGACCTGGTCGGCGCGCTGTTGCAGGCCTGTCTGGGTGCGCAGCATGGCATCGATGCCGCGCCAGGACATGAGCGCCATCAGCGCCATGATGCCGATCGCCACCAGCACCTCGACCAGGGTGAAGCCAGCGTTCTTGCGCTTCATCGGCCGCATCCCATCAGTTGCGTCCCATCACGGTCGACAGCTGCAGCACCGGTACGCCCAGGTGGGTGACGCGTGCATCGACCCGGTTGAAATTCGGGTTGGGCGTGGACTGGACCTGCAACTGCACCTGCAGCGTCTGGCCGGCCTGCACGCATTCGGCTTGCTGGATGCCGATGCCGGGCAACTGGCGTTGCAAGCGCAGGCGGATGAGTTCGTTTTCGGCGCAGATCTGGCCCAGCATGGCCAGGCTCTGACGTTCTGCGTTGTGGCTGAGTGCGCCGGTGGCCTTGAGCCCGGCCAGCAGGGCCACGGCCACGATGCCCAGGGCCACCAGCACCTCGATCAGGGTGAAGCCGCGCTGCTTCACGGTGTGGCCCCTGGCGGTACACGCCGCAGCTCAAAAGGCCGCAAGCCATCGGTCGCGACCCACAAGCGGCGCTCCGGGCGCTCGGCAGTGAAAAGGGCGATGCGTTGCGGCGCGATCAGGGGCTCCGGCCCCAGAACCACGGGGGCTTCGGTTTGTGCACGCGTCTGGTCAGACAGCCAGCGCTGCAGGGGTTCCGCCTTGGGCAGCCCCTGCACCACAAAACCACCTTCGCGCAGCAGCCACACTGCGCGCACATCGCTGGCGCGGGCCTGCGCACGGGCCGATTCGAGCACGGCTGCAAGGCGCTGGGCGTCGCGCTCGAGCGCGCTGTCGGCGCTGTCGCGCAGCGCCAGGCTCACACCGGCGGTGGCCACTGCGATCAGCGCGACCACCACCATCAGTTCGACCAGGGTAAAGCCCCGGCTGTGCGCGTGTGGGGCCGCAGGGGCGGCCCGCTGATGGACGAGCGGCTTACTGCCAGCTGCCGATGTCGGCATTGTTGCCCTCGCCACCGGACTTGCCGTCGGCACCAAAGGACAGCACATCCACTTCGCCCTTGAGGCCCGGGTTCATGTACTGGTAGGGGCGTCCCCAGGGGTCGTTGGGCAGCTTGTCCAGGTAGGCCTTCCAGTTGGGCGGCACGGGTTCGCTGGTGGGGCGGGCCACCAGTGCCCGCAAACCCTGCTCGGGCGTCGGGTAGCGCATGTTGTCGAGCTTGTAGAGCTTGAGCGCCTGCATCAGATTGCCCACATCGGTGCGTGCGGCGGTGACCCGGGCGTCGTCGGCACGGCCAATCACATTCGGCACGATCAGTGCGGCCAGCACGCCAATGATGGCCAGCACGACCATCAGTTCGATCAGGGTGAAGCCGCGCTGGCGGCGCTTGCGGGAGGGTAGGAGAGTCTTCATGCGGTCGATCATAATGCCCGCATGTTGCAACTTCGTTTGTCCGATGCGTCCAGCCGGTGGGTGCCTGCAGGCGCAGCCACACTGCTGTGGGCGCTGGCCGCCGCATCAGCCATGCTGTGGTGGCTGCACCTGCCGCGTGCCGAAGTGCAGAGCGGTGCAGCAGCCAGCGTGGCTTCCGGTTCTGCGCAGGCGCCAGGCCAGCAGGGAGCGGCGCGTGCGCTGGGGCACACCAACGCCGTCGCTGCCAGCCCGGAGGCCGTCAAGCGTTTTGTGCTGCTGGGGGTGATTGCCGCCGATTCCGGTCAGGGCAGCGCCTTACTGGCGGTGGACGGTCAACCTGCGCGGGCTTTTGTCCAGGGCCAGGACGTGGCCGACGGCTGGCGCCTGCAATCGGTCGGGCGCAAAGGGGTGCAACTTTCTGCTGGGCAGGGTGGCGCCGCGCTGGAGCTGTCATTGCCGGGGATGGATTCCCGATCAGGTCGGGAATGACAAAGACTCATTTCATCCTCGGGTCAAAGGTAGATGTCATCCTCGGGCTTGACCCGAGGATCCATCCATTCGGCCCTTATCCCCGAAGGAACATCCGATAAACCGGATTGTTTGTCTCCTCGACATGCGGGTAGCCCAGCGTGTCGAGGAACTTGTCAAAAGCCTTGCCGTCTTTTGTGGGCACCTGGATGCCCACCAGGATGCGGCCGTAGTCGGCGCCCTGGTTGCGGTAGTGGAACAGACTGATGTTCCAGCCAGGGCGCATCAGGCTCAGGAACTTGAGCAGCGCGCCTGGCCGCTCGGGGAACACAAAGCGCAGCAGCCGCTCGTCTTGTGACAGCGCCGAGTGCCCGCCCACCATGTGGCGGATGTGTTCCTGAGCCAGGTCGTCGTGGGTGAGGTCCAGCGCCTCGAAGCCGTGCTTTTTGAAGTTGGCCGCGATCTTGCCGCTCTCACCCTTGCCGTGCGTGGTCAGGCCCAGGAACACATGGGCTTTGGCGGCATCGCTCATGCGGTAGTTGAACTCGGTCACATTGCGCGGGCCACCCGGCAGGCCACCGATGATTTCCAGAAAGCGCTTGAAGCTGCCGCGCTCTTCGGGGATGGTCACCGCAAACAAGGCTTCGCGCTCCTCACCTACTTCAGCCCGTTCGGCCACAAAGCGCAGCCGGTCGAAGTTCATGTTGGCGCCGCACAAAATGGCAGCGTAGGTCTGGCCTTTGGTCTTGTGCTGGTCGACGTACTGCTTGATGGCCGCCACCGCCAGGGCGCCTGCAGGCTCCACGATGGAGCGGGTGTCCACAAAAATGTCCTTGATGGCAGCGCAGACCGAGTCGGTGTCCACCGTCACCCAGTCGTCAACCAGGCCACGCGCCACGCGGAAGGTTTCCTCACCCACCAGCTTGACGGCGGTGCCGTCCGAGAACAGGCCCACATCATCGAGCGTCACCCGCTTTTTGGCCTGCACCGACTGGATCATGGCGTCCGAATCGTTCATCTGCACGCCGATCACCTTGACCTCGGGGCGCACCGCCTTGATGTAGTTGGCCACACCGCTGATCAGGCCGCCGCCGCCGATGGCCACAAAGACGGCATCGAGCGGGCCCTGGTGTTGGCGCAACATCTCCATGGCGATGGTGCCCTGGCCGGCAATGACCTCGGGGTCGTCAAAGGGGTGGACAAAGGTCAGGCCCTGTTTTTTTTGCAGTGCCAGTGAATAGTTGTAGGCGTCGGAGTAGCTGTCGCCATGCAGCACCACCTCGCCGCCCAGGGCCTTGACCGCCTCGATCTTGACCTGCGGCGTGGTGGTCGGCATCACGATCACGGCGCGGGTGCCGAGTTTGCTGGCGCCCAGCGCCACGCCTTGCGCGTGGTTCCCCGCCGAGGCACAGATCACCCCCTTTTTGAGCTGCTCGGGCGTGAGGTGCGCCATCTTGTTGTAAGCCCCGCGCAGCTTGAAGCTGAACACCGGCTGCTGGTCCTCGCGCTTGAGCAGCACCTTGTTGTGCAGGCGGCGGCTGAGGTTGCGGGCCAGTTCGAGGGGGCTTTCCTGGGCCACGTCGTAGACGCGGGCGTTCAGGATCTTCTTGAGGTAGTCGGCAGGCTTGAGGGAGGCGGGCATGTTGAGGAGCGACTTTATTAGGATGAGGCCAGAAGCCTTGTGGCAGCCAGCAATTGAGGGACCAGGGCACACAACTCGGCAATGGTGCTGTCGGAAACATCCATATAGCCTTCGTATTCCGCCAGATTGCGTTTTTGATGTGCGGCATCCAGTACGCGCCACAAATGGGGCGGCCACTGGATGGTGTGCGTGAGGCACTGAAAAACAGTGAAACGGTTTTCGCTGCGGTAGCCATGCCAGCGCAAAGCAGCCAACGCAGCAGCGTGCGCTGCGCCATAGGCGCTGATGAAACGCCCTTCAGCCGACAGATACGGCACTTGCGCGTCTGCAAGTCGTGCTTGAGCCATGACTAACAAGCGTTCAAACTCCTGCGGATCAAACGGTTCACGTTTGAGCTGTCCAATGCGGTGCAGGTTTTCCAGTGCTTCAGGCGGCATGGGACTCGTCCAGCAGATCCAGCACCTGCTTCTGGAAGACTTTGCTCACAAAAGACCCAGGGTCATTTTTGCGCGACTCGAACTCCTGCACGCTGTAACAGGTCGGATTGACTTTACGCCCTAGCTCAATTTCGACCGGCGCCAGGCATGTCAATACTTGCGAGAGCAAAAGGCCGTTGCCCACCAGCATCACATCCACGTCGCTGCCCGCGCCATCGGTTTGCTGGGCTACAGACCCATAGACCCAGGCCCCTGTCAATTGGGCACGCAAAGGCATCAGCGCCTGAGCCAGGGGCCATTTGAGACCCACTGTTTTGCGCGTCAGGGAGACCAGTTCGGCATAGACCGGGCTGTTGGGGTTGGCGCGAAACCGGCGCAGATTGCCTACCCGCTCTGCGCAAACCAGACCGGCTTCGGTCAGTGATTTGAGTTCCTGCTGCAGGGAGGCGCTGCCCAGCTGCGTCAGCCGCAGCAGCTCGTTGAGATGAAAGGAACGCTCGGGCATGCCAAACAGCCACTTGAAGACGCGCGACCTGCGTTCCGGAAATAAAGCTGTGCCGAGTGACATGCCGTGAATTTAGCATGATCAAGCTAAAAAATGGCATGAAACGCGCAAAAAAATGCCCCGAGCCTTGCGGATCGGGGCAAATCCACCTTTTCGGAGGGTGGAGGAGACAACTGGGTGTGCCAAAAAAGCACGGTTGTTCGTATTATAGGGCAAGTTATGCTGCACTGCCGCAATCCGGGCGCTGCCGCCTGAAAAGAATTGTGAAGATTCTCACTTTGAGACAGTCGGATGGCGCCAGCGGCAGCAGTAGGAGGGGCGACCCGCCGGGATGGAGCCCAAGGATCGCAGCGGGTCGCCGCTTCTACAATCCGGGGCGATTGAACAAGACAGAAGGACACAAGATGGAATGCACAGTCACCTGGACCGGCGCTGCCGGTACCCGCTCGGGCATGGGATTTCTGGCCGAAACCGGCAGCGGCCATGTGCTGGCCATGGACGGCGCCCCCGACGCCGCCAAGCCTGAAAACGGCGGCCAGAACCTGGCCCCCCGCCCCATGGAAACCGTGCTGGCCGGTACGGGTGGCTGCACGGCTTATGACGTGGTGCTCATCCTTAAGCGCGGTCGTCACGATGTCCGCGGCTGCTCGGTCAAGCTCAGCAGTGAACGCGCCGACGTCGACCCCAAGGTCTTCACCAAGATCCACATGCACTTCACCGTCACCGGCAAGGGCGTGCCGGCTGCCGCCGTGGAGCGGGCCATTGCCATGAGCCACGAAAAATACTGCTCGGCCAGCATCATGCTGGGCAAAACGGCGGAAATCACCACCAGCTTTGAGCTGGTGGAAGTGGCGGCCTGATTTCGTTTGTTGGTCGCTCTTGG
>JACCDG010290275.1_pt1 | contig 20628 bp, 20 predicted proteins | sample 7442471 | NCBI WGS metagenome assembly JACCDG01 (sample SAMN15323444, study PRJNA562643) | freshwater metagenome | isolation source: river surface water | place: USA:Blue River Watershed | collected 2017-08-17 | reverse complement strand
TGATGCTTACTTGGTTTACATAATTAGTATATGCAACTGTGAGTCACCATGACATTTCCTAATAGGAAACATGGGTAATTAGTACTTCTCAGCTCAACACATTACTGTGCTTCCACTTAAAGCCTATCAACGTAATCATCTCTTACGACCCTATGATTCCTTATCTTTGAGTTGGCTTCCCTCTTAGATGCTTTCAGAGGTTATCCTTGCCCGACTTAGCTACCCAGCGGTGCCCTTGGCAGGACAACTGGTAGACCATAGGTCAGTTCACCCCGGTCCTCTCGTACTAGGGGCAAATCTCATCAAGAATCAACGCCTGCAGTAGATAGGAGACCAACCTGTCTTGCGCATTTTAGTTTTATATATTTTATCAGCATGATGAATGCTTTACAATAACCTACATTACTGTAGGGATCGGACTATAACTTCATCTCAAAGAGATGTTCAACACTTAGTCTCTACGGGCTTACAAAATAAATGTAATTCCCTCGGAATTGTCCATCACATTATAGTGAGTGGGATTTTTCCGATATAAGTTGAATCTGTCATCATATATTACTATATGAGACCGCCGCAATATGATTGGTTTATCTAAACAATAGTATATCAACTATTGTTTCCAAGATACTTAACTTGGATTTTTATTTTTTATTAGAACGAAAAAACCTGATTGATATATGAGAATATATTGACTGTCGTATTTCAGAGACGGATTCAGACGGTTTTGAAGTCATTATAGATAATAATAAATTATTATAGATGACAACTCCAAAACGGTCTGAACCCAGCTCGCGTATCTTTTTAATTGGCGAACAGCCAAACCCTTGGGACCTTCTCCAGCCCCAGGATAAGATGAGCCGACATCGAGGTGCCGAACACCGCCGTCGCTATGGACGCTCGGGCGATACTAGCCTGTTATCCCCGGGGTAGCTTTTATCCGTTGATCTTCCCCTGTGTCTAAAACAAAAGGTCGGTTCACTATGATCTGCTTTCGCACCTGCTCGGGATGTACCCCTTGCAGTCAAGCTCTCTTGTGCCATTACACTATCGGCATGGTTTCCATTCACGCCTAGAGAACCTTTGTATGCCCCTCCGTTACTCTTTAGGAGGGATTCGCCCCAAACAAACTACCCACCACACACTGTCTCTGAACGTTTTTTCGTCCAGGTTAGGATATACAATTTTTGAGAGTGGTATTTCACTGACGAGTATTACACGACCGAAACCGTGTACATAACCTCTCCCACCTATGCTACGCACAAAAACCATATACCCAATGTGAAGCTATAGTAAAGCTCCCGGGGTCTTTTCGTCTAACTGCAGGTAGCCGGCATCTTCACCGGCATTGTATTTTCACCGAGCAAGTCCTCGAGACAGTTCCCCAGTCATTACACCATTCGTGCGCGTCGGAACTTACCCGACAAGGTATTTCGCTACCTTAGGACCGTTATAGTTACGGCCGACATTCACCAGGGCTTATATCAGTCAGCATACAGCACTCCATACTCAATTGAGACTCTGCAGGAGATTGCTCAATTCAGTGGAGAGTGCTGTATACCCCCAATATTTAACCTTCTGGCATTGGTCAGGTGTCACCCCCTATACATCATCTTACGATTTCGCAGGGAGCTGTGTTTTTGATAAACAGTTGCCAGGGATACTTTCGCTGCGGCCCATATTACTATGGGCAAGCCTTATTCCGAAGTTACGGCTGCTTTTTTGCCGAGTTCCTTGAGGACCTCTCACTCGTTCGCCTAGGTCTTCTCGACCAAATCACCTGTGTCGGTTTGCGGTACGGTTCCATACAGCATATTCTTAGAAGATTTTCTCGGAAGGCGCTTCATAGATATCTCCCAGTCCGTAGACTGACATTTTGCCTCTTTTAACTCTTGTGTATCGCGGATTTTCCTACGATACGAGTCTACCAGCAGCAACCCAAATCCAATTATGGGCATCTATTTATTTCCTCCGTCTCTCCATCGATCCTGTATGAAGTCATGGAATATTAACCATGTGTCCATCAGCTCCGGCTTATCGCCATTGCCTAAGGGCCGACTAACCCAACGTTGATTGACATAGCGTTGGAATCCTTGATTTTTCGGCGGACACGGATTTCACGTGTCTTGCGGTTACTTGTGCCAACATTCTTACTTCCACACGCTCCAGCATGGCTCACGCCTTTGCCTTCAACGCAGAGTGGAATACTCTCCTACCGCTGATCCATATAAATATGGACCAACCCTCAGTTTCGGTACTACATTTGAGCCCCGATTATTTGCGGCGCAAATTCTCTAGATGAGTGAGCTGTTACGCTATCTTTAAAGGATGGCTGCTTCTAAGCCAACCTCCTCATTGTCGGAGAAATTTCACTTCCTTAAGCGCACTTAATGTAGATTTAGGGACCTTAACTTGAGATCAGGGCTGTTTCCCTTTTGACGTATGGAGCTTCGCCCCCACCGTCTAACTGCCATGTTCTTACCAACTGGTATTCGGAGTTTGATAGTTTTGACGAGGTTACCCCCTATTCAAAACAGCCAGTGCTCTACCCCCAGCGGAAACACATGACGCTAGCCCAAAAGCTATTTCGGAGAGAACCAGCTATTACCAGGTTCGATTAGCTTTTCACTCCTACCCACAGGTCATCCGAACATATTGCACGGTGAACCGGTTCGGGCCTCCATCCATATTTCTACAGACTTCACCCTGCCCATGGGTAGCTCACCTGGCTTCGGGTCTATAGCATACGACATAATTTTTCGCCCTATTCAGACTCGGTTTCCCTATGGCTCCGTGTGTATGACACTTAGCCTGCCGCATGCTATAACTCGTTGGCTCATTCTTCAATAGGCACGCCGTAGTGGTAGTAAACTACCACATCGACTCCTTGTAGACGTAGAATTTCAGATCTATTTCACTCCCCTCTCCGGGGTTCTTTTCACCTTTCCCTCACGGTACTGGTTCACTATCGGTCTTTGTGGATATTTAGCCTTACCAGTTAGTTCTGGCAGATTCCTCCGAGGTATTCGTGTCTCGGAGTACTCAGGAACATGAACAAAAAAGTTCAAACGTTTTCAGTGACGGGACTATCACCCTCTATGGTTAACCTTTCCAGGTTATTTACTTAACGCATGAATTTGTAACTTTTCTCTTTACAGACGTTCACGTCCTACAACCCCAAATGTACCTCAGTATGTTTTAGATGTAAAACACACTGAGGTCAACTTGGTTTGGGCTCATTCCGTTTCGCTCGCCGCTACTTGGGAAATTTCATTTGATTTCTATTCCTCTGGGTACTGAGATGTTTCACTTCCCCAGGTCAGCCTCTGTCAATCGACAGATCATCGAGCTCAAGCCCGATGGGGTTTCCCCATTCAGAAATCTCCGGATCAAAGGTTGATTACCACCTCCCCGAAGCTTATCGCAGGTTGTCAGCGTCTTTCATCGCTCCACAAAGCCAAGGCATCCATTCTACGCCCTTGCATTTCCTATTAGGAAATCTCATGATCACTGTGGATCACAAGTTGCACACTCTATAAAGTTATACGAGTGACCTTGAAATTGAATTGTTCAAGGATTTATAATAATTATGTGTTGTTGTAACACAAGTAAGCATTCATTGTTTTTATGAAAATACAATATTTCCTGTTTTCTTATAATGGTAATACCACTATAAGAAAGCGTTATATTGATTCAATATTATTTTTACAAATTACTATCCTCTACACGATAGATTAATTGAGGTTTGAAACCCGTGTTTCGTGACTCGATTAATTACAGTTAGAGATAAGAGAGAGTATACGAAAAACAGAAATAAAGTCAAGCGTTTCTATTGTTTTAACATAATTACACCATAGAAACTCTGGGAAACATGTGGAAAACAAAAAACCACCGTAGTGGTTTTTTGTAAACAAGAGCTATTAGTCTCTTTTAATCATTGAAGAAATATCAGAAAGAACTCGTCCAGCATGGTCGCGCCCTCCTAATCCGAATGCTAATCCTCCTGCGAGAGCAAGCATAGCAATGATTCCCATGAATATAATTTGAACAAATTGAGCTCCAATTCCCAATTGTGATAATGCCATCATAATAGCAAAAATCATAACTGCCCATTTTGCAACACTTGCTGCAAAATTAGAAGCATGCATATCAGCAGCGCGAGCAGAACCACGAATTGCTTTGAAAGCAAATTCAGCAATAACAGATCCGGCGATGAGGATAATAGCAGCAATAATCACTTGAGGAATAAATGTCATCACGATTTGTGATAGGAACATAGTGATTGTATCAAGTCCCAATACTCCGAGCGCTGTGATAAAGAAAGAAATAACTACAAACCATTTTACAAGTCCGCCAATCATTTTTCCTGAATTCCAGTTAACACTCATTTTACGGAACACATTCATCACTCCCATTTTTTCAAATAAACTGTCAACATGAGCAGCATTAACGAGCGCTGCGATACCTTTACCAATCAATCCTCCAATCAAAAATCCAAGTGCAATAATAATAAACGCAATAATAATCATAGGGAGATAGGTAACTATTCCAATCCATAGACTAGTAAGTGAACTCATGAGGTATGTACCTGTTGAATATAACATAAGAAAGACAATTTTTTTAACATGAATAAATAATTGGAATAGGTTCGATATTCCTATTCTTATCTCTATTATACACTATTTATCGTGTTGTACAGAGGTTTAGACCATATCTGGATGATTAATTCTAATAAGCAACTTTTCATGAGGAAAGTCAAGTATGTCACGAATCAGCTTGTCATACATTTTTAATCGATACAAGAATTCATCAGTAGATAAAATAACAAATCGTATATCAGTTGCGAGCTCTGATTCTAATTCAGAAATGATTTTTTCAGCACTAGCTCTGTCTATTTCATTCCCTACTACCAGTAGATCTACCATACGGTCTTTGTCATTCATAAAAAATCCTGACAATACGATGAGATCGGCTTTACCAGCTGGGGCAAGTTTTTTCTGGATTTCATTACGCTCCATAGTAACAGCCTCTCCTACGAATCCATACACTGACTCTGCATAAGCAAATGATGTATCCATAATCACACCACGGGTTTTTGTTTTCACAATTTTACCTTTGACCTCTACTGCATCATACGTTGGTCGCATTTTAATACAGCCGATTTTTAGCAACATTGCCAATTCATTATCCATCGTTGTTTTATCAGATCCCGTTTTACGGAGTAATTCATTATAACTAAATAATCGTTGTGGATTTCCTAATATTAATCGTAATAATTTAACACGAATATCTGAACCCATCAGGATATCTATTGTGCTGGTTAGTTTTTTTGTACGTAGTATGTTTGATTTTTTAGATGATATTACTGATTTAGTTTTCGATTTTGATGGAGACTGTTTTTTAATTGTTTTTTTAACTGGTTTTGACTTTTTAGGTTTTTGTTTTTTAACTGTTTTTGTGGTTATTGTTGTTCGTTTTTTAGGAGTATTTTTTTTAGGTACTGATTTTTTAGCTTGTTTTTTATTGGCTTTTTTCATATATACCTATTATATCACAGAAAAACAAAAAAATAGCCCCAAAGGGCTATTTTTTTGTTTTTGGTAGATTATTTGAGTTCTACTTTTCCTCCTGCGTCTTCGATTGCTTTTTTCAATGCTTCTGCGTCTTCTTTCTTCATGTTTTCTTTTAATACTGATGGAATTCCATCTACGATGTCTTTTGCTTCTTTGAGTCCAAGTCCGAGAGCTTCTTTAACTACTTTCATGATACCGATTTTAGCTCCTCCGTCAGCTGTTAATACAACAGTGAATTCAGATTTTTCTTCGGCTGCTGCTGCAGCTGGTCCTGCAACTGCTACTGCTGATGCAGATACTCCGAATTTTTTCTCGAATAATTTAACGAGCTCATTTAAATCAAGTACTGACATTGATTCGATAGCTGTTACGATTGATGCGAATTTAGCTGGGACTACAACATCTGCAGATTCTTCTACAGCTGGTGCTGATGTTTCAACTACTGGTGTAGTTGTTTCTTCAGTAGTTTCTACTACTGGTGTGTTTGTTTCTTCCATATGATTAGATAATTAAAATAATAAATTGATTATGCAGATTTTTTCTCTGCGATTTTTGACAATGCAATCACCATACCCTGTATTGGACTGTTGATTACATTTACGAACATTCCACGTAGTACTGGAGTCGGTGGAATCGTTGCGATCGCCATCATTGATGACTGATCCATGAACGCTCCCTCGAATATTCCTCCTACGATAGACATTTTGTCTTTTAATTTACCAGCGTTTTCATGCACGATACGCGCAGGAGCTGTTAAATCTGGACCGTATGCAATTGCGATTTCACCTGGTAGTTCTGGAATTACTCCTGTAAATCCTGATTTTTCAAGTGCTAATTTCAAGAGCGTTTTTTTGACTACTTGATACGTACTGCCAGCATTGCGGAGTTCTGATCGTAATGCATCTGTCTCAGGAATAGTTACCCCTGCAGCATGAACGAATACGACTGAACCTGCATCTGCGGTTACGGTACTGAGTTTCTCAAGTAATACTGCTTTTTTATCTCGTGATAATGCCATAATAATGGTTTGCAATATATTAATAATAGTACGAAACGAATAATCGTTTGAGACATGACCTGAGTGAGATATCAAGTCGATAGCGAACTATCGACACTCACCGTCTATGGCGTACAGAGAACATACTAACATAAACAAATTAAAAAGCAATACTTTTATTGCTTTTTAATAATTTTAGATTCTGCAGGCATACCACGGCCTGTTTGCCCCAATTCATCCTGTACAGTTTTGAGATCTCGTGGAGAATCAGCCAATAATGCACCTGTTTTAAACTTGTGGATAAAATCATACTGATCAGCAAAAACCAATCCGATAATTCCCGCACCGAATATGAGTGACATATAAATGATTCGTTTTATAACAGGTTTCATATACTCAGTATATCAGATGATCATCCAAAACAAAAACCACGGAGGGGTGGTTTTTTTTCCACAGGTTTATTAGTCGTATACTTGCATAGATTTTATATTGTGATATAATAACCATACAAATGCCTAACGGCGCACGAGAAAACCCACTTTAACCAGTGGGTTTTCGATTACTAAAAATCAAATCATTCACTGCATTTCTTATATTTTCTAATTCTGTTTTACTAATACGATACATTTTACGGAGTAACCTCTTTGATGAAATAAGTCTAATTTGAGATAATATTAAATATGATCTTTGATCAGGACTACTTAATTTAAAATAAAATGGTGAATGTTCATCTTTTTCTTGACTTGTTAATGGAACAATAACAAGTGTGTTTTTACTAAATTTTCTCAATACTAATACTGGTCTTTCAAAATTATGATTCTTACCATCTTCTTCGTCACCGATATTTTTACCAAGTGCTGTCCACCATATTTCACGTTCAGCAAACTCAATTAATGTTTGATCTATTATTTGCAGTATTTTCTTTTGCTCGTTCCAAGTATCAAAGTCTTTATTCATAATAATTATTATATATCCTGCTCTAAAAATATACAAATTTAAAACAAAATTAACCCAGCGCTGTCTCTTTCCTTGACGGAAGCGAGTTAGTGATAGGATTTGCTTATTGTTGCTTTAAAAAATTTCCCAAAACAAAAACCCCGTGAGGGGTTTTTGTTTAAAACTACATGTTTAAATGTAACTAAGATTAGTTAGTTGCAACAACGTAGTAAGGAGTTTCGTAAGTAGTTGCAGGGAGGAGATCCTGAGCTACAACATTACCTGCTGTAAGTCCTGAATCAGTGAATCCTTGAACCTTGTGGAGCTGAATGCGGTATTGACCATTTGTAGCGATTGAAGTATCAGAAAGAGTAACAACAAGGTTGAAAGTTCTTTCTGTTCCAGAATCAACACGGAATGATTCAGTAGCACCGTTAAGAGTAGATGAAGCATCTGAAGATGTCCATGTAGCTGAAGGTGTTGCGAATGTTGCAGTAGCAGCTCCAGTACTATCCTCAATAGTATATCCAATTGCGTCCATAGTATTAGAAGCAAGAGTAGTAGAGAGAGCAGTTGACTGGTGCATAGCACGCTTACCTACATAGATAGTATCATCAAGAGCCTTGATTTTAACTGGGATAGTAAATGTACGAGTAGCAACAAGTCCAGCAGTAGTTGAAGTACTATCTGTAGAAACAGTTCCCATAGTTACCTGAACTCCAAGAGTACGGAGAGTCTGAAGTTCTCCTGTTACTGATCCAGTCATGTTAGTAACTGTATCACGGTTAGCATTGTCGAGTTCAACAGTAGCAGCTGCATAAGAAGCTGAGATAGTTGTTCCTTCTGCATAAACCGCAGTTGTTCCACGTGAAGCTAGGTCAGCTTTGATTTCAACTTTAGCAGTTGTATTAGATGCAAGAGCTTTTTGAAGTTTAGTCAAGTTACCAAATGTAACTGTTCCTGTTAATCCTGAAGTAGCTGATTGAGAATCAATTTCAGTTCCATCTACAAACAATTTAAGGTTTTTGATAACTGTTTGAGCTGAAGTAGCAGGTGTAGCACTTGCTACTGTCAAAGAGATAGGAAGTTTCTGAAGAAGCATTGCTGCATTTTCAGCTTTCATATCAAAAGCAAGAAGAGTTACATTGTTAGTATCAGCAGTTTTTGAAACCTGAATAGTACGAGCTATTGGGTTTGCAGAACCTGTTGTTACTTTAAATGTAGCGTCTCCAGTTGCTTTTTGAAAATCAATTGTAGAAATTGAGTTTGAATCTAGTGAGAAATCACGGTAACGTCCGTTTGGAGAAACTGCAGATCCAGCAGTAGAAGCCTGTGTAGCAAATGTACCTACAGCATTACTTGCTGATGAACCACCGAGTGTCCCAACTGCAACAGCCCATGAATCTCCTGTAGTATCAGCAGTATCGAATGTTGCAACTGGAGTAATCGCAACTACGATACGTGATTTAGTGTTCATTTTAACAACACCATTCATACCTGTGAAACGGTACACATATTTATCACCTGAATCATGAGAGAAAGCAGATGCTAATTTACGCCCAGTTTCAACACCGTCAACCCATACTGATACTTCAGATGCTACACGAGTGAAGCGGAGTGAAGATCCGTAAGATCCAGTTGTACGATTGTTAGCAAATGAAACAGTAAGTCCGTCGATTTTTAGGTCAGCGTCTTTAGCAGTTGCTTCGAATGCGTAAACCATTACGTCTTTAGCTCCTTCGTTAACTTTAGTATTGTTGTAAGTACCAAGTTTAACTACAGAAGAAAGAGTTCCATCAGTTCCAGATACAGCTGCTGGAGTTGTAGTAGTTGTAGTACAAGCAGCTCCTGTTGTAGAACTGAACAATGCTCCAGCTGTACATCCTGGTGTAGTAGTTGTAGTAGTTCCAGTTGTTGTAGTTGTAGTTGAACCACAAGCAGCTGCAAGAGCGGCTTTAGTAGCAGCACCTACGATACCATCAGCTTTTAATCCTTTAGAAGCTTGGAAAGACATAACTGCAGTTGCAGTTCCGTTTCCAAATGCTCCATCAGTTGATAATGATTTACCAGCACACATGTTCAAGTTAGATTGAAGTGCTGATACATACATCCCTTTAGACCCTTTTCGCAAAGTAGTCATTCCCATATCACTAGCTGTAGCTGCAGAAGCAACTCCAGCGATTGCGAAAGCAGTAAGTGCTAACGCTAAGAATTTTTTAGACATAATTAAATATTAGACAAAATTATAATTTTATCTCCCTCTATTTCTTGTCTTATTAAAAAATAGATTAGAGAGTGCAGGTTTCATTCGACATGATTGAAACCTACGATTGCGATATGAAACGATATAAAATAAATTTCAAGTTCGTAGCATACTGTATTGCATGTATCATCGTCATGATCATGCAATACATATCAAGTGGTGAGTGCCCAACTCCCTCTCCTAATGTAGGAGAGGGTTGGGGTGAGGTATATCCCCAACTGATATGTATTGCATGCATGGTTCATTCTGTCTCTGAGACCTAAATAAATTATTATAAAAATAATTTTATAAAGAGAGTTGAAACGTGATGAACAGTGCAAGATATACGGTATGCTATGTAATTTAAAAAATACGATACATCGTAAACAAATCAACATTATCATCATATACTAAAAGCAATATGATGACAAGTAATACCAGTGTAACAAAGAACAAATAAACGCGCAAGTATCTGGATATAATAACGAGACCATTACAATAAATCAGAGACTGTTGCGTTACCAATCATGACGATACTTATGGTGATTTATTACAAGCAATGTATGTAAATACAATATTTATATAATCTGTCAAATATTGTAATATTGCCCTACTGTAACGCTCTCTGTCATAGGAGATGGAGCCTAACAATATTGACCAATGTCGTTTATTCTGTATGATAAACGACATGGATAAAGCTCTGCATCAAAACAATCTCAAAACCAGAGAAACGATGTCGTTTATGATAAACGACATTACAAAACACGGTGAGCATATCGCCCGTGCATCTGGTATGATCGGAGCACTCTGGGACCATGTAGAGATGCGTCGTATCCTGTCTGAGTTGAATGTTCGTATCAGTATTGGCGTGTTTTCTCTCATAAACGACATTGTGATAATTATCTCTCAGGGACACGATAGTACGATAAACGACATTGATACAGTAAACAGAAAAAAATATGAAATAATAACGTCCGTTGATGTTTTAGTAAATTATTTTACCACATTGCATACATTGGGATATATCTCTGGTATGAACCGTGATATTATGGTCAGAGAGCTCGGTAATTTAAATACTAAAATCAATAACCTGTATGATGTCCTTTATATCTATTATCAGGGACAGAGTATGCAATCAGTATCTGAAAATCTCAGAGACATAGACCAAGTTATCAAGGACACGAGAGAGAAAAATATCAAAAATCACACCTCACAACAGGGACAATATCATACAGAAATCGAATCTATTTTTACAAAACCAGAACACAATGATATAAAGGACACAAGTCATCTGTTTATCAAGGACATGCCTGTTGTAAATAATCCAGAAAATACTATTCTCAAGGACACTGAAAATCTAAAGGACATTGTAAAGGACATGCCAATGTCCCTGACAAAATCAGATAAACAAATAGATATGCAATTAGAAATACATCGGAGAAAACAGTCTATTATAGAACTACTAAAAACAAAACACAGTATCCCTGCGCATGAACTGGGAATACTATTCCCTCAATATTCTCGTAAAACATTACAGAGAACTATGGCAGATTTAACTCATGCAGGTATCATAAAAAAATCAGGAGAAAAACGGTGGAGCGAATACATTCTCATGAATACCGATCACTAATAAAACTACACATGAAATATAGTGTAGTTTTATTGTATGTGATATAATCTATTGCATATGAGTTTGTTCAAACGAGAAAAAAGAAAATATACTAAACGTAATCAACCAGAACCAGTTGATGAATTACCTGAACCAACATCAGAACCATTATCACCTGAAACAAAACGGATTTTATGGGGTGTCAGTCTGACTATTATTAGTATACTGATGGGATTATCTGTATGGGGGCATGGTGGTGCTGTGGGTAGTTATGTATATATCAATGTTCTAAAAAAATTACTGGGATATGGCAGTATGGTTGCACCTGTATTGATGCTGGTGGCAGGATTATTAGTAACAAGTAATAAAAAATTCCTCCGTGGTTGGGTAGAAATATTGGCATTTACCATGATGAGTTTGGGAATATTAGGACTGCTCCATTTTGCATTACCATTGGAATTAGGTGGTGGAGTTATTGGTAAAATCATCGGTGGATCACTGATCTATGGATTCGATACTGTAGGAGCATTTTTTATTCTCTCTGGTATGTTTCTATTATCAGTCATTACATTGTTCTCGTCTGAAATTAATTGGTCTGCACTGCGCGAGACTTGGTCATCAATGTTAGAGCGTTCACATAATGAACCTGATGAAGATTATTATGATGACTCTACACCTGAAGTTGAAACAACTACTATTGATCTCAAATCTCTCGTAGATGATGAACCAGAACCTGAAAAACCAAGTTATGAACCTGTGCCAACTGCTCCAATAAAACCGGAACCAGAAATCGCAGAATCCAGTTTCAGTATCGATGATTATGATAATGATTATGAATTCCCTCCACTGTCTCTATTATCTAAATCATCTGGTAAATCGAGCGTCGGAGATATCAAGACTCAGGCAAATCTGATTAAACGCACACTCCAGAACTTTGGGATTGATGTAGAAATGGACGAAGTCTCTGTCGGTCCGACCGTAACACGGTATTCATTAAAACCAGCTGAAGGTATCAAACTGTCTCGTATTATAGCGCTCAAACATGATTTAGCGCTCGCATTGGCTGCTCACCCTATCCGTATCGAGGCTCCCATCCCTGGAAAATCATTGGTTGGTATTGAGTTACCAAATACTACTAAATCAAGTGTAGGGCTCGGTAGTCTATTATCTGATAAAGAATTTGAAAGCTCTCCAAAACCGTTACTAGTAGCACTGGGTAAAGGCGTTACTGGTAAATCATATTTTGCAGATATTGCAAAAATGCCACACCTCCTCATCGCAGGAACAACAGGTTCTGGTAAATCCGTAACAGTGCACAACTTGATATTGTCATTATTATATAGAAAAGGACCAAAAGATCTCCGTTTCATCATGGTAGATCCAAAACGTGTAGAACTGACGCTCTATAATAATATTCCTCATCTGCTGACCCCAGTAATCAAAGAACCTAAAAAAGCAATCATGGCGCTCCGTTGGGCAGCAAAAGAAATGGAACGACGATATGATGTACTGGAATCGCACAGTTGTCGTGATATCGGATCATACCATACGAATATTCTCGCAAAATGGCAAAATGACCATGATGAAAATGATCGTAGCGAAGCAGGACCAGAACGTATGCCGTATATCGTTATCATTATTGATGAACTTGCGGATATTATGCAGGCGTATCCTCGTGAATTAGAGGCTGGTATTGTGCGATTGGCTCAGATGTCGCGAGCTGTGGGAATACATCTCATCCTCTCTACTCAGCGTCCATCAGTTAACGTTATTACGGGACTCATCAAGGCTAATATCCCGTCTCGTCTCGCATTACAAGTAGCATCACAAATCGATTCACGAACTATTCTGGATGCTCCAGGAGCTGAAAGTCTCCTCGGTAAGGGTGATACCTTATTCCAAGGTTCGGACATGAGCAAACCAGAGCGTATGCAATGTGGAAACGTCAGCGAAGAAGAAGTAAAAAATGTCGTCCGGTATATTGTTAAACATAACGATATGTTACCAGATGATATAACTATCGGTGAAGGTATGGATGAACATGCCGCAACCACATCAGGAAGCAGTTTCGGCGATATACCGAGCGACAGTGATGACGATGAATTATATGGTGAGGCTCTCCGTGCAGTACGCGAAGCAGGCAAAGCCAGTACCAGTTATCTCCAACGTAAATTAAAAGTCGGCTACTCTCGTGCTGCACGATTAATTGACCTATTAGAAGAACGAGGTATTGTAGGCGCTGCTGATGGATCTAAACCTCGTGAGGTAATAGATAATAATCATACACCACAGTCAAGTATTTCTGAGGTTGCTGATACTGATGATGATGCTATACTATAACTATTAATTGCACTACCCTATTATGAAACCCATGATTCAATCACGAACTCTACAGAAAAAAACAATCACCAAGGTGATGATTTTTCTGCCATTACTGATTGGAGCTGGGTTTTTATATTCTCGAATTATGCCATACATGGCAGGACCTATGGTGACATTACATGATACCGGTACAGAAACAACAACGACACCAGAAATGAGTTTTTCTGGAACGGTCGTACATGGTAAACAGTTATCTATTAATGGCGTACCTCTGATGATTGATAATCATGGAAACTTTACCCATCACATTGTTATGCAGCCTGGATTCAATACATTTACTATTAATGCATCTGATTCATTCGGACACAGTACAACCATTACAAAAAACTTTGTAGTACAGGAACAAGTCTATCAATCATTTGCTCATGTTAATAGTTCTGGTAGTTCTGAGGTTTCTGTAATACAATAATCTTAAAATAAAAGACTCGTCGAAAGTACACTTTGTATGAGTACTTGCGTGAGGCGCGAGTACGCCGAGCGGGAACAAATTTTTCACGAGAAAAATATTGTGTTACTCATACAAAGTTGTACTGAGTAAGAGACTTGTATTTTACAAATTATCTAGATATTCTTTATTTATTAAAAACACAACATTTATTTATATGGCTAAAAAAACTATAGCGAAAAAAAACGGTGGAGATTTATCAGATACTATTAAAATGATCCAAACCAAATTCGGTGAAGGATCAATCATGAAACTCGGTGAAACTCCAAAAGTCCACGTGAGTGCTATTTCTACAGGGTCTGTAGGACTTGATTTTGCTCTCGGTGTGGGTGGTATTCCCCGTGGACGTATTGTCGAGATTTTTGGTCCAGAATCATCTGGTAAAACTACATTGACATTACACGTTATCGCAGAAGCCCAAAAAGCCGGCGGTATCTGTGCATTTATCGATGCAGAACATGCTATGGATCCTGATTATGCTACAAAACTGGGTGTAAACATTAATGAGCTCCTCATCTCGCAACCAGATAACGGTGAACAAGCCTTGGAAATTACAGAATCACTCGTACGTAGTGGTAAAATCGATGTAGTAGTAGTCGATTCAGTAGCAGCATTGACTCCAAAGGATGAAATCGAGGGAGATATGGGAGCGCATCATGTCGGTAAACAGGCTCGTCTCATGTCTCAGGCACTCCGTAAACTGACTGCTATTGTTGCTAAATCAAATACGATTGTAATTTTCATCAATCAAATCCGTATGCAAATCGGTGTAATGTTTGGAAATCCAGAAACTACTCCAGGAGGAAAAGCCTTGAAATTCTATACATCAGTTCGATTGGACATCCGTAAAATCGCCCAAATCAAAAAAGGCGAAGACGTCGTAGGAGCACGAACACGCGTCAAAGTCGTAAAAAACAAGGTTGCTGCACCGTTTAAACAAACAGAATTCGATATTATCTATAACGAAGGAATATCTGCCGAGGGTGAAATGCTCGCACTGGGAGAGAAATTTAAACTGGTGAGTAAATCTGGAGCATCGTTTAGTTATAACAGTCTCGTAAAACCTGCCAAGGTTGCCAAGGGAGAACAAGCTCCAGAACCAAGTTATGAAAAAGTACCACTAGGTCGTGGATATGATGCGTCACGAATGTTTTTACGCGATAAAGCCAATCATGCTATTCGCGAAAAACTGATGCGAGAAATCCGAGAAGCCATGGAATCAGGTGGATTATCATTTGCAGGGACGCCTGAAAGTGATGAAGGAGAACCTGAGGAATAGTAACTATGTTATTTTAAAAAAACCACCTATACTATATAGGTGGTTTTTTATTTTAATATTATTACCAATAAGTACATAATTGTACAGACTTAAAGTACGAAACAGTTTCTATGTTTGCTAACTTTTTTGAGATAAAACTCACCTGTACATGTTCTTGTACAGGATTAAACGATACTTCTTTCTGTTTAAGATTAAACTGTTTCAGACGATAATTTTTATGCTCTCCACTGTTGTCCCCTTCTTCGTTTTCGTAATATTCTAAACCCTTAATCAGAAATTCTCTTCCTGATTGATCAAAATAATATTCTAGCCCATCAAGTCTCACAAAAGTTGCTAATCCTGTTCCAGAATCTATACTACTGATAATCGTAAGAAACTTTCTATGCCCTGTTTTAAATTTATGCCCCCCAGCATACGTAAATATATTTTTAATTTCATAAAAATCTCCTATTTCAAATTTGTATTCTTTTTCCATATTCTGTTGATTTAATTGTTAATTTAATAAAAACATTACTCTCAAAGAGTAATTATGTCAATATCCTTGAAAAAATAGGTAGTTTGTGTATACTGGTTTTATTATTTATTTAATTCCCTATCCCTATGCTCGCCTATAACGAAGTAACTCTCCGAAAAATTGTATTACACGATGATGAACCACATGAAGTCCTGGCATCACACGTATTCCGTAAACAACAACGCAAACCAGTAAATGCTACTAAACTAAAAAATCTCCTCACAGGACGTGTTGTCGAAATCTCATTTCAAGTTTCTGACAAGGTAGAAGAAGCTGACATGAAAAAATCTCCTATTAAATTCATCTATGAACAAAAAGGTGTGTACTGGTTCCATCCAGACAATAAACCAAACGAACGATTCGAATTAGATAAGACATTATTGGACGGTAAAGAACAATGGCTCAAAGGTGGCGAAACCTACCAAGCATTGATTTTCACTAATGATGAAGACGAAGAAAGAATCATCGGTGTAGCACTACCCGTAAAAATTGATTTAAAAGTTACTGAATCTGCTCCAGCAGTAAAAGGAAACACATCATCAGGTGCATTGAAATCTGTAGTTCTGGAAACAGGTGCACAGGTAAACGTACCGTTATTCATCAATGAAGGTGATCTTGTTACTATTAATACCGAAACAGGTGACTATGTAGGTCGCGCAGAAAAAAACTAGCACAAAAAAAACACCCGTCGGTGTTTTTTTTGTGCTTTATGCTTGGATGTACGGGAGTAATCCCATAAATCGTGCATGTTTGATAGCGAGAGAAAGTTTTCGTTGATTCTTTGCAGCTACTCCTGTTCGTTTAGAACCCATGATTTTACCTGTTGGTGAAAGGAATTTTTGCAAGATTTCGATGTCTTTGTAGTCAATATGTTTAATATTGTTTTGTTTAAAGTAACATTGCATGTAAATGTGCGTCAGGTTACATTAAAAAGGAATGTCTTCTGGATTAATATCATCTGCTGGATAATCAATCGTATCCATATCAGATTCGATTTCTGGAGCACTGTGAGCAGCTGTAGGGCCACCTGCAGATGTTCCATTTGCTGGTCGTGATCCGAATTGGACACGATCTGCTACGATTTCTGTACGGAATTTTTTAGCTCCATCTGGACCATCCCAAGACCGTGTCTGGATGCGTCCCTCGATAAAACAATTAGATCCTTTGCGTAAAAACTGACCACAAGTTTCTGCCTGGCGTCCGAATACTACAACATTGTGGTATTCGGTTGCTTCTTGGCGCATACCTGATTGATCTTTCCAAACACGGTTAGTTGCTACAGAGAATGTAGTAACTTTTGCCCCACTTGGAAGCGCTTTTACTTCTGGATCACGAGTAATATTTCCTCCGATGAATGCTTTGTTGATGTACATATATATTTATGATAAACAATTATTAATTACTACAAATGTAGTATATCCAGTATATCCTATTTAATTTTTACTGACAAGATTAGATAAATAATTATTCAGCAGATTCTGTTTCAATAGATTCAGGTACTGATTCTATGTCATCAACAGTACGAGTAACATCATCAATAAGTGTGTCAGGAGTAACAATATCAGCTAATACATCATCAGTATCTGATTCTGCATCAACAGAAGCTGTTACTTCATCATCACTATTGGTTAATTCTTTTCTCTTTTGCAAGATTTTAGAAAGAGGACTTTTAGCGATTACGGTGTTTTCTTCTACTGTTTTAATAATCATAAAACGAATAATAGAAATACGAGCTTCGAAAAGTTCTTTGATGATAGCGATTTGTTTAGGTTCAATACTAAACTTGATCCATCCAAAGTATGCCTGATTAAAACGAATGTTTTTGTTTTCGATTACACGAATCATTTCGTATGCAATATCGATAAACTCAGGATCTCCACTTGCGATAATGGTTCCACCGTTATCGGTGATTAATGTTTGCAGTTCGTTAACTGCGTTGTTGAGGTCATTGCCATGAACAGCTGGTGACAATAGGTACCCGATTTCATAGATTCTCGGGTCCAGTGCTTCAATAGCTACCTCAGTAGTTGCTTTTTTACGAGCCATAATAGTAGTTTTTTTGTTAATGCGACAATGAATAATATTCAGCCAATAGTTGCCCTACTGGTTCCTGAAGTCTCAAAACTGTAGCATAAAAATGTATAAAAGTAAACCTGCCACAAGTGGCAGGTTTTTATTGATTATTTTTCATTGAGACTAACATTATATACTTCTTCCCAACCAGTTTTGGACTTACCATAGATAGCGATAGTATCGATAGTAACATCAATAGGTTCAATAGAGCAGAACTTTTTAATACTTGACCAATATGAATCAAAGTATTTTGAAAAACCTTCTGCTATTGTTATATGTAATGTATTATCATGATCAAAAGGACCATGTTCATATTCAGGAAACTGAGAAACTAGTTCGTGGATTCCTGACCATAATGATGCAGCTGTTTTAGTTGCTTGGACTGGTAGTACTACATATTCAGAGCCAAAATGATCGATACCACCAATACGAATACGTGTTTTATGTAATCGCAACGCAATACTGGTGACACTGTTTTTTAATTTTTCAAGTGAAATAGTATCAATTGGTCTATGGAGACTAATATGAGGAAGCATTTTTTTATACAAAGGTTCTGTATCGAAACCAATTGTAGACGCTACAATGTCCATTTTGTTTTTAATACTATCACCTACTGTTCCTAGTATAGGAAATATAATAATAAATTTTTTATATTCTTTTTTCATGATTTTTTATTTTGACTATACACCATTGGGTACAAAAGCAAACAAGGGCGGAAACGAAGTTTCCGCCCTTGTTTGCAATTGTTTTTATATCCCAAAGAATTTTTTCGTATTTTCGAGTAATTGTAATCTCACTGTCTCGGTCGGTATGTTTTTTAATTCTGCAATTTTTTCTGCTACATGGATTACCATCGTAGGGTCACAAGTTTTACCACGATATGGAACTGGTGCTGCATAGGGCGCATCAGTTTCAATCATGAGACTTTCTATCGGGCATTGTTTAATCATGTCATCATAATCAGAAACGAACGTTATCGGACCGTCTACTGACACAGTATAGCCTGCAGATATAATTGCCTGCATGCATTGTGTAGATCCAGAGAAAAAGTGAAAATTAGCGCGACCTGTATAATCACAACCTCGTAATATATCCAGTGCATCATAATATGCATCATCACTACCACGACTGGATCTCACATGGAGCATCAGTGGTTTATTCACCGAAATTGCCAGTTCAATATGTTTTTTAAATACTTGTGTCTGTACTGTACGAAGTTCTGGCGTATCATGATGATAATAATCAAGTCCTGTTTCACCAATAGCAACTACTGATGAATGTTTTGAGAGAATGGTTATTTCATTCCATTGTATATCATCTATTATTTCATAATTATTTTTCTCGCAATCACATGGATGTATGCCAACCGTTGCATAGCATAGTTCGGGATACTGCTCTGCAATCTCAACTGCACGTTGTGAAGTTTGCAAACTGGTTCCGACAGTAATCGTTCCTATTCCCTGTTCTTGCATCCTCGCTAAAATCTCATCTCGTTTTTCGTATAATGGTGAGAGATTGAGGTGTGAATGAATGTCGATATAGTTTAATTTCATATATGCAATGTATCATAAAATCACCTATGCGGGAAATTAAGCGAAGCTTAATTTCCCGCATAGGTGATTTTATCTACTATATTGCCAAAATATAAAAAATAATGTATAGTATACATATGAAAACATCTGTTACCACATTAGGTAAAAATCAAATACGATTAGAAAAACATCTCGCACAATCAGGTATGGCCAGTCGTCGCGAAGCAAAAGACATGATCAGTAGTGGTTTTGTGACTGTTAATGGTAAGAAAATCCGCGAACCTGGGTTTGGTATCATAGCTACTGATATCGTAGAAATCGCAAACAGTAAATCAGTAAAAGAAACCGTATTGTTTTACAAACCACGCGGTATTGAAACGAGCGCCACAACACCAGAGAGTATCGATATTAAAACAAAATTCCCTAAATTCGCACACTTGTCCCCTGTTGGACGATTGGACAAAGACTCTGAGGGACTCATATTATTATCAAACGATGGAACATTGACCAAGGCTGTAACCGGTGAACATTCAAAAATAGAAAAAGAATATCAAGTAACCGTCCGCGAAGACGTCATGCCTGCATTACTGAAACGTATGAGTAATGGTATTATGCTCGACAAAGTAATAACCGAAACCTGTAGAACAAAAAAATTATCCAGAAATGAATATACGATTACATTGACCGAGGGACGCAAACATCAGGTTCGTCGTATGGCCAATGCATGCAAACTGACCGTTACGAAACTGGTTCGTATTAGAATCGGGAATCTCAAAATCGGAAAAATGACAGCCCGTAATTACAAAGTCCTCCCTGCCGAATTAGTCGCTCAATTAAAAACCAATGCCTAGGCATTGGTTTTTAATTTATTTACTATTCCCTGCCTTGATAACATGTTCAACCAATGTATGCGTATATCCCCATTCGTTATCATACCATGCGAGGACCTTGATCAGATTTCCTCCTACCACACGCGTCATAGCCAGATCTGCAATCGATGCATAGGTACTGCCGAGAATATCACTTGATACCAATGGTTCATTGGTAAC
>JACCDG011881526.1_pt1 | contig 20631 bp, 20 predicted proteins | sample 7442471 | NCBI WGS metagenome assembly JACCDG01 (sample SAMN15323444, study PRJNA562643) | freshwater metagenome | isolation source: river surface water | place: USA:Blue River Watershed | collected 2017-08-17 | reverse complement strand
CTCAACTTGATCAGCAACGCTCTCAAATACAACAAGCCCGATGGCTGTGTGCAGATCGCCATTGAGCCCGATGGGCAAAACACCCGTATTCGCGTCATCGATCAAGGTTTGGGGATGTCGCCCGAACAACTGTCACACCTGTACGAACCATTCAACCGGCTTGGGCGAGAAAAATCGGTCTACGCCGGAACCGGCATCGGCTTACTGATTACCAAGAATTTGCTGGAGTTGATGGGCAGCGAACTCCAGGTTGAATCAGCAGAAGGCATGGGCAGCACCTTCGCCTTTACCCTGCGCACAGGCAAGGCCCGGGCAGTAACACCGCCCGCCCCAATCACAACCGCTCGTCACCAGGCCCTCAACCTCTATGGCGAACGACAAGTCCTGTATGTTGAAGACAACCGCAGCAACTGCGAAATCATTGGCGCCATGTTGGCGTTTCGGCCTCAAATCAATCTGACCTACTCCCACAATTGCCAACACGCCAAAGAAGCGCTTCAATCAGAGTCCATAGACCTCATCTTGATGGACATTCACCTACCAGACGGCAACGGGCTCGAACTGGCAAGCTGGGTATCGAAGCACGTCTCGCCCCAGATCCCCATCATCGTGGTCTCCGCAGATGCGACACAGCTGGCTCAGACGGACCAGACCGAGGCTCATATCGTAGCCAGCTTGACCAAGCCACTCGACCTGAACCAGACGCTGGCCACCATAGACCGATGGCTGAGTGACCAGCCCTCGCCTCAGTAAATCAAGCGATCAGGACGGATGTCTCTCAAAATCGTCGTCGCGATCTCTTCAATCGACTTGTGCGTAGACGACAACCAGGCAATGCCTTCTCGTCGCATCATCGACTCAGCCTGATTCACCTCGGCGCGGCAGTTCTCCAGGCTGGCGTACTTGCTGCCGGGTCGGCGCTCATTGCGGATCTGGCTCAAACGCTGCGCATCAATCGTCAGCCCAAAGCACTTCTTTTTGTAGGGCTTGAGCATCGACGGCAAAAAACCCCGATCAAAGTCTTCAGGAATCAAAGGCACGTTGGCTGCCTTGATGCCGTGCTGCATCGCCAAATAAAGCGACGTTGGCGTCTTGCCACAACGGCTCACGCCCACCAAAACCACATCAGCCGTGTCCAGATTGCGGGATGACTGGCCGTCATCGTGCTCCAGCGCAAAATTGATCGCCTCGATGCGGTCGTTGTATTCGCGATCCACGCTCGGATCACTGAAACGCCCCACGCGGTGGTTCGACCGCATGTTGAACTCTTCTTCCAAGGGCTCCACAAAGGTCTTGATCACGTCAAAAACCTTGGCCTGACAGCTTTTCAGGATATCCAGCACATCATCGTTGGCCAATGTCGTGAACACAATCGGGCGCTTGCCCTCGCGCACCCCTGCTGCGTTGATTTCACGGACAACCTGGTGCGCCTTGTCCACCGTATCAATGAACGGCCGCCTGACATGCCGAGGCTTGATGGCGAACTGAGCCAAGATGGAATTACCCATCGTTTCGGCGGTGATACCTGTGCCATCGGACACGAAAAAGACGCTGCGATCAGACATAAGAAATGGGACCTGCGCAAGGTTTGCACGCAAACCCCCATCTGCAGGTCGGTCGAAGTGAATGGTGGTGACCCACGATCATAGGCCTGACCCTACAATCAGTCCAACTGAATCCTGATTCGGTGCACAACCCACGGCCACACAACAACAACACCAGGCCAACGTGCTCCGACTCAGGGGGATACCGATTTTTTTACCATCCTGGAGCTACTATGACTAACCGCTTTGAGCCGACCGCGCTGGTCGTGCCCTTCGAGCAACTACGCATGTCCGACGTCGAAGTCGTCGGCGGCAAGAACGCCAGCCTGGGCGAAATGATCTCCCAGTTGCCCAACGGCGTGCGCGTGCCCACCGGTTTTGCCACAACAGCCCACGCATTTCGTGAGTTTCTGAAGCACGATGGCTTGGCTGATCGCATCAGCAAGCGCCTGGCCGCACTGGATACCGAAGACGTCCGAGCCCTGGCCGTTGCTGGCGCCGAAATCCGTGGCTGGGTTGAAGCACAACCCTTCCCCGCCGACCTCGAAAAAGCCATCCGCGACGCCTTCGTGACCTTGGCTGGCGACAACCTGCAGGCCTCATTTGCCGTGCGTTCGTCTGCTACCGCTGAAGACTTGCCCGACGCATCCTTCGCCGGTCAGCAAGAAACCTTCCTGAACGTGGTGGGCATCGAAGACATCCTGCACAAGATGAAGGAAGTGTTCGCCTCGCTGTACAACGACCGCGCCATCTCCTACCGCGTCCACAAGGGCTTTGCCCATGACGTCGTAGCCTTGTCGGCCGGCGTTCAACGCATGGTGCGCTCCGACCTGGGTGCCGCTGGCGTCATGTTCACCATCGACACCGAGTCTGGTTTTCAGGATGTGGTGTTCATCACCTCCAGCTACGGCCTGGGCGAAACCGTCGTGCAAGGCGCCGTCAACCCTGACGAGTTCTACGTGCACAAGCCCGCCCTCAAGGCAGGCAAGCAATGCGTCATCCGCCGCAACCTGGGCTCCAAGCTGATCAAGATGGAGTTCGCCACACCTGAAGAGAAAGCCTCCTCCGGCAAGCTGGTCAAAACTGTGGACACCACCGTTGAAGCGCGCAACCGCTACAGCCTGACCAACGACGACGTGACCGAGTTGGCCCGCTATGCGGTCATCATCGAAGAACACTACGGTCGCCCGATGGACATCGAATGGGGCAAAGACGGCGGCGACGGCAAGCTCTACATCCTGCAAGCTCGCCCTGAAACCGTCAAGAGCCAGCAGCAAGGCAAAGCCGAGCAACGCTACAAGCTCAAGAGCACCGGCACCATCTTGGCCGAAGGCCGCGCCATTGGTCAAAAAATCGGTACAGGTCCTGTGCGCATCGTCCACTCCATCACCGAGATGGACACCGTCCAGCCCGGCGACGTGCTGGTCACCGACATGACAGACCCCAACTGGGAACCCGTCATGAAGCGCGCCAGCGCCATCGTGACCAACCGTGGCGGCCGCACCTGCCACGCAGCCATCATTGCCCGCGAACTGGGCATCCCAGCCGTGGTCGGCTGTGGCAACGCCACAGAACGTCTGACCGACGGCACCCTGGTAACCGTGGCCTGCTCTGAAGGCGACACCGGCTACATCTACGAAGGCCTGCTGGAAACCGAAGTCACCGAAGTGACCCGTGGCGAAATGCCCCACATCGGCCTGAAGATCATGATGAACGTGGGCAACCCACAACTGGCGTTCGACTTCTGCCAGATGCCGAACAACGGCGTGGGTCTGGCCCGCCTGGAATTCATCATCAACAACAACATCGGCGTGCACCCCAAGGCCATCTTGGACTACCCGAACATCGACAGCGACCTGAAAAAGGCCGTTGAGTCGGTCGCTCGTGGCCACGCCAGCCCCCGCGCCTTCTATGTCGACAAACTGGCTGAAGGCATCGCGACCATTGCTGCCGCCTTCTGGCCTAAGCCCGTCATCGTGCGCCTGTCGGACTTCAAGTCCAACGAGTACAAAAAGCTCATCGGCGGCTCACGCTACGAGCCCGAAGAAGAAAACCCCATGCTGGGCTTCCGTGGCGCATCGCGCTACATCAGCGAAGAGTTCGGCGAGGCCTTTGCCATGGAATGCGAAGCGCTCAAGCGCGTTCGTAACGACATGGGCCTGACCAACGTCGAAATCATGGTGCCCTTCGTTCGCACGCTCAAGCAAGCTGAACGCGTCACCGGCATGCTGGCTGACCACGGTTTGGTTCGCGCGTCCAAGGGCGGCACAGACGGCCTGCGCGTGATCATGATGTGCGAAGTCCCATCCAACGCCATCTTGGCCGAACAGTTCCTGGAATTCTTTGACGGCATGTCCATTGGCTCCAACGACCTGACACAGTTGACCCTGGGTCTGGACCGCGACTCTGGCCTGGAACTTCTGGCCCATGACTTCGACGAACGCGACCCAGCCGTCAAGGCCATGATCTCGCGTGCCATTGCCGCGTGCCGCGCACACGGCAAGTACATCGGCATCTGCGGTCAAGGCCCTAGCGACCACCCAGACTTCGCCGAATGGCTGGCAGCAGAAGGCATCGTCTCGATGTCCCTCAACCCGGATACGGTTGTCGAAACCTGGCAGCGTTTGGCCGCCCAATAACGGCACAACAGGTACTGGGGCCAAGCTCAGTACCCATAAAAAAGCCCCTCGGTTGGAACGCCGAGGGGCTTTTTTCATGCCTGATCAGATCGGTCGACGCCTTCTGACTGCCACCCCCACCACGCCCAGCGCAGCGAGCACCAAGACGCCAGCCTCAGGTTCCGGTACGGCAGCGACATCGCCAGACCGAACGGCCAGCGCATACAGAACGCGGGTCTTGCTGTACTCGGACTGGTAAGCCCCTTCGTCAAAACCACCGTAACGCCAAGCGAAATGCTCATCAGGGCCGTACGTCACATTCGTCCAGTAACCGGTGATCTGAACGTTCTTGAAAGGCCCCGTGTTTTTAATCGGAAAGTCCGGTTGGAACACACCCGCGGGGCTATAGGCAGATAAGTTGCCCAGGGTGACTTGGTACATATGCGCCAACTCAGAACCATTGGCATCAATGTTGTAGCCGCAGTCCGTCCCGCCGAAACTCCAATTGCAACCCGGCGTACCTGTATCCACCAGGGTTGGCAAGCGCCAGCCACCCACACCGTTGACATTCAGGCTTTGAACCCAAGTCATCGACTCATCCCAGGTCATCAACCCATCTGAGTCGTATCCACTGGTGAGGGCGTGGTTGCCATCAGCCAACCAAGTCAGATCCAACGCCGTGTCGTAGTAGGCCTCGAACCCATTTCCAGCATTCCCATCCAAATCACGCCCTTGCAGAGTCGACTCCCAGGTCCCCATCCCACTGACCGGTGCGGCATGCGCCCCCAAGCCCCCCAAGGAGGCCAAGCCCGCCAGGGAAAGGACAGAACACGCCACGCGTTTGAAAATGGAATCAAGCATTCGGCACCACAAATCAGTTGGGGCACGTACACCGCGCCCGTGCTTACATTTTCAATACCTTTGTGACAAATTGCATCTCCCAGATCCGGGGGAGGACAAACCAGTACCTGATGCCAGCCACCGGCACGCCAGTGCAAAGGCTGACAATTCCTGCTATACTGGTGGGCTTACCGAAAGTTGCTTGGGTAGATTTCTATTCAAGCAACCCTTGCCGTTTGCGGGTTTGACGCTTCGCAGCGGCTTCCATTAACTGGAATCCACAAGGAGTTTCCATGCGTCACTATGAAATCGTCGTGCTGATCCACCCGGATCAAAGCGAACAAGTTCCAGCCATGCTGGAGCGCTACAAGACCTTGATCACCACAACCGGTGGCCAAGTTCACCGTGTTGAAGACTGGGGCCGTCGTCAATTGGCATACCAGATCAACAAGCTGGCTAAGGCGCACTACCTGTGCCTGAACGTCGAAATCTCCAAGGAAACCTTGGTTGAAATCGAAACCGGCTTCAAGTTCAACGATGCCGTGCTGCGCCATCTGACCGTCCAGAAGGATAAGGCTGAAACAGCTCCTTCCGTGATGATGAAGCAAGTTGAGCGTGAAGAGGCCCGCAAGGCCCAGCAAGAGCAAGCCGCTGCCTGATTGGTGCCGCAAGGCATCCAGGCGTAGCGTCTGATACGACTGGCTGATCGAACCATGAATCGTGTGCTGCTTACAGCTCAAATTCTGGAAAGAAAAGCCCTGAGATACACCCCCGCAGGCCTACCTGCCCTCGACTTGGTGCTCAAGCACGAATCCGAAGTGGTAGAGGCTCAATTGACCCGCAAGGTTCAGTTGGAAGTCAAAGCGGTGGCAATCGGCCCGATTGCGCAAGCATTGAGTCGACAAGCCATCGGCGAAGCGATCAAGGTCGCAGGCTTTCTGGGTGCAACTCGTAGCGGACGTGGCGTACTGCTTCACATCACCGAACTCAACGAATCGTTTTAATCCAATCCATCTGGATACTGAGAGGTCATCATGGCTGCTCCCCGCTCCAAGAACGGCAAGTTCTCCAAAGACCGCAAGGGTAAGCGCAACACGCAATCCCTGCTGTTCCGTCGCAAGCGCTTCTGCCGCTTCACCGTCGCTAACGTCGAACAAATCGACTACAAGGACGTTGACACCCTGCGCGACTTCATCGCTGAAAACGGCAAGATCATCCCCGCACGCCTGACCGGCACCCGCGCGATCTACCAACGTCAGCTGACCACCGCCATCAAGCGCGCTCGCTTCCTGGCTCTGCTGCCTTACAGCGACCAACATCGCGTCTAAGGAGTCATCGACATGCAAATCATCCTCCTCGAAAAAGTCGCCAACCTGGGCAACCTGGGTGATGTGGTCCGTGTGAAGGACGGTTACGCTCGTAACTTCCTGATCCCCACAGGCCAAGCTCGCCGCGCTACCGAAAAGGCTGTTGCCGAATTCGAAGCTCGCCGTGCCGAACTGGAAAAGGCTCAAGCTGAAAAGCTGGCCGCCGCACAAGCCATGGGCGAAAAGCTCTCCGGCAAGACTGTTTCCATCAGCCAAAAGGCTGGCGTTGACGGCCGTTTGTTCGGTTCCGTGACCAACTTCGACATCGCCGAAGGCCTGAAGGCTGCCGGTTTCGAAGTGGCCAAGCATCAGATCCGTTTGCCTAACGGTCCTCTGAAGAACGTTGGCGAACACGCTGTGTCGGTGTCCTTGCACACTGACGTGGTTGTGGACGTGACCGTTGCTGTGGTTGGCGAAACAGCTTAATCGCTCTTTCTCCCCACCCGACAAAGCCGACCTTGGGTCGGCTTTGTCATTTGTACGCCCGGTACTGATGTGGACTTATCCACGGCAGTCCCCAAGATTTCCCACGGAAACCCACAGACTTGTCCACAGGGCACTTGCCCAGGTCCACTTATCATTCGTACATGGCTGCCGTACCCTCTTCTACGTTCTCATCTTCCGTTCCTAGCGATGAAATTGCCAAGCTGCGCGTGCCCCCGCACTCGATCGAAGCTGAGCAAAGCGTGCTGGGGGGGCTGTTACTGGACAACTCTGCGTGGGACCGTGCAGCCGACCTGCTGGTCGACACGGACTTCTATCGCCACGAACACCAACTGATCTACACAGCGATCCGGCAACTGGTCAACGCATCCAAGCCTGCTGACGTGATCACCGTGTTCGAGCAACTGCAGATGCAAGGCAAGGCCGCCGATGTAGGCGGCTTGGCCTATTTGAACGCACTGGCGCAATCGATGCCCAGCGCGGCCAATATCCGCCGCTACGCCGAAATCGTGCGCGAACGGGCCGTCCTGCGCAAGCTGGTTACGGCCAGCGATGAGATCGCCACCAACGCCTTCAACCCCCAAGGCAAGTCGGTTTCCGACATCCTTGACGAGGCTGAAGCCAAGATCATGAAGATCGGCGAAGAAGGCAGCAAGAACAAACAAGGCTTCTTTGCCATGGATGGCCTGGTAGTCGACCTGCTGGATCGCGTTCAGGAGTTGGCAGACAACGGCGCAGAAGACGTCACGGGGGTCCGCACAGGCTTCATCGACATGGACAAGATGACAGCCGGCCTGCAAAAGGGTGACTTGATCATCTTGGCTGCACGCCCTTCCATGGGTAAAACGGCCTTTGCGCTGAACATCGGTGAGAACGTCGCCGTCAACGAAGGCCTGCCCGTTGCCGTGTTCTCCATGGAAATGGGTGCGTCGCAGTTGGCACTGCGGATGGTTGGCTCCATTGGCCGCATCAACCAGCAAAACCTGCGTACAGGCCGCTTGTCCGATGACGAATGGAGCCGTTTGAGTGAAACCGTTGAAAAGCTGCGCGCTGCCAACGTGTTCATTGACGAAACCCCAGGCTTGTCTCCGAACGAGCTGAGAGCCCGCGCCCGCCGTCTGGCCCGCCAGTTTGGCGGCACACTAGGCCTGATCATCATCGACTACCTGCAGTTGATGAGTGGCTCTGGCGGCAACGAAGAAAACCGCGCGACCGTGATCGGTGAAATCTCTCGGGGCCTGAAAGCTTTGGCCAAAGAACTGCAATGCCCCGTGATCGCGCTGTCGCAGCTGAACCGCTCGGTTGAAACACGGCCAGACAAACGCCCGATGATGTCCGACCTTCGCGAATCGGGCGCCATCGAGCAGGATGCCGACGTGATCATGTTCATCTACCGCGACGAGTACTACAACAAGGAATCCAAGTTGCAGGGTGTTGCCGAGATCATCATCGGCAAGCAGCGTAACGGCCCCGTTGGCACCGTCAACCTGGCCTTCCTCAAATCCAACACGCGGTTTGAAAACCTGGCGCCAGGCACTTACGTCGGCGACGGCGATCAGTACTGATCAAAGCCCGTGTTGCGCCAGCCAGGCCTGCAGTTGTGGGCCTTGCAGCGCACCAGACACACGGTCCACTTCGCGGCCGCCGACAAACAATGCCAAGGTCGGTATGCTGCGGATCTGGTAGAGCCCTCCTAAGCGTTGCTGAGCCTCGGTATCTACTTTGGCAAACCGCACCCGGGTTGCGTACTGCGCCGCATATTGGGCAAAGGTCGGGGCAAACATCTTGCACGGGCCACACCAAGGCGCCCAAAAATCAACCAAGACTGGCAGCTGATTCTTCTCGATGAATCGGGACATGGTTTGCTCAGTCAAATTCACCGGGGCGCGCGGCAAAACCGGCTCGCTGCACTTGCCGCATGTCGGCCCATCGCCCAGACGTGCTTTAGGCACCCGGTTAATCGCCTGACAGTGGGGGCAAACCAACTCAACGCTCTCAGTCATCCATTGCTCCTGTATTGCTGCCACATGCATGGCCCGTTGGGATGAAACGTTGGGCTCACCGGCCAGTTTTCAAGTCGCCCATAGAAAAAGGGCTCAGAAGGGCCCTTTCGTGACGCACCCGCCTACCGGCGAATCGCCGCGCCTTATTCGCGGTCACCCCCGGCGAAGGCCATGAGCAATTGCAGCAACGACGAGAAGACGTTGTACACGTTCAAGTAAATGCTCAAGGTGGCTGTCACGTAGTTGATCTCACCGCCATCGATGATGCGCTTGAGGTCATACATGATGAAAGCCGAGAAAATCAACACTGCCATGGCCGAGATGGCCAGATGCAAAGCAGGCAATTGCAGCCAGATGTTGGCCACAGCAGCCACCATCAGCACCACCGCGCCAACCATCAGCCACTTGCCCATGCTGGACACGTCACGTTTGGTCGCCTGAGCCCAGGCAGCCATCGACACGAACACCAACCCTGTGCCGCCAAATGCCAATGAAATCAGCTGTGGCCCGTTGGAAAAACGCAAGGCCCCCCCCAGCAGGCGCGACAGCATCAGGCCCATGAAAAAGGTAAAGCCCAGCAACAGCAAAACGCCGACGCCAGAGTTCTTGTACTTTTCAATCCCAAAGAAGAACGCAAAGGCAATGCCCAAAAAGGCAACCAAGCCGATCAGAGGGCTGCCTGCCAGGAAGCTGAAGCCCATCGACACACCCAGCCACGAACCCAGAATGGTTGGCACCATCGACAAGGCCAGCAACGCATAGGTGTTACGCAAAACCCGCTGGCGATCCACGCCCAGCGAAGAGCCGTAAACAACATCCAAAGGTTTCAAAGACCGATCCATTGATTCTCCAGTGATACACGGGCATCGCCCGACGACAACATTCTAGGCCGAACTGATTTTGTTTGCAGAATCTGGTGCCAAGGCGGCAAACACACCAACCAGCGGCCCCAACGGGGCCACGCCGTCACAAACGACGCCGCAAAGACTCATACAAAACCACTGCCGCAGCCGCAGCCACGTTCAAGGACTCTTCGCCACCCGGCTGTGGAATGGATACCGTATGGGCACACTGCGCCATGACCGAGGCGGCCACACCCTGCCCTTCATGCCCCATGACCCATGCACACGGGTCTGGCAAAGGCGCCTGATGCAAAGAGAAATCAGCGTGAGAACTGGTCGCAATCAACGGCACGTTCAATTGCCCCAACTGAGCCGGATCGAACTGTTCCACCAAGCGCAACGCGAAGTGCGCCCCCATCCCGGCACGCAAAACTTTTTGCGACCACAGCGCCGCCGTGCCCTTCAAAGCCACCACCTGCTCAATACCCAGGGCCGATGCGCTACGCAACACACTGCCCACATTGCCGGCATCTTGCAGGCGGTCCAGCACCACGGTCCGCAACCCAGAACCGATCATCCCGCCGTCGGTGCCCGACAACTCTGCCGCACCCACTAAAAATCCCAACTTGGCAGGAGACTCCAGCCCCGTGAAGCCGGTCCACAGTGCCTGCTGAACCACCACGACCTTGCGCGCCTGGCGAGCCAGGTCACTGAGCTTGACCGCCTGAGGGTCGTGCGATGCGCCCTGCCCCCCCTCGCCCAGCCATGCGGTATCGGCAATCACGGCCACGGCTACAGGCACACCTCGGGCCAGGCAGGCCGAGCACAAGTGATCGCCCTCCAACCAGATTTCGCCCAGCTTTCGATATGCGCCGGGGTCTTGGCTCAACTTACGAAGTCGTTGGATGAGCGGGTTGTCACGCGAGGTGACCACAGTCGTTTGAGACATCTTTGCCTTCTAGATGAGCGATGCGGGTGGACGAGCCACCTCCATCAAGAGCGACGGCCGCGAGGCTGAACCAAAGTGGGGTCAGGAGCCAAGCCGAGCGCCACCTTCACCGGCCCAAAACTGCGCCGGTGCGCTGGCGTGACCCCGTGGCGTTTGATGGCCGCGACATGTTCGGCTGTCGGATAGCCCTTGTGACCTTCAAATCCGTATTCAGGATAAGACTGATGCAAGTCGTCGCACAGCCGGTCGCGGTGAACCTTGGCCAAAATCGAGGCTGCGGAGATCGCAGCCACCTTCGAGTCACCTTTGACAATGGCTTCCGCAGGCACTTTCAACACCGGCAACCGGTTGCCATCCACCTGGACCAAGGAGGGTTTCAAGCGCAAACCTTCTACCGCCCGGCGCATGGCCAGCATCGTCGCCTGCAAGATGTTGATCTCGTCGATTTCTTCAACCGAGGCTTCTGCAATACAACAGCACAAGGCCTTGGCCTTGATCTCGTCATACAGCCGTTCACGCTGTTTGGCTGACAACTTCTTGGAGTCAGCCAGGCCTTGAATGGGCTGGAGGTCGTCCAGGATGACCGCGGCAGCAACCACAGGCCCAGCCAGGGGCCCACGCCCAGCCTCATCCACCCCTGCGATCAAACCGACGACGGGCTTGAACAACAAGTCCAGTTGCTCGGGCTCGGCCGCCGCAGACTTAGCGGCTTTCGATGACTTGGGCGATGGCATCGGTAGCCGCCTGCGCCGTGTTGCGACGCAGGGTGTGATGTAGTTCAGTGAAACGCTGCTCGACTGCAGCCGCCTTGGCTGGATGGTCCAACCAATCCAGCACATCGCGTGACAGCTGCTCAGGTGTGGCGTCATGCTGCAAACGCTCAGGCACCACAAAATCGCGCAGCAAAATGTTGGGCAAACCAACCCAAGGCAGATAACCCATGCGCTTCATCATCTGCCAGCTCAGGCCACTGATTTTGTAGCTGATCACCATCGGCCGTTTGAACAAAGCCGCTTCCAAAGTGGCCGTGCCACTGGCGATCAAGGTCACATCGCAAGCAGCCAAGGCGTCATGTGATTGGCCATCGACCACCATCAATGGGGCATCAGGCGCATGCTCGGCCACCATCGGCGCCACCAGCTCACGCAAGCCTGGCACAACCGGCAGAACGAATTTCAGCTCAGGCCTCAGTCGAGCCAGCAGAGCCACCGTCTGCAAAAACGTGGGTGCGATGTGCTGAATCTCGCCACGACGACTACCAGGCAACACAGCCACTACTTTGGTGTCGGGTGACAGCCCCAGGCGCTGACGGGCCGCCTCACGCGGCACCTCCATGGGAATGGCATCCGCCAAGGGATGCCCCACAAAAGTCGCGGCGATGCCTTTGGCGTGGTACAGCTCAGGCTCAAACGGGAACAGGCACAACATGTGGTCCACCGACTGATGGATCTTGTTGATGCGGCCGCCCCGCCAAGCCCAGATAGAAGGGCTGACAAAGTGAACCGTTTTGATGCCCGCCTGCTTCAGGCGAGACTCCAGGCCCAGATTGAAGTCAGGCGCATCGACGCCCACAAACACATCCGGACGCTGCGCCAACAAACGATTGCCGAGCTCTTTGCGGATGCCATAAATCTCACGGAAGCGGCGCAGCACCTCCATGTTGAAGCCATGCACCGCCAGCTTCTCGTAAGACCACCAGGCATCAAAACCATGGGCAGCCATTTTGGGGCCGCCAATGCCATGTGAGGCAAGATCAGGCCAGCGTTGCTTCAGTCCACCCAGCAGCAAACCGGCCAGCAAGTCCCCGGAGGTCTCGCCAGCCACCATGGCCAAATTCAAACGATCAGCCATGCTCAGCGAACAATGCCACGCGAGGCGTTCGCCAAGAAAGACACCATGTTGTCGATGTCAGCGTCCGCTTCAGGCACGGTGCCACGCAAAGCCTCGATCTCCGCGCGAGACGACTCCAGCGTCAAGCCCTTGCGATAGAGCAAACGGTACATCTGCTTGAGCACAGCCAAACGCTCGTTCGAATAGCCCTGACGACGAGGGCCTTCCTGATGAGGGCTCTGCGCTTCGGCGGGGTTGCCTGCGGCCATCACAAATGGCGGCAAATCTTGCGACAAACGCGTCTGGAAGCCCAGCATGGCGTAATCGCCGATGCGAACGAACTGATGGATACCGCTGATGCCGCCAATCAAGGTGCGGTTACCCACCTCAACGTGCCCGGCAAACTGAACCGAGTTGGCGATCGTGTTGTGGTCACCAATGGTGCAGTCATGCGCCACGTGCACGTAGGCCATGATCCAGTTGTCGTTGCCGATCTGGGTCACACCCTTGTCTTGCACCGTACCTGTGTTGAAGGTCGTGAACTCGCGGATGGTGTTGCGGTCCCCGATGATCAACTTCGTGGGCTCATCGCGATACTTCTTGTCCTGCGGATTCGCCCCCAAAGACGCAAATTGGTAAACGCGGTTATCGCACCCGATGGTGGTGTGTCCTTCGATCACGCAGTGCGGACCAATGACCGAGCCTGCGCCAATGCGAACATGGGGCCCGATGATGGTGTACGCCCCCACGCTGACGTCGTCAGCCAACTGAGCTTGGGGGTCAACAATGGCGGTTGGATGAATCATGGCCATGGCGTAATCAAGACACCTTGCGCTTGGTACACATCAGTTGCGCTTCAACAGCCAACTCACCATCGACAAACGCTTGCGCGTTGAACTTGTAGATGCCGGCCTTGACACGGTCAACCTTGACGTCCAGCAAGAGCTGATCGCCAGGTTCAACGGGGCGCTTGAAACGAGCACCATCGATGCCAACAAAGTACACCACCGAATCATCATCCACCGTGGTGCCTTGCGACGAAAACACCAGCAAAGCCGCAGCTTGAGCCAGCGCTTCCAGCATCAACACACCCGGCATCACCGGACGCTTGGGAAAGTGTCCCTGAAAGAACGGCTCGTTGATCGACACGTTCTTGATGGCCTTGATCTGCACGTTGTCGTCGATCTCGAGCACGCGATCCACCAGCAGGAATGGATAGCGGTGTGGCAACTTCTCGAGAATCTTGTGGATGTCCATCTTCATTTGTTTAGCTTTTCCAAAGCACGAATGCGATCACGCAAAGCATGCAAGTGCCGCAAGGTTGCGGCGTTCTTTTCCCAGGATGCGTTGTCATCCAAAGGGAAGAAGCCGGTGTACTGACCCGGCTTGTGAATAGAGCTGGACACGACGGTGGACGCAGAAATGTGCACGCCATCGGCCAGGGTCAAATGCCCCAACACCATGGCAGCGCCACCGACCGTGCAACCCGAACCAATCTTGGTGCTACCTGCCACGCCGACACAGCCGGCCATCGCCGAGTGATCGCCAATTTGCACGTTGTGCGCAATCTGGATCAAGTTGTCCAACTTCACACCTTGACCGATGACCGTGTCATCCAGTGCGCCGCGGTCGATACAGGTGTTGGCGCCGATTTCAACGTCGTCACCAATGCGCACCGCGCCCAGCTGTTCAATCTTGATCCACTGGCCTTTGTGCGGCGCAAAGCCAAAGCCATCCGCACCGATGACCACGCCACTGTGCAAGATGCAGCGCGCGCCAATCTGGCAGTCGTAACCCACCGTCACATTGGCGGACAGGCGGGTGTTCTCACCAATGACGGCACGTGCACCAACCACTGATTGAGGACCGATGGATGCGCCTGCACGAACGATCGCACCGGCCTCCACCACAGCCAAAGGGCCTACAGATGCACCTGATTCGATCGTTGCACTGGGGTCCACCACCGCACTGGCGTGAACGCCACCCGCCGCCCGTGGACGGAAACGCGCCGCCCACCATTGCGTCAAACGCGCAAAGTACAGGTAGGGATCGTCTGTCAGGATGGCCGAAGGCAATGCAGCGGCTTCCTCGCGCAAAGATGCGTGAACGATCACACATTGCGCAGCAGTGCTGGTCAACTGAGACCGGTACTTGGGATTGCTCAAAAATGAGATGAAGCCAGGCTCTGCGGCTGCATCCAGCGGGGCAACCCGCCCCACAACGCAATCAGGGGAGCCAATCAGCTCCCCACCCAGATCTGCAACAACTTGAGCAACCGAGACTTGAATGGCATCCGCCATCGAGACCTCCACAGGGGTCACTTGACCGATCCGGAATTCAGCGCGCGGATCACTTTGTCGGTGATGTCCACACGAGGCGCTGCAAACACGGCCTCTTGCAAAATCACGTCGTACTTGTCTTGCTCAAAAATCTGTTTGACCACACGGTTGGCACGATCCAACACGCTGGACAACTCTTCGTTCTTGCGCTGGTTCAGGTCTTCCTGAAACTCGCGACGCTTGCGCTGCAGTTCACGGTCTTGCTCGATCAAGTCGCGTTGACGGCGATTGCGCTCAGACTCACCCAGGGTCAACGCATCCTTTTCGAATTTGTCTGATGCCCCTTTGAGCTTTTGCTCCAGGTCGGACAAATCCTTTTCACGGCGGCTGAACTCGGCTTCCAGCTTGGCTTGCGCAGCCTTGGCCGGAGAAGCGTCACGCAAAACCTTGTCCAGGTTGACGTAACCAATTTTGAGCTCCTGTGCTTGCGCACCGATGGAGCCCAGGACAAGACAAGTGGCCGCCAGGGCCTTGGTGATCATTTTCATGGTCAAAACGCGGTACCGATCTGGAACTGAAGTTTCTGGATTTTATCTTGGTCGAAACTGCGAATCGGCTTGCCGTAACTCAATTTCAATGGTCCAACCGGAGAAACCCAACTGATGCCCACGCCAACCGACGCGCGCAGGTCATTTGCAGACACTTTTTGCTGCTCACCCCAAACGTTACCGGCATCCATGTAAGCGAACATCCGCAAAGTGCGGTCATTGCCCGCACCAGGGAACGGCACATACAACTCAGTATTGAGGTTGAAGCGCTTGGAACCGCCAATGTAGGCGCCTTCAATGTCTGCTGGGCCCAAGGAGTTTTGCTCAAACCCACGAACCGTGCCCAAACCACCTGCATAGAAGTTCTTGAACACGGGATATGGCTTGCCTGCCATGCCACGCCCATACCCGACTTCGGTGTTGAACCCCAGGGTAAAGCGGTTGGTGATGGGGAAGAACTGCTGGAACTGGTAATCACTGCGCAGATAACGGGTGTCGCCGGCCACGCCCATTTCCAGATTCACACGCTGATAACGACCTTGGGTCGGTGCAATCAAGCTGTCGCGTGCATCGCGGGCCCAACCCACCGTCAAAGGCACAGACAAGCTGCGTTCGCCGAAAATATCGCGGTGAACCTTGTAGCTGACCGGCAAGCCGAGGTTGCCGCGAATTTCGGTTTGTTCTGCGCCCAAACCAAAGAACACCGTGTCAAATTCGGTAAACGGAACGCCAAACCGAATGGCACCACCCGGGGTCACAATCTGATAATCACCACCTTGGGTGCTCAACGGCCGTGAGGTGCGATAGAACAGATCGTATGAGCGGGAAACACCATCGTCTGTGAAGTACGGATCGACCGTGCTGACCACCAGCGTACGGTTGTACTTGCTGGTGTTGACTTCCAGGCCCAGGTAGTTACCGGTACCAAACACGTTTTCCTGCTTGATCGACGCGGTCAGCGTCAGCTTCTCAGCCGTCGAGAAACCAGCGCCAAGCATCAGGTTACCGGTTGGCTTTTCCTCAACCGACACGGTCAAGTCGACCAAGTCCTGAGTGCCCGGTACCTCAGACGTTTCAACGTTGACTTGTTTGAAATAGCCCAAACGGTCAACGCGGTCACGAGACAGTTTGATCTTTTGGCCGTCATACCAGGCCGATTCAAATTGGCGGAACTCGCGACGGATCACCTCATCGCGTGTCCGTGAATTGCCCGCCACGTTGATGCGGCGCACATACACACGGCGCTGGGGTTGAGCCACCAGCACAGCGACAACCTGCCCCTTTTCACGGTTGATTTCAGGCTTGAGATCAACCTTGGCGAAGGCATAACCAAAGGTCGCAAAGCGATCCGTGAACGCCTTGATGGTGGAAGCCACATCGTCTGCACGGTAGGGATCGCCAGGCTTGATGGTCACCAAGCTGCGGAAGGCTTCGTCCTTACCCAGGAAATCACCTTCCAGGCGAACGCCTGTGACTGTGTACTTGGGGCCTTCCACCACGTTGATCGCAACAGAAATCTTCTGCTTATCTGGCGAAATCGACACCTGTGTGGACTCCACCTTGAACTCAAGGTAACCACGGTTGAGGTAGTACGACTTCAAGGTCTCCAAGTCGGCATTGAGCTTGGAGCGAGCGTACTGGTCCGACTTGGTATACCAGGTCAACCAACCACCCGTCGTCAAATCCATCTGCGACAGCAAGGTGCTCTCAGAGAATGCGTGATTCCCTGTGATGCGCATTTGCTTGATCTTGGTAACGTCACCCTCCGTCACCGTGAAGGTCACGTTGACGCGATTGCGCTCTGCCGGCGTGATCGTGGTGACGATTTCGGCGCCATACAAGCTGCGCGACAAGTACTGTCGTTTGAGTTCCTGCTCGGCGCGATCGGCCAAGGCGCGGTCAAACGGCTGCCCTTCACCAATACCCACATCCTTCAAAGACTTGACCAGCGCATCCTTGTCAAACTCTTTGGTTCCGACGAACTCAACACGAGCGATCACCGGACGCTCTTCAACCACCACGACGGCTACATTGCCTTCGATCTGGATGCGGACGTCCTTGAACAGGCCCGTTGCAAACAAGGACCGCAAACTCGCTGCACCTTTGTCATCGGTATAGGTATCACCGACGCGAAAGGGCAAGGACGCAAAAACGGTACCGGCATCAGCACGCTGCAAGCCCTCGACCCGAATGTCTTTGACAACAAATGGTTCGACAGCCCAGGCCGACGTCTGACAAAGGGCTGCAACCAAAGCAGCCACGAAAGTCGGCTTAAGCCGGGACACGGTCATGGAAGGAATATGCATGCAAAAGCTTAGTGCGCGCCAAGCAGCCGCGCCAGATCGTTGTAAATCGCCAGAGACATCATGCCCAACATGATGGCCACGCCACCACGCTGCAAGCGTTCCAGCCAGGCATCAGACACTGGCCGCCCTGTCACAGCTTCGAAAAGATAATACATGAGGTGCCCACCATCGAGGACCGGCAGCGGCAACAAGTTCAACACACCCAGGCTCACGCTGACCAAAGCCAGGAATCCCAGGTAAGGGATCCACCCCATTTCAGCCGACTTGCCTGCGTAATCGGCAATCGTGATGGGCCCGCTCAAATTCTTGATCGACGCCTGACCGATCACCATCTTGCCCAGCATTTCCACGCTCAAACGAGACACATCCCAGGTGTGAGACAAGGCCCGGGTCAGACCGTCCCACACACCGTATTGAACAGTGATGATGGCGGGCATGGCCCCCAAAGCAGCCTCAATGCGCGGCACCTGTTGCCCCTGCACGTCCTTGAGCACAGGCAACACGGTCAAACTCAGAACTTGCCCTTTGCGATCCACCTCAAATTGAAGCGGCTGAGTCTGTCCATTGACTTGACTGGAGCGAATCCACTTACGCAATTGGGTCGCGTCAGTCGGCGCACGACCATCAACACGCAACACCCGATCGCCCTTTTGCAAACCAGCACGGGCGGCTGGCCCACCCGGCACAACCTCATCCACCAATGGTTCGGTAAATGGGCCATTCAATCCCACACGATCCAGCAGCTTGGCGTCGACATCGGCCACCATGATTTCGTTCAGTGGCAGCGACAAGGTTCTGACACCTGATGAAACTATGCCATCTGGTCGACGCGTACGTACCTGCATGTCCATCGGCAAACCGTTCAACGCGACACGAGTGAGGTGCCACTGAAAATCGGTCATCGAACGGATCGATTGCCATTCGTCGTCAGCAGGAGACTTGACCGCGACAACTTCGTCCTGTGCCCGCAAACCGGCCTTTTCAGCCATGCTGCCAGCCGTAGGCTGCGCCATCCATGGGCTCAACTCTTCAACGCCAGCCCAGTTCACCCCGGCGTAAAGCACAACAGCCAATGCCAGATTGGCCAAAGGCCCGGCTGCCACAACGCAAGCACGCTGCCACAACTTTTTCTGATTGAACGCACGGTGCCGTTCAGAAATATCGACCGGCGCCTCACGCTCATCCAGCATCTTGACGTAGCCGCCAAAAGGCAAGGCACACACCACAAATTCCGTCTCGCCCTTTTGACGAGACCACAAGACCCGACCAAACCCGACCGAAAACCTCAGGACTTTGACGCCACAGGCCACCGCTGCGCGGTAATGCCCGTATTCGTGAATCACCACCAAGACAGCGATGGTGACAAGAAAAGCCAAAAACGTCATGCCCATAGACAACCTTTACGCCCTCAGGCGTTCGACGATGGCCTTTGCGGCCAGACGTGCGCGTGTATCGAGATCCAACAAGCCATCCACACTTTGAACGCTGTCAGGCGTTGGCAAACAATCAGCCAGAGTCTGGGCATTGATGGCATGAATCTGATCGAAACGCGCCTGTCGATTCAAAAACGCATCCACCGCCACTTCGTTCGCTGCGTTCAACACACAGGTGCTGCCAGCCGGTCCATTCAAAGTATCCCAAGCCAATTGCAAACCGGGATACCGCTTCGCATCAGGCACTTCAAATGTCAGTGCCTTCAAATTGGTGAAGTCCAGCAAATCAGCGCCCGACTCAATGCGCTCAGGCCATGACAAACCATACGCAATCGGCACACGCATATCTGGCGTGCCCATCTGAGCCAGGACAGAGCGATCCCGGCAAACCACCATCGAATGAATGATGCTTTGCGGGTGAATCACCACCTTGACTTGCTCAGGCTTGAGCCCGAACAACCATTTCGCTTCAATCACCTCAAGCGCCTTGTTCATCATCGTGGCAGAGTCCACCGAAATCTTGCGGCCCATCACCCAATTGGGATGCGCGCAAGCCTGCTCAGGTGTGATCTCTCCAAACGTCATTGGGTTCCGTTCACGAAACGGACCACCAGACGCTGTCAACACAATGTGATCAATTCGGCTGTGCCAGGTTGCGCGGTCTTCGGGCAAACACTGAAAAATAGCGGAATGCTCGCTGTCAATGGGCAGCAAAGTAGCGCCACCTTGCGCCACGGCGTCGATGAACAACTGACCGCCAACAACTATCGCCTCTTTGTTGGCCAGCAGCAAACGCTTGCCCGCGCGTGCGGCAGCCAGACAAGGGGCCAGACCAGCTGCCCCCACGATGGACGCCATCACCATGTCGACATCAGGATGAGCTGCCACATCGCTCAGCGCTTGCTCACCTGACAAAACCTCGGTGTTCAGGCCATGACCGCGGATGCCGTCTCTCAACTGATCCGCCAAAGCAGGATCTGGCATCACCGCAAAACGAGGACGCCACTGGATACACAGCGCCAGCAGCTCTGAAACACGACTGGCGCCGGTCAGCGCAAACACCTCGTAGCGCCCCGGGTGACGAGACAAGACATCCAGCGTGTTCGACCCGATCGAACCCGTTGCACCCAGTACGCAAACACGCACTGGCGTTTGATGAGATGAGGAATCAACCATGGCAAAGCGACATCAACGCCATCTGAATGGGCAACACAGGCAACAACGCATCAATGCGATCCAGTACACCGCCGTGCCCGGGCAACAACTGACTGCTGTCCTTGACACCCGCTTGCCGCTTGATCAGCGATTCAAACAAATCACCGACCACGCTCATCGCCGTCAAGAACAACAGCGACAACGCCATGCCAACTGGCCCTAAACCTTGCAACAGATGGCTGTACATACTGGGCGAATCAACGGAGGTCGATTGGTCAACCCAGATCCAGATGACCGCCACCAACACAACCGTGGCAAATCCAGACCAAACGCCTTCCCAGCTTTTGCCTGGGCTGATACTGGGAGCCAGTTTGCGACGTCCAAAAGTGCGGCCTCCAAAATAAGCCCCCACGTCAGCCGCCCAAACCAGGAACAACATCGACAACAGAAAGTTCACGCCGTGAGCACGGCCT
>JACCDG010824799.1_pt1 | contig 20633 bp, 16 predicted proteins | sample 7442471 | NCBI WGS metagenome assembly JACCDG01 (sample SAMN15323444, study PRJNA562643) | freshwater metagenome | isolation source: river surface water | place: USA:Blue River Watershed | collected 2017-08-17 | reverse complement strand
TTCTTTGGGGCTTGGCCAAAGAAAGTAAGAAGATGTAGTGTATTACGTGCAAGGTTTTAAACTACTCACTTTAAAATTCCTTGCATTTCTTTATAAAAAAATTGGCTGAACAGGTTGGTAACAGGGAGGTAATGAGTTTTTCAGCAGGCCCTACTTACAAACGGCATTAAACTAAACGGAAACGGCATAAATAGCATAGCAACAAATTTCAGTAGCAATCCTTTATAGCCCCTGAGTAACCGAGGAAAGCCTTAAGAATGAAATCCAATAGATGATATACAGGTTCTGTTTTTGGTTATACGCCCTTAAGCCGCAAAGCTCTGTCTAATACCTGACGCCTTTCAATATAATTTAGTATACCACAGTTTTAGTTTCATGGGATAGTTAGGATGCTTACTGCCCCCCAATACTACGCGTGCCGGATTGGCCTGTTGGAAATAAACACGCAGGTAGAATCGGAAATTTTTATATTTTTTTGACACCATTTGCTGTACAGTGAAAGGAATATTAAAACGGTATTCGCCTTTAAGCGGATCATAGTTGCCGCCATATGAATAGGGGTCTGCAATGTCAGCCAATAATACAGTTTCCCCTTTTTCATTTATGCCGTCTAATATCAATCGCGGAGGAAGATTGTAATTGGTTTGATTTGTAAAAGCCGGGGCTGCATTTACTTTTAATACCAGCTCGGCTTTATTAATGGCTACCGCACCCGAATCACTTAAATTTCCGAGATAGGGAATATTGATTTTGGCTTTTACACCGGCCATGCCCTGCAGAAAAATGTTATTTAAGCCCCAGGTGGTATCTGCCCCCATTTGTAATTGATTTTTAAGCGAATCATGTGCAGTAGTATAATCATGCTTAAAGTGGTTATAGCGGGCTGCAAAGGTACCAATGCTTAAATCCATAGCTTTACTGCTCAGGTTGTTGCCGTTGTGGTAGTATATAATTAGCTTGCTTGCCGAACTAGCCATGTTCATATACAATATGTTTCCTTCCGGACCATTGATGCTTGTATTACGTGTGGTAATATATACACCTTTAAATGCCTGTTGTAAGGCAGTGGTGCTGGCAATACGTGAAGTATCATCAATAAAATATTGCCCGATTTCATCTTTAAGGCGCAGGCGTAATTGGGGTTTGAAGTAATTATCCAGTACAGTAACGTTGGTAGTTAGATCGGGAATTTTAACCAAACCCTGACCGGTATAGGTAATATCGGCGGGATTATAATTTAAAATGCGGTTAGAGAAATAATTACTATCGAAGCTCAAACCTTCGTTAAGCCGGTACACGTTAAATTTCAGGGCATCTGTTTTATCCGCATAATAAGAACCACTATAGGAAAGGGCGAGCACTACAGAATCGAGTTTAGCATTAGCACCAAATCCAGAACCAATAATATTGTTCGGCATGGTAAAATTGGTAAATATAGAGGCATCGGTACGCCCAAAAGCCGGGTCGAAGTAGGAACCAAGCAGGTTATAGCTTGTTGAGGTACCGGTTTCGTCTGTACGCAGGCTGTCTTCTTTTATAGAATAACAATAAATTGTACTGGTATCACAATACGTGGCTCCCAATAAATCTTCTTCCGGCTGAATATCAAGCCCAATGGGGCTGTTCTGTTTTTTGCAGGCGGCCACAATCACTAACAGAAAAGCGAAAAGCCAGGCTGGGCGCAGGAATGGTTGTAAAAGCATGTGCAAAAATAAAAAAGTTTAACACGTAATGGCGAACCTTGTGTTAAACTTTCTTAAAACGTTTATTTCAGTAAAATAGTATCTATTTATTCCGCATACTCTTCAACACCCTCAAGCACAGCATCATAAAAATCAGAGTACGCATCAATGTATTCTTCAGGTGTTTTATAGTTGAGAATTAGTTTACCACTTTTTTTAGCATATTTCTGAACATCAGGACTGATATTCTCGCTTCCGTATACTACAGCATCAGAATAATCGATGGCCAGTTTGCTCAGGTTAACAAAAGTAGGGTCATTCACGTGCTTTATGTCTTTCAGACTAACACCTTCAATTGGAATTTTGGAAGCAAACTCTTTATCTAAGGTGCCCGGAAATTCATCGTTGTATACCGAGTAAACAATTTTAGTATCTGCAAACAGCGGATTATCGGCAAATGCTTTTTTAATGTAAAGCGGCATTAGTCCGGTAAACCAACCGTGACAATGAATAATATCAGGCGACCAGCCTAATTTCTTCACGGTTTCTATTACACCACGGTTAAAGAAAATAGAACGCTCATCGTTATCGTCAAAATGCCTGCCTTTGGCATCAGTTAATATGTGCTTTCGGGCAAAAAAATCTTCATTATCAATAAAATACACCTGCATACGGGCAGCTTGTATAGAAGCAACTTTTATAATGAGCGGATGATCATTATCATTAATGATCAAATTCATACCGCTTAAACGGATAACTTCATGTAACTGATTTCTCCGCTCATTAATACAGCCATACTTTGGCATAAATGTCCTGATTTCCCTGCCTTTGTCCTGAATGCCCTGAGGAAGATACCTCCCTATATGGCTCATGGAAGTTTCATCGAGGTATGGTGTAATTTCCTGTGAAACGAATAGTACTCTGGCTTTTTTCATGTATGAGATTAGTTAGAGTTTGATGGGGAGTATAACAAAGCCTTTCTAAAGAAGCAATACAAATATAGTAAAAAAAAGCGAAGTTTTCAAACTAAATCTGTTAGTTTTGTCCTTGCCGCAAAAACACTCAAAAACACTGCCGTTTCCATGCAGATTTTCGAAAAAATAGACCCTCTGAAGGTATTTTTGGCGTCTTTTCGCGCACAAAACCGAACTATAGGCTTTGTGCCCACTATGGGAGCCCTGCATGAGGGGCATTTATCGCTGATCCGGGAGGCACGCAAACAGTGTGAGGTAGTGGTATGCAGTATTTTCATAAACCCTACCCAATTTAACGATAAAAAGGATCTGGAGCGTTATCCGCGTACGCCGGAAGCCGATTTCAGGCTACTGGAACAGGAGGCATGCGATGCCGTTTTTTTTCCGGATGTTTCCGAAATATATCCTTCCGGTTTTACAAGGAAGATATTCCCCCTGGGCAGGCTGGAGCGGTTTCTGGAAGGAGAGAAGAGACCCGGGCATTTTCAGGGAGTAGCGGAGGTGGTCAAACGCCTTTTTGAGATTGTAGAACCCCATAAAGCTTTTTTCGGCAGCAAAGATTATCAGCAGGTGATGATTATCCGCAAACTGGTAGAGCTGGAAAAAATGCCGGTAGAAATTATACCCTGCGCTATTTTACGGGAGCCTGATGGATTAGCGATGAGTAGCAGGAATACGTTGTTATCCCCCGATGAAAGAAAAGCAGCCGCCCTTATTCCGTTTGTTATGAAAGGGGTTAAGCAAAGAGCAGAAGCTCGTTATCCGCCGGAAGCTATTCAACAATGGGTGGCGACTGAAATAGCGCGTCATCCGCTTTTAAAATTAGATTATCTGGCTTTGTGTCATCCGGATACGCTTGAGGTCGCAGATAGCACTTCCGGTACTCTAATCGCCCTTATTGCAGTTTATTCGGGCAAAATACGGCTTATAGATAATCTGCCTCTGAATTAGGTTATTACTTTTTAATCTTTGCCTCAAACACTTTCTTAAACTTCTCTACCTTAGGTTGAATCACATACTTGCAATAGGGTTCCTCCCCGTTCTGATTAAAATAATTCTGGTGATAATCCTCGGCAGGATAAAACACCTGGAAGGGTGTTATTTCTGTTACCAAAGGCTGGTCATAAGCCCCGGACTCGTCAATTTTTTTCTTGTATAGTTCTGTTAGTTTTTTCTGCTCTTCGTTGTGATAAAACACTACGGAGCGATATTGCGTGCCGGCATCATTCCCCTGACGATTGAGTGTAGTTGGATCGTGGGTTTTCCAGAATACTTCCAATAATTCGTCAAAACTAACAATTGCCGGATTGTAAATGATTTGACAAACCTCTGCGTGTCCCGTGGTACCTGTACATACTTCTTTATAGGAAGGGTTTTTAACAGAGCCGCCGCTATAGCCACTACGTACCTTTACTACCCCGTTGAGGTTTTGAAAAACGGCCTCCACACACCAGAAACAACCGGCACCAAAGGTTGCTGTATCATTTTTTGAAGTAGTATTTTCCATGGTTAAAACTGGTTTTTGGGATTCCTCTTTGTTCTGCGCCTGACACATGGTAAAAAAAACAACCGCAAGCAGGCTTACGGCTGCCTTATATAAAGTATTTCCGCTCATAGGAAATTATTTTTTCTTTACTTTTTCCTTGCCCGCAAATTCAAAATATTTTTTGGGCTTATCGGATTTAGTAAGTTTCATTGTACCTTCAATATCATAATCGTCAATTTTCAGATTAATATAAAGGGTTTCGTCATTCTCGTTGGTAACTATAGAAACTACTTCAAAATATCTTTTCTCCATACCTTCATCATTATATGTGGAATCTTTTTTAATTTCATACTTCATCCATTTCCCGAAACTTAATTTCTTTTCTGCAAAAGTGCTGAATAGTTTACCATCCTTAAATTCCAGTTCGTCTTCTTCTGATTTAGGTTTAGGTTTTCCGTCCCTGAATTCAGTTACCTGAGTGATAAATATTTTTTTGTGCAGGGGATCTTTTTCTTTTTTCCAGATAAAAGCGCTGGAGATGTATAGGACAAAAATCAGCGCCAGCAGTCCAGGGAGTTTTTTTCTGATAATCATAGTAATTGTTGTTGTTGCAGATTCAAAAATAAGGATATTTCCTGCAAGTATACAGGCAATAATTAAACCATTTTAATTAAGTTTGAATTCCTTTCAAAAGCAACCCAATGAATGCCCCGCTGGCCGAACGTTTACGTCCTAAAACCCTTGATGAATATGTGGGACAGGAGCATCTGGTCGGAAAAGGCAAGGTGCTGCGCAATGCCGTGGAAAGCGGCCTGCTCCCATCAGTTATTTTCTGGGGGCCGCCGGGAGTGGGCAAAACTACACTTTCTCATATTATTGCGCATCAGCTCCAACGTCCGTTTTACATGTTGAGTGCCATTAATTCAGGGGTAAAAGATGTGCGTGAGGTAATAGATAAGGCAAAAGGGCAGAGTTTCTTTGGTGAGAACAAGCCGATTTTATTTATTGATGAAATTCACCGTTTCAGTAAATCGCAGCAAGACTCCTTATTGGGTGCTGTGGAAAAAGGGATTATTACCCTTATTGGTGCTACCACGGAGAATCCTTCATTTGAAGTGATCCCGGCTTTATTGAGCCGCTGTCAGGTATATGTGCTGAAGCCTTTTGGCAAGCATGAACTGGTAAATATGTTGAAAAAGGCTCTTGAAACAGATGCTGAATTGAAAAGAAAAGAAGTAGTGCTACAGGAAACGGAAGCCTTGTTGCGTATATCGGGTGGCGATGGGAGAAAACTACTGAACGCCCTGGAACTAGTGGTTAATGCCTGCCGGGAAGACAAAATTGTAATTACGGACGAATTGGTGGTGTCGCTAATACAGCAAAACCTGGCGCTCTATGATAAAAACGGTGAACAGCATTATGATATTATCTCGGCCTTTATTAAATCCATAAGAGGTAGTGATCCCAATGCCGCTGTTTACTGGCTTGCCCGGATGATTGAAGGTGGAGAGGATCTGTCATTTATTGCACGCAGGCTGGTTATTCTGGCTAGTGAGGATATTGGCAATGCCAATCCAACAGCTTTGGTTATTGCTAATAACTGCTTTGAGGCGGTTAATATGATTGGATATCCTGAATCACGGATCATATTGTCGCAATGTGTAACTTATCTTTCCTCATCCCCAAAGAGTAATGCGGCTTATGCTGCTATAAGCGAGGCGCAACGGGTGGTAAAAGAATCGGGCAATCTGCCGGTACCGCTTCATTTACGTAATGCACCAACACGGCTAATGAAAGACCTGGGTTACGGAAAAGAGTATGCCTATGCACATCGTTATACTCAGAATTTTATTCATCAGGAATACCTGCCGGAAGAACTCAGTGGAACAAAGTTTTATGAACCCGGACAAAATGCGCGTGAAAATGAACTGAGAAATTACCTGAAAAATCTGTGGAAAGATAAATACAGTTACTAATGGTGGACATCTCCTTCTTCCAGTTCCGGCACAAAAATGTGAATGTAGCAAAAGGCTACTACCAATGTACCCAAAGTTTGTTCGATCATTTGCCAAAGGCAATCTGTGGCAAAATGAGCCAGGGAAAAACTGGCACTAAATGAAATGCCAAGTACGCTGGTTACTACAAAGAGCAGAAACCCTACCAACACGCCAATTAACAGGGCTCTTACAAAGAGGTTTTTAGAGAACTTATTCCAAAATTTGAGATCAAATAATTTATAATTGATAAAGGAAATGAGCAGATAGGTGATAGAGGCAAAAGTGAGAAAAAGCGGGCGGGGGAAGCTAATTCTGGAAAAATCGGTGAGCACAAGACCATGCCAGCAATAGAATGCCGCATACATAAGAATGGCTCCTAAAATCCAAGCCGAATAAAACCTACGGTTTAACATAACCTATTGCTTACCGATAATTTATTTAAAATAAACTATTATAATATACAATATAACAAATAAAGATACGTTGAATTTCTATATATGTTCCAATATTAACATAATATATCGATAATTGGATATATTTGTGACATTCAGATGCTAACAGAATAATGTTGAAACGGCTTCTTTTAACTGTCATAATTACTTCACTGGTGGTAATTTCCTGTAAAAGGGAAAAAACTTACTGGGATGCGGACATTGTAGCACCCTTAGCTAGCAGTTCGCTGAAATTGAACAATTTATTTCCCGATTCTGTGCTTCAAAACTCTTCAGGAGGAGAGGTAGAAGTCGTTCTGGAGCAGGAAATGTTCAGGTTTATGGCAGATAGCCTGTTAAAAATTCCGGATACCACCATAAATACCGATTATAAATTTCCGTACCCCGGATATATTGTCTACAATCCCGGAGACGAATTTAATATACCATTATTCGGGCCTTCTATCAGTGAAATGGAATTTGCCATTAGTACAGTGGAACTTAATAAAATCCAGATTAAAAGCGGAAAAATGAGATTGAAGGTGCAAAGCGGAATGAAGCAACCGATTGTGTATAATTATAACGTTCCGTCGGTTACTAAAAACGGACAGGCACTCAATATTGACTTGTCTGTGGCTGCAGCGGTTTTTCAGGCCGGAGTTGTTGTTGACACGGCTTCCGCAGATACAGTAATAGACCTGAGCGGGTACAATTTCGATCTTACAGGAAAAAATGGAAATTCAGCTAATACACTGTATTATACGTTAAAAATGAAGATACCGGCTTATGCCCAACAGGATTCAATTAAACAAGGGCATTTTATCAATGCCAGTTTTGCTTTTCTGGGCATTGTTCCGGAATATGGTCAGGGTTATTTTGGTAATCAGAGTATTGCTGTGGGTCCGGATACAACGGCATATAATCTCTTTAATAATTTCAGTTCAGGAATACTCAACCTGAATAGTGCAGCGATGCAATTGAAAGTTATTAATGAATTTGGCATTGATATGAAAGCGAAACTAAATCAGGTGAGTTCATACAATGCCAGTGCAGGCAATCTTGTAACACTGAATGGAAGTACGATTAATACTTCATTTAATGTAAATGCGGCTGTGAAAACGGGTATTCCGGGAACACCGGTAAATGCGAGCACGAAAATTCTGAACATTAACAGCACGAATTCTAACATTACCGACTTTATAAAATACCTGCCCAACCGAATCGTTTATGCGCTAAATGCTCAGTTAAACCCCAATGGCAACCAGTCGGGAGGCAATGATTTTGTTTATTATGGTACTGGTCTCAAAGCACTACTCAATGTCAATATCCCGCTATATTTTTCGGCTACCAATCTGGTGTTGAAGGATACCAGTAATGTTAATTTTAGTACCGTAGTCCAGTTGGATAATGTAAATTACGGCTGTCTTATTTTGAAAGCTACCAATACTTACCCATTAGATATGACCGTGCAGGGTTATATGTTGAATGAGGGCGGAATGGTTATCGATTCATTATTCGAATCAGCCCCTGCAAATGTTATTGCATCAGCTCCATTGGATGTTAATGACAAAGTGAGTGGTTCTAAGATTAGTGAGCTGAGAATACCGCTTCCAAAGAGTAAACTGGAATCGGTAAAACAAACCCGGAAAATATGCTTTATCAGCCGTTTCAATACGGTTAATCAACCCTCCCCCCTAAAGTTTTATGACTATTATGCGCTTGATCTGCTCCTGACTATGGATGTAAATTATGCGGTAAATAAATAACCAGAGTGAGTAAGTTATACCTGATATTTTTGTATTTATCCGGATTGTCGCTGTTTGGCCAATACAATAATGATTTTTTGTTGTATTCCCTGAATAAAGAAAGTATTAATCTGAACAGCGAATACGAGATTAATTCCAATGCACTAACCAATGAATTTTTAAGCCGCTTTTACAGGGGCGGATACATTAATAACGATATGAAAGACAGGGTGCTTAAGCGACTGGATGGTTATAACCGGGTGGGTGGCCATTTTAATTATAATGCGGTATGTTTCTTCAGAAAAGACTCTTCGCGCTATGCTTATACACTGGGCTTTAAGCAACAGCAATTGTTCAACACCAGCTTCAGCTCCGATTTTTTTAAGTTAGGTTTTTATGGTAATAAGATGTATAAAGGAGAAACAGCGAACCTTAGCAACAGCAATATTAATTTGTATTCCTATCAGGAAATAAAATTGGGCGTGATACTAAATGAAGTAGACACTACTCATGCCAGCATGGGCATTTCAGTATCTTACTTACGCGGACAAAACCTCGCACAGTTGAAAACAAATACATCTTCAGTGTATACGGCAGGCGATGCTTCGCAGATTGTTCTAAATACCAATGCAAGTCTGGCCTTGAGCGATACTACTACAAAAGGAGGCGCACTTTCCAATGGCAATGGTGCTTCGGTGGAGTTTTATACGGAAATGCCTTATGTGTCCCGATTAGGTAAAAGCCTTTTTTTCCTATCCGTAAATAACCTGGGCTTTATTCGCTGGAACAAAAACTCATTGTATTATACTACTGACTCCATTTTTACTTATTCCGGTATTCATGTCAGTAATTTGTTCGACCTGAAAGATTCTACGCTTCAGTCTATTGGCATGGATTCTATAATAAAAAATTCTACTTCATTGAGCCGTCGTTATATTTCTACAAACCTGCCCACCTCTTTCTTCATTACCCACAAGATTCGTTTTAGTAAGTATTTTACGCTTAACAACGGTTTCCGACACCTGTTCAACGCTAATTACAAGCCTTATATTTTTGTCGAAAACGAATTTACATTAGGATCCAGATTCCACCTTACCCTGCACGCAGGTTATGGTGGATACGGTCTTTTAAACGTTGGACTTTGTGGGTTGTTTCAGCTAAATAAACAGGTCTGTTTGCGAATCGGATCGAATAGTATGCAGGGTTTGGTATCGCAAAAAAACACCCTCGGACAAGGAGCTTATTTTAGTTTATCGTATCAATTAAGGTAGGAAATGACAAGAAGCAGAACATATTTGAGTGCCTTGTATCTCTTTACTGCGCTGCTATTTTCTATGAATGGAATACGGGCGCAGCAGAATATAAACGCCGCAAAAGATACAGCGTTTATAAGAACCTATGGAGGCAATAGTTTTGATGAGGCACGGGATGTGAAGGAGGCTTTTGATAAAGGGTATATTCTGGTGGGTACCAGCAGTAGTTTCGGACAGGGAAGTACATCCTTGTATGTGGTAAAAACAGATAGTATGGGCATACATCAGTGGTCGAAAAATTATGGAGGCTTAAACAATGACTGGGGTTATGCGGTAGAGAACGCCTATGGTAAAGGCTATTTATTTGTCGGTTATTCCAATTCTTTTATAAATGGAAATGGTTATGATGGGTATCTGGTACGTACCGATAGTGCCGGGAATCTGCTTTGGGAAAAGACAATTGGTGGTACTGACTGGGATTATTTCTACAACGCCTATGCCCTTCCTGACAGCGGTTATGTAATTTGCGGGAAGACCTACACTGGTTCGGCTGGAAATGCTGACGCATGGTTGTTGCGCATCAATAAAAACGGAGATACCTTATGGACTAAAAAGTATGGCGCTCAGGAAGACGAGGTTTTTAACGATGTAGTGGTACTTAAAAATAGTATATATGTTGCAGGAATGGAATACAATTCCGGTACCGGGAAAAATAATGCTATTGTAAAAAAGTATGATCTTAACGGGAACATAAAGGAAACGTATTCATATCATCCGGATGCCGGTATAAACTATGAACTGAGGGGAATAAATTCAACCTCCAATTATGAGCTTATTCTGGTGGGCAAACGTGATTCATTGCCTGCCAACACTAAAAGCTCGAATATTGTTATACGGATCGACACTCTTTTTACGACCATTGCTGGTAATGACCTTGCGGGTTTTAATAGTACTAAGTACATGAATAAAAGTATAGAAAATAGTCATCAGGAAATAATTAGTGTTGGAACCGTAAGTGGAGGTTTAGGAGGGCTGGCATTATTTCCGATACAATACACTGCAAATATTAACTGGATAGCTTCTCCAACTTTTGGTGGTGCTGGTGATGAAGAAGGGAATAGTATACTGCTTACCTCCAAAAAATACCTGGTGTTTGTGGGAAGTACCAGTAGCATAAACCTGAGTAGCGGCAATAAGGATATGTATCTGGTTCTTTTAAAGAAAGACAGCGTTTACTCCGATCAATATACTAAAGTGCTTATATTTAAAGATACCCTGCCTCTGGTGGTGATTGGCCTGGACAAAATAAGCGATGCACCAATAAAAATAAATCTGGCTCCCAACCCTTTTCGTGAGCATTGTAAAGTGCTTATTGAAGGAGATGTGCCCGGCGCAACATACGGTATGGAGGTAGCGGATTTGTCTGGAAGAATAGTCGGGCAGGCCAGGGTACAGCAGGAATTCATCTTTTCAGGAGATGATTTACCCCCAGGAGTATATTTTATGCGGATAAAAGGGAATAAATTAGCTGCAAATATCCGTCTGTTGATACAATAGAAATTTATTCATCCCGTATTCCCTTTAACTGATCATTTACATTGGGTTCTTTAACCAGGAGGTCATTATCTTTTAAATTTTTTGCCGTTAAGTTGCTGTTCAGAAAAATTTTCCAGTATAATTCTTTGGTCATTCCCGAGTAATGCATAATACCATATTTGTATTGCATGTGCTGAAAAAAGTTAAGTTCTATGCAACCGTACAGCACTATACCGATTGTAGTGGACAGCAGTATACGATAGGTTTTTTCTGTAAAGGCATGATGCAGGCACCAATCGATTAAAGCGGCAAAAGGGAATAATAAAACCGCATACCATTCTACCATTGCCCTGCACCCGAAAGAACCGCCAAAACTCCAGTCCCACCAGCAACTCAGCACATATACAGTTGCAGCTACACTTAACACCACTGGCCAAAGCAGGTGTTTAATATACCTGGTGCAGCATAAGAGGCCAATACATGCGAACAACATAACAGGGCTATACAAAAACCATCCCTTGCGGTAGCTAAAGAGAAAATTCAGTAATTGCGGATCGGTAAAGAAAAACCTTTCCCGGTTATAGGTATACACTATCCATCTGCTAAAATAATATTTCCAGTAAGCGAATTGTAAAACCAGCGGAATGGCAAATAAAATAAGGCACACCAGAGCCTGCTTTATGTTCAGAGAGGTTAGCCGGATCTTTTCGCCCTTACTATCTACGTACAACTTGCTGCAAAAAAGCGAGAAAAGAATGAGCAGAAAATCGGTTGGCCTGATTAGTGTAATTAGCCCCAGTAGCAGGGCCGACCAATATAAATATGCTCTGTGGCGATTTTGGACAAAAGACAAAAAGCAATAAATATAAACTGAAAAGAGGAAGAAAAGGTATGAGTGGGGCATTTCACCATTGCCATAAGTATAATAGAACAAATTGCTTCCCAGAAAAATACCGGCCAGGGAAATACTCACTGTAAGATCGTTAAAATAATACAACAGTGTCTTTCGGCTAAAGAAAAGCCCAAGTAGCGTGTATACAATGCTTCCAATATGTATCCATTGTTGATATGGATAGGAATATCCGTTAGTAACAGCTCCCCTGAGTATAGCCTGTGTATGTCCGGCGAGAAAAAAGGGGGAATAAAGCAAGGCCATTCCGATGGTTCGTTTATTAGGCAATATGTTTTGTCCTAAGGAATCTATAATTAAGGCGGGTGTTTGGTTCTGAATAAAGTGTTGTGGAAGATAAGCGTAGTATTCCTGTACATCACTGATAAAGGGGCCGCGTGTATCGTGCCAGTCTTTCAGGCGGTTACAACGGTCGAAAGAAAAAACAATAAGCCCTAAAAGTAGCAATGCCGATGAGTGCCGGTAAATGAATTTGCCTGTTATTTTAAGGAAATGCATAGGTGGATAAAGGTACTAATAGAGTTTGGAAATATGTATTAGGCCAATAGACTGAAAGGAGGATTTGGCCTAAACATATTTATGTATTGGTGTTATTGATCCTTTGACATTTAGTAATGTAATCCACCGTATCATGTGAAAATGCTTTGGGGGCATTTTCCGGTAAAAAGGTATAATGTACTTTTTTCCGTTTATCCTTAACCCCGACTTTTTCCTTTGGGGTTAATTCCATTTAGTTTACATTTGTTACCTGTTGCAAAATCCTTATCGGCTATAATTTGAGTTTGGTAGATATTTTAATGGGATACATATAGTTTTTTGAGGAGATGCTGACAAAATATGATACTTTCCGCTAATTTATATTTATTAGACTGATGAATAGATTTTCCCTTTTCACGGGTATCCTTCTGGCTTTGTTCCAATCCCTCATTTCACAGGACTTTTTAGGGTATAGTAATAGCAACAATGTAGGAGTTACCGGTATTTCCCTCCAGCCAGCCTGTATAGTGGACGACCGTCTGGAGTTTGATATGACGCTTATCGGTGGAAATGTGAATCTTTATAATAATTATCTGGGTATAAAGCGTTCGGCATTTAACAAGGTAAATGGGGAATACCCCGCATTCAATGATCCTAATTTTGCAGCCAATTACCTTACGGTGCGAAGTAATGACCAGGATAAGGCCATTTATTTTTCCAGCAGGGTGAACATGCCATCCATGATGATTTATGCGAACCATAAAACGGCTTTTGCATTTACCTGGGACTTGCGTACATACATGAATATTGACGGGGTTTCTCCGGAATTGGCTAAGGTTATTTATAAGGAAATAGATTATCCCAGCATTTTCCTGCAAAACTTTACCAATAAGAACCTGAGCCTGCAAACCATGATGTGGTCGGAGTACGGGTTTACGTTTGGTCATGTATTAAAGGAGGATAACGAACATTATTTTAAGGCTGCTGGCAGGCTCAAGCTTTTGCAGGGCATCCTTTCGGCTTATATGTATGCTAAAGATTTGGAATTTAATTTTACCAACCGCGATTCGGTTTCGATACTCCATTCGCATATTGGCTATGGTCACTCCCGTAACTTTGAGTTTACGGATGACAATAAAATACGCCTTAAAGATTATGAGTCTTATCCTGGTATTGGTGGCGATTTAGGCATTGTGTATGAGTATCGGCCTGATTATGAAAAATTCAAATACGATATGGATGGCGAAAAGGGGTTGTGGCGTCGCGACAAGGACAAATATAAAGCTCGTTTGGGGCTGTCTCTGTTGGATTTAGGGGCAATAAAGTTTAAAAAAAGCCCAATGAGCAATGACTTTATCGCTGATGTGGGACTTTGGAACCTGACAGTGATAAATCCGAAGTCTATAAAAGATTTTGACGACACTATCCGTACTCGTTTTAAAACTATAGATGCCTCTACAACATACAAAATGGCTCTGCCCACGGCGGTAAGCTTACAGGCCGATTACCATATCTGGAAGGATTTTTACATCAACTCAACGGAATATGTAGCTTTCCAGTTTAAGAACCGCGAATCTAAAGTACATGATTATACTACCTTCAGTATTACTCCACGTTGGGATCACCGTTGGTTTGGAGTGTTTATACCTGTACGTTACAATACTTTCGATCATTTCCGCTATGGTTTAACCTTGCGTATGGGACCAATTATTGTGGGTACAAGTAATATAGGACCTCTAATCAGTCGTCAGGATACTTATGGTACTGATGTGCATTTTCTGATAAAAATTCCCATTGAAATTCCCCATCCTCACGATAAGGATAAGGATGGCGTTTCCAATCATAAGGACAAATGTCCGGATATTCCTGGTACGTGGGAGTTTCTCGGTTGTGCAGATAAGGATGGCGATCATATTCAGGACACAGAGGATAAATGTCCCGATATACCCGGCATAAAAGAAATGAACGGTTGTCCTGATAAGGATGGCGATAAGATAACGGATGCAGAAGATGCCTGCCCGGATCAGCCGGGTCTGGCAGAGTTTAAAGGTTGTCCTGATACAGATGGTGATAAAATTACCGACCACGATGATGAATGCCCTACAGAACCTGGACCAATTGAGTTTATGGGATGCCCGGATAAAGATAACGATAAGGTGCCCGACAGGTTCGATGCTTGTCCGGATGTGCCAGGTCCGGTAGAGTATAAAGGCTGCCCGGATAAAGATGGCGACCAGGTTTTGGATAAAGAGGATGCTTGCCCGGAAGTAGCCGGTGTAGCAGCTAATAAAGGCTGCCCTTATCCCGATACCGATAAGGACGGTGTATTTGATAAAGACGATGAATGCCCAAATACACCCGGACCTGCTGAAAACAAGGGCTGTCCGGTGATTAAAAAAGAAGAGCAGAAAATTCTGGAACAGGCTTTTGCTAACCTGGAATTTTCTTCAGGGAAGGATATTATTAAGAAAACCTCTTACGCCTCACTTGATGCGCTGGCTAAACTAATGAAAGAGCATAGCACAGACTGGACGTTAAGATTGTCCGGGCATACCGATAATCAGGGAACTTCGCAATCGAACATGAAACTTTCAGAAAAAAGGGTTCTGGCAGTGAAAAAATATTTAGTAAACAAAGGAACCAAAGCCGATCGGGTAATTACCGAGTGGTTTGGTCAGAGCCGACCCATTGATACCAACGACACCGATGCGGGCCGCCAGCGTAACAGGCGCGTGGAAATGAAAGTGTTGTTCAAATAGAAAATATTTTTTGCACTAAGTGACATAAATAAGACAGGTAGACCTGCTTTATCCGGGCATGGCTTAAATATATCTTTAAAAAAGGAGCAATAGGCGAAAAATAAGGTATATTTACCGGGATAAATATAAATTTGATGTCGGTATACTGAAATCAGGCCTTATGCTCAAACATATAACGACCATTTTGCTTTTTTCCGTTATTCAATTCAATATGTCAGGAGTTAGCCTCAACTCTTGTTTACATACTGCCAGTATTGTGCAAACCGATGAGTCCATTGAACTTACTTTTGATAAAGAAGGTAAACTCAGTGTAAAAACATCCAATAGCATGATTTTATTGGTACGTTTGTTTAATCGGGATGGAAGAAAGATAATTGTAAAACCAGAAGAGCAGAGCAAAGAAGTAAAGCTAAAGGATAAACTACCAGCTGGTTCCTCCTGGTATGTGCAAATAAAAACAAGCGATGGTAATAGCAGCCTTCGTAAAATAACAGTTCCTTAAACGTTGGTTAATTCGTTTATGGCCAGCCAGGCCATCAATCCAATTCCTGTTTCCAGGGCACGTTCATCAATGTCGAAATTAGCCGTGTGCACTCCGGCTGTAATTCCCTTTATTTTATTACCAGTTCCCAGGCGGTAAAAGCAACTGGGCACTACCTGCGAGTAATAGGCAAAATCTTCGGCTGTCATACGCATAGGTAATTCGGCTACCTGTTCTTTTCCCAGGTAAGCGACAGCGGCTGTTCTGGCTCGCGCTGTCAGTAATTCATTGTTTACAAGAAAAGGGTAGCCATTCATAATGTTTACAATAGCCGTAGCATTCCATTTCTTACATACGGCTTCGGTTATTTCCTTTATTTTTTGATGTGCAACCGCTCTCCATTCTTCATTCATGGTACGAAAAGTGCCTTCAAGTTCCAGTTTGTCCGGAATAACATTAGTGGCACCCATAGCCTGGCATTTGCCAAAGGCCAATACCGTAGGGATTTCCTGACCATTTTCGCCGGTATGCTTCCGGATCATAAAGAAGGTATGCAGTTCACTTAATACTTCGGCACATACCAACAATGGATTAATATAATCAGCAGGCATTGCGGCATGTCCACCCTTTCCAATAATAGTAATATAAATTTCATCAGTGCTAGCCATATACATACCTTCTTTAAACCCTACCTTTCCTGCTTCCATACTTGGAAAAACATGCTGACCAAACATAAATTGTACATCCGGAGCTGTAAGTACCTGTTCTTTTATCATCAAGGAAGCTCCTCCGGGCAGTACTTCTTCACCGGGCTGAAAAATTAATTTAACGGTTCCGCTGAATTCTCCTTTTAGTTCATTTAGGATAAGTGCTGCACCCAGTAAGCAGGCCGTATGCACGTCGTGTCCACAGGCATGCATTATACCTTTGTTTTTTGAACAGTAGGGTACATTGTTTTTTTCTTCAATGGGCAGCGCATCCATGTCGGCCCGAAGTGCAATAACTTTGGTTTCCGGATTTCTGCCTTCTATCAACCCCACAATACCGGTTTTTACATATCCGCTTGTATAAGGTATTCCGGCTTCGTTCAATATGGAACAAATAAAAGCCGAGGTTTCATATTCCTGAAATGAAAGTTCGGGATGAGCATGAATATGTTCGCGTATGTATTTTGTTTTCTGAAAGAAAAAAGAAGCCTTTTCTTTGATTCGGGCAGCAAGTGTGTTCATAATAGCAGGAAGAATGCTTAAAAGTCGGTGGTGAAAGAAAGGTAAGTTACCCTATCCTGTTTAATTTTATTATCGTAGCCCCAGGCAAAATCGAGGCGTACAAAATAACCAAATAAACGGGATCGGAATCCAAAACCATAACCAGCAATAATAGGCTCCTTTTGTTGGATGATAACTACATTAATGGGATTTCCGGGAACCAGGGTTCTGTTTTCTGTGTTTTCTTTGCTGAAAGGCGATTTACCGTACCAAGCTGCACCAACATCGCCGAAGCCGATGATCTGAAAATTATTGATGAAATCTGAACGTATAGGTCGGTTCATGATATAACGGAAAAAGGGCAGGCGCAATTCGGAGTTGATGACAATGAAGTTATTTCCGTTGCGGGCATTTTGTTTAAACCCTCGCATATTGGTAGCCAGAGTTTGAAACTGGTACTTTTCGGGATGCAGAATATTAATATTGTTGTCGAAGCGTGGAGAAAACCAGTTGTCTACACCTCCCAGGTAATAAATAAGCCGGTCGGTACCTAATGAAGTACTGCCTGCAATACGATTGGCCCAGATAAAATCACGGTGAATCTTCTGATAATAGCGCGTATCGAAACCAAGCACAATGAGATCGTGTCTTTCACCCAAGGCATGTATATTTATATTTCGGAGGTATTCAGCAAATACCTTTCCCCTGAATCCATTATAAATATTTAGTCCGCGGCTACGCGTATTGTCGTATATATATTCTGTCTTTAACCCTGCCCAGTTGTTATAATCGTTCACTTTCATTAGCGAAACATCATCAATGGAAGTATAAACTATCCGATCGTTACGATAGTAAAGCGTTGATTTGAGTGCAGACACTTCGCTGAAGGGGTATTTCATTTTATACTGCACATCGTGAGTGTGCATTTTTACCAGAAAACGCTCATTGCTTACATTCAGAAAAGACTGGCGATGCAATACTAATTGTTTGTCCCATAATTTTCGTCGGTTCTCAATACTCAGATAGTATTCATTATTCAGATTGCCGGAAATACGGAAACCTGCAACCAAACGATAGTCCTCAAATAAATCGCTCATGGCAATACGGAAAAAGCCATTTACTCCCGGATTGATATAGAAACCGGTAAAGCGTTGGTAAGTCTGGTTCAGAAAGGAATTGTCGAGCTGGGTAATTACATTGTCTACTGCAAAGTTTGTATAGTAGTTACGTTGTATGGGCAGGGAAAATTCTTTCCTGTCCGGACGAAGACTATCACTGCTGTTTTCTTTATTGTTTGTAGAAGAGATGTCGTCCTGAGGCTCATTGTTGATAATAACATGATTATTTTTACTTTTTTCTTCTTCAAAGGTGTAGTGATTGATGTCTACTTTGGATGAATCTCTTCCGGTTCCTGTCTGGTTTTCTGCCTGCGACACACCGGAGGGTAAAGCACTGCTTTTATTGTAGGAAACCTGCGCCCGGCGGTAATAGGTGTTTTTTAATTCGTAATTCACTTCATCAGGTTTCTGAAGTGGACTGATATACATATATTGACGTCCATCGTGACTGAATACCGAGGTGCTTTTCTTTGCCCGGAGATTTACATCGTATTCCAGTATATTGCGCTTGTAATTACTAATAACTTTAGGGTAGAAAGTGTAGCGGTAATGCTCACTGGTATCTACATAAGCAATTACACTGTCGAAGCGGGCTACAAACTGATTTCGGATACCATTACTTTCGCTTAGGTAACTGAAATAGCCACTCAGGTAATCGGCAGGCTGGCTTTCATTTACATCGGGCGTTTCGGTTACACGCAGCAATACTTTATTCTTTTTGCGGTAATTGTACATAAAGATGTCATGATTCTTGTTTTGTGCGTATTCGTAACGGCCGCTGTTGCTTTCTTTTATAGTGTCATTCGTGCGATTAGAAGAAAAGAGAAGATGATCGCCATTGCCGGTAAAGCAGGGATGCTTGTCGTCCCATATGTCGTTGGTGATTTGTTCGAGTCCGCCGGCATTTATGGTGAACACAAAGATGTCGGATTGGCCCTTACCTTTTTTTACACCGGCCATAGCCAGTTTTTTCCCATCGGGTGAATAACTGAAGTCCAGCACTTTTTCTATCCCGGTAATAGGGCGCGAAATTTTTTCTTTTTCTACAATGTTATAGGTTGTCAGATAAATAACCCCTTTCTTTTCATTAATCATTGCAAAAGCTTCGCCCTGTGGATGCCAGGCCAGCAGTGGATAACTAAGATCGTTGATGCGATCAATTTTTGGTCCCCATTTCGCAATACGTTTCGGTTTTTTCTTAGAGGAAAGGTTTTTGAGATAAACTTTATACTGACTGAGTTCATTGGTAGCATAAATTACCTGTTGTCCGTCGGGGCTCAAGTGCGGCTGATAATAATTTCTGTGTTTTTTGGGTTTAGTGAGAATGCGCTCGCCCTTAGGAAGATATCGGGTAGTGTCGCTTCCTAGATTGCGACGTGAAAAAGCGTCGACCCACTCGTAAGTAAGGTTACTTACCGATGTGCCCAATACGAATATGAAAGCGCTTTCTATATTGCGGCTTACCTTGCTCATGTAAAGAATATTGGGAATCACCGATTCGCCGTAGGTATCGGCTACATAACTCCACAGGGCATGCCCGGCAGCTATTGCCTCCTGACCGCTGAGCCGGTTAAAGCTATAATAACGGTCGTGCTCAATGCCCTCCATAATCTGGTCGTCGAGGTCAGTATTCCAACTTTCGGTCAAATAAGAGATCAAACCCTGTTTAAACCAGTCGGGTATTACTAATAGCGTGGAATTTTTAACCATATCGCGGGTACGGCCACCATACATCATGTCATTTATGAGTACTTCTGCAATTCCTGCCCTGATTTGTTTATCGAGTTCATAATGGTTGCCGGTAAAGTAAACGCTGATTTTTGATCCTACTATTTTCGTAACACCTCCCAGATTGCCACTTTCGTCGGAAGAGAGCCCGATATTGCTTTGCCGGTAATCACCCTGATTATTAAAAACAAGAACCTGTATTTTTTCGTCTGTTTGAAAATCAAGGCGTTTTTCAATTTCTTTTAAATGCGACTCCGTATGCAGCGCCACGTATTTAGCAATATCCTGGCCACCTTCGTAGGTATATACCTGGTAACGTTCAAAACCAAAATAAGTCCAGTTAAATGGCTGGTATTGTACCCGGTTTTTTCCAAACTCCTGTTGTAGTCCGTAATAAAATTGTGCCTTTGCAAAAAACGGGAAGGTAAAGAGTAATAAGAATATATACCTGAAAAACGAACGCATGCCCCGGAAAATAAGAGCTACTAAGGTAGTAAAATATGGGAAAAAAGGAAATATTTAATGAGTTTTGCACGATTTTGATGAGATTCTTAATTACGGGCTGTTTTTCGGGGATTGTTTCAAGACGATGTGTTTAGCAAGCAAGCCACCGATGTACAGAAACACGTTACTTTATAAGCAATAACAAACAAAGTGCTCGTTTTTTAAAATGCAGAAGAAGTCATTGGCAAATAGAAAACTCCTTGCATTGGGTATTAGATGTTATACCAATGTTATATTTTATTTGGTCCAATCCAAATAAAATATTTACAGTGGTAAATGCCGTTGCTATTAATGTTATGGTGCAATTCCGTTTCACTACATTGCACCATTATATTAATGCAAAC
>JACCDG010884956.1_pt1 | contig 20635 bp, 14 predicted proteins | sample 7442471 | NCBI WGS metagenome assembly JACCDG01 (sample SAMN15323444, study PRJNA562643) | freshwater metagenome | isolation source: river surface water | place: USA:Blue River Watershed | collected 2017-08-17 | reverse complement strand
CCGTTTGCATTAATATAATGGTCCAATTCCGTTTCACTACATTGCACCATAACATTAATAGCAACGGCATTTACCACTGTAAATATTTTATTTGGATTGGATCAAATAAAATATAACATTGGTATAATTGGTTTTTCGGGAATTTCCTGTTTATTGACAAAAGGTAAATTTTCTTTTTGGAAGGGAGACTAATCCTGTGTGTTTTCTGTTTTTATTTATCAGTAAAATTCGCTAACTTGTCGTTGAAATATAAAGGTTTAGCAGTTATGCGCCAAAATGAACCAATAATTTTGCCTTTTGCCCGTTTAATGCTTTTTGAGGAGAATATTATTTGTGTTAAGGCTACGCACGATGGGGAAATTACAGAAGAAATGGCAATGGAACTTTTGGGAGCCTGTATAAAATTAGCAGGAAATCAACCCCATGCTATTCTTTATGATCTCAATAATCAGAATGTCCTGTTGAGTAGCCTGGCCAAGGGCATAGCCGGACAGCGTACGTATGAAAAGGATCGCCTATTTGCCCGGGCGCTGGTGGTTTATAATTTATCCAACAAGCTGGAGATGAATCATTTTTTAAAGCACACCAAACCGGCTACCCCAACCGGGATTTTCTGTTGTTTTACCGATGCCATTACCTGGATAAAAAATGTGGAGGCGGGTATTAGCGCTTAAGCGATTCTGTCGATCAGTTCGGCCAAACGACTGCTGTACCCCATTTCATTATCGTACCAGCCAATTACCTTAACCATATTGCCTACAATGGATGTAAAATCGGCATCGAAAATGCAGGAATAAGGATTACCAATAACATCCACCGAAACAATAGGGTCTTCCGTATACTGTAGTATTCCTTTCAGGTGCGATTCAGCCGCTAGTTTAAAGGCCAGGTTTATCTCCGAAACAGAAGGATAGGCTTTTAGCACACAGGTAATGTCGGTGAGTGAACCATCAGCTACCGGTACACGCATACCACAACCACCTATCTTACCTTCCAGGCCGGGAAATATTTTGGTAATGGCTTTAGCAGCTCCGGTAGAAGTAGGGACAATGCTTACTGCTGCAGCCCGGGCACGGCGCAGGTCTTTATGCGGTGCGTCGTGCAGGCGCTGATCGCCGGTATAAGAATGTACGGTGGTAATATACGCATCTTCAATACCCCATTGTTCCAGCACTTTTATCATGGGTGCCGCACAATTGGTGGTACAGGATGCATTGGAAACGATAATATCATTCTTATCAAGAATGCTGTCGTTTACGCCCAATACAATAGCCTTGGTATCGTCGTTAGGCGGAGCCGACATTATTACTTTACGGGCACCGGCCTCAATGTGTTTATGTGCAGCCTCACGGCTAAGAAAATGTCCGGTACTTTCCACAACTATATCAATATTTAGTTGTTTCCAGGGCAACTGCGCCGGATCTTTTTCTTTATAAACTTTAATTTTTCTTCCGTCAACAATAATGTGTTCGGCATCGTGGTTTACGGTTCCATTAAAACCCCGGTGAACCGAATCGTACTTAAGCAGGTGCGCCAGTGTTTTGCTGTCGGTAAGATCATTAATAGCTACCACCTCAATGTTCGGTCGGGTATGCAGAACCCGGTATAATACCCGGCCAATGCGGCCAAAGCCATTAATTGCTATTCTTGTTTTGCTCATGGTACATGTTGGAATTGGAGGCTTAAAGTTACTATTCCTGTTCTTTCGGTAAACGCCTGGAATAAAAAATTTAAAATAAAAAAGGCTCTCTTTTTCAGAGAGCCTTTCATAAAATTTAAAAGACTGTTATTAGTTGGTTAGCGAGGTAAAGTTCGCATCGCTTCTCCATTTAATAAATTCACAATCGTCTTTAGCCATGGCTTTTAAAGAACCGTCTTTTTCAATAGCAGTTTTCAAAGCAGCCAGACCATTAGTGGCATCGCCTTTGCGGGCAGCGGCAATAGCTTTCAGGTAATAGCTGAGCGCCATTTCTTTTTCGTTGCTACCATCAATAGTGGCGTTTACAGCATCGGCAGAACCATTCAGTAACTGAGCCAAAGCCAGATTAAATCCTTTGTAACTTCCAAAACCTGAAACTGCTTCACTGTATTTACCATCGCGAACAAATACAATTCCTTTGTTGTAACCAACCTCAGGGCCGGCACCGGTAGCTTTCAGGAAGTAATCCATAGCAGCACGGCGATCACCGCTTTTTGCTACTACGGCACCCATATTATTCATTACAATCGGACTGGAAGCATTGCTTTTCAGTGCACGTTCAAATGCAGCTTTAGCTTCGCCAATTTTATTGGTAATCAAGTAAGTTACACCAAGGTTATTGGAGGCACGCCAATCGTTGGGGAAATTTTTCTCGGCAACTTTATAAATGCTCATTTTGGTGTTTACATCGTTAATAAGGTTGGCACCGTAAAGTAATTCTTCTATGGAAAGAGAATCGGGAGTGGTGTTACACATACGGATAATGGTTTCATCGTTACGTGATTTTTTCTCTGCAACGATGTTCATTACTGAACGACGCAACTTAGGGAGAATCTGGTCGGCCACTTCTTTATAGGTCTTAGACAGATTTTTGATTTCCTGCTCACGCTGATCGAGATTAGAGTACATGGTCAGAACACGTAAAATAAGGTCTTTATCCTGAATAGAAGAAGCTTCCATCAGTTTTTTAAAACCATCCCAGTCTTCGGCGGTAGTTGTTGTTTTATAGGCGCTTGCATCTTTACCGAAGGTAATGTCTTTATTTTTGTTCTTTTTAAATTCATCCATCAGCGCTTTTGAACCGGATTTGGCACGGTCTTCAGCCAAATTGGCGTTCAGGCTTTGTTCCCCGTCCGGAGAAGCATAAGCAGAAACCTCAATTCCTTTGAACTCGAAATTAGGATTACTGATGTTGTCACTGATGAATTTATGCAGGTTTTTCATCTCTTCACTTTTCATTTCTGAAGGGCGAACAACCGATTGGTTTACTACATAATAAATACTACCAGATTGGCTAACGGGTACTGATTTGGTAAAAGCATCTTTTGCATAAATACCTTTTTCATCGTTACGCACCAGTAGTGGAGTGGCAATGGTGCCATCGGCAATTTCCATGCCCTTAAAGTCCTTGGTTTTTTTCTTGATAGCGCCTTGTGCACGCAGCTCAAGTTTGGCATTTTTCATGCCACTCTCGTAAGTAAATTTATCGGTATAAGAGAAAGTACCACCTTTTGTATAACTTATTTTGGTACCACTGGCAGTAGCAGATTCACCTACCAGCACCTGTTGTTTCAGTTGCTTTTCAGAGCCATTATATTTTAATACCGGGGTTACAGTAACCACTGCTTTCTTTGCAAAAAGCTTAGCTGGATACTTACCTGAAATGGTAACCGATACACTGTCGCCATGCATCTGAAGAGGATTCGGCGTAACTTCGTAGCTAATGAGATTCTGTTTTTTGATCATCTTGCCCAGACCGTCGCAACCTGTAAGAACAACCGAGGTTCCAACCGCCAGAGATAATACTTTTAACATGTTTTTTTGCATGGTTTTGTTTTTATTTAATGTTCAGATTTTCAGATTTAAGCTGCAATATTAACGATTGTTTTGAAAATAAAAAAAAAAAGGGTAAAAATTAGGAAGCGTCCACAGGGGCAGAGGAAAGTGGGGCATTGTTCAATTGATTTACTGTATCTGATTATGAGTATAACTGTTGCTATAAATTGCTGTTGTTTTATGGCCGTGCAGTCTGCTTCTTTCCGGTTTTGGTTAAATATCAGGAGCGGCATAATAGCGGCGAACGGAACTCGTATCCGGACAAATTTCCTGTAATTGTTTAATACTTATACCCAGAAAAGGATGAGTAAAGTCAGGCGCGATTTCAGCTAAAGGAATGAGCACAAAGTTACGCAGATGTAAACGGGGATGTGGAATAGTGACTTCCTCATGCTCCATACATATTGTGTTGTAGAAGAGAATGTCGATATCCATTGTGCGCGAGGCCCATTGCCCGGCATCTCTTTTCCGCCCGAGGCTTTTTTCGATGCCCAGTAAATTACGCATCAAGACTTTAGCCTCCATTGCAGTGCGCAAAAGTGCCACCATATTCAGGTAATCGGGCTCACCTGTTTTTCCCCAGGCAGCGCTCTCATAAACCGAGGATACCTTTAGCACACGCCCGGCACGATTGGCAATTTGTTCCAAAGCCTGTTTCAGATTCGCTTCCCTGTTACCCAAATTACCGCCCAAACATAAATACACTTCGTTCATATAATTTTCAACTAAATATTAAGCCAACGCAATAAATTTACAGTATTCGATAACTTATTAATACACATTAAGCCATCATTTATGAAAAATTTTTTCTCATCTTTTTTTGGAGCTGTTACGGGGGTAGTTGTATCATTAATTATTTGTACCATTATTTTTGTGGGTATCATTGTCGGATCGTTGAGTCAAATAATGAGCAGCGAAAAAGATAAAGCCTATAAAGTAAAACCCCGGTCGGTACTCACCATAGATTTTAAGAGCGGCATTACCGAACGGAAGAACGAAAACCCATTGGCTAATTTAAAACTAAGTAAGCTGGGCGAAGACCCGGCAATGGGGCTTGAAGAAATAATCAGGAATATTAAAAAGGCAAAGAACGATGCAGAGATTAGAGGATTATACCTTAGCTTCTGTTCTATCCCAGCCGGTTGGGCTACTGCCGAAGAAATACGTAATGCCTTACTCGATTTCAAGACTTCTGGCAAGTTTATATATGCATACAGTGAAATGTACGATCAGAAAGCCTATTATGTGGCTACTGTGGCTGATAAATTATTTTTGAACCCGCAGGGAGGAATGGAATTTAAAGGTTTAAGTGCGCAATTGATGTTCTTTAAAAAAATGCTGGATAACCTGAATGTGGAAGTACAAATTTTTCGACATGGAAAATTTAAAAGCGCCATAGAGCCTTTTATGCTCGATAAAATGAGTGAAGCCAACCGCCTGCAAACGGAAGCATTTATGGGTTCTATCTGGATGAATATGATACAGGGAGTAGCTACGCAGCGCAAACTCAATATATCCGATCTAAATGCCATAGCAGATAACCTGAAGGTAGGCGATGCGCAAAGCGCCCTGGAGCTTAAACTGGTAGATGGATTGAAGTACGAGGATGAGGTACAGATTTTACTAAAAGAAAAAACCGGAACCGCTGAAAAAGACAAACAGCAATTTGTGAAGCTGGCCGATTATACCCGATCTCCTGAAAACAAGAAAGAAAAAGACGCAACGATAAAAAAGGATAAAATTGCTGTCATTTATGCCGTAGGTGAAATACGCAGTGGGGAAGGTGAGGAAGGAAGTGTTATGGGATCGGCCTCTATTGTGGAAGCTATACGCGATGCCCGCCTGGATGAACAGGTTAAAGCCATAGTACTGCGTGTAAACTCGCCTGGCGGCAGCGCCCTGGCCAGTGAGGTAATATGGCGAGAAGTAAGCCTCGCTAAAAAAGCCAAGCCCTTTATTGTGTCTATGGGCGATGTAGCCGCTTCGGGTGGTTATTATATTTCCTGCGCTGCGGATAAAATATATGCGCAACCTAATACTATTACCGGTTCTATCGGTGTGTTTGGTATTTTACCTAATGCACAAAAGCTTTTTTCCGAAAAATTCGGCATCACTATGGATACGGTTAATACCAATAAACATGCCGACCTCGGTAGCCTGCTGCGACCGGTTACCAGCGAGGAACGGGAGTTTATCCAGCAAAGTGTGGAAGATATTTATAAAGTATTTACAGGCCGTGTGGCCGGGGGACGTAAAATGGAACAGGCTCAGGTTGATAGTATTGGACAGGGTAGGGTATGGAGTGGTACTGACGCTCTGAAAATAAAACTGGTGGATGAGCTGGGTGGGCTTGATAAGGCTATTGCCTATGCAGCCTCAAAAGCCAACACTTCAGTATACCGCATTATATCGCTGCCTAAACAAAAGAATCCGCTCGAAGCTTTTTTTAATAATAAAGTAGAAGAGGCGCAGAGCAAGGTCATGAAAGACAATCTGGGCGAGCAATACACCTATCTTCAGCACCTGCGTAGCCTGATGAATATGAAGGGAGTTCAGGCCCGGCTGCCGTTCAGCATCGTAGTTTATTGAGGGTTTAGAAAGTTGATATCTGCTTTCTTTTTCCGGCATTTATCTCCGTTCTTCTACAATGGTTCTCAAAGAAACTCGTTGAATTTTACTTTCGGCCCAGGAGATGAAATCGAAATACTCGAAAGCTCTTTTTTCAAAAGGGTCGGACTGGAGCTGTTCGAGCGTTGCCTTCAGCTCTTTGTAATACTTGTATTGCTCTCCCCTGCTTTTTGTTTTCAGTATCTTCCCGATAAAATCAAGGAAATTGTTTTCAAATTTATACACCCTTTTGCGGTTGTTCAAATAACGGTAGGTGCTTTTAAAGGCGTGTGGAATGAAATCGTCGTGCTTTAATTCAATGTGAATAATGAGACTGATGATCTGTGCAAAACAGTAGATATCTTCGCTTTCCATCACATCAGGACTGTTCAGTATCTTGTTGATCCATTTCAATGCAAGCGAGTATTTTTCGCAGGCAAAGTAGGTTGTAGCAATGCTGAATTGAAAATAGGCCAGGCGTACTTTACTCATTTTATCCTGATAATGCTGCAGACCCTTTTCAATAGCAGGGATGAGATCAACGGCCTTATCGAATTCTCCCATTTGCAGATAAACGGTCAGTTCTATGCTATAGGCGCTGGAAAACATTCTTACGGCCATGTCCTCATTTTTTTCCGTCTCGGCTTTTTTAATGGATTCCCTCATCTTTTTTAAATGAACGAATACTTCATCCTGTTTCTTCAGCTGTTGCCCTACGTAAATGCAATTGGTAAGTAGAGAGAAATAGATGTTGGGTTCTTCTTTAAAAATATCCGGATTGCTTTCGATCAGCTTTAGGTTCTTTACAAGGTGAATATAACTTTTTTCGTATTCACCGGTACCGAAGTGATAGGCACTATAGATGTGATAATACAGGTATTTTGTTTCTGTTGAAAGAGCCTTGTCTTCGCTTTTTAAGAGGGTATTATCGATAATCTTTTTAAACCGTTCGAGTTCGGTATTGTTCCTGACCTTTCCCTGTTTATTGAGAATAACAAAGAAGCGGCTTTTAATGTTCCAGAAATCGTTGAAGTTTTTGATCTTTTCACCGATCAGGGTATCTTCTTCTAATATGCGGATGATATCGCCGTCAAGCCTGCCTTCGTAATTGTTCTGCTCCATCAGTCTTTTTTCCCAGAGGTTGATCTGTAGCAAAGCCGAATAGCGTTCGAAGCGGTGTGCGGTTTTTTTTGCACTGTAGAGAAGCTTTGCACACTGGTCGTACAGGGATTTTTTATAAAGGATCTCGGCGCTATGCAGGTCGCGCTGAAGCTGTGCATCGATGGAGCTGTTAGAGTGATAAGCGCTGAGGCTATCAAGGATAGTTTGATACAGGCGGGCTTTGGTGATGGAGAACTTATTGGTGAAACTCTCTTTTTTAAAGCGGTTGAGAATAGTGGCTTCATCATATTCTTCCTGTTTTGCGATGGCCTCGAACAATACCTGGTAATTGTTCTTTTCCCCGAGTGTGTGCCGAGAAGAATAGAGATTGAAGTACCTTTTTTCGGATTTGCTCAGGGATTTAATGAGGCGATGAAGGCTATCGGATACTTTGTTAGACATGTATATTTTTTAACTAAATAAATTAATCACCCGGGTTTAATCTCCACTGTTTAACAGTATTGTTCTGATCTGCTGTACCCGGAACGATCATCCTTTTCTCTTTATCAGATAAACAAAGGGAGTGCATTGTTCTCAGGTAAAAATACGAATTCCCTTTGGATTGGATGAAGAACAGGAACGGGTAAAAAGACATTTCGATGAATTCAGACATGTATAAATATGAATAAAAAATTCTCCGGCTTGTCGGTGTACCATGCATTTTGGATACAAGCAGCTAAATACAAGGTGTTCGTCAGAAAATATCTTTTGTTAAAGCGGTTTGACCTGTATAAAAATGGATAAAGCGGGATCAGTGCAGCAGTTGTTTTGAAATAGTTTTGTAGTGAATCACCACAGAATAGAAAAAATTAATATTATCAAAAAATGACAAAAATGATTGAACAGAGAACCATAAGAGCGCTGCTGATTCTGTTTATACTGCTTTCAGTAAAATTAACCGCGCAAACACTTAACGGCTTTCAGCTGTATTCCAATACCATACTGAATAACAAACCCAGAACATCTATTGTATGCGATAATGCCGGCAATATCTGGCTTGGTTTAGGGGGCAGTACGGTTGCCTTGCAAAAGTTCGACGGTACTAATTGGACTTCTTATGCACAAATTGTCCCTTCCGGAAAAGTAAATGCACTTGCTGTAGATGGTAATGACCTCTGGATAGGAACAGATTCGGGACTAGTTAGGTACAACGGCTCAAGCACTGTAATTTACAATACCCTTAATTCAGGTATCGTTAATAATAAGGTGCTCAGTATCGATTGTCTAAACGGACTTGTTTGTGCAGGAACCATTAATGGGTTTTCACTCTTCGACGGGATCGGCTGGACAAGCTTTAACTCTTCGAATTCGAACCTTGCTTCCGATACGGTGAATTGTGTAAAAATAGAGAGCAGCGCACAGATCTGGATCGGGCATAACAAAGGTATGGATGAGTTCAACGGAACAGCAGCAATGACTAATCATACTGTATATGCTCCCGGCACGATTGGTTCTGTAAATTGTATTTATATCGATCAACAGCATAACAAATGGATCGGAGGAAGAACGAACGGAGTGGTTTATTATGACAATACCAGTTTTCGCGATGCCGCTTCATTGTTTAGGCCGATAGGTGCTTTGATATTGCCATACTGTTACAGCATTTGTAAGGGACCGCGGGGAGGAGTATTGCTCGTTTCGTACAGTTGGAGTGGTTGCTCTTTGACTGAAATCACCAGCCAGGGAACTTATGTGTATCATTTCCCTGATGATCAGGCTTACAAGAACGGTCTGAATGCAAGAATACTGCTGTGTTTTAATGCACTGGATAACAAAGTGTATTTTACTTCCAAGTTTCCTTTCAGCTCAGGATCAACTGGAGTACTTGGATCGTTTGACCTGAGTGCTTATCAGGAGCCATTGGCAAAAGTAACCGCAGCTAATTCAGCATACCTGGATATAAATAATGTAAAAGCACTGATTAATCCGAGCTCTGATATTCACAGCGATCTTGCTCAAACAGCTTATGAAGTACCAAAGGGCTCACAGTCGTCGCCCGCAGGCCCTTTCGATCTGTGGATGGGTGCAAAAGTGAATAATGTGCTGCATGTAGCAGACAATACATATCGTCAAAGCTGGGTGGATTACTGGCCCGGTCCGCTTGACACCATAACAGCTACTACAGATTCGGCCACGATGTATAACTATAACCGGGTTTGGAAAGTAAACCGGTTTGATATAGAAAATTTCGTCTATAACTATAGCAACGGAGCGGTTCAAAACGGAAGCTTCACTCCTGCACAGAGCATCATTGACTGGCCAGCAAACAGTGGAGGAAATTTATCACAACATATGGCTCCCTATGTGGATGTAAATGGTGACGGGGTCTACAATCCGTTCTCCGGGGATTACCCCAAGATAAAAGGCGATCAGATGATCTGGTGGGTATACAACGATGTAGGGGCTGATACCAGTTCCAGTAATGCAAACAGAATGGGCATCGAGGTTCATGCTTCGGCGTATGCCTTTACCTGTGATGACAATAGCGCAGACAGCAATAAGGTGATCAATTACACCACTTTTTATGAGTACGAAATATTCAACCGCAGTCAGAATATACTCGACAGTTTCCAGATCGGTTTGTGGGAAGATGCGGATCTGGGGAATTTCAGTGACGATTATATCGGCTGCAATGTGCGGGGAAATTACGGTTATGTCTACAACGGGGATAATTACGATGATACTTTGCATGCATTCGGCACTCAATATGTTACTAATAATGGATACGGAGATGTGCTTCCGGTACTCAGCTGGCAGATCCTTAACGGACCGAAGGCTGTGCAGGGAGACGGAGTTGATAACAATAACAATGGAATGATCGATGAAAGCAATGAAAAGTGCCTGATGGGATCGTTCAATTATTACGACAATACAGCTGATCCGAAAAACGGAAATCCTACTGATACCGGCAACAAGATTCAGTTCTACAACCTGATGCGGGGTCTGTGGAAGGATGGCTCACCAATGACCTACGGCGGAATTGGGATTGGTGGATCGGTTGCGTGTAAATACGTTTTCCCCGGTACAAGCGACCCAACAGGCATAGGCACCGGTTATGTTCCCCAACCGGAATGGACAGAGGTAACTGCGAGCAACGAGCCAACCGATTGCCGGTTCCTGATGGGCTGCGGACCTTTCAGGCTGATGCCGGGCGCTTCAGAACGCATAGATATTGCATTGGTGTTCTCTTACGACTCGATCAATTGCTTTGCAGATAACTTCTGTCCTTTGCAAACAGCTGCAGCAGACAATGCACGCATTAAACAGTGGTATGCCGGTAATACGTTTCCTTCATGTCTTGATTTAAGTACAATAGGAATAAAACCAAATCCTGACCTGGCAGAAATACACTTGTTCCCGAATCCTGCCAATACCCGAATAACTATTCAATATACCTGGAGGACAACCGGTATGCTTGAACTATACGATGCTATGGGTAACAAAGTTTATTCAAACACTTGCGATCCGGCTGCACAAAACATGTTGCTGAATATCGAGCACCTGAGCAACGGCGTATACCTGGTAAGGGCTACGGAAGGGATGCGTGTTACTACTGCAAGGTTTGTGAAAATTCAATAGACCTGTTAAATTGTGAGAGATATGTAGTGTTAAGTAAAAAGTGAAAAGCCATGCTTCGGCAGGCTCAGCAACCTAAGCCAAAAGGCGGAAATTGCGGTTAGCCATGAGTTTATTGATATTTCTATACGTCTTAATAATCTTACCATAACAGTAGATATAAATGAAATATAAATAGTCCCGATAACTATTGCATATGCGTCAAGTTAATAATTCGATATTTTGTAATATATTATTGAGGGTTTAGAAAGTTAGTTTTTAGCCTCTGCCGTTGAATAACCCTTCGGCTTCACTCTCTGGACAAGCCTCAGGCATCGGATTTATTCTTTTAACTTAACTAAGGTATCTCTCCCGTATTACACGTAAATGGTGCATAGCATGGCCAACCAATATATACGCCAACTGCAGCGCCGAAACTTCCATGTTGTTGGCAATGCCCGTTCGTTCTAATTGTTCGTTCGTGGCGCTGCTTAATAAACAAATACTTGACTTTCTTACTTGCACAAACTCTTCTGCAATAGCTGCGAAATTTCTTTCCTGTGCCCCACATTCCTTTACATAGTCATCTTCTTCAAAACCGGCCAATGGCGTTTTATCACCGCGCATAATCCGCAATATCCGATACGTAAATATGCGTTCGGCATCTGCAATGTGTACGAAAAGTTCGGGGATACTCCACTTGCCTGCAGCATAGCGGTAATTTAGTTTTGCCTCATCAATGCCCCGGGCGAGGTTTAGGATAACCAGAAGTTGATCTTCCATTATTTTCACCAAATCACCATCAGGTACATAATCCACGTATGTTTTCTGATAAGTTGTCAATCCATTTGTTTCTGGTTTATGCCAGGTTATATGCATTATTACAAAATTAATTTTACGCAAAGTAATCCATTTTTTTTGAATTCCGCCTGACGCATAGAGTATAGTGGAAGAAGATATGTTGTACATTGTACAACGCAACCCTACAACATACAACCTACAGTGTACAACATACAACGCAACCCTACAACCTACAATGTACAATCTACAACCTACAACGCAGATTGCACACCCCACATTGCTTTCTCTAAAACCTGCAGATGAGGCTTCCTAAGAAAGAATGGTTATTGTATGATTTTCCTTCTCCGAACAATTTATCTTCCGAATGATACCATTTGTATTCGACCCTAAACATGACATGCTGATTCAGGGAATAATCGTAATTGATCGAAGAACCAAGGGTTTGAAAGCCGTGTGGGCTGCCGGTTGTAATAATTACTTCCTCCCTGTCGGAAAAGTATTCTACCCTCCCAACCAATCTCGATTTGGTGCTTAATCCACGCTTCACTATCAGCAAAGGGCTATACCAATTCGCATACTGATTATTGGTGTTTTTGTCCCGTCCAATATCAAAACCCGCGGTAACTCCCCATTTTATATCGGGTTCGTAGATCAGGTAGAAATTATGATACGTGCGTAATGCGTGCAGAGAGTCGGGTTTATCGCTCCCGGAAAAATTACTGTAATTCAGCGTTAAAGAGCTTCGGGGCTTCCATGTTAACTGCATACCCAGGTTGGGAGTATTATAGCCCGGTAATCGGCTAATACGCTGCCAGCCATTGAGGAAAAGTAAAGATCCGTATAATTTACTGTTTGAACTTGTAGCGCTGAGCCGAACACCACTTTCATAATAAGGAGAATTTTCAGCTACCATACAACGACTCAGACTCCAGCAGTCGGATGCCACCGCAGATTCGAAACCAATATGAGAAGGCATTATACCGGCATCGATCCAGATGTTCCTGCCTTCCGAGATCTTAACTCCTGCACTGGCCTCATAAATATGACGAAGAACTACAGGCTCATAAGCAAGGTTATATTGCGCGTATGTTCCTGACATTAGTGCCAGATTGACCCGGGATCGTTTGGCTGAATAAGTGCCTTTTAAAAAAGCGAGGTTAACATTTACTTCGTTGTGACGCTTATGATTATATAAGAAATCCGGACGTTTGTGGTTATTGGGTTTGTCAAGGTCGTAACAATAATAGGCCTCTACATAGGCACTCCAGGTTATACTCGTGCTGTCCTGACCTTTTAATAAAGCAGGTAAAAAGTACAGTACATGGGCATAAGTGGCAATTTTTTTTAAGGTATTCACATTCATACAATGTACCAAATATACGTATTCCGGAAGCATTTTATAAGTGGAAAACATCCGGCTTATGATGAAGTATTAAGAAGATATTTTGGAGCTGCCCACCGGCTTCCTGCTTATCCGGGCTTGTTTCAATACGTTCACGGACATTCCTATGCCCCGGAGATAAGCGTTAGCGGTTCAATAAAAAACGACAATTTGCAGGCAGCGAATAGAATGATAATCGCAGACAGGAGACCTATGACGACCTTTAACGATTTAAATAATTCCTGGTAAAAATTGTATACTAACTCTGTATAATTCATTATATTGCATATTTATTTGTATTGTTATAAACACTTAACTTTATGAGTGAACGTATTTTACGCGCACTGATGCAAATGTTCGCCATTATTGCGAAAGTAGATGGCGTTACCAATACCGGACGTAACATTGTTCAATCGTTTTTAAAGCAACAGTTAAATCAGGAACTGGTTGATCAGTATGTTGCAATTTTTGACGAATACCTCGAGTCGCACCATCAGGTATCCAAAAAAAAGGATGGTTCCGCTAAACGTACCTCACTCAACTCGGTTAAAGTACTTAAAATCTGCACCGAAATTAATAAAGAGCTGGAGCAAAATCAGAAAGTAATTGTGCTCATAAGGCTGCTGGAGTTTATTTTCTCTTCTTCAGAAATTTCGGAACAGGAATATGAATTTGTTTCAACTGTTGCCGACACCTTTAATATTCCATTCGATGAGTTTAAAAGCCTGCAGGCTTTTGTGGAAGACAAAACGGAAAACTTTTCCAATATTGATAAGCTACTGGCCATTACCAATAAAAAGGAAAATGCTGCGGCACCTGTCAAACACCTCTATTGTGAGCAGTTCAATAACGATGTGGAAGTATGGGTGATCAATATTCCAAGTGTGGGCATGTATGCCCTGAAATTGTTTGGTAATCAGGAGCTGCTACTGAACGGACAAGCCATATCGCCTCAAAAGGTATACATTTTTACTCCCGGTTCTTCACTGCGTAGCCCCAAGGTAAAACCCATTTATTACAGTGATGTAATCAGTAAATTTCTGTCCGACAAATCCTCCGCAAAGGTTTCCTTTGTAGCCCGGAATCTCGAATACAAGTTTAAAGGCGGAAAGCTTGGACTGAGAGGAATTAATATTTACGAAGAAAGCGGGAAACTGATTGGGATTATGGGTGGATCGGGAGCGGGCAAATCTACGCTGCTGAATGTGTTGAACAGTAATGAAATACCCAGTGGCGGGGAAGTACTCATCAATGGTATAAATATTCATACCGAAAAATATAAGATAGAAGGTGTAATAGGGCATGTATCGCAGGATGACCTGCTGATAGAGGAGCTAACAGTTTTCCAGAATCTTTTTTACAATGCCAAACTTTGTTTTGGCAATATGCCAGATGCGAAAATTGCAGCAATGGTTATGGATACCCTTACCGACCTTGGGTTAGAGCAAACCCGTGATCTGAAAGTGGGATCGCCGTTAGATAAAACCATTTCGGGCGGGCAGCGCAAACGTTTGAATATTGGACTGGAGCTGATACGTGAACCTTCGGTTTTGTTTGTTGATGAGCCCACATCCGGACTTTCCTCCCGCGATTCCGAAAATATCATGGATCTGCTGAAAGAGCTGGCTCTGAAAGGAAAATTGGTGTTTGTCGTGATTCATCAACCTTCATCGGAGATTTTTAAAATGTTTGATAAGCTGATGATACTTGATGTGGGCGGCTTCCCCATTTATTATGGCAATCCGGTAGATGCAGTTATTTATTTCAAACGCCTTGTAAATCATGTAAACAGTGAAGAAAGCGAGTGTCCCGAATGTGGTAACGTAAATCCCGAACAAATATTTAATATAATAGAAACCAAGGTGGTGGATGAGTATGGCAATCTTACACAAAACCGGAAGATTAGCCCCTCCGAATGGAGTGCGCATTACCGTTCTCTTATTGAAAACCGCCTCGAACCCGTTGAAGAGTACACGTCTGTTCCGGAAAGCACCTTCAAAATTCCCAATAAGCTTAAGCAGTTTTTTGTATTCATAACCCGCGATGTAAAAAGTAAACTCACCAATACCCAGTATATGCTTATTGGCCTGCTGGAAGCGCCTGTATTGGCTTTTGTGCTGGCCTACTTAGTGAGGTATTTTAATACCGATGATGAAACCTCGGTAGGTTACGTGTTTCGTAAAAACGAAAACGTTCCGGCTTATATGTTTATGAGTGTGGTTGTAGCTTTATTTATAGGGCTTACGGTAAGTGCCGAGGAAATCATTAAAGATCGCCGTATTCTAAAAAGAGAATCCTTCCTCAACCTGAGTCGCTACAGTTACCTGTTCTCTAAAATCAGTATCATGTTCACCCTTTCGGCCATACAAACCCTGCTGTATGTACTGGTGGGTAATTCTGTGCTGGGCATTAAAGGCATGTGGATGGATTACTGGCTTGTGCTTTTCACTACCTCTTGTTTTGCTAACATGCTGGGGCTTAATATATCTTCGGGTTTCAACAGCGCCATAACCATTTATATATTAATTCCGTTTCTTATTATTCCACAACTTCTGCTCAGCGGAGTTATTGTAAAATTCGACAAACTCAATCCAACACTTGCAACACAGGGCGGAGTACCTTTTAGTGGTGAAATTATGACTTCGCGTTGGGCTTATGAGGCACTGGCGGTGAATCAGTTTAAGAACAATGCTTATGAAAAACAGTTTTACAGGTACGATAAAGCGATTGCTGAAGCGGAATATAAAAAGGTATACTGGAAAGAAAAAATAGAAGCGAAACTGGCTAAAATAGAACGGGAACTGAATGACCCGGAAAAGAAAGATATTCTGCGTGCCGACCTGTATCTGATTAAAAACGAATTATTGAAAGAGGGCAGGGTGCATCAGCGCAACAGGTATCCGGATGTGGATAAAATAAACCCTGATGCGGGTATTGATGTTGCCGGGCTGAATAAGATTAAAAAATTCATTAGTGGTAAATTCAGGGAATATTACATATTGCGCGAAAACAGAGCACGTACCGAGCGTAATGACATTATACTCAGGCAAAATACAAGTACTGATCAAAAAGATGCCTTTATTAAACTTCAGGAGAGCTACGAAAATGAGGCGTTGAATCAACTGGTGTTTAACTCAAATGATTTTGGTGAGAAATGCCTCGAAAAAGACGGACGCCTTATTCAACGCACCAATCCAATTTACCTCGACCCTGATAATAATTCAGGCAGCGCGCATTTTTTTTCCCCACAAAAAAGAATGTTTGGCCGCTATTTTCAAACCTATTGGTTCAACCTTTGTGTTATCTGGGGTATGTCACTAGTTCTGATGATAACGCTTTATTTCGATGTCTTAAAGAAACTGCTCGACGGACTAGGAAGTTTAACAGAGGTTCTCCTGCGTAAAAGAGAAAAGTAGTGTTGCCTGGTACCTGATACAGAATTATCCCTGCGGAAAGTTATAAGGATAATTTGCGGGAATTAAAAATCAAAAAAAGCACTATATTTGTTTTCCGCCATAAAAAATGAGCCTTAACGATAAAATAAAAGCTGCTATCCGCGATATTCCTGACTTTCCGAAACCAGGTATACTTTTTAAAGATATAACACCGGTGTTTGAAAATCAGCAGCTTTGTAATGAAATAACTGAGGCTATGATAGAGAAGTTGGGAAGTAAGCCTGATGCTATTGTGGGAATTGAAAGCAGGGGGTTTTTGTTTGGTATGCTACTGGCCAATCGGTTAAATGTACCTTTTGTATTGGTAAGAAAGGCAGGTAAATTGCCTTATAAAACCATTAGTCAGGAATACACTCTCGAATACGGCACAGCAAAAATAGAAATGCACAGCGATGCCCTGAAGCCTGACTGGAAGGTATTGATACACGATGATTTATTGGCTACCGGAGGAACGGCAGCTGCCACAGCGGCGCTGATTAGTAAGCAGGGAGCTAAGGTACAAGGCTTTAGCTTTTTGGTGGGTCTTGATTTTCTGAAGGGCGAGCATAAACTTAAAACCTATACAACTAACATACAATGTCTGGTGCACTATTAAATGAAACAGCAACTGGAATGAATTTTCAGTACAATGAGAATCAACTCATGATTGCCGATATGATCCGCAAATTCGGCAAGGAACATATATTGCCCAAAATGATGGAATGGGACGAGACACAGGAATTTCCCATAGAGGTATTTAAAAAACTGGGAGAGCTGGGTCTTATGGGGGTGTTGGTTCCTACAGAATATGGCGGATCCGGACTTAGTTATACGGAGTATGTTACGGTAATCAGTGAGATCGGAAGAATATGTGGCTCCATTGGTCTTTCCGTGGCTGCACACAACTCGTTATGCAGTGGTCACCTCCTTTATTTTGGCAACGAAGAGCAAAAGAAAAAATACCTGCCCAAACTGGCTACAGCCGAATGGATTGGTGCCTGGGGCTTAACTGAAACCGGAACAGGGTCGGATGCCGGCGGAATGAATACCACCGCAGTGCGCGATGGTGATTACTGGGTTATTAATGGTAGTAAAAACTTTATAACTCACGCCATTACAGGTAGCGTGGCGGTTGTTATTGTACGTACCGGCGAAAAAGACGATAGTCATGGTATGAGTGCCTTTGTAATAGAAAAAGGAACCCCTGGCTTTAAGTCGGGCAAAAAAGAGAACAAACTGGGTATGCGTGCCAGCGAAACCGCCGAATTGATTTTTGATAATTGCCGGGTGCATCAGTGTCAGATGCTGGGTAAAGAAGGTGAAGGTTTTATACAAGCCATGAAAGTATTGGATGGTGGACGAATATCCATTGCATCGCTTTCTTTAGGTATAGCCAAGGGGGCATACGATGCCGCATTAAAATATAGTAAGGAGCGCACACAGTTTGGCAAACCCATTTCGCAGTTTCAGGGTATAGGCTTTAAACTGGCCGATATGGCTACTGAGATTGAAGCAGCTGAATTACTGACCTTTAAAGCAGCCGACCTGAAAAACCGCGGACAAAAAGTAACCAAAGAAGGAGCCTTTGCCAAATACTATGCTTCTGAAGTTGCGGTAAGAGTAAGTAACGATTCGGTTCAGATTTTTGGCGGTTATGGTTATACCAAAGATTTCCCTGCCGAAAAATACTATCGCGATGCTAAACTTTGTACCATTGGTGAAGGAACCAGTGAAATACAAAAACTGGTTATAGCACGCGAAATACTGAAATAATACATATTTCCAAACGGTATTACTTTCTTTGGCAGAGCCCCAAAGAATTAATACCAAACCCGGCAGAGCCGGGATCAGTTCGGTATGCAATTTTACACCTTATAGCCCAGCCTTTTTAAATTTGCCAACAGTTCCAGAGTTTCTTTATTGTCGGCTCCTTCCGGGAATAAGCGCATATACTCTTTAATATGCTCAAGGGATTCGGCAAACATTTTTTTGCGGTAGTATAAGAATGACAAAATTTTATGTCCACCGAAAAATTGAGGATTTTGTTGTATCAGGTATTGTGCTTCGTTAATGGATTCATCAATATGACTTTTGTCGCGGCTGCCCCAGGGAGTTATGTAGTTGATTCGCCTTAGGTCGGTGCGATAATCTCTTTTTACATAAAGTACCGAATTATAATCATAATAAATTAAACTCCAGTCTGGCGAGTCAATAAGCGCCTGGTTAATTTTTCTACCTGGTCTTATCAATACCATTTCAACGCCATATTTTTCAAACACAGCTTCCCAGTTTTTGCCTTCACAGGCGCTCAGATAATCGTCCATAGCTGATCCGGCATACACTTCAATACGACCATCTACAAAAACCTTTTGTTCCGGAGGTAGTTTCCAAATGAGGTATCCTCCATAATTGTAATCGTTATACAGTTTTCCGTTCAATTTATGATGAAGCAAAAATTCGGTAGCATACACCGGAAGCTTTAAATGGTCGATACCCATACCCGGGCTATGGAAATAACCGGTAGCTGGTTTGAAAGCCAGCAACAATGCAATTATGGCGCTACCCATTATCCTGTTGAGCTGTTTTGAACTTTTCAAAAGTATGGGTTCAGGATATTGTTCAAATAAAAGCGGCAATAAGTACAAAGCGCTGACAGCGGGAAAACGGGCTGCCGTAAACCCGAGTATGGCTAATATGAGCACAAAGAGTTTATCGTGCCATTTTGCTTTGTTACGTACAAATACAGAGGTAGCAACTACAGCAAGGAAAAATACCCATACCCAGAAAAAGCCACTATGTATATCCAGCGGGTTCCATTCGGAAACAAACCAGGTGTAATCTTTGATTTTATTTGAGAACAAAAATATCTGATAACCATAAGGGTTTAGAAGGGGAGCGAGCATACATAAAGCTGTTATGAGCAATATTTTCTTTTCTTTTGTTTGTAAGTATTCGCGAAACAGGTAAAAACCTGTAACCATAAGCGCAAGCATAAAACTTGCATGCATATTGGCCCATACTACTAAAACCAAAGGTGCCATTTGGTATTTTTTTTCCAGAAGTAGTTTAATCAGAATAACCTGAAGCAACCAGGAGAACATGTGTGGACGAATAAAAGCGTGCGGCAGTAATAAAAAAATAAGTGGAATGAGAAAGAGCAGATTAAGTGGGAAATTTTTTTTGTACTGAAAATAGAACAACATGAAAATGGACAAGACCAGTATAACCCTGAGTATAATTAGTCCGTTTAATCCGCCCACATGCCAGGTAAAGTAGAGCAGTACCTGCGCCAGCCATTCATGATCAAGATAGGGGGCATTGGAGGTGTAGGAAAAAGTATCGGCACCAGGAAAGGAGCCGGTTTTAATAATCTGCTCTCCGAGTCGTATATGAAATCCAATATCGTTATCGTTTATTGGTATAAAGAATAGAATTGCAGTGTAAATGGCCAGTACAACGGCGCCGATTAAAGGTATGTATTTCGGAACTAAATAGATTCCGGTCTTTTTCTTTACATTCATTTGGCTTTAAAGATAAAGGAATGGGAGTGTAATATGTAATACCAATGTACGTTTTGCGCTTAGATTTTCTATTTCGTCTCCGACTCAAACACGGCCTCTGTAATTGGTACATCGTCTCTGAAGTAAACGATGCCGCCCCAGTTAAATATTTTTTTGGTATAGACCCAGGCATCCTGATTTTTTACTAAAATACGACGTATAATATACACTCCGGGTTCGTTTTTGGTTTCTTCGGTTACACCCTGTGGGTATTTTAAGGTAAGTGGATGTGGCCCCTTTTTTGTTTCGATGGTGGTAGTTTTTGCAGTATTAGCATCTGATTTTAGCATCCGTTCGGCTTCGGTCATTTTTGTTTTGGCAGGTAAATCGTTGGGTTTAAATGCCAGTGCTTCTCCGTATGCCTGTTTGGCCTCAGCATACTTTTTAAGCTTCATATCGTTATCGCCGCGGGTAATTGCAGCACTATATTGTATTTCCTTATTGGCTGCTAATGCTTTCTTTTTTGATTCTTCTTCTTCGGCTTTTTTCTTCGCAGCTAAAGCATCAGCCTCTGCTTTCTTTTTCGCTTCCTCCTCGGCCTTCTTCTTAGCCAGTAATTCTTCTTCAGCTTTCTTTTTAGCAGCCGCTTCGTCTTCGGCTT
>JACCDG010750725.1_pt1 | contig 20646 bp, 10 predicted proteins | sample 7442471 | NCBI WGS metagenome assembly JACCDG01 (sample SAMN15323444, study PRJNA562643) | freshwater metagenome | isolation source: river surface water | place: USA:Blue River Watershed | collected 2017-08-17 | reverse complement strand
GTTCCAACTAGTTTTAGTGCGGATAATGCACTTGCTTTATTTTTTACTAATGTAGAATCGGAATCATACGCTAAAGGATTTTCTACAATACCAACTCTTGCTATTTGATTACCTACAATAAAATCTGGATCTTCAGTATCATTTTCAATTCTTGAGTAAACTAATACTCTATATGCACCAAGTTCTCTGTAAATATCATATCCGTGCCCGTTTTGTGGAGGAATGATGACTTTAAATGAGGGGGTAGTTGTACCAGTTGGAACTCCACCTGCAACTAAATCCACCGTACCATAACTATATCCAGAACCTCCATTTGTGATGATGGCAGACTCTACTTTAGAATCACTATTAATAACAATCGTACATCTAGCTCCAACACCATCCCCATAAATTGGAACGTTGGTATAAACTCTGTTTGCAGTTCCTATGCCAACACCTCTACTTAAAACTTGAGCGATTTTAATTTGTCCGCTATTTAAAGCATTATTTCTAACTGAGGCATAATCAGAATTGGTTTCCCAATCTGAAGGAACTGGAATAAAATTGGTCGATTCGAATTTGACTAGTTCATTTGGTTTTATAGTGTAAAGATATTTCCATATGTAACCATCTTCGCTATCACCTGCTGCTCTTGGTTCTAAATCAGTAAATGTTGGCTCATCTAGAGAGGGGTTTCCCGTTGGATTCTCAGGATTAACTCCATTGTACAAACAAATGTAAACTCTATAATCACTGTTTACGACATAAAAGTTTGCAGAATACAAACTAGTCGAATTGGATGGAACAGATAAACTAGTTCTACTGATGTCATGTCTATACATGTCATAAACAGTTCCCGAAGTCCAAGTAATTTTTCTAACCACTTGTCTTACATCACCGCTTGTAATTTTTTTCAAAGCGATCATGGTATCCCAATAATCATTTTCCTGATCAAAATTATCTTTTGGTGCAGGCGGTAGTGAATCCCAGTTTGCATCATAATTTGATGCATTGGGTAATCCAACAAAAGTATAATAACTATTGGAACTTGAAGTCGCCGCCGCAACAAAGTTTTTAGCGTTTAATATTCTAAGTTGATCAGTTATAATCGCAGACATTTTTGTCGTTTTTTATCTATTTATAGTTATTATTTAAACGGTTGTGGAATAACCAACATATCTCAGAGGATTAATTCTTTGAATTACTGCGCCAGTAGACAATCCAGAAATACCATTAGTATTATAAGAATTGAAACTCAAAGGTTTCTTTCTGGTTGGAGTGTTTATCTTACCCCAACTAAATTGTCCGTAGAAACTACTGTAACCCATTCCAGCTAATCCATTATAATTTGAGACCTTAACAATAACTCTTGAAACATTAGTTAATCCAACTCCTGGAACACTTGTTTGTGCTATAGAAACTGAAGCAACTTTATATACGTTATCAAGACAAGTTGTTCCAACACCAACAATTGAATTGGTAGAATCTAGTGAAGTTATTCCAAAACCAATATTGGAATTAAATACGCTAAAGTAATAATCAGTTTTTATTCCGCTAATTCCAGTTGTTGCAACCCCAACAGTAATATTAGTATTTCTTAAATAAGAATCTGTTGGAATAAACAAATCAAATATAATTCCAGTTGTTGCAACTCCAACTGAAGTCGTAGAAACTCCGACAATTATTCCAAAGTCTCCTTCATATGAAACATCTTCAATTCTTTCTGATTTAAGAGATGGATATTGAATCAGAACTTGTGGGGGAGTTTTGGTTGTATATCCAAATCCTGGAGATGTAATCGTCAGAGAAGTTACAATTCCTGAGGTTATGGATGCTGTTGCAGTAGAAGTTGATCCAACACCTACGGGAGTTCCAATAACAACTATTGGATTAGTTGTAAATCCTGATCCACCATTAATAAGACTCAATAAGGAAATAGTTCCTGCTGTAGAAACTACTGCAGTTGCCGAGGCACCAACTATAACATCTTGAGATGTTATTAAAATTTTTGTTTTGAATGGAGTTGTTGAATTTTCTCTATTGTCATCAAAGAAAATCTTTACGCTTTCAACAAAAATTTCAGTAGATGCAGTTCCTACATTGTTAATTATGTTAGTTGTTGGTTGAATAAGAGGTTCATATATTTCTCTATTTTTTCCTATTTCTTGACCACTAATAATTTTATCTTCAGTTTGCCTACACCAGATCAAAGGCCTAGAAAGAGTTTCGTCAATTGACAATCCATATCCATTATATGGATTGGTTTGAATAATATCAGAAGAAACGATATCGGTAACAAGTCTTTCATCTTCTTTTTGTGATAAAATATCACTGTTTAATCTCACAGTATCTCCAGATTTGATAGTTTCTAAAACATCATTAAAGACAACATCTACCGATCCAGTTCCCTTATAGAATAATATCTTACAAGTATCCCCTTCTTTTGGTGGTTCTGAGAAAGTAAATGTACTTCCTCCAGTGAAAGTATATCCAGATCCGGGAACTTGTAAAATATCATTGATGAATATTAATAATATGGATTGTACGTCAATATTTGAACCAAATCTTGCTCGAATTGATGTTTGTACTCCATCTATTTTAATTGGGAAGTTTCTTCTTACGCCATTGAATAAGTTTTCGATTTTATCAATAACTTGGAAGTCCCCAACAGACCATCCTGAGAAAAGATCTGCAAATACTTGGTCGATAGTCAATTCAAATCTACTAAATGGTTTTGAAGAGTCTGTTGGAATTCCTGTCAATCCTCCAGTAGGAACGGTAAGAACTTCAGAAACTTTATATGCATAACCTAGGTTTCTAATTTCAAAATCAACTATACTAGATCCCTGCCCAACAACAATATTGACCGTAGACTGAGTTCCAATTCCAGAAGACCCTGGAGAGTAAATTAATGGAATATTATCATAACTACGTGGAGATTCAAATACGACAATTGGTGGATTTGACGACGTATAACCAGATCCTGGATTTGTGATGGTTATATTGTTCGAAATGCGCCCTGACGAAATAGTGGAGAAACCAATAAACTGATAATTTAAAATTCCATTGCTGGCAGTTTTTACACCAACATCGACTAATCCAACAGTCGGAGAATTCAGACTTATTAATGCCGAAGTTCCAGAGACAATAGATTGACTTGAAGTACTTGCTGAACCAATCAAAATATAAGTGTTTCCAACGCCCACAATAGGAACATTTTGGAATATTGATCCTATTCCTATTGTATTTGAAGTTGAATATTGTAATTTGTTGAGAACTCCATTTTGGTTGTTTATTGGAATAATTGTGCTTCCTGAACTAATATTTGTAGAAGTTTCTGCAATTATTTCATAATTTTCATGACCTCTATAACCAGATCCAGAATATCCAACACTAATTGCAGAAATAGTACCTGCAACAGAAACTATTGAAGTTCCCCCTGCTGAAATTAATGGTTGATAACCAAATCCTTGAGTAGATGCTACTGAAACAATAACTCCTCCCCTAGGAACACTTGCATTATTAATATCATACGCAGTTGACGATATAGTTCCAGTAAATGCTAAGGTGGTTATACCCGCATTTTCTCTTAATTTATAATCTCCATTAATATTGATGGTTCCAAGTCTCTGTGGTTCTTGGAAAACATTGTTTATCAAGAGAACCATTCCGCCTGTGGAAATTCCAGTAATATTTGAATTATAAGATTTTAGAATAAATTCGGTGTTTATTCCAGTAAACTGTTCTGATAATCCATCAAAAATATAATTCTTACTATATGGTTCATTTATATCATCTTCTATTCCTGATCTCAGAAAGACTCTTCCTGCAAATGTAGAACGAGTAGTAATGCCAGTGTAATCCCTATCATCAGGTCTATTTGTTATAGTTCCAATTGGTGAATTTCCATATGGTGCTTCTACAAAGTGAATTGTGTTATTAATGATATTATAGTTACCAGTAATCTTAGTAACAGTTGACCCAATAGAGTGATTCTCTGCATTTGTTCCCATCCAACCTCGATCAACCAATAAAGCATTGGTTGATCCATAACCAACAGTATTTACCTTTACTATCTCATCGTTAATCTTCAGTAAATCGCCACCAAAAATAGAGGTTATTCCCGAAAGAGTTAAATCGACTACATTGAAGGCAACATTTTTCGCTAGAGTTGTAGTTGTTGATGTGGAGACAATAGGAGATTGAATAAAGTTGTCAATGGTTACCAAACATTTTGTATTTTGTTTTTTGGCAGTGAATGAGTGTGTTGTTCCTATTCCAACTGAGGTAATTGTAAGAGGTTCTGGAATTGCTTTTAGTGCCTTTTCCGCACTTGCTGCCAATCTAATATCAAGATCATTTACTTTAATTACGAATACTGATGAAGGCAATAAATCAGTTGATCCAATTCCAGTAATAGTTGTTGTTGCAATGCCAATAGGACTGCCATTACCTTGGCTATAAATAAGTTCTTCTCCAGTTACGTAAAAATGTTTTGGAATTCTTACTGAATTGTTTGTAACATTTACCGTTGTTGTATTTGAAGCATCAAATACTCTTTGGAAGATTGGTATTTGTCTATGTTTTAAATCAAATGATCTCTTAATAGAATTATAAGTCCCTTCAAATTCTCCATAAGATGTTTCTATGTTGGAATTTGTGAAATCATATGATTGTAAAGTATTTGCTGTACTAACAACTTTCATTGAATTTTGATAGATTTTAACCTCTGCCGAAATATTTGGATTGGGGGTAAATGTTAATGTTGTTCCTGTTATAGAACTAACACCGACTCCAAAAGTTCCTAGTCCGGAAGACGTTTCTACAACACCAAATTCAGATACATATGCTTCAGTTTCATCATCAACAACTACTAGTTCAGAAACTTGATATTGATTATTTGTACTGTCTTTAACAACTGCAATATAATAAGCCGATCCATATTCTTTAGAATATGTTGTTATTCCAATTTGAGTAGGTGTTGGCGACGAAGAAATAGATACGTATCCGGACCTTACTTCGCAATTGTCAAATGATAATGAGGAAGTACTAATTCCTACATTTGTACTAGCAACTGAAACTCTAAGTGTATTAATAACATAGGTAGTTCCCAATCCAACATTTGGCGTAAAATCTAAATTGACATTTGATCCAGAAATATAAGCGGTATAAGTTCCTATTCCTTCTCCGACATATCTGACTCTACTTGAGTTTGATAAGCGACCATATTCTAAAATACTTACATCAGTACCATCATTCAATAAAGTTATTTCATCAAACTGGAAATATGTACCGTTTGTAGAAGAGAACTGAACCAAGACTTTTGATGCCAAATAAGTAGATCCGATACCAACAATATTTGTCTGTGTGGTAGTTCCTGCGGGAACTGTTGCTGTCGATGATCTTACATCAATTAAACTACCAAAAGAAGTGCTTCCAATACCAGAAGAAGTATCTCTAATTCCGTACGATATTACACTAATATCATAGTTGCTATAAAGATAACTTAGTGGATAGAATTCTAATGTACCTTCAGACCCAAAAATAGAGAAATCAAATGACCCCAAATCAACACTAGTTTCTGATCTAGCATATTGATTCAAGTATCCTTCCAATCCATCATGCATTAAAGAAACAAGATAAATTTGTCTGAGACCAGTAAATCTCTTGTCTCTCACATAGGTTATATATTTCTTAGATCTAAAATCAGATAATCTAAATGAATCTACATTAGAATAATTTTGTTCTGATGGGACATTGGAGAATTGTTCGCTAATATCATCTATTGTAAGAACTCTGTTTCCTATTGATTGGAATTCATCCTGCAAAGAAATAGAATTTAAAATAATTTCTTTCGAATAATAATCAGAATCAATACTTAATGTTTTTTCCCTAGCAAGATCGAAATCATTAGTGCAGTTTAGATCAATTTCAGTTATTAAATCTGCTAATCCAGAAAAATCTCCATCATTTTGAGATGTTGATATTCCCACAAAAGCAGAATCAATTGATTCTATAACTAAATCACTAAATTTTTTAAATCCAGTAGTATGGTTAAGATTTCCTATCGATTCATTCCAAGTTTCATAATCAACTTTAGACTTTATTGAGTATGAGAAATTTTGGTAGTAATTATTATCAGAGGTAACTTGAAATTGGTTATTCAAAAATCCACTTTCAGAATTCCACCCCTTTTTCACAATTGACGATGCTCCAACGTTATATACTGCATCAAAATCGTCAACTGTACGAATCGAACCCTTTGCTTTTGAAGTTTCGCCTTGAATGATAGAATTCACTTCAAACGTGTCGCCCGAAGATAACTTCAATTCCTCTGTATATTCATTCCAATTTAATACAATTCCACTTGAAGATCCACTAACTGCCTTTTCGCCCTTAAAGAATTTGTATTTTTCTAAAACAGGATTGAATATTGGGAAATACTTTTCTGGTACAACAATAGCCGCAGAATTTTCCGAATCAAAGGTTCCGGGAGATTCTGAAGAGGATAGATAATTTGAAAGGTTATATACAATATTTGCCCCAGATCCCCCATATTGTGGATTCGCCGAGGTTAAAGTAAATAGAGCATAGTTATAATTTTTAGAACTATAACCTTTTGCGGTTGATGCTGTGCCAACATTAGCATTTTCAATTAAAACTTTATCTCCTACATTAAAGGGGAAAATTTGACCAAAGCTATAATTAACATCTAGTTCGACGGTTACATTTTTATTTGTACTATTGAATGTAATATTCTTAATAGGAATTCCATTGGAGTTGTTGATTGGAATTATTGTTGGTTTTGTGTTATAGATTCCTTCAGTATTTTTTACAATTTCCACAGTCTTGGAATTTATATCATACTTCAAATCAGCATCACTAACAACCTGATTTGTAAAAGAATCAATTACAACAAGATCTGGAGAAATGCTGTAATCAATTCCAACTGAAGAAACTCCAACACTCTTAAATATTGAAAGTGGATTTACTTTTAATATTTGGGGCAACTTGGAAGTTGGACGCAAAGTTACATCTGCAGGATAATCAAAACCAATATCATCTATTTCTACTCTATTAACTTTTCCTATAGAAACTGTAATTGGGTCTAAAATAGCACCACGTCCATTAGTAGAAAATACAGATGTTATACCGGGAGAAGTATTATAAAATCTTCCTGGAGATTTTATTTCAACAGATTTAATTTCTCCAGTTGTATTTTTGGAATCAGTGTAATATTGGAAATTTCCATCAGAACTTGTGTATGATGAACTTTCTGGATTATTCAGAATATTGAAAGTAAATGTTGTCTGTCCCACTCCAACTATGTTGTGGAATCCATAATATGAACTTTGTGATAAAATTAACCTGTTATTTGAGTTGACATTATCATCATCTACAATTATTTCTTTTTTAGAAACAAAATTATCGGTTAAGTCTACAGGGACTAAGTTATAATATAAATCAAAATCAAGGTTTTCTGTTGTTAAAGTAATGGAAGAAGTTGAAGTTACTCCTATTCTACCAGTCTTAATGACATCAAACTTCGTTGAATTTGTTGTTTTGCTAAATTCTTCAGTAAAATCTGAATTTGTATATAGTTTAAAATCAAATGCTGGATAAGAAAGAGATCCTTTAGTATATGATAATGAACTATCCGATAGATCAAATCTAATAGTTTGATTTGAAATAGCAAAAATTCTTGGATTAATTAAAGATAGTGTTCCTGAAGAAGCACTTGTAAAATCAATTATTTCTGGAATATCTTTAGTTGCATTATAATAACTTGATGCTAGTTTGATCGTGTCTTTATTAAATCTGACGATATAGTAGATGTCGTCATTTGTTAGTCCACCAATTGCAACAGTTGCATTGTAAATTACTTTTTCGCCAGTTGCATATTCATGATTTGGAATAGTAATAGTATTATTTGTAATACTAACATCAGATGCTGCAAAGGATTTTGGATTAATTACTAATCTTCTGTTCTTGTCATTATATTTTACAACAACAGTAGTTGTGATTCCAGGAAGAACATCCAGATAAACCAAATCATCCGGTTTTAATCCGTGAGTTGATGCAGTAGAAACTGTGACTGTATTCCTTACAAACTCTCCTGTTAAAACATTTGAATAATTGGTTTTGAAACTATGGTTGACTCCAGATCCAAGATTTGTAAAGAATAATGTAGAAGTCGTAATACTACTGTCAATTCCAACAAAAGATCCAGTAGACCCTAAACCAACTTTATTTGTAGAAATTCCAATCAAATCATCAGAAACTTTAGCAACATAAACTGATTGATTATCTGATAACTGAAAACTACTTACCCCATCATCAGAAACAAACAGTGGAGATCCACCATTACTCGTATAAGTCAACTCTTCTCCAGTTTCTAATTTATGTGATGGTAAGTAAATTGTCTTTGTTGGGACAAAGACAATTGTGATTCCTGCTCCTGGGTTTGAAAAATATAAAGTTGAACCTGCTCCAACACCTGTAGATGTTCCTAGGGAAACGGATTCTGATGGATTAAAATATATTTCTCTATTTAAGTTATAGTTTATATTTACACCTTTTGAGTTATCAAAAGTAAACTTCCTGGTCTTTTCATATAAAACTGTAGAAGCAGTGTGTGCGGATCCTGAAGTAGATTCATAAGATCTCAAAACCTTTACTCTAGAAGATAATTTGTCAATGGATAAAATCTTTACTTTTTCATTTTCAATGTGGTAAACGTCATTTTCTCTTATATTTGGAAACTCTAAAGATCCACTTACATTAAAATAAGTAATGATTCCAGTGGCAGTTGAGTTACCGACAGGTCCAGAAAGAGCAAGTGTGTCGGACCTAACACCGACTTGGAAAAACTCATTGAAAGAACTTACTGAAGTATTAAGTCCAGAAATCGATATAATATCTTTATTTACGAGACTGTGTGGATTAGAGCAGAATCCAATAAACTTCCCTGTTGAATTTAATGGATAAAATTCAACATTTTGTGCAAAAGTTGATGCAAAACTTATGGAATTGATTTCTTTTCCTTTCAGATATGAAACCTCAACATATGCATCAGAACCACTAGTATTTGTGTTATTGAATATAACTTTATCCCCAATCTTATAACCATTACCACCAGTAGTAATTCCAATATCATCCAGTCCAGATAAAAGAATTGATTTTACTTTTACAGCAGGCTCTTTTACTTTTAATGGATTAAACACAAAATCATATTGAGAATTTCCACTTGTTAAATTGTAAGGCTTTGTGTTTCTGAGTAAATTGCTTGTTTCGAAGGGAAAAGTCTTTTGATCTGTTAATTCTCTATTATAATTAAATTGGTTAGGGGTAGATTTAAAAGTGTTTCCAATTAAATAAGGAAAAGTTGGTTTTTTATAGTTTTTGAATATGCCAGATGTTTCTGTAGAACCATTGTTAATGGTTGCAAAATATGCATAAATTCCATTTGGAAATTCTGGAGTTACGCAAAATCTTCCATTATGTTCGTCTAAATCTCCAGAATTATTAAACTGATAATCATCTACAAAAAATCCTTCTGGATAAATTTTTTGACCCGATGATGATATTGGATCTGGTCTATCGGAAGAAACTTGAGAGATGTATCCAGATACCATTTCCCTAACAGTTCCGCCAGATGGAGATGAGTATCCATATGGTCCATAAATTGGATTTCCATCATAGGCCCATCCAATTATAGGGGAGTGTACTGTAGAATTTACCTCTCTGTTTCCACTGATATTTAAGTCTGGGATAAAAACTTTTCTACCATTTACATAATCTATACCAAAGACAGTTCTTCTCAGTTTTCTTGGAGCATAAACGTGACAATACTGTAATCCATTATTTGTATAAGATGATTTGTCAATAAGACCATCATCATCTGTTATTCTGTTAGAATTTAAATTTTTCTCTATTTTGTTAATAATCCAGGGTTTTATTTTGCATTCTGATTTAAAATTTCTACCTGCAGAAATTACTTCCAAAGATGTTCCTATGGTACTAAATCCGACTCCACCGTTTACAACTTTAACTTCAACTATTTTTCCATTACTAATGATTGGAGTTAAAATCGCAGCAGTTCCAATACCTATGACATTAATAGTTGGTGAGGAAGTGTAATTACTTCCTCCATTTAAAACTAGAACTTGTTTTATTTGTCCGTTGTTTACAATTGGAGATAATTGAGCTTGAGAACCTATCCCTAAAACAACTGTTGGTTGTCTCTCATAATTGATAATTTCCGAAGATCCATATCCAACTCCAGTGTCATAGACAAATACTTTATTAATAGATCCCCTGAAAACGGGTTGGACTTTTGCATTAAAATCTTGTCCCGTCAGTGTAGAAACTCCAATTTTTCCTTTTACTGATACAATAATTTCAGGATAATTGAAAATATGGGATGATGATCCGATAGATGTTAAATTTACTGTTTGGTTTGTCTTAAGATAAAAATCTTTATTGGTTGTTGCAATTCCTACTTGAGAAAGTTTAAACTGATTATCGTTTACTTTAACAACGTAATATGATTCATTATTTGATAATCCTCCAATTGCAGAACCAGTCGAAGTATATTTTACAATTTCTCCGGTTTTATATCCATGATTTATAATATTAACAGTGTTTGATGCAGTGTTAATTCCTGAGGAGGAACATGAAATTTTTTTATTCGAGTATCCAGAACCACTATCTAAAACACTAAAACTTGAAATGATTCTTTTAGATGTAAATGATTCTAAAATATGAATACCAACACCATACGATGTTAAATCTACAGTATTAATACCAGAAACTGCATCATTTAAAGTTTTATGTAATTTTACATCATATGTGTTCTGGACGTTTACATAATATTGGGCGTTTGTTGTTATCCCGCCAACGGATGTTTGCCCTTCAGTTAAATATGAAACCTTTTCATAATCTCTAAATTTATGATAAGAAGAAAACCCAATTGTGTTTGTAGATAGATTCACAAACCCAGCAGATTCTATTGCATTAAAAGAAACTCTATGCCTTACATTAGTAAAGTTTGGTTTTGCTATTGCTCCAACACCATTTCCGCCAGAGATGGTAATTATAGGATCTTCTAGATAATCGAATCCACCATCAAGGACATCGATCCTATCCAAAGATCCTTCAACATGAACGTATGCTTTTGCATTAGATCCTTTACTATCATAAATTGAAATTTCTGGAGGAGTAATTACATCATAGTCAACTCCTCCATCAAGTACATTAATTTGCTGAATTCCTCCATAATAAACTTTATCCTCAGATTTATATCCGAAAGCTTCTACACCATTAAGGAATATTCCAATTGGACCAGATGGAGTTTCTGTGTTATCTTCATTATTTGCCGGTAATGGTGTTGTTATATTTTTAATATAACTTTGAGGAGAAAATTCTAAAAATTGTAAACTTGTTTTTCTAAAAATATTATTAGTTACAGTTACTGGACCAGAAATTGAAACATACTTTTTATTGAATAAGTTCGATCTACTATTTGATAATTTTATTTTTAAATCATCAATTTTTTCTACATAATATATTTTTGCCAGTATTCCTAGAGAATTTGCAGTATTAAAAGGATCGACATAAGTTATGGAATCACCAGTGTAAAGTCCATGATAATTATTAGGATTTCCTGAACTTAGGTCTAAAGTTTCTCCGTTAAAAATACCAGAAAAAACAATATCTGTAGTTTTTAATTCAATACTTTCGTCCAAATAATTTGGCAAAGAATTTGCTGTTACATAAACATCCTCTTGATTTCGCACATAAACATTCTGGACATTTGCTGTATATTGATTTACAGAACTAAAGTTAGAGAACTTTGGTTTTACGATAGTTCTTTCAGCGATGTACTTCAAATTCAAGTTAGTTATTCTTGGACCTTCAACACTTATAGATCTATCATTATTGACTCTAACAACTTTGTATGTAAAACTATTTCCATCTGAGGAGATTAAATTTAAAGTATCTCCAAGATAAAATGTATGAGGATCATAAGTTATGAACTCATATGAAAATACATTTAAGGTTGGATTTGACGAATTTGGTCCTTTAATCTCCTGGATATTAAATTTATTTGCTAAATTAAATATCCAGTTATTTGATAATTCATTAGACCCCTTATATCCCAGTGTAACTGTTTTTAGGGGATCTCCTTTTGACATAAGATAGGTGTCTTTGTCATAGGATACGTCAGACAATACTCCAGTAACCCTTACTTTTACCGTCTCATCTCCAACTTTAGAATATGCAAAGGCATTTATTTTTATATCAGTTCCTTTTGGTATTTCTACGGAGGTTTCTCCAGTTAGTATAAATTGGGTTAGATTTGAATTAAAATAATTGCTTGTATATTCTGCTCCATTTACGTTATAGACTATAGTTCCTGACAAAGGGAATCCTATCGTTGAGTCTACATCCAAAACTTGACTGTTGATAGGTACTTTTGTAGTTAATTTTGTTGAAGCATGGATTGTAAAATCACCAAAGACTGTCCCCTCAACAGTAAGGTCTTTGTTATAATCACTATCTAAACTCAACACATAGTACGTCTTATTTGCTCTTTGAATTTTTTCTACATTGGTTACAGTTCCATATGCTTTGTCGAAAGAACTATCCGCATCTTGATATATGGTACGATTTACCATAGATGTGGGATCACCAGAAATAGATTCTACTACTAAATCTCTAGTAATTCTATATTTTGCGTCTGAAGGTTTTAAAAGAAAATCTCTTGGTTTTAAAACATTTACGGACTCGCCAAAAAGAGCTTTAAAAATAACTTTATATGAGTCGTCTGTTCCTTTTGAACTATAAAAATCTTTTGCTTGCTTTATAAAAATCTTTTCATTTAATCCATCAGTAAATTGCCTATTTTCAAAACCAGGAATTAACTGTTTTTTTAGTTTAGTTAAAAATTCTCTTAGCAATAGAGAACTTAAGTTTTCTACGCGAGAATTGCTAGAATGTGTTGATATTTCAGAAGTAGAAAATACTAATTGTTCTGGTTGATTTTCTGATCTATAAGATGTTATTCCACTAAATCCTCTAGTGCAATTAGTAAATGAGGTATTAGTTTTTCCGCCATAAAGAATAATTTCCGAATCAATTCTTATTATTCCATTTGTTTCTGGGAATCCATAAGTTGATGCAACATTAATTGTAGAGTCTATAAAATCAGCATTACTAGTTAAAAATGTTGAGGATGGACTTTGAACTACAAATTCAATTATATCTCCATTGACTGCTGGCTGCGCTAAACTAACTGCAGTTGACTGTACTGTAATGTAGTCAATATTTTTGGTTAACTTTGTCCCATTTTTATATACTATAAGATCCTCAATAGAAAATCCTCCACTTACCGCAAAGTATGATTGTGGTGAGGTTGGTTTTGCCGTTACTGTTCTACTAAAGAGGGTTTCTGTCAGATTTTCGAGTTTTAAATACTGATCAATATTTTGAAGAACATCAAGTGTCCCTCCTTTTCCTTCTAGAGAATTATAATATTCCTTTAAAAATTCACCTACAAGGGGATATTCTTCCTGTACAAAATCTGGAAGTTGGTTTTGTACAATTGAACCAATTTTGACTCTTGTATTTGACATATTATTCTCTTATAATAGAACCATTACTGTAACTTGTTGTTTTTGTATATGTAGATCCTGAAGGATCATCTCCAGATGAAATTTTGTCAGGTAAAATCTCCAAACTAACATCACTAATGTTGAGATTTAAATAAAGATCTTGTAGTCCAATAATATCATTAGATTCTGGAATTGCAGAAATTTCTATGATTGGTTCGCCATCATTTTTAACAGTTTGTAAAATATTGATGGCATCTAAATTAATTTCACCTTTTACATAATTGATAGTTCCTGCATTGGCAACTATAATTTTGTATTGATCTGCAGAATTCAATCTAAAAATGTTAATGATGCCAGTTATTCCATTTACATCGGGCACATCAGTCAAATAAACAGGATCTTCAATACCATTAATATAAAACCCAGATGATTTTATATTAAATCCATCATTATTTTTGATGTGGAACTGATTTCCAAAACAAATTTCATATGTTGCTAAACTATTTAACACTGGTTTTAAATCACGTCTCATCTGAACTGTTGTTATATTAGAAGTTATTGATTCGTGACTATCATCAATAATTCTTAAAAACTTACTATATTTGAACCTTGCACCATACTTGTTTAATTCTGAAGAGTTAGCATATTTTTGTACGTTATTACTTACGACGCTTGAAACATAATCTGAAGATGGTGCATTATTATTGTTGTAATATATTGTACTATCAATTTCAATAGAGAGATATTTTAAATCTAATATTTCAGGAACAATACCTGCCACAGAGTACTTCTTAAGAGCACTCTTTATATTATCTTTAACGCCATTGGAAACAAAGAAACCACCTTCTGGTTTAATTGTAATAAAAACTTTTCCGTATTGCGGTGGATCCAAATCTTCTCCGCCAAATACAGAAACCGATTCTGCTTCTGGATATATTTGAGGAATGATTGCCTCATAGTCACTTGAAGTTACTGCTCTATTTTGTGCTGCATAAATTCTAGTTGCATATTTCTTAATAGAGTCTACAGATTCTATCTCCTTACCACCACTTGCTGCAATATTGGTTGATATGAGTGAAATACCACTCGTAACATCAAAGTTGTTATTATCTACAATAGTTCCATTAAAAACAAAAGAAGAAACTCCGTTTGCGGATTCTCCATTTGTAATCACATATGAAACTTCGACAATATTTTCATTAATTAATTTTTTACCAAAAATACCATCTCCAAATATAATCTCATATCTTTGATCTTCAATTTCCTGAATGAAGAAAATTCTTGATTCGGAGTTAATGTCTAAAATATTGTTTGATTGGATATATTTCTTTCTTGGTCCAAGAGAACCATCCCTAACTTCAACGCGAATAAGAGAAGAATCTATGTTTGCGTTGTTTAAAATAAATCTTTGATTTGGATCTAATGAATTTACCGTATAGGTTTCTGTAATATAAGTTCCTTCATAGATTGTGATATTACTAAAATCAGCAATTCCATTAATAACAGGAACAGTTATATCATCTGGAATAGAGTAAACATAACTTACTCCACTAAATGATCCAGAAGTAGTGGATACAATTCCTTTCTTTAAGGTTAATGTAAGAGGTTTTTGTGGAGAAGGTGCTGTAGAAGTATCTACAAAGAAAGAAACGTTTGCTTTTGATGCTGTTCTTGATCTTGGAGTGTACCCAATGCTTCTTGCAATGGAAACAACATTTTCCCTGAGTGTGGCACTATCAATAAAAACCTCATTGCTAACCATGTTAGCATTGTATGAGGAAATATATGTATTATACGCTAGAATATCTAAGATTATAGAAAGATTAGATCCTTCAAAATCATAATCAGTAAAATTTGAGTTCGATCTGAGATAATCTCTAATCGAAGTTTTGATTTGATCGAAATCTAGGTTTGTGAAATTAACTAGTGCCATTTATCGTGTTGGTTGTAATGCAAATGTTAACTGTTGTGGTAATACATCAACACCAACTATGTAATAACTAACATTTACGCTAAATTCGTAATCATCATAATTTGGGGTGACTACAACATCTATTAAATCAACTCTTGGTTCATAATTTTCAATAGTGTTTCTGATTTCATCGCGAAGTATAGAAGCACTAATATCATCAATATTTTCAAAAAGAGACTGATTTACCTTAGAACCAAGATTTTGATTAAAAAATCTCTCTCCTGGTTGAGTCAAAACTAAATTACGTATAGAACGTGCGATAGCAGTCTCATTTTTGATCGCAATCAAGTCATAATTCAGGGGATTAACCTGAAAGGATAAACTAATATCTTTAAATGCTTTGCTTATCCTTTCAGAAGGCATAAGAAATGATGATAATTTTAATAATCTAACTTATTTATTAACGATTTTTTGATTCATAGAGGGGTTCTGTCCCATATTCCCAATCATCATAGTCTTCATCATTGCGAATTTTTTCATGAATTTCATTTTGGTGATAAAAATCGTGTTTTTTTGGGTTTAAATCGTCATTTGCGATCTCTCTAAGCATTTTTTGGTCCATTTTTGCTCCTGATTACTGAAAATCAGAACTTTTTACGGGGTTTCTATCCCGATTTATCAAAAATATTTGTATTATGGCGATTTAAAGTATAATTTTTCTGAATGCGAATGTCAGAATTCCTAAAAGTCCAACATTCTCCATTACTATCTAGAAAGACAACCCACTCAAGATCATGTTCCTGCGAACGATCGATTACAAAAAAAGCCCAACCTTTACCTTTTGGGGTAAAGACTGGGATTTGAGGATTAAGTTGAATCATTTTATTTTATTTTCCTTGACCGCGATACTTTTTCTTACGTCCATTACGAGAAGTTGCACTTAGCAATGTACGTGGCGAACGTCCTTGACGTGTTTTCTTGGGTGCGCCAGGTTCAAAAATAGTCTTATTAGATCCACCGCCTTTAGCCATTTGTAATTTCCTCCATTTCAATTAAATTAGGATCAATGTCTTCTCCCGAGTAAAAACGCTCTGAGAGATCTTGAAGAATCTCAGCACAGTCTTCTGCACTGAGATCTTTATAAATTGTACGACCTTTATAAGAAAGATTGTAGAGTTTATTCATTAGATAATACGAGTTTTCTCATGACCGACTCTAATACGAGGGTCGCACCAAACTTCAAAGCCTGCCTCTTTAGCATCAAGACAGAATGAAACGTCCTCACCGCACATATCTTGTACTTTGCCAGAATCAAAGACTTGCATCTTAGGAGCAAACCAAGGGTATTCAAGATTTTCAAATACACCTTTCTTAATAAGTACCCAACCAAAACCTGTGTAATCTACAGTGAATGGCTTACGACGCTTGCTGATTGATTCCACAGTTTCGTGGTTCATGACTCCGCCATTCTTACGGAAATCATCTTCTTCCAACCAATGTGCGACAGAAGTTGTGTGACCGTCCTCAGTAGCGTACCAACCTGCGACGATTTCCTTCTCCTCACCTTCCGCATTGAGAGCAAGATCACAGAGTTGCCAGAACTTGTTCGTGTCAAAAACAATGTCACTATCAATCCAGAGTTGATAATCATACTGCAGTTTTCCATCCCAAGGAATCTGCTTTGGTCCTCTCAAAACATTTGCTCCAAGAACTTTACAACGAGCAAAGTTTACCATTGAACTATAGTCTTGTGAGATCTGAATACTCATACCATTCTGTACCATATCAAAGCACAGTTGTACGAAATTCTTCAAAAAGATAAAAGAACATCCTCGTCCTGGTAGACAGAATACAATACTCTTACCTCGCATTCTTTCTTTAATTCCATCAATATCCCATTCTTCTTGGGGTTTGGGTGCTGATGCTTTAACTGTAAATCCTTTGGCCATTGATTTAACCCTCCAAGATAGGCTTATAAGTTTTTTTATTTACAATATAATAAATTGTAGTTCGATGGACTTTATACATTTTTCCAAGTTTTGATTTTGTATATTTTCCAGAATTATACAATTGTCTAATTTCTCTTACCTGATTGTCAGTAAGTTTTGATGCCCCATTATTTTCTCCCTTTTGGTCTCCACTATAACATCTATTTTTCTGAACTTTATCTCTCATATTATCGAGATTTGTTCCTGCAAATAGATGTTGAGGATTTACACATCTACGATTGTCGCATTTATGTAAGCATAAAAGATCATTCAGTGGTTCTGCATAGAAAACTTCGTATGATATCCTGTGCGCTTTTACTGTCTTTTTTCCAATAGAAAAAGCACCATATCCATACCTATCTATTGCTCCTTTCCATTCCCAACAAGATTCTTCATCGAGAATATCTGGCAATTTGTCATAAAATCTATCCAACAAAAGCATAAAGTTAATAAACCTTCATTTCAATTTTAACACTGTATATAGTCGATTGTCAATGAGAAGAATTTAATACGACCTCTTTATTCACAAACAAAGATTCGTACTGTAAATCATCTTTTTCAATGCCCTTCCCAAGCAAATCAACCATCCTGTGCAACATCTCCCAGGTCTCAGAAAATTTTTCCTCTGAAAGACTGTGATATATGCACTTATCCTTTGCATATATGTGATATATCTTTTCTTGATTTTTCATAAAAAAATTTTTCGGAAAATTTTTATTTGTTCGCTGCATTATATATTATGACTAGTAGAATTCCAAGAGGAACGCCAAAAATTTTCAGAATTTTCCCCGGATAACGTATCAGATACCCAGCAAAGACTACTTTCCAGAAACTCCAATATGGGCGTTGTTTCATTTTATTTGCTCTTTTTGAGGTTATTTTTTTCTGGGAAATTTTTTTTTATGAGAGTGATATAGAGATCGAAAAAGACATACACTGTAGGTTAGGGACTTATCGATTTTTATAAACGGGGGGCAACGCAAAATATAAACAATAAACAATTAATTAAAATAACTGCTAACACGAATAAACAACTGACAACGAATAACTATTATTATTCGTCTATTTTATACTAACTGCCCCCCCAATCACTGTGCTATTAGAATAAAACAACGAATTGTTTATACTAGTAGCACGAAAATTGTCTACTTATATAATAAGAATTACCTATTCTTTATACTAACTGCTGTCAATTAACAACGAATAATAATAAGAATAAAGAATTAAGTTGCCCGAAATCAGAAGAATAATCAGACAACTTAATTCTTATTAGGTAACACTGTATATAAAGAATGAACGAAACATCTATAAGACGATGTTTCTTACTGGTATTAAGTATTAATAATTACCAGCGAGTAGATAGATCTTCTACGTAACTCTTAACGTGTTCGTTACGATCAAGATCAAAGAGTTTACTCCAATCAATCTGATGAGGATTAAAATCTTCATTCACGTTTAATTCTAACGTAATACGATACTTGTTCTTTTGTGACTGTGCTGTGAGAGAAGAAGTTGCCATAAGACGGAAGAACGAATAAACTCTACGGACTTAATTCTACCAGACCTTATATTGACTGTCAAGTTATTCCCTACAACGAACTCTGATTATAAACGAATCATCTTCAAGTACAAATGCATGTAAATGTTTATCAGAATCAATATCAATACGAATCTTATCTAATCACGAATGAATTCTTAAAGACATTCTGATGAGTGTGGTGAAATATAAATTCTCTGTACGAATCTTATCTAATCACGAACAAACTTTGAGTTGTTATCTCAGTGATTGTTTGATATTATAAAAAGCCATACGAAATCTATCTAAACACGAAAGAACTTTTGATTCTTATGTTTAGCAATTGATTGTAAGTAATTCAATGGCACGGAAAGCACCTAATCACGAAGGAGTTTGATATTCTTCATCGGGCATTTGGCACATTGGGAAACCTATAGTTAAACCCTGTTCGCCTTTCATATAAACCATCAATGTGTTATAATTCTATTCTCTTTCTGTCAGATTGTTACCTTTTGGTCCCGTAGGAAAGTTCAAGAGCTGCTCTATTGAATTTGAATAGGTGATTTATTTATACAAGTTTTTTCAAAACTTAAAATAGGTGCTATAAGGTATGAAGACACCTAAAAGTAATTATAAGCGCCTTCTAGGGGCATATAGGTATGTCTGGGAGTGTTTATAAGTATTACCCAGTGTGTGGGGGATTCTTATGATCTTCCCTCCCTCTTACCGCCCTAACAGTCTACATCCGATTTTGCAAGACTCATGAGACCAAGTGCCACTTTTCTGTGTGGTTTGCGTCGCGTGAGTCTTACAGGTACATAAAGAAAAACCCGTGAGACTCATAAAAATACTGAGTCTCACGGGTTTCATAACATATAACAATAGTGTTATACTGTTTTATAATTATCGCCTTGTGCCAGTTTTTTGAGTGGCGGCGGGGTATTGACAAAACAGTGCTGTTGTGTTATAATACAGAATCCAAGATCACAAGACTCTGAGGCATTTATAGACATTTATAGACATTTATAGACATTAAACATAGTTTTCCACATATTCAACAACGTTTTCCACAGACTTGTTGAAAACTCATATATGTTTTTTAATACATTTATTTAATATAACACTATCATTATATCAAATAAACTCCATCATATAATAATCAACAGTAATTTCTAACTCTGCTGCTTTCCTTTCTAATTCCATTGCATATTCATCAGCAAATGCTTCATCTTCGTGCTGACAGAAAAGATCAAGTGTAGAATCGTTCATCAGTTGTTAAGAGTAAGTTGAATCAGTTCTTGTTGAATAGAGAGTACATCATACTCATCATCTACATCAGCAAGATCAACAGGTGCAAATTCATTTAGATTTACAGTGTTGTTTTGATAGATGGGAGCATAATACAATTCTTTTGAATCAGGGTCAAGAGTAAAGATGCAACCGTAATCTTGTTTTTGAAGAAGAATCATTTCAGTGAATTAAGAATAATAAGAAGTTCTTTGCCGTTGATTGCTTTTGACAATAGATTGATTTTAGTTTTCAGTTTCATCAATCGTAGTAATTAACAATGAAATCTTCAAGACCGAAAAGATCAAGTGCTGAATCGGTAGTAATTAACAATGAAATCTTCAAGTC
>JACCDG010772549.1_pt1 | contig 20662 bp, 23 predicted proteins | sample 7442471 | NCBI WGS metagenome assembly JACCDG01 (sample SAMN15323444, study PRJNA562643) | freshwater metagenome | isolation source: river surface water | place: USA:Blue River Watershed | collected 2017-08-17 | reverse complement strand
TCGTCCAGCATGCGCTTGATCTCGGGCGAGCCCTTGGGCAGAAGGCTCATGCCCAGGATCAGCGGGCCTTGTGCCTGCGGGTCACTGGCGTGCCCCCTGAGCGCAGCCTCGATGGCCTGTGGCCATTGCTGGGCGTCGCGGTGCATGCGCCCGATGGTGGTCCATGCGGTGGCTTGAAGGGTCTTGTTGCCCAGACTGCGCTTGAGGGCACTCTCCACCGCCTTGGCCGCCAGCGCCTTGTCGGTGACACGCGCAAACACACGCGGAATCGAGATGATGGCCCCTTGCTTTTCGTCGTCCGGCAGTTCGTCGATCGAGATGCCCAGCGCCTGGCCAGCCTCTTCGATGCGGTTGAGGGCCAGCAGGATCTGCAGGATGTAGCGGTTGGGCTCCCGTGCCTCGGGCAGTTCGCGTTTCCAGGTCTGCGCGGCCTGCAGGGCTGCATCGCCAGAGCGCGCCTGCAGGGCCAGGTCGACCGCACGCTGGAAGAGGGCCGGGTCGCGCGTCTTGCGCGCAGCATCCAGGATCAGGGAAAAGCCTGCCCCGGGCGAGCCCTGGCGCACGTTGAGTTCGCCGAGCAGCAGCTGATAGAACAGCACTGCGTCGAGTGCCGATGGGGCTGGTGGTGCCTCGGGCTTGTCAGATGAGCCGGCGGCCTGTGCGCCGCAGGCGAACAGGCAGCAGGACAAAACGGCGAGGCGCAACCAGGATTTCATGCGGGCATGATAATCCAGCGTCCCCGGCCTGCAGACGACCCGGGCATTGCTCTTTTTGTCCTGGTCCTCATGCCTGAATTGCCCGAAGTCGAAGTCACCCGCCGCAGCTTTGCAGACCGCATCGCTGGCGCGGTCATCCGCGAGCTTCGCCTGGGCAAGCCTTTGCGCTGGCCCCTGGGTGTCAATGCGCAAACAGTGGCCGGGCAGCGCATCCAGACCGTGCGCCGACGTGGCAAATACCTGTTGCTGGACCTTGACGGCGGCCTGTTGCTCTTGCACCTGGGCATGTCGGGCAGCCTGAACTTTGCACCACAGCAGCCCGCGCCCGGCCCGCACGACCACATGGACCTGCTGACCGATCGCGGCACCTTGCGCCTGCACGACCCGCGCCGCTTTGGCGCGGTGGTGTGGGCGCCGTCCGAACACTCGCCACAGGCACAGAAGCTGCTGGGGCGCCTGGGTGTAGAGCCTCTGAATGGCGGCTTCGAAGCCGCAGCCTTTCATGCGGCACTGCGCCAACGCACGGCGCCGATCAAGCAGGTGCTGCTGGCTGGCGACATCGTGGTGGGGGTGGGCAACATCTACGCCTCCGAGGCACTGTTCCTGGCGGGCATCCGGCCCACCACTCGGTCCAGCAAGATTTCGCAGCCACGCGCCCGGCGGCTGCACGAGGCCATCATCGCTGTGCTCTCGCGTGCGGTCGAGCAGGGCGGCAGCAGCCTGCGCGACTTCGTCAGCGCCGAGGGCAAGACCGGCTACTTCCAGCTCGAAGCCGCAGTCTATGGCCGCGCAGGTCTGCCTTGCCGCGTGTGTGCCACCCCGATCCGATCCATCGTGCAGGGCCAGCGAACCACTTTTTACTGCCCCACATGCCAGAAGCATTGAAACTCCCCACCGGATTTGCCCGCCGCATGGTGGACTGGCAGCGTCGCCAGGGTCGCCAGCACCTGCCCTGGCAGCACACGCGCGACCCCTACCGTGTGTGGCTGTCCGAGATCATGCTGCAGCAGACCCAGGTCAGCACCGTGCTGGACTACTACCCGCGTTTCTTGCAGCGCTTTCCGGATGTGGCCAGTCTGGCTGCCGCAGCGCAGGACGATGTGCTGGGCCTGTGGAGTGGGCTGGGCTATTACAGCCGCGCCCGCAACCTGCACCGCTGCGCGCAGGAGGTCGTGGCGCGCTTCGGTGGCGAGTTTCCCAGGACCGCCGCGCAGCTGGTGACCTTGCCTGGCATCGGCCGCTCCACGGCCGCAGCCATCGCAGCCTTCTGCTTCGAAGAGCGGGTCTCCATTCTGGATGGCAACGTCAAGCGTGTGCTCAGCCGCGTGCTGGGTTATGGCGCCGATCTGGCGGTGGCCGCCAGCGAACGCGAACTCTGGACCCTCGCTGATCTGTTGCTGCCCCAGCAGGCAGGCGACATGCCGGCCTACACCCAGTCACTCATGGACGTGGGTGCGACCTTGTGCCAGCCGCGCAAGGTCCAGTGCACAGCCTGCCCGGTGCAGCAGCTTTGCGTGGCCCATGCACAGGGCCAGCCCCTGGCCTACCCGGTCAAGACCCGCAAGCTCAAACGCAGCAGCGCCACGCTGTGGCTGCTCTGGGCGGTCAATGCGCAGGGCCAGGTCTGGCTGCACAAACGCCCGGCGCGGGGCATCTGGGCGGGACTGTTCAGTTTGCCGGTCTTCGATGACGAGGCCGGTCTGCTGGCCGCCTGCCCCAAAGCACAAGAGGCGCTTTACATCGAGCCCTGGAAGCATGTGTTGACCCACCGTGACTTGCACCTGCACCCGGTGCGGGTGCAGTTGCCTGCGGGATTGCAGCCGCGGTGCGAAGGCCAGTGGGTGGACGCGCAAGACTGGCCGCAGCTGGGCTTGCCGGCACCTGTCCGGTTACTTCTGAAGGGGCAAAAAAGCTGAGTTTCCGAGGTCGGATCGATCATCACCTGCCTGCGGGGGGGGTATCACGGGGTGCTCAGCGAGGGCAGACCATGCCGCTGGCGTGCACGCTGGCAGGCGTCGCTGCCTTCTTCAAATTCGCGGCAAGGCGAGGGGCGCCATTCGTATATGCCGCAAGTGGCTTTTTCGCCAATGCGGCCATACAGTGCCCTGCAGCGCGGCGGGCTGTGGTCGGTGCCGTGCATGCGGCAGGTGCTGTCGGTGATGGGGGCGGCCAGACCTGCCGGGACCGAACCGCCACCTTCTTCGTATTCGAGCACCGAAAAGTCCACCCGGAAGCTGGCGCAGCAGGCGCCGCAGCTGGTGCACTGGCTCATGGTCAGTGGTTCACGCGGCCCAGGAGCAGAAACTCCATCAGCGCCTTTTGCACATGCATACGGTTCTCGGCTTCATCCCAGACGACCGATTGCGGACCGTCGATGACCTCGGCCGCGACTTCTTCGCCGCGGTGGGCAGGCAGACAGTGCATGAAGAGGGCGTCGGGCTTGGCGACTTTCATCATCGCTTCGTCCACGCACCAATTGGCAAAGGCTTTCTTGCGCGCCTCGTTCTCGGCCTCGTAGCCCATGCTGGTCCACACATCGGTGGTGACCAGGTCAGCGTCGCGGCAAGCTTCCAGCGGATCCTTGAAGACCTTGTAGTGTGCCGAACCCTTGAGACCTGCAACCTTGGCGTCGACTTCGTAGCCGCTGGGGGTGCTGACATGCACGGTGAAGCCCAGCAGTTCGGCCGCCTGCAGCCAGGTGTTGGCCATGTTGTTGCCGTCGCCCACCCACGCAACGACTTTGCCCTGGATGGAGCCGCGGTGCTCGATGAAGGTGAAGATGTCGGCCATGATCTGGCAGGGGTGGAATTCGTTGGTCAGGCCATTGATGACCGGCACGCGCGAGTACTGCGCGAACTTCTCGATCTTGTCCTGCCCGAAGGTGCGGATCATCACCAGATCGGTCATGCGGCTGATGACGCGGGCGCTGTCTTCAATGGGTTCGGCGCGGCCGAGCTGGCTGTCGCCGGTGGTCAGGTGCACCACCGAGCCGCCGAGCTGGTACATGCCCGCCTCGAAGCTCACGCGGGTGCGTGTGCTGGCCTTCTCGAAAATCATGGCCAGCGTGCGGTCAGCCAGCGGGTGGTACTTTTCGTAAGCCTTGAACTTGCGCTTGATCTCGGCCGCACGCGCAAAAAGGTGCGCGTACTCGTCGGCCGTGCAGTCCGTGAACTGCAGGTAATGGCGGATGTTGGAAGTCATGCTTGCTCTGCCAGGAATGCTTGGATCAGCGGCACCAGAATGGCGACGACTTCATTGGCTTCGGCTTCGGTGATGATCAGTGCGGGCACCAGGCGGATCACGCTGTCGGCAGTGACGCTGATCAGCAGACCTGCATCGGCACAGCGCTGGGTCAGCACGCCGCAGGGTTTGTCGAGCTCGATGCCCAGCATCAGGCCCTGACCACGGATTTCCTTGATCCCCTTGACGCCAGCGAGCGCCTTTTCGAGCGAGGCCTGGAGGTGCGCACCGACCCGGGCGGCATTGCCCATGAGGTCGTGCTTTTCCATGATGCGGATGGTCTCGACACCAGCGCGCATGGCCAGCGGGTTGCCACCGAAAGTGCCACCGTGGTTACCTGGCTGGAAGATGTGCGCGGCCTTGGGGCCCGCCACCACCGCACCGATGGGCACACCCGAGCCCAGGCCCTTGGCCAGGGGCATCACGTCGGGCACGATGCCTGCCCACTGATGGGCAAACCACTTGCCGGTGCGGCCCATGCCGCACTGCACCTCGTCGATCATCAGCAGCCAGTCTTTTTCGTCGCACAGGGCGCGCACTTGTCTAAGGTACTCGCTGCGCATGGGGTTGACGCCGCCTTCGCCCTGGATGGTTTCGAAGAACACCGCCACCACGCTTGGATCGTTCGCTGTGGCGGCCTTGAGCGCTTCGATGTCGTTCAGCGGCACGCGGATGAACCCTTCGACCAGCGGCTCGAAGCCTTTCTGGATCTTGGCGTTGCCGGTGGCACTCAGCGTGGCGATCGAGCGACCATGGAAAGCCTTTTCGTAAACGACGATCTTGGGCAGGGCGATGCCCTTGTCGTGGCCGTATTTGCGTGCGAGCTTGAGGGCGGCTTCGTTCGCTTCGAGGCCGGAGTTGCAGAAAAAGACGTTGGTCATGCCTGACAACTCGACCAGTTTGGCCGCCAGTCGTTCCTGGTCAGGGATGTGGTAGTAGTTGCAGCAATGGATCAGCTTGGCCACCTGGTCCTGCAGAGCAGGCACCAGCTCGGGGTGGTTGTGCCCGAGGGTGTTCACGGCGATGCCGGCCAGCGCATCGAGGTACTGCTTGCCATTGACGTCCCAGACGCGGCAGCCCTGACCACGCTCCAGCGCGATCGGCAGGCGCCCGTAGGTGTTCATGGTGTGCGGCGAAGCGGCCTCAACGAAAGCGGTCATGCGTGAACTCCGTTCCAAATAAAAAGCGGCCCAACGAAGGAGGGCCGTTGAATCGCGATTTTAGGGTGTTTCGAGGTCGCCGCATGGCGTGTTCATGACCCTGTCATCCCGGCGGTTTGTCATGGGCATGTGACGCGTGACCAGGCGGTTTCATGTCTTATATAAGATACAATACTCGGGAAAACCAGAGCGCGGCGATCCCGGCTTCTGGTCAGCCCCTTCATTGCCTCTATCCGATGCTGTCCAACACCGCCAAAGAAGTTTTCATCCAGGGCGTCACCCAGGATGGCAGAACGTTTCGCCCCAGCGACTGGGCCGAACGTCTGGCCGGTGTCATGAGCCAGTTTCGTCCGGGCGGCGCTTCGCCCGGCAGCCACCTGAGCTATTCGCCCTGGTGCATCCCGACCACCATGGGCAACATCAAATGCGTGGTGGTCAACCGCGAGCTGGAAGAACACGAGCCCATGGCCTGGAATTTCGTCATGAATTTCGCCAAGGACAACCACCTGCAGGTGGTCGAGGCCTGTCTGTTGCCTGATCCGCCCAAGGCCTCATGAGCCTCGGATGAACCGCCTTGGGGCGGTTTTTTTGTGTCTCTTGTCCGGGAGCGGGGTGGGTGGTGGCCGGGGCTCCTCATGCTGCGGGTACGCAGAAATCGTCGCCCCGGCCACCGCCCACCCCGCTCCCTGTCGTGTCCGAAACGTCACCATCACAGGGCCTCAGCACACCCTGCAGCGCTTGGGGGCAGGCCGGGTGACGATTTCTGCGCTTCGGCGCAGCATGAGGAATCCGGCCTGCCCCCAAGCGCTGCCTTTGCTGGGGCCAACAACGAAAAAACCGCCCGAAGGCGGTTTTTGTGTTTCGCTGACAGCGCACCCGTTTCAAACGGCGGCAGGGCAAAGGCCCTGCCGGGCTGTTGATCTTGTGGCGCTGATCAGGCGGCGACGGCCAGGGCCTTGACCTTGGCGCTCAGGCGGCTCTTGTCACGAGCAGCCTTGTTCTTGTGGAAGATGCCCTTGTCGGCGATGGTGTCCACCACGGCCTGCATCTTGCCGAACAGTTCGGCGGCCTTGGTCTTGTCGCCAGCGGCAACGGCCTTCTCGACGTTCTTGACGGCGGTGCGGTATTTGGAACGCAGCGAGGAGTTCGCGGCGTTGAGTTTCACGTCCTGGCGTGCGCGTTTGCGGCCCGAGGCCAGGCGGGGGTTCTTTTTCTTCGGCTTTCCAGATGCCATTTTGAGTATCCTTTGATGTCTGAGGATGATGTCAGCGAACCCAGCATTCTAGCAGAACGCCACACCCGCACTGCGCCCTTTCCCGAGACCGCTACACTGCGGGTTGTGAGCCTGCTTCGATCCGCCTCCGTCGTTTCCCTCTTTACCCTGGCTTCGCGGGTCACCGGCCTGGCCCGTGAACTGCTGATGGCCGCGCTCTTTGGAGCGAGCGCCCTGACCGACGCCTTCAACGTCGCTTTTCGCATTCCCAACCTGTTTCGCCGCCTCTTTGCCGAAGGCGCTTTCAGCCAGGCCTTTGTGCCGGTGCTGGCGGCCACCCGGGCCGAGCATGGCGACGCACGCACCAAATCGGCCATTGACGATGTGGCCTCGGCGCTGGCGGGTGTTTTGCTGCTTTTTTCCGTGCTGGGGGTGCTGGCAGCGCCTGTGCTGGTCTGGGCGCTGGCCAGCGGGCTGCGGCAGGGGCCGGGTTTTGACGCTGCGGTCACCATGACCCGCTGGATGTTCCCGTACATTGGCTTCATGTCGATGGTCGCCCTGTCGGCGGGCATCCTCAACACCTGGAAGCGCTTTGCCGTGCCGGCCGCCACACCCGTGCTGCTCAATGTCAGCGTCATCCTGGCGGCCTGGCTGGGAGCGCCCTGGCTGGCTGCGCAAGGACTGGAGCCCATTTACGCCTTGCCCGCCGGGGTGATGCTGGGCGGCTTTCTGCAGCTGGCGGTGCAGGTGCCCGCGCTGCGCCGTCTGGGCCTGCTGCCCCGCATCCGGTTGACGCCCCGTGCTTTGTCGCAGGCCTGGCGGGACGAGGCCACGCGCCGCATCCTGCGGCTGATGGGGCCGGCCCTGCTGGGCGTGGGCGTGGCCCAGATTTCGTTGCTGATCAACACCCAGATCGCGTCGCACCTGGCGGCCGGCAGTGTGAGCTGGCTGAGCTACGCCGACCGGCTCATGGAATTTCCGACCGCCTTGCTGGGCGTGGCTCTGGGCGTGGTGCTGATGCCGCAGCTGGCGGCCGCCAAGGCCACGGGCGATGCCGACCGCTACGCCCGCATGCTCGATTGGGGGCTGCGCCTGGTGCTGCTGCTGGCGCTGCCCTGCGCGGCGGCATTGCTGGTGTTTGCCCAGCCCCTGGTGTCGGTGCTCTACCACTACGGCGCCTTCACCAATCACGATGTGCAGCAGACCACGCTGTCCCTGACCGGCTACGGCGTGGGCCTGCTGGGGCTGGTGGCCATCAAGGTGCTGGCGCCGGGCTACTACGCCAGCCAGGACATCCGCACGCCCGTGAAGATCGCGGTCGTGGTGCTGCTGATCACGCAGGGTTTCAACCTGCTCTTTGTGCCCTGGCTGCAGCACGCGGGCCTGGCGCTGTCCATCGGGCTGGGAGCGCTGATCAACGCGCTGTGGTTGCTGCTGGGTCTGCTGCGCCGCGGCAGTTACCGTCCACAGCCAGGCTGGTGGCGATTTGCGCTGCAGGTGGCGCTGGCCACCGCCGTGCTGACCGCTCTGCTGCATGTGGCTGCGCACCAGCTGGCCTGGGTGGGCCTGCGCGGCCAGCCCTGGTTGCGCATCGGTCAGATGCTGGGCGTGCTGGCGGCATCGGGCCTGCTTTATTTCGGTGTGCTGTGGCTGCTGGGCCTGCGGCTCAAGGCCTTCATTCAGCGGTGAGCGCGATGGATCTGCCCTTTGCCCGCCTGCCCACACCGCTGGAGTACTTTGCCAGTCTGGTGCAAAGCGACGAGGACCTGCCGCTGCTCGAGGCCGCTGCCAGTCTGGCGCAGGACGAAGAACCAACGCTCGACGTGACCCAGGTGCTGGGCGATGTGGACCGGCTGCTCAAGCGCGTGCAGTCGCGTCTGATGCCCGAGGCCGACGACCTCACCCGGCTGGCGGTCCTCACGCAAGTGTTTTACAAGGACATGGGCTTTGGCCTGAACGCCAACGACTACTACGCGCCCGAAAACAGCTACCTGCACGAGGTGTTGCGCACCCGCCGCGGGATCCCGATTTCGCTGGCCGTGATCTGGCTGGAGCTGGCACAGGCCCTGGGCCTGCACGCGCAGGGCATTGGCTTTCCGGGGCATTTTCTGGTCAAGGTGGCACTCGATGCCGGTCTGGTGGTGATCGATCCGGTCAATGGCCAGTCGCTGGGTCTGGACACGCTGGCCGAGCGGCTGGCGCCTTACCGCGACGCGTCCGATCGCCTGGCCGGTGCCGACCTGGACGAGGGCGAGACGCCGCTGGGCCTGTACCTGCAGGCTTGTCCGCCGCGCGATCTGCTGGCGCGCATGCTGCGCAACCTCAAGGAAATCTTCCGCAGCCAGGAGGACTGGCCGCGCATGCTGGCGGTGATGGAGCGCCTGGTGGTCTTGTTGCCGCACGACATGCATGAGCGGCGCGACCGGGGGCTGGTGCATGCGGAGCTCGGGCATGCGGGGCTGGCCCTGGCCGATCTGCAGGCCTATCTGGAGGCCGAGCCGCTGGCCGCGGATCATGGGGCTTTGGCGGCGCGTGTGAAAGAGATTGCTGCTGGGCTCTGAGTTCTGGTTTTTTGTCGCGAATGCCGCCGGGGCGGGCGCATCTGGCCTCATCAGTCGCTTCGCGCCAGCAAATCGGCCAGCCGCGCCCGCCCCGGCACCATTCGCTGCGGTGCTGGTTTCCCGGCGTGACGCATGAAAAAACCCGGCACGCGGCCGGGCTGTGCTGTGGGGGCGGACGTTTAAGCCACCACCACCTGCGCGCCGTCGCCCTGCGGGGTAATCTGGCCGATGGTGTAGACCGTTTCGCCCAGACTGCGCAGCGTGGCCGCGCAGGCTTCGGCCTGATCGGCGCCGATGACCACCACCATGCCGATGCCGTTGTTGAAGGTCCGGTTCATTTCGATGTCATCGATCCCGGCGGTCTGTTGCAGCCAGGCAAAGAGTTCGGTCTGCGGCCAGCTGCCCTTTCGCAGGTGCGCGGCCAGGCCATCGGGCAGCACGCGGGGGATGTTCTCCAGCAATCCGCCGCCCGTGATGTGGGCCAGGGCCTTGATGCCAGAGGCATCTTCCTTGTTCGGGTGGGCGGCCAGTGCGGCCAGCACGTTCTTCACATACAGGCGGGTGGGCTCCATGATGGCTTGCTTGAAGGGCTTGCCGTCCAGCATGGCCGGGGTGTTGGCGCCCGCACGTTCGATGCATTTGCGCACCAGCGAAAAGCCGTTCGAATGCACGCCAGCCGAGGCCAGGCCCAGCACCGCATCGCCCGCCTGGACGTTCTGGCCGGTCAGGATCTTGCTCTTTTCAACGGCGCCAACGGCAAAGCCGGCCAGGTCGTATTCACCCGCGGGGTACATGCCCGGCATTTCGGCGGTTTCACCACCGATCAGGGCGCAGCCCGAAAGCTCGCAGCCTTTGGCGATGCCGCCCACCACGGCCGCAGCCGTGTCCACGTCGAGCTTGCCGCAGGCGAAGTAGTCCAGAAAGAAGAGGGGCTCGGCGCCTTGCACCAGCACATCGTTGACGCTCATGGCCACCAGATCGATGCCCACGGTGTCGTGCATGTTCCACTCGAACGCCAGCTTGAGCTTGGTGCCCACGCCGTCGGTGCCGCTCACCAGCACCGGTTCTTTGTAGCGCTTGGGCACTTCAAAAAGCGCCCCAAAGCCACCGATGCCGGCCAGAACGCCTTCGCGCATCGTCTTTTTGGCCAGGGGCTTGATGCGCTCGACCAGTTCGTCGCCAGCGACGATGTCCACGCCGGCGTCTTTGTAGGAGAGAGGGGTTAGGCTCATGTTGGGGCCCGTCAGTGGGGCAGGGGATAGAAGGTCAATTGGGCCTGATAAACGGTAGGCAGACTAAAATCAGATGCAATTTTAAGGGTTCACCCTGAACCCTTTGCATACACCCCACCGAGCCCTTCGTGCACACACCCGTCACCCTCTCCTTCAACCGCCTGCTGGCCTGGCTGGGCGCGGTGCTGCTGGTGACGCTCGTGGTGTGGTTGCTGGCGCCGGTGCTGGCCCCTTTTGTGGCGGCGGCCGTGCTCGCTTATGTGCTGCACCCGTTGGTGCTGCGGCTCGGGCGCAGCGGTCTGCCGCATGGCCTGAGCGTGCTGCTGGTGGAGGCGCTGGCCCTGGTGGCCCTGCTGGGGCTGTTTTTGCTGCTGGTGCCGGTGCTGGTGCGCGAATGGCCGCTGCTGCGCCAGCAGTTGCCTGTGCTGCTTGACCGTTTCGGTGGCGCACTGCAGCCCTGGCTGGCGCAGCTGGGCATCGAGCTGTCGCTCGACCTGACGGATCTGAAGACGCAGCTGGCGGCCTGGCTCAGCGACAACCGCGAGGACCTGCTGGCGCCTGTGCTGGCTTCACTCAAGGTGGGGGGCAGTGCCGCACTGGCGGTCGCCGGCTACGCGGTGCTGGTGCCGGTAGCCCTGTTTTTCATGCTGCACGACTGGGAAAAACTCGTTGCCAGCCTGCTGGAGCTGGTGCCGCCGCGCTGGCGCGGGGCGTTTGATGGTTTCATGGCCGAATGCGACACCGTGCTGGGCGAGTACCTGCGCGGGCAGCTGCTGGTCATGCTGGCGCTGGCGGTTTACTACGCCAGTGGCCTGGCGCTGTTCGGCCTGGATCTGGCGCTGCCTATCGGTGTCTTCACCGGGCTGGCGGTGTTCGTGCCCTACCTGGGCTTCGGGCTGGGGCTGGTGCTGGCCTTGCTGGCGGGGCTGCTGCAGTTCGCAGCCCCCGCGCAGGCGCTGCTGATGGTGGCGGTCGTCTACGGGCTGGGCCAGCTGGTCGAGAGCTTTGTCCTCACCCCTCGCCTGGTGGGTGAACGCATCGGACTGCACCCGCTGGCGGTGATCCTGGCCCTGATGGCCTTTGGTCAGCTGCTGGGTTTTGTGGGGGTGCTGATCGCCTTGCCCGCCAGTGCGGTACTGCTCGTTGGGCTGCGTCGCCTGCGCCAGACTTACTTGGCCAGCCCGATCTACCGGCACGGCCCCTCTGGCCAGGACCAGGACAGCGCCCCATGAAGCAGCTGGCGCTGGACATCGGCCTGTCGACCCGGCCGACGCTGGACTCTTTTTTCAGTGGCCCCAACGAAGACGCGCTCAACCACCTGCGCCTGTGGACCTCTGGGGGTACCCGCGCGCCGGTGCCCACCTACCTCTGGGGCGAAGCCGGCTCGGGCAAGACCCATCTGCTGCAGGCGGTGCATCAGGCTCTGACCGAGCAGGGCCTGGCCGTGGGCTGGCTCGACAGCTACACCTTTCACCCGCCCGAATTCAGCGAGGACTGGACAGCGGTGCTGATGGACGATGTCCACCTCTACAACACCGAACAGCAGCACACGGCTTTCAACTGGTTCGTCAATGCCCTCACGCCGCGCACTGGCATGCCCCGCTGGGTGCTGGCCGCCGGCCAGATGCCGCCAGCCGATCTGCAGCTGCGCGACGACCTGCGCACCCGTCTGGGCTGGGGCCATGTGTACGGCCTGAAGGTGCTGGACGAGCCCGAGCGCCGCGCAGTGCTGCGCCATGAAGCCGATGCGCGTGGCCTGTTCCTCAGCGACGAAGTGATGAGCTACATGCTCAACCGCTTTTCGCGTGACCTGGGCAGCCTGATGCAGCTGCTCGACCACCTGGACCACTACGCCTTGCAGACTCAGCGCGCCCTGACCATTCCGCTGGTGCGCGCCATGCTGGAAAACGAATGAAACTGGCCCTTTTCGACCTCGACCACACCCTGCTGCCCATCGACTCCGACCACAGCTGGGGCGAATTCACCATCGACCTGGGCTGGACCGACGCAGCCACCTTCCGCGAGCGCAACGATGCCTTTTATGCCCACTACCAGGCCGGCACGCTCGACATCCACGAGTACGTGCGTTTTGCGACCGAGGCCGCCTGCGTGCGTGGTCCGGTGGAGGCCGCCAAGGCCCACAACCGCTACATGGACGAAGTGATCCGCCCGCGCATCCTGCCCGAGGCGCAGGCCCTGGTGCGCGGCCACCAGCGCGCCGGCGACACCGTGATGATCGTCACCGCCACCAACGAGTTCGTCACCCGCCCGATCGCCCAGGCCTTTGGCGTGAGCGAGCTGATCGCGGTCGAGCTCGAACGCAATGCCCACGGCTGGATCACCGGCGAGATCAAGGGCACCCCCTCGTTCCGTGAAGGCAAGGTCACCCGCGTCGAGCAATGGCTGGCAGCCCAAGGCCTGTCCTGGGGCGGTGTGGAGATGACTTTCTATTCCGACTCGATGAACGACCTGCCCCTGCTGGAGAAGGCCCAGCACCCGGTCGCGACCAACCCGGACCCGCGCCTGCGACAATGGGCGACTCAAAGAGGATGGCGCATCCTCGATTTATTTCAAGAATGATCAAGAAACTCATCACCAAGCTGCTGGGCAAGCCTGCCAGCGGCAAAACAGATTTTGGCAAGCGCACCGAGGTGCCGGCCAGCGTGCACGGCATCGACCCCAAACTGGTGGACGAGCGCGCCGTGAATGTGGTGCGGACCCTGCAGCACGCCGGCTACGAGGCCTACATTGTGGGCGGCGCCGTGCGTGACTTGCTGCTCGGCCTGCGCCCCAAGGACTTCGACGTGGCCACCAACGCCACCCCCGAGCAGGTCAAGGGCCTGTTCCGCCGGGCCTTCATCATCGGGCGGCGTTTCCGCATTGTTCACGTGGTCCATGGCCGCGGGCGCGACCATGAGGTCATCGAGGTCTCCACCTTCCGGGCCTACCTCGACAACGCCGCCGCCGAACAGGTCAAGGGCAACGAACGCACCAGCAAGCGTGAGCTCGAAGGCGTCAAGCACGCCGTCGATTCGAGTGGCCGCGTGCTGCGCGACAACGTCTGGGGCCCGCAGGACGAGGATGCCACACGCCGCGATTTCACCGTCAACGCCATGTACTACGACCCCGAGACGCAGATCGTGGTCGACTACCACGGTGGCATCCAGGACGCGAAAAAGCACACCCTGCGCATGATCGGCGACCCGGCCACGCGCTACCGCGAAGACCCGGTGCGCATCATCCGTGCGGTGCGCTTTGCGGCCAAGCTCAGCGGCCTGGGTTTCAAGCTCGAAACCAAGACCGCCAAACCGCTGAACGAGGCCAAGGCCCTGCTGGCCGATGTGCCGCAAAGCCGGCTGTTCGACGAGATGCTCAAGCTGCTGCAGACCGGCCATGCGCTGGCCTCGATCGCCCAGCTCAAGGCGCTGGGTCTGGCCAAAGGCATTTACCCGCTGCTCGACATCGTGGTCGAGCGTGCCGACACCGCCTTTGTGAAGGCGGCTCTGGCCGACACCGACCGCCGCGTGGGCGAGGGCAAGCCGGTCGCCCCCAGCTTTTTGCTGGCCTGCGTGCTGTGGTCCGACGTGCGCGAGGGCTGGGCCCAGCGCATCGCGCGCAAGGCGCATCCTTTCCCGGCGCTGCAGGAAGCCATCGACGAAGTGTTCGACAGCCGCATCGGCGACGTGTCCGGCCGCGGCAAGCTGGGCGCCGACATGCGTGAGATCTGGATGATGCAGCCGCGCTTTGAAAAACGCGTGGGCAGCACACCCTTCAGCCTGGCCGAGCAGCCGCGCTTTCGGGCCGGTTTCGACTTTTTGCGCCTGCGCGCCGATGTGCAGGAAGTCGACGAGACTTTGGCCGACTGGTGGCAGGAATTCAGCCTGGCCGACGATGCCACCCGCGAAGACCTGGTGCAGCAGGCCAAGGCCGAGCAGCAGTCCAAGGCCCGCGGCCCCCGCGTTCGCCGCGTACCCAGAGCCGATGCAGGCCAGCCACAGGCGCCGAGTGCTGGAGACGACAGCGAAGCGCCCGAGCTGCAAGCCGATGGCGAAGCGGCTCCCAAAAAGCGCCGCCGCCGTCGCCGCAAGCCCTCGGGCAGCGGCGGCGCAGCTGCTGCGGAGTGAGTCTTGCGCCGTGATCCGGTCACGGCCTTTGTGGCACTGGGCGGGAACCTGGGCGATGCGCGGGCCACGGTGCTGCAGGCCTTCCAGGAACTGGCGGGACTGCCCCAAACCCGGCTGACCGCCCGCTCGCGCCTGTACCGCACGGCGCCACACGAGGCCAGCGGCCCCGACTTCATCAACGCGGTGGCCCGCATCGAGACCGGCCTGAGCGCGCCAGAACTGCTGCAGGCGCTGCAGACGCTCGAACATGCTGCTGGCCGTGAGCGCCCCTACCTGAACGCTCCGCGCACCCTGGACCTGGACATCCTGCTCTACGGTGACGCCCGCATCTACAGCCCCAAGTTGACAGTGCCGCACCCACGCATGCGTGGGCGGGCCTTCGTGCTGCGCCCGCTGGCCGATGTCGCGCCCGAACGCGTGTCGGCCACCGACTTGCTGGCCGTGCAGGGTCAGCCCATTGAAGCTCTGAAGGACGAATCATGAACCTGATCGCCACCCTCCAGTCCTGGCCTGTGGGTCTCCAGACGGTGCTGCTCCTGCTGGCGAGCAATGTGTTCATGACCTTCGCCTGGTATGGCCACCTGCGAAGCCTGTCGGCCGCGCCCTGGTACACCGCTGCATTCGTGAGCTGGGGCATTGCCTTCTTCGAATACATGCTGCAGGTGCCGGCCAACCGCATCGGGCACACCGAGTTCAGCGTCGGTCAGCTCAAGATCATGCAGGAGGTCATCACCCTGACGGTGTTTGTGCCGTTTGCCATGCTCTACCTCAAGGAACCGTTCAAGCTCGACTACCTCTGGGCTGCACTGTGCATGGTCGGGGCGGTGTATTTCATCTTCCGCAGCGCTTGAGTCGCACCCCATTCGGGGGAAACCCTGCACAGGGCGGTTAAACTCCTGTTTGTCATTGATTTGTCATCAATCCAGATTCAGGAGTCCCGCATGCTGTTCGGCAAACTGTTGCCCAAGGAAGGCAATTTTTTTGAACTCTTCAACCAGCATGCCGAGCGCATCGTGGACGCTGCGCGCGCCTTCGCCAACCTGGTCGCCAACTACAGCGATACCCACCTGCGCGAGAAGTACAACCGCGAAGTTGACAATGCTGAGCACGCCGCCGACCGTGTCACTCAGGAAGTCAATCGCCTGATCCACACCACCTTCATCACGCCGATCGACCGCGAACAGATCCACGCGCTGATCAACCTGATGGACGATGTGGCCGACCTGATCCAGGACTCTGCCGAGACCATGGCGCTCTATGACGTGCGCCACATGACCGAAGAAATCAGCCGCTTGACCGATCTGTCGGTGCGCTGCTGCGAGCGGGTTCAGGACGCCGTCAAGCTGCTCGCCCGCATTGGCGATCCGGCCGTGGCCGAAGCCGCCCTCAAGACCTGCGAAGAAATCGACCGCCTGGAGTCGGACGCCGACCGCGTGATGCGCAGCGCCATGAGCAAGCTCTTCCGAGACGAGCCTGATGTGCGCGAGATCATCAAGCTCAAGGCCATTTATGAGCTGCTGGAAACCATCACCGACAAGTGCGAGGATGTGGCCAACCAGATCGAGGGCATCGTCCTCGAAAACTCCTGATCACGCGCGGAAAGTCCTGACACATGGAAACCGCACAAGCCGCACTGTGGGTGGTGATCATGCTGGTGGCGCTGGCGCTGGCTTTTGACTTCATGAACGGGTTTCATGACGCTGCCAACTCCATTGCAACCGTTGTCTCCACTGGCGTGCTCAAGCCGACCCAAGCAGTGGTATTTGCAGCCTTTTTCAATTTCATTGCAATATTTGTCTTCCATCTCAGCGTTGCTGCCACTGTCGGCAAAGGGATCGTTGAGCCGGGTATCGTCGATACCCATGTGGTGTTTGGTGCGCTGGTCGGCGCGATCACCTGGAACGTCATCACCTGGTACTACGGCATCCCCAGCAGTTCATCGCATGCGCTCATTGGCGGCATTGTCGGTGCGGTGATCGCCAAGGCGGGTACAGGGGCCTTGCTCTCATCGGGCATCCTCAAAACCGTGACCTTCATCTTCGTGTCTCCATTGCTTGGCTTTTTGCTTGGATCACTCATGATGGTGCTGGTGGCCAACATCTTTCGTCGGACCCGGCCGCTGAAAGTCGACAAGTGGTTCCGCCGTCTGCAGCTGGTTTCTGCAGGTGCCTACAGTCTGGGTCATGGCGGTAACGATGCCCAGAAAACCATAGGCATCATTTGGCTCCTGCTCATTGCCACCGGTTACGTCTCGGCTGCCGAAAAATCACCACCAGGCTGGGTCATCGTGTCTTGTTATATGGCGATCGGCTTTGGCACCATGTTCGGTGGCTGGCGCATTGTCAAGACCATGGGCCAGAAGATCACCAAGCTCAAGCCGGTGGGCGGTTTCTGCGCCGAAACCGGTGGTGCGTTGACCCTGTTCATCGCCACGGGTCTGGGCATCCCGGTCTCGACCACCCACACCATCACCGGTGCGATCGTGGGCGTGGGCTCCACCCAGCGTGCCAGTGCCGTGCGCTGGGGCGTCGCCGGCAACATCATCTGGGCCTGGATCTTTACGATTCCGGCCAGCGCCTTTGTGGCGGCGGTGGCTTACTGGGGCAGCATGCAGCTGTTCTGAACGGCAGGGCCTGCCCACAAAAAAACGCCCGCGAGGGCGTTTTTTTGTGTCCGTTGCAGCGGCCGTTACTGGCTGATTTTCAGAGCTTCCTGAATCTGGTACTCGAAATAGCGCTGGAAGCTGAACACGATGCTGGACATCAGGACAGTGGTGCCCACCAAAAGCGCCACTACCACGCCCCCAATGGTGAACCAGGTGGTGCGTCCGGCCGTTGCGTCCGGGGCTGCTCCAGGGTTGTAAAGCGCATTCCATTTCTCACAGCTCATGAGGCCGTAGACGATGGCGTTGAGGCCGCAGCCTGCGATATTGAAGCCCAGCAGGGGGATCAGCCACCAGCTCATCAAGTCGTCCTGACCGAACTGCATCACCCGCTCAATGCCGTACAGCCCCAGGGCGGTTGGCACTGGCAGCAGCCAGCCCAACATGTCGCCCAGGCCGCGCAGGTAAAAGCGGTGAAGGCCCAGAGGACCCCCAAAAAAGGTCAGCCAGGTGGCCAGCGTCTTGTTTTTCATGGGCGCGATTATGGGGCAGACCACTGCCGCCGAACAGGCAGAAGAGGGCGTGTAGCCGCCTCGGGCTATAATCCAAGGCTTTTCAGTGTGTCACTGGCCGGGTGGCCAGTTGCGTGTCTCAAACGCTGAAGGATCGGCAAGCTGCTTTTTCCTTGCAAGCTGCCAACCACCCAAGGATTCAATCATGGTCGTTATTCGTCTGAACCGCGGAGGCTCCAAAGGCCGCCCCTTCTTCAACATCGTCGTCGCCGACAAGCGCGTGCGCCGCGATGGTCGCTTCATCGAGCGCATCGGTTTCTACAACCCGACCGCCGTTGAAGGCGAGCAGGGCCTGCGCATCGCCCAGGACCGCCTGACCTACTGGAAGAGCGTCGGTGCCCAGGCTTCTCCCACCGTGGAGCGCCTGATCAAGCAAGCCGCCAAGGCCGCTGCCTGATCGACCGGTCTCGACCGATGCGTCCTCCGCTCGAAACGGCCGAACTTCCGGCCGACGCTGTCGAAGTCGGGCGCATCCTCGATGCCTGGGGCATCAAGGGCTGGTTCAAGGTCCTGCCCCACAGCGCCTCACCCGAGGCGCTTTTTTCTTCCAAACGCTGGTTTCTGCTGCCCCCCGAGCGCAACGCCAAACCACGCCGTCCCACCGAAGCCGCTGCCGATGCCGCCGACTGGACGCAGCCCTTGCTGCTGCGGGTGCGTGAGGCCAAAGACCACTCCGACAGCGTCGTGGCCTGCAGCGAAGACATTGCCGACCGCAATGCCGCAGAGAGTCTCAAGGGCGCCCGCATCTTTGTGCCGCGTTCAAGCTTTCCCACCCCCGAAGACGGCGAGTACTACTGGGTCGACCTGATCGGCTTGCAGGTGCTCAACCGCGAAGGCGTGGTGCTCGGTGAAGTGCGCGACCTGATGGCCACCGGCCCGCAGACCGTGCTGGTGTTGCAAGCGCTGGAAGACGGCAAAACCGTCGAGCGCATGATCCCCTTCGTTTCCGCCTTCGTCGACAAGGTGGACACAGCCGCACGGTGCATCACCGTGGACTGGCAGCCCGACTACTGATGGACCGGCGCGCCATGCGCTTTGACCTCATCACCCTGTTCCCCGAACTGTTCGAGCCTTTCCTCAAGGCCGGGGTGACACGCCGGGCCTACGAAACGCAGCTGGTGGATGTGCGCCTGTGGAACCCGCGCGACTTTGCCGAGGGCAACTACCGCCGCGTGGACGACCGCCCCTTTGGCGGAGGCCCCGGCATGGTCATGCTGGCCGAGCCGCTCGAAAAATGCCTCCAGGCCATCCGTGCCGAGCGCGCGGAATCCGAGCCCGCCCCGCTGGTGCTGTTTTCGCCGATCGGCCAGGCGCTGAACCACGGTGCCGTCCAGGCCTGGTCCGACAGTGCTGGCGCCATCCTGCTGTGCGGTCGCTACGAAGGCGTAGACCAGCGCTTTATCGACCGCCACGTCAAGCACCAGATCAGCCTGGGCGACTTTGTGCTCTCGGGTGGCGAGATCGCCGCCATGGCGCTGCTCGATGCGGTGGCCCGCCTGCAGCCGGGCGTGCTCAACGACGAAGGCAGCCATCAGCTCGACAGCTTCAACCCGGCGCTTGACGGCCTGCTCGACAGCCCGCACTACACCCGCCCCGAGGTCTGGCAAGGCGAACCGGTCCCCGAGCCCCTGCTGTCCGGCCACCACGCGCGCATCGAGCGCTGGCGGCGTGAACAAAGCCTGACGCTCACCGCCCGGCATCGCCCCGAGCTGATCGTGCAGGCGCGTGCGGCCGGTCGCCTGAGCCAGCCCGATGAGGCCTTCCTGCAGGGCTTGTCCGCTCAGGATTCGGCCAAAACCTGAAAAAAGCTATAATCCAAAGCTTTTCGGTCCTCTACCCGCCGCGGTCCGGCTTGCTGCAACCCGTTTGCAGCTGACAGGCTCCTTGAACAGGAGCGCCAGGAACGCCCCCAGTGCAGCGGGCATGAACGGGAGAATGTGGAGTTCAAGATGAACCTGATCCAGACCCTCGAGCAAGAAGAAATTGCTCGCCTTGGCAAGACCATCCCCGAGTTCGCCCCTGGCGATACCGTGATCGTGAACGTGAACGTGGTTGAAGGCAACCGCAAGCGCGTTCAGGCTTACGAAGGCGTGGTGATCGCCAAGCGCAACCGTGGCCTCAACAGCGGCTTCACCGTGCGCAAGATCTCCAGCGGCGAAGGCGTGGAACGTACGTTCCAGACCTACAGCCCCCTGATCGCCAGCATCGAAGTCAAGCGTCGTGGCGACGTGCGTCGTGCCAAGCTGTACTACCTGCGTGACCGCAGCGGCAAGTCGGCTCGTATCAAGGAAAAGTTGCCCCAGCGCAAAGCTGCTGTGGCTGCCCAGTAATCCTGATTCAGCACAAAGAAAAACCGCCAGCGCGAAAGCCTGGCGGTTTTTTCATATTTGCCTCGACAAGTCGGGCATGACGCAGAAGTGATCCCCGGGTCGCTGACCCGAGGATCGCAAGGGCTTCAGCCCTTGGCGCCGACGTTGCGCTTGGGGGCGTGTGGCTTGAAGCCGCTGCCGATCTGCTTGGGGCCACGGCTGAAGCGGTCCTGACCTGCGGGGCCTGCCTTGCCGGCGCCACGCGGCGCGAAAGGCTTGTCAAAGCTGCGCGGGGCGCGGTCATCGCGGCGCTCGAAACGGTCGCCCTGGAAGCGGTCATCCTGGCGACCAAAGCCTCCACGGTCCTGCCCACGGCGGTCACCGCCCTGCCATGCGTCGCGGGCCGGCGAGGATTCGAAGCGCGGGTCATGACGGGCTTCGAAGCGAGGCTCCTGACGGCCGCCGTCCTTGCGCGGGTCGAAACGGGGCTCAAAGCGGGGTTCAGAGCGCTCGCCACCACGGAAGTCGTTGCCACGGAAATCGCCACCGCGACCACGGCCTTCAAAGCGGCCTTCGCTGCGGCCACCAAAGCCACCCTTGCCGCCAAAACCACGCTCGCCACGAGGACCACCTTTGCCGCCAAAAGACTTGCGTGCGGGGTAGTCAAAGCGCTGCTTGGGCTCCAGACCCGGAATGACTTCTGCCTTGAAGGGTTGCTTGGTGTAGAACTCGATGTCGCCGATCTTGCGGCGGTCGCGGATTTCGGCAAACGTCACCGCCAGGCCCGAGCGGCCGGCACGGCCGGTGCGGCCGATGCGGTGGGTGTAGTCCTCGGCCTTCATCGGCAGGCCGAAGTTGAAGACGTGGGTGATGGTGGGCACGTCGATGCCGCGGGCTGCCACGTCGGTGGCCACCAGGATCTGCTCCTGACCG
>JACCDG010482692.1_pt1 | contig 20664 bp, 24 predicted proteins | sample 7442471 | NCBI WGS metagenome assembly JACCDG01 (sample SAMN15323444, study PRJNA562643) | freshwater metagenome | isolation source: river surface water | place: USA:Blue River Watershed | collected 2017-08-17 | reverse complement strand
TTTTATATCGAACTGGTTCATATATCTATCAATTAACCAATCTATTGAATACTGAGGCTTTTCTATTGCCTGTTGCCAGCTTTCTAGGTCTTTTTTTATTAGCTCATCAGGGTCTTTAGCTCCATCTATGGTAATGATAGATAGTTGCACACCAGCACCCTGAGCAACGGCTATAGATCTTTCGGCGGCATTAATGCCGGCTTGATCTTGGTCAAAACACAGTCTTATGTCAGGAGTAAACCTTAGCAAAATTTTAATTTGATCTTTAGTTAAGGCCGTTCCAGCGGTTGCCACTACATTTTTTACTCCATACTGATGCGACGTTATTACATCTAAATTACCTTCTACAATGACAACATAGCCAGTTTGCCTAATAGCTTCTTTTGCTAAATTTAACCCAAAAATATGGCGGCTTTTATCATAAATAGCAGTTGCGGGAGTGTTTATATATTTTGGGCTGTTTGGATCATCTTCAATTTGGCGAGCCGTAAATCCAATAATATTGCCAGATATATCTGCAAGCGATACCATCAGTCTTCCCCTAAACATATCTCTTGGCCCTTTGTAAGAATTTATGACTAATCCAGCTTTTTTGGATATGTTACCATCTATTGATCGCTTCTCTAAAAAGTGAACTAAAGCATGCCCCTCAATTGGAGAATAGCCAATTTTAAAATCAGCAATAGTTTGCTTATTCAGTCCCCTAACTTTAACTGCGTAATCTAGTGCTTGTTTATTCTCGAGCAGTGAATGTTGGTAATATTTTGCCGCTAGCTCTGTGGCTTTGATCATCTCATCTTTGGTTTTTTGATATGTCCCTCTTTTTTCGCTAAATTCAGATAAATCTACACCTGCTTTTCTGGCCAGCATTTCAAGAGCAGTCTTAAAATCGACTCCGTCCATTTCCATTACAAAAGAAAAGATGTTACCGCCCTTTCCGCTACTAAAGTCGTGCCAGATTTGCTTTTCTGGGCTCACCATAAAACTAGGTGTTTTTTCGGCAGAAAAAGGCGAAAGTCCCTTAAAATTGCGACCAGACCTTTTTAGTTCTATATAATCACCAATTACTTCCTCTACAGAAAGCCTCGATTTTATTTCTTCAACCGCATCCATTTATATACTAATTTTACACTTATAAACAATAATAACCATAAAGGCTGTTTTTGATATAATTAAAATGTAATGCAACCAAATAAAAATCCTTATGAATTTATAACTAACCCTCAGACCAATTCTAAAAAAAGTCAGCTTGGTGGCAATGATACAAAATCTAGAATTATAGTCGTAGCTATTATTGCCACCGTAGTATTTATACTTTTTTTAATAGGGTACAACTTACTTTTCGCCGGTAAGAAAAGTTTTGCAGAAGAAATGGTTAAACCAGCAGCTCAACAAGCAGATTTAATTGAAATTACTACAATTGGCGCAGAAAAAGTCCGTGATAGTAAAACCAATAAAATAATGACAACGGCAAGCTCGGTAATACAATCTCAGAACCAAAAAACTTTGATTATACTTAAAGACAACGGAATTAATTCAAAAAGTATTGCTCAATTTCAAGATAAAAAATATGCAGAACTACTAGCCAGTGCAGAGGCGAGCGGTAATTTTGAGCAAACTTACGTCGGGATCTACCAAAATAGGCTTGATGAATATGCCAATAACCTAAAAGTTGCTTATTCTAAAGCTAGCGGTAAATACAAAGAAGAAATTGGTGCAATGTACAAGCAACTTGAAAATCTTAGCCTAAATAGCGAGAATCCAAATAACTCAACCGCCCCAGCTACAAATTAGAAACTAAATTATAACTGTGCAATATTAAATCTTTTACTTCTTGGTCACTAAGTTGCCCGCTACAAATTAATGTATTCCAATGTTTTTTGTTTAAGTGGTATCCGGGCAGAACGGTTTCATATTTTTCTCTTAGTAGCAGTGCCAATTTTGGATCACATTTGAGACTTAGCCTTACCGGGCTAGAACCTTCGGCAATTAGAGCAAACATTTTTGAATCAACCGAATTTTTTGGCCCAACTTTGTATACTGCTACGCCTTCCCCAAATGGGTAGTCTAACCAAGAATTTGGCATACTTAAAACATATTCTTCAATTTCTTTATGTTCCATTGTTTTATAGGTTAAAGGTTTTATGTTACTGGTTCAAGGTTTTTAGATAAAATTTTAGTTCGACGATAGATCCTTTAATGTCATCTAGGGCGCGGTGGGTCTCTTTTTTTGTAAATTCTTTTCCAAATTTATTTTGCATAATTATTTTATAGCTAGATACATCTAACATTCTGTAATGAAGTTTACTATCGACTTTTGGCCACCATTGTCTAATAAATCGACGGTCTTGGTGGATGCTATTACCCGCTAAAATCGCTGGCTCATTTTCAAAATTTTTGTCTATAAATTCTGTGAAGCTATTTTGAACTGCTTGTTCTGCAGGTGCACTTTTAACCTTTGCCACCAAACCGCTAGCGGCGTGCGTTTGCCTAGACCATTCGTTCATGGTGTCTAAAACTGCGTCCGACTGATTAATTACTGATTCAAAATTATCTAGTTCATTAAATTCAAAGTCGGTCACAATTGCAGCAATTTCCATTATTCTATCTTTTTCTGGGTTAAGCCCCGTCATTTCTAAATCTACCCATAATAGTTTAGTAGATTTATCGTGCTTTATGTCTGCCATATAGATTAATTATCTCACAAGATCTAATATTCGATCTTCTTAATTAGCCAATTATTATTTTTAAAAAATTTAACTGTAAAGAAAAATAAATCTTGATAATAATATACTGTGCTGGCTTTTTGAAAACTACTCTTTTATTAAATCAATTCTTTTTTTCGAACGCTTTTACCCATAATTAAGGCGAGTTGAGCCATGCGAATATACATTCCATTTACCATTTGGTCCGTTTTATATACAGCACGGGGGTCACTATCGCATCTTATGTCGACCTCTCCTACCCTAGGAAATGGATGCATCAAAATCATATTCTCTTTGGCGAGCTGCAATAATTCTGGAGTTATAACATATGGGTTGTCTGTTGGAGATGTGTTGGTCTGTATAATTTTTACATCCGGCACGCTATACCTCAATGCATATAAATCTGCATATAACTTTTTATATGCTCGTGACTCTGCGTCTAAAAGCCTTATTTCATCAACCATCTGCCTTACCTGTTCTTCAAATCCCGGAACAAGTAGTCTCTTTTGTTCGTCTGTGCCAAATTCTTTAACTTTATTAATTCTATTAAGAATTACATCACCAATATCAGAATTTTCTGGTATTTTAAGGCGCTCGCGCTGCAATCTTAGAGCATAAAGTACATCAGTGCTCCTCAAAGGCTCTTCTAAGTCAGTAAATAGATTAACTTCAGCCCCTTTATTTCTAAGCTCGGCAACAATGGAATTTGGCATTTGTAGCTCCTCTGGAGCAACAAAATTAAAAGTAACATCATCATACAAAACTGCTAATCTAGCTAATGACTTAACTGTTCGACCGTGATACAAATCACCAACTGCGGTTATTGTTTTTCCCTCTATGCCGCCCAGCTTTTGTTTTATAGTTAATGCATCAAGAGATGCTTGGCTAGGGTGTTCTCCGGTACCATCACCTGCATTTATTATTGGTTTATCAGAGTACTGTAATGCTTCTAGGGCCGCTCCAGATTTAGGATGTCTAAGTACTATTGCTTCGCTATATACAGCGTGTGTAGATATATCGTCACCAAAAGACTCGCCCTTCGAATGAGATGAAAATTGTGGGTTTGTAACCGAAATAACGCCAGCTCCAATACGCTGGGCAGCTGCAACATATGACTCGTAAGTTCGCGAAGAAGGCTCATAAAAAATTGCACCTACCTGACTAAATGGCAGTAAATTAATGCCTCTTTGCTTTTCATGAATTCTCTTCATTGCAGTAGCTTCATCAAATAATAATTCAATTGAGTCTAAATCAAGCTGATGGATTGAGACAAATGGCTTATTCTCAAAATCGCCATTAATTGATGGTGCTAGGTTCATTTCTGACATTTTTCCTCCTATTAAAAAAACGAGCCACTGATTAGTGACTCGTTCGTACTATTGTTATATTCTTTTTTCGTTTATTTAACTCAAACATTTTTTACCCCTACTAGGTAATCATAGACTACTGCAAAAAGTCAAACTACATCTTATTGGGGGCTTTTATTCCGAGTATTTCTAGACCGTTTTTTAGGGTATCTGCATACTGCTCAACCAAAAATGCCCTTACTGGTTCACGGTCGTCACCCACTACTTTATTGTTCTCATAAAATCTGTTAAACACCTGGGAAAGCTCATATAAATAGGTACATATTATGTGTACTTCGTAATTATCTATAGCCTGAGTTAAAACATTTTGATAATGTGAAAGTTTTCTAGCTAATAATCTTTCGTGCAAGTTAAGTTCTATATTATTGGTAATTTCAAAGTTTTTATTGGTAACTTTTTCTAATATGCTTCTTGCTCTAGCATGGGCATATTGCAAATATGGCCCACTGTTACCCTGTAAGCTAACTGATTCTTGAGGGTCAAAGGATATATCTCCACCAAGCTTGTGTTTTAAGAATTCGTACTTGACTGCACCAAGCATGATTGTGTCTGCTTCTTTGCTAGATGTTTTCTCTACAATAGACTTTACGTTATCAATAACATCAAGCGCAGTAGTAACGTTTCCTAGCCTTGAGCTCATTTTTTTACCATCACCAAATTTTATAATTCCGTTAGAAAGATGTGTCATGTTTCCTTTAGTTTGGGGCATTAGTTCGCCAGCAGCAGAATAAACTACCTTCATATATTCAGTCTGATCTCGGCCAGTTATTAAAATTCTATGCTCGAAATTAAAATCATCTAATTCTAGTTTTATAACCCCAAGGTCTTTCGTCTCGTATGTTGGTAATCCGCCACTGGTAACAAAAACTCTAGTATGGAGCCCACTTTTTACCTCTGAATAAACAACTGCTCCTTCTGATTTATCAAAAAGACCTTCATTCAAGCCCCTATCCACTAGCTCAAGGCCCGGTGGCGTACAAACGCTTTCAGGATAATATTTAAAAGGATTAACTTCAATGGTTTCATAAAACTGGTCAAAATAATCATAGCTCCACTGTCTACAGATCCAATATATTTGTGCAAAGCCACTGGTTGTATCTTCTGAATCATGAAGTTTGTATATCTTTTGGTTGTATGCTTCGATTACTGTTTTTTCGGCACCGTTCTTTTCATAAACTGAAGCACCCAAAACATATGCTGCGCTCAAAAATTGTGCTCTTTGATCGTTTTGAATACTTTCTAACAGTTCTGGTTTTTCTCCGCCAAGCTTACTGATTATTCCGTACATTGCCTTTGCTACATGAAGACCAACATCTCCTCCGAAATTTGTTCTACCTACTTTTGCACCGGACTTTTCAAGCAATCTGGATAAGGCATCTCCGGCAATTGTTTGATACAAATGACCAGCATGAAGTTCCTTGAATGCATTAGGGCACGAATATTCAACTACAACCACCTTATTATTAAGCTTTTTTGGTACTGAAGTATTAACTAGGCTAATTAAGTAATTATTATTTAGAAATATATTAATAAAGCCTGGTCCGGCAATTTCTACGCCGCTAATAGCTGCATCATTATTTAGTGCATCTTTTATTTGGCCGGCAATTTCCCGTGGGTTCTTGCCTAGTTTTGGGGCAAGTTGCATGGCAATGTTGGTTGAATAATCACCAAATGATTCATCTGGCACGGTTAGCTCAACATTAGCGTCGATTCCATATATATCCTTAACCGCAACTGCGATTTTGTCTGTAAACTCTTGCATTTATTTTATTTTAACACTCTTTTGGCTTTCAGATCTTTGACGAACAATACTCCTGTCCAAAAAACTAAGTAAAGAGACATTAAAAACACAAAGAATAACAATGTTGTTCCAATGCTTTTTGTGAAACGGCTAAAGTTAATAAAACTGTTAGAAACATCAAATATTATGCCAAACGGATTAGTTATTACATCCCAGCTATTCCATCTTAAGTACCTGCCTAAATAAATTGCATAGCTACTAATTAGTAAACTACCCACCACCAAAAAGTATGTATATTTTTTTGATAAAGAAGAGTATCTGAAATGAATGAGGGCAATTGATAAAAAGCCTAACAAAATTCCAGTTATACCAAAAGAAGAAAACATAACCGCATCGTAGACAATCATTTTATTAGAGGATTCCTGTAAATGCACAAGATCGCTAATTAAGTAGAACGCATTAGGTAGAAACAAAATCCATAGCACCAAAAATATAATCTTTTTGAATGAAAAATAATCTTTCGTATTTGTATATTTAAAGTATAAATAACTAAAAACTAATGGCAGAGTCCCCAAAAATAAATTCCAGGCTAAATACCAATTATTTAAAGATTGGCTATATATAAACCGGACGATAAGTAGTCCTAAATCTACAATAATTAACAATAAAATAGATGATATAAATAGACTTCTCGGATTCGTCTCCTTGGCGTCTATTGCTCTGTTCATATTATTATCTTAGCAAACTGGGTTTAATCGGCCTTGCGCCAAAAAGAAGGACTGTCAATTAAATGAGAAATTTTAAAATGATAATCTTTAATGATTTTTTCATAATCAGATGAACTGAGTCCAAGTGAGTTATATACAATAAACGGCTCTATTACGCTTAACCCGCAAAAAGAAAAAAGCCCATTCTGAATTGGATAAAGTACCTCATCTATTGTCATTTTCAGCTGACCGTCTTTTTTATAAAATGTTTCCGGAAAGCCACTAGTAGCAGTTAATAGTACCGATTTACCACTTAGTAGCCCCGTAGAAAACATTTTACCGGCATCCCACGTCACCCCCATGGCAAATACCCTATCAAACCAACCTTTTAAAATAGCTGGTGCGCCGAACCACCAAATTGGCATATGAATAATAATTATGTCACTATGTGCTACTTTTTCAATTTCTCCCATAATATCGGGAGAAAATAAATGACCATTGGCCGAGGTATTTTTTTGTTCAAGCAAATAGTTAAAATGGCCACCACTTAAATATGTGAAATCAAGTTTCGTTGCTACAGGGTTAAATGCCGATGCGTATAGGTCAGTTTCATAAACTTTATGTCCTTGCCTTTCAAGTTCCCCAACGGCAATATTTTTCAAAGATGCAGTCAATGACTTAGGGTTATCGTGACAATATACAGATAAGATATTCATTTGTATTAATTGTCTTATGATAATTCAATTAACACAAGCTTTTTATATTTTTAAATTATTTACGTGCAGAGGGATAATTCACAATGTTCAAACGCAATCACCTTGTCGGAAAAAATTCCTGCAATTAATTAGTTATGTCTCCGATCCATTACTGGAGTTAGAACATTTATTAAAAGAAAATCGCCCGGTCTTTTTGACCGAGCGACTCTCCCTGGCGGAGGGAGAGGGATTCGAACCCTCGAGGGCTTGCACCCAACACGCTTTCCAAGCGTGCGCCATAGGCCACTAGGCGACCCCTCCATTTTTTTTATTATATAACTTGCTAATTATATCTTATAAAAGGTAAAATTTTATAAATGTCATTAATTAAACTAGACAGTATTAGCAAGGTATATGGTTTTGGCGATGCAACAACCATTGCCCTAGATGAAGTGAGCCTAGAGATAGACAAGGGTGAATTCATTGCGGTTATGGGCGCCAGCGGATCCGGCAAGAGTACCCTACTTAATATTATCGGCCTACTAGATAGATGCTCACAAGGCAAATACTATCTTAACGAAAGAGATGTTTCCAGGCTCCGCTCAAGAAAAAGAGCCAAAATTCGTAGGGATAACTTCGGATTCATATTCCAGAGTTTTAATTTAATTGGCACCATGACTGTGCTTGAAAACGTATCTTTGCCGCTTGCCTACAAAGGAATCTTAAAAATAAATCGATACAAAAAAGCTTCTAACATGCTGCAAAAAATTGGCTTACAAAACAGAGAGTATTACCTGCCCCATCAATTAAGCGGTGGACAAATACAAAGAGTAGCAATTGCCAGAGCATTAATTAATAGACCAAGTCTTATAATTGCAGACGAACCGACCGGAAATCTTGATAGCGCTAGCAGCGAGTCTATAATGGACATGCTAAAAGAAATACATGCCGCCGGAAACACCATAATAATGGTTACACATAACCCAGACTTAACAGCCTATGCCAGTAGAATTGTATATATGAGAGATGGCGCGATCGTAGAAGATAAACCACTCAAAAAGAATGAAATAGTTGATCTTGAAAGATTGACAAAAGAAGACCAGGAAGCCGCAGAAGAAATTGAAAAAAATGAAGATAATGTAATAAAAAAGCCAAAAATAAAGAAGTCTACTAAAAATAAAGCAAAGAAAGGCAAAACGAAGTGATTAGCACAAATATAAGAATGGCTTTCACTAGTATAAAAGCCTCAAAAACAAGAAGCTTTCTAACAATGCTGGGGGTTGTTATTGGTGTAGCTAGCGTTGTAACAACAGTAGGAATTGCCGACGGCATTAGAAAACAAGTTGTTGATCAAATAGATCAGTTCGGTTCAGATGTTATTACTATTAAACCTGGCAAAACTTTTGCATACGACTCAAGCACAGGTGCTATTACGAGCTTTAATCCAAGCGCTCAACAAGGAGTAAGCACTCTTTCCGAGAAAGATATTGAATCTCTAAAAAGTATTAAAGGTGTTAGTACAGTTATTCCCTCAATGCAAATTGGAGGCGTTCTAAGCACAGACAGCAAACAAAACTATTCTGAAGCAAGAATAGTCGGAGTTACTGGTGATGTTCAAAATATTCTAGGCGATAAAGTCGACTACGGTGACTTTTTTGGACCCGATGATAACGAACGGAACACAGTAGTAATTGGCAGAAATATTGCCGAGGATTTATTTACTATCCGAGACCCCATCGGACAAACCATAACTATTAGAGGCGAAACATTTGTCGTGCGCGGTATTCTTCAGCCATTTAAAGAAAGCACTCTTACAATATCCGATAACTTAAATAATTTTGTTTTCATGCCTTATGGTATGGCTAAAAAAATTAGTAATAACAGCGGTCAAATTAATGAAATTTTCGTTCAAGTTAACGACATCAAAGATGTTAACTCAATTAATGATCAAATAAAAAATACTCTATTAGCCAACCATGCCGGTCAAGAAGACTTTACGATACTAAAAAAAGAAGACTACCTTGCTGCTGCCAATAAAACCATGTCACAACTAACTTCATTCATTGTTGCCATAGCAAGTACATCATTAATAGTAGGCGGAATTGGAATAATGAACATCATGCTTGTTGGAGTAAGCGAAAGAACGAAAGAAATTGGAGTCAGAAAAGCCGTAGGAGCTACTAACCAGCAAATATTGAGTCAATTCTTAGTCGAAGCCACAGTTATAAGTGTAGTCGGAGGAATAATAGGCGTTCTGAGTTCATTATTAATAACATACTTTATAAAAATATGGACCGACTTAAACCCAGTAGTATCAGTAGGCACAATACTTTTGGCAAGCTTGGTTTCAATAGCTGTTGGAATAATTTTTGGCATGGCCCCTGCCATACAGGCCGCCAGAAAAGACCCAATACAGTCGCTTAGATATGAATAGTGTATGTTGTTAATACAACAATAAAGCACCCACCTGTAGTTTGGTGGGTGCTTTTTAGTTTGTTGATTTTTTAAAGAATTTGAATCTTTTTTACACTATCTTGCTTAACTTTTGTGAAGCCAATAGTAAGTACACCATCTTTTAATACTGCCTCTATTTCATCTTCTTTTACCTGTACAGGTAAAACATAGCTTCTAGAGAATTCTCCCCAGTAACATTCCTGAAGATGATAATTTTCAACATCTTCCTCATATCCGGCATTAAGTGTGCCACGAATAGTTAAAGTATTATCTGCAATGCTAACATCAAGATCGTTCTTGTTAACACCAGCCGTTCTGGCCTTAACTACCAACTTCTCTTTTGTTTCGTATACATCAATAGCTAGTTGTCCTGGAACTGCTTCTTCTTCGTCCCATTCCTCTTCTTGTACTTGTGGTACATTTTCAACCGCACCTAGCTCTTCCTCACCCAAAAAAGCAGCAGTTAGTTCATCTTCCATAAGCAAATCATCATCATTTGCTGAGCGTCGTGCCATTATTACCCTCCACGATTTATTTTAAATCTACATTTTTAGTTTTAAAATATTTTTGTGTGTGCTAGAAGTATATCTGATAATAACAATTAAGAGCAATACATTGTAGCCTGCTTAACAACATAATTTATACAACATGAACCCAATCGAGAAACTATTGAACATTATTGCGCCTGAACACTGCATAGAATGTGGCCAAGAAAATTTTCTACTATGCCCTGGTTGCTACTACTCTATACCTAAGCTAGGCAGCATCTGTTTTGTTTGCCAAAAAGCTACTCATTTAAACCAACCTTGTGAAACCCATAATTCAAAGTTCGCACCCAATAAAGTTTTCTGTATTAATAAATACGAAACTACAATTAAAGACTATTTAGTTAAGTACAAGTTCGAAACCAGGCGTTTTGGCGGCTCGGAAATGGCAAAATACATGAACGAAGATTTACCCTTTTTTGATAATGACTATGTCGTTTCCTGGGTCCCTACGACGGCCAAAAGAATAAGACAGAACGGCTATGACCATTCATTTTTAATAGCTAAGAACTTTGCCAAACACAGAGGTTTAAAATACAAGAAAACCATAGAGCGGATTAACTCCGCCCCGCTTCACAACTTAAACAAACAAGATCGCATTAAAGCAATTAAAAATTATTATCAAATTATCAAACAACAGAAATTAATAGGTAAAAAAATTCTAATAATTGACGATATTGCAACGACTGGGGCAACAATTAATTATGCATCTAAGATTCTTAAAAAAGCTGGAGCCTCAGAGATAATTGCTTGCGTTTTTGCAAAAACCTTTTAAATAGTTTGCCCTATATGGTATTTGATTGCTATAATTTACCACTGTTATGCCACGTTAGGAGGAGTACCCAAGTGGCTGAAGGGGACGGTTTGCTAAATCGTTAGTGGGGCGAAAGTTCCAGCGAGGGTTCGAATCCCTCCTCCTCCGCCAAGGAGAGTCGCTCGGTCGTATGACCGGGCGATTTTCTTTTTTAAAAAAGAAGGGGATTTGAACCCGAGAAGAGGGTTTAGTGCGCCAACGAATCACTCACAGGAATATATTCCGAGAATGATGAGTGCGCATGAACGCAGTGAATTATCCCCCTCCTCCTCTGCAAAATAATTTCAGTCCAGTTTATTTATTTAGAAGCTGAAATGTGGTTTGACAATTAGCTTGCCAACTCCCAATGGCAATACGTACATATATATAAATTAATACGCTTATCTTTTGTTGTACAATATATACAAATGGATCCAAATAAAAACAGCCAAGAACCCCAAGTTATACAGCCTCAGTGGCAGTACACAAGTGGCAATTTAACGCAAAATCAAACAATTAATACACCACAATCGCAACCAGACCATGCCAAACAAGAGGAAGCCGCTCCGGCAGTACAAACAGAACAACAGCCCACTCAAAATTATGATAATCAAGCAGCAAAACCCAGCCCAGAAGAGCCTTTATTTAGCTGGCGAGCATCTGAATTTGCTTCATCTGATAAAAATGGTTCATGGTACTTGTTACTAGCTTTTGGTTCATTTGTTTTTGCCGGATTAACATACCTTCTTACTAAACAAGTTTTCTCGGCAATAGTCATATTAATTTTAGGAATTACGGTTGCATTTTACGGTAGACTTAAACCCAGAGTTCTAGACTATAGCATAGATAAAACTGGCATTAATGTTGGAAATAAATTCTACCTTTTTAACCAGTTTAAAAGCTTCAGTATCATAGAAGACCAAGCCATTCCAAGCATTCATTTAATGCCAATCAAAAAACTTATGATGCCAATTACAATTTACATAGATCCGGCTGGTGCTGACAAGATTATAGATATACTAGGTGACATACTGCCTTTTGAAGACAGAAAAAGAGACATAGCTGACAAAATCAGCCAAAAACTACGGTTTTAAAAATATCCTCTTCATAGACAAAATATATTAATTATGATACTATTACCCCTGTTTTATGCACCCGTAGCTCAGCTGGATAGAGCGTCAGTTTGCGGTACTGAAGGTCGTGCGTTCGAATCGCGCCGGGTGTACCAATGAAAGAATCGGCAATTATTCCGACTTTTTTATTGGTTGTAATAACCATTACGACATGAGCGCACGACAATATTTTTCGAAAAGAAAAATATTTAGTCATGCGGCCGGGTGCCAAGTATCAGAGCGCAAGAACTTGTTTTGAACACTAATACAGCACACAATACCATCGCGCCGGATGTAATAACAAAAATGACCCAGTCTCTCTGAGTCTTTTTTATATCAAATTAGTGTAAGCGTTTTGTGAACTTATATGTATAATTGCCGATATGTGGTTCGCTCTTTCTATTATTGCTTTAATGATGCTATCGGGTAGGCGTGCTGCAGAAAAGAAGGCCGCAGGTGGAATTGAAAGTATGGCTATGGTATGGCTACAACAAGCAGTCGCTATACCACTAATACTTGCATTTTTATTTTTAGCAAAATTTTATTTTCCAGATGAGCTTCCTATTTTATTTTGGCAGCTTCTTGCTGCTTATATTGCATTGCAGGCGATATATCTATATTGCTACTATAGGGCAATTTCGATAGCTGATATAAGTTATGTAGCCCCATTAATGACACTATTTATAGTCGGTAATATGATAGGCGCCTATCTTATACTGGAACAGATACCTACACTTACGGGAATAATAGGTTCTGCTTTTATTCTTGCCGGAGCTTGGATTACTGCAAAATCTAAAAAGCATAGTAACAATGCTTCTGTAAAAGCTCATAAAAATGCATTGATATTAGTTCTTGTGGCTATCATTTTAAGTAGCATTTTTTCAAACCTAGAAGTGCTAATGTTAAGAATGAGTAACCCCACAAGCTATAATTTTTACACTTCACTTCTAACCGTCCCTATTGTTATATTACTTACCACTTTACTCTTAAAAACCCAAAGAAAAGATTTAAAAAAGTACTGGAAAAATGTAAATATTGGCGTAAAGAATAATTTCTGGCCATTAGCAATTGTTGGCATAACATATACGATAAACATGCTAGCAACATACCAGGCTAAATTAATCGCGCCTAATCAGGCGTATGTTTCTTCAATTAAAGCAGCTTCAGTTATACCGGTATTACTCATGGGAGTATTTATCTTTAAAGAAAAGGTCTCTTATAAACAATGGATCGGGGTGGGCTGTATGATTGCAGGATTAGTAATTATTGCTCTGAACTTATAGCATAAAATAACTACGCCCCACTGCAAACTATTAAACGGCGCCGGGTGTACAATCTAACATATGATTTCCGAAATTTCGAACACCATATTAAACGAGTTTACGTTAAATGACATTAAAGAGCTTATTAAAGAATCTAATAATTCTTTTTTGCCCAGTTCTACAAACCCACACACTGACACAGATTCCCTCATGAAAAAATTCGTAACAGATAAAAATTTTAAAATTTACGGATACAGCAATAATCACCTACCCGTAACATATATCATTGCATTGAGTTATAAACATCAACACCAGATTGCAATAGGCCCTATGTTTGTAAAAGATTCTATGAGGGGCAAAAAACTTGGCAAGCTACAAGTATCTGAATTTATGAAAATATATAAAAACCTCGGGATTAAAGAAGTTTTTACAAAAACGTGGCTTAGTAATGAAGCTTCTAAAAAAATATTTACAGGATTAGGATTCAGGGAGTTAAGTAGAATTCCAAAAGACCGCATCGACGGAGACGCGACAGTCATATACAGATACAAGTTTTAGCCCGTTAAGATAAGTATTGTATTAGTAAAATTCTTATGGAAAAATTAGTAAATGAATAGAACTCTACAAAATACAATTGCAATATTATTAGCAACTTTTTGGATTGGCATGTCGGAATTTGTTCGAAACCAACTGCTTTTTATTAACACCTGGAAAGATCATTTCAATAGCCTTGGATTAACCTTTCCATCCGAGCCAATAAACGGAATAATTTGGATGATTTGGTCTCTCGTCTTTGCTGTTACTATATTTTTTCTATCTAAAAAGCTCAGTTTTGTTGAGCTGGTAATAATGTCCTGGATTTACGGTTTTGTAATGATGTGGCTAGTAATTGGTAATTTATTGGTATTGCCTTCTAAAATTTTAGTATTTGCCGTTCCTTTAAGTGTAGTTGAGGTAGTGGTTGCAAACTTCATAATCTACAAATTAACTGGTAAAAAGATTTCTAAATGAACATTCTAGTCCTTGGAGCTAATGGCAAAGTTGGGTCTTTGGTTGTTAAAGAGCTATCAAAAACAGAATACTCAATTAGCGCATTCATTCACGGAAAAAACCTCTTACCAGAATATAAAAATGTAACATTCTTTCAAGGCGATATTTATAACCCAGAGAGTCTTAGGCAAGCACTTAAAGATATTGATATTGTCATATCCTGCTTAGGTAGCTGGGGCACCAAACGAAAAGATGTTTTGTCTGTAGCTATGAAAAATATCATTCCCTTAATGGAGGGTACTGGCTGTAACAGAATTATTTCTTTAACAGGATCTGAGGCGCAGGTTAAGGAAGAAAAAATCGGAATTATTCAACGACTTACACATCCTATATTTAAATTATTAGCTGGAAAGATATTATTTGACGGCGAAGAGCATCTCAGATTATTACAATCAAGCAACTTAAACTGGACTGTAGTTAGATCTCCTGTTATGAATAATGTCGGAAAACCAGGCAAATTTCAGCTGAAAAACAAATACCCCCTGCCCTTTAGAACAATTAATCGGCATAGCGTAGCAATCTCCTTGGTCAACCAAATTGAAGACGAAGTTTTTATTAATTCTGCTCCATATATTTTTCGGAAATAGTGCAAAAAGTTTTCAATTAAATATAATTATACCTATCAGGAGAGGTGCAGGAGTGGTTGAACTGGCTTGTCTCGAAAACAAGTGAGCCAGCAATGGTTCCGAGGTGAGAAATGCCTGTGGCATTTCGCAAGGGAGTCAACTCTTGAAAACTAGTTTTCAAAGATGTTGCGACGGGCCCGCCGAAGGAGGGTCGAAATCCCGGGATTCGAACCTTTATAATTTATACATGGAGAGGTGCAGGAGTGGTTGAACTGGCTTGTCTCGAAAACAAGTGAGCCAGCAATGGTTCCGAGGGTTCGAATCCCTCTCTCTCCGCCATTAATAAAAAACTGTTAAACTAATTAATATGAGTCAAATTTATTGCAGTAACTGCGGACAATTAATTCCCCATAATTCTAACTTCTGTAAATACTGCGGAGCTGCCCAGCACGGCCAAGAAGCTTCCGGTTTCAGGGCTAATGAACCAGTAACGCAAACAGATAATAATACGACACACGCAACCATCAAGCCTGATGCAATAGCTCGCTCCAAACTTAGTCCTAGCGTTGTTATATTGTTCTTTTTTAATTATCTAAAAGTTAGTTTTTTACTTTTTGTGCTACTAATTGTTGGTGTTGTTATGCAGCCACTCATTTTTAGCTTAGTTACATTATTGGCCGTAGTGACATTACTAATCATTGCACTATGGGCTTATAGTAACTTCTGGTACGAAGTTACAGATGACGGCCTATTTATAAAATTCGGGATTATTAACCAAAAGACTATTAGCGTACCTTTTGATCAAGTCCAGAACGTAAACATAGAGCGATCACTGGTAGATAGAATATTCGGATTAGCTCGTATTAGCATTGAAACAGCGGGTAGCGCAGTTACTCAGCCCATGCAAGTTATTGGGGGTTATACCGCCAAGTCAGAGGCTTACATACCTGGGCTAACTTTGCCCAGCGCTAAAACACTGCACGATATATTACTAGATGGCAAAATAGACGGAGTAATCTAAAAATGGCAAAATCAATTTTCAGTAAAATTATTAGCGGTGAAATACCCTCTCACAAAGTTTACGAAGACGATCTAACAATTGTATTTATGGACATTAACCCCGTTCAGCCAGGACACTGTTTGGTGGTACCTAAAATACAAGTAGATCATTTCGACGACCTAGATAGCGATGACTACACTGCACTCTGGGAGACGGTAAAAAAAATAGCAAAAGCCCAAAAGAAAGCTTTTCAAACTAAAAGAGTTGGCGTACAGGTTGTTGGTTTGGATGTTCCACACGCTCACGTTCACCTCATTCCATTTAACACAATAGATGAATACAGATATGTGCCAGAAATGCCGGAAACCATTAACCACGCCCAACTCGCAGAAAATGCCAATAAAATTAAGGAAAACCTATAATGCCAACAGCACTAATTGCGTTTATGCTTGCTGCGGGAGTATCGGTATGGGTGTATTCAAAACTAATGAAATATACCGGCGGCAACAATCAAAGCAGCATTATTGCATCTGTAGCGGTCTTTGTATTCAGCTTTTTTGTTTCTTGGGCGCTATTTAGCTTTATTAGCGGCCTTAGCTAGTCATGAAACTTCAAATAATTACAGTCGGCAAAAAAAATTCCTTAGAGCTCAACGCACTAATTGGCGACTACGAAAAAAGGATATCTATCTTTAATAGTATTAGCTGGATACTCATTAAACCCTCTTCCCTGCCTCAATATTTAGCGATAAACAAAGAGTCTGAAGAGATAATCAAAATGCTTCCAGATAAATCTATTGTTTGGCTATTAGACGAAAGAGGCCAGCAGTTAAATAATTATCAACTGACAGAAAAAATAACTGGTGTTGCGCAAGAAAAAGATAACTGTTTAGTTATTATTATTGGCGGTCCTTACGGAGTAACCGACCAAGTTAAAGAAAAAGCAAATTTTATATGGAGTATGTCTAAACTTGTGTTTCCACACCAATTAATAAGACTTCTACTAACTGAACAGCTGTACCGTAGCAACGAGACCATTAAAAATTCAGGCTACCACCACACCTAAACTACTTTATTGCATTTAAATCATTTAACACTTCGCAGTATAAGTCGAAGATTCTTCTAGCTTCTGTCTCTTTTTGCGTCCAAATAGCTCCGGATATATCAGAATCATAGCTATCATCATGAAATTGTCGATAAAAATAGTCTGCTCTTTCCGTATATTTAGAAATAATCTGATCGAAAGTTAAACTCTTAGCAAATTCATTATTTTTCTCGTGCATAAATAATTCCTTTTCTGAACATTAATTTATTGAATATTATCGCCAATACCTTCAGTTGAAATATCAACGGATCTATTACCCAAACTGCCCAGAATCGGCATCAATGACCTATCTTTCCAGCCCAACAACCTGTACTGAGCCGCACTCTTGTGGTTGTATGTTTGATCAAAAACTATATGCTCCCATTTAGCTTTGTTAGATCCTTCTATTTCAGGCCTATCGTCTATTAACGCAAGAGCTGAGTGCAAATATTTTTTCTTATCAATAACGGCACTATCAATAACATATGATCCAAATCTGGGAACAAAATGCTCTTCTAGCCAACTTAATTTATCCTGAATAGAATACCGGTTTTTTCGTAAAGGTGCTGTGCAAATTCTTGGCTCATATCCCTTTTCCACTAAACTGCCCCAGGCTTCTATAGACCCATCTATAACTTTATGTCTCAAAAAAAATCCTGGTCGCGATATTATATTAATAAAGCCTTTCCTGTAGTCTTCTTCTAAATCATTTTCTATATAAAATGATTTTCTAGCTATTGTTGGTGCATCTGGATATTCTTCTGCAAATATATTCATTACCGTGCTGTCCAAATCGGCAATTGTGTTGTCCATATCTATAAGCACAACGCGTGAAAATTCTTTCATTTATTTTCCTCCTAATATTATTGTTAAATAAATTTGATAAAGTTTATAGTAAGGTAGTTTTGAGTCAAATATTTTTGACATAAATGAATTGTTCAGTTATCTTTTTGTCAATGCACTACATACAAACATATATTTTGGACAAACTAATATTTGCAAAATGCTTACGCAATAAAGATATGCGGCCACCTAATATTGAGAGTAACTTATACCAATATCACCTTAAGCAGTTACAAAAAGAAAAGTTCATAAAAAAACAGGATAAATATTACACTTTGTCATCTAAGGGCTTAAGATATGCAGGACTCCACAGTACCAATCTAAAGAATGCTAGGCCACAACCATCTTTGTTAACTGTAGTTTTTATTGAGAATTTGTCAGGTGAGATATTAATACGCCCAAAGCATAGACAGCCTTTCATAGAAATGAATTCATTATTGGTCGGAAAAGTTCACCTAGGCGAAAGCGTCTTTGATACGGCGCAACGAGAGTACAAAGAAAGAATTGGAAAAGAGAGTTTAAACGAATTCAAACATTTCTCTTCAGTTCACGTCACAATTATTTATAATGATTGCTTAATCTCTGATTATTTTGCAGTTCTTCTAAAGGTCTCATCAGGGTTAAATTTTCAAATCCCCGAAGGCGCCATGTTTGTTAATCCAAAATCCAATATTACAGATCTTGCTCCTGGTATAAAAGAAATGCTAGATATTTATTGTAGCGGAAAAACTTTTGATGAATTTACAGTCAATATTTAATCCGCTATACACTTCGTGCATTGGTAGCAATAAAAGGTTATTTTATTACAATAACTAGCCGTATCGTGCTAGAATAATTCTAATGAGCGGTGGGAATAACGATCAGCTAAAGTTGGCTAAAGCTATAGCCTTGGCTAGAAAAAACGCGGGGCTAACCCAGCAGGAATTGTGCGCAAAAGCTAACCTTTCGTACAGTACGCTGGCTAAAATAGAACGAGGTGCCATAAAAACACCAAGCGTTTTTACTGTTGCAGCCATTGCCGTCGCAACCAACACTACAGTCGAACAATTAACTGGTTACGAAAACAACCATCGTAACAACGATGCCTCAAAAGAATACAAGACCTCTGTTAATGGCATTAAATTTGTATACTTCGACGTAAATGGTGTCTTGGTTAGGTTCTTTCAAAGAGCGTTTACCCATATAGCGGCCGATACGGGAGCTCCGGTAGAGGCTATAGAATCAATTTACTGGCACTATGACGACCTAGTATGTCGAGGTGAGGTAGCAATAGATGATTTTAACAAGGCCTTAGCTAACAGAATTGGAATTGACTCTATTCAATGGCAAAAATATTACTTAGAAAACGTAGACCCCATTACGGAAATGATAGATACATTAAAGTGGGCAAGTGAACACTACCGAGTTGGATTACTTACAAACACTATGCCCGGACTAGTGCCCGAAATGATAAATAGCGGCACCCTACCCCGGGTTGATTATTCTTCGATTATTGACTCATCTGTTGTTAAGGCAATAAAACCAGAGCAAAAAATATTTGAAATTGCATCCCTAGAATCTGGAGTATCACCAAGTGAAATATTATTTATTGATGACAGTCGACAAAATTTAATGGCTGCAGAAAAACTAGGATGGAATGTTTTGTGGTTTGACGATTACCGCCCCCAAGAAAGCGCAACGAGAATACACGAATGGCTACATTTCTAGTTAAAAATTAGAAAATTTCGCTAATTCTTTATCTGTTTTTACAAGCTTTTCTTGCTCGTCTGCTAGTTTTTCCTTGGTTTGATTGACGATATTTTTTGGAGCATTACTAATATAAGCTTTATTAGCCAACCTGTTTTGTAAAGATTCAATTATTTTTAATTGGACACCTCGTTGTAATTTTAACTTTGTTACATATGCCTGAGCAGCTTCGAAATCAATATCTAGCCAGCAAATTATTTTGGTGTTGGTTAAATGAACCCCCCTACCATCTTCAACCTGTCTACATCCGGCAAGGCCAGCCAATCTACTTATTAGTTCGGCATTTTCTGTAATAAAGTCACTTTCCTTAAAGTAAAGTGTTGGTTTTTTTACAGCAACTTCAGCTATTATGTTTCTTGTTTCACTAACTAAATTTATAACTTCAACAAAAGCACCTACAGACTCTTTTTTAACTCCTGTAATTTTCTTTGGCCATTCTTTCGAAATTAAATCAGAATCTTTATGCCAGCCAATTGTTTGCCAAATTGTTTCTGTCAAAAACGGCGCAAAAGGATGTAGTAGCTTTAGGGTATTATCTAGCAAATGCGCCAAAAGTTCTTTATTTAAGTTCGATTTTGACGCCTCAATGTACCAATCAGCAAGATCGCCCCATATAAAATGGTAAACACTGTTATAGGCCTCCCCTACCCTGTACTTGTCCATGTTGGCATTTACCTTATCGAGGGTTTCATTAAACCGTTTAGCTATCCAATGGTCTGCTGTAGAATTAAGTTTATATTTATTTTCACGTGAAAATTTGTCTTCTATGACACCTTCTATATACCTAGATACATTCCACACTTTGTTGCAGAAGTTCCTTGCTCCAATGACTTTAGATTCTTCATAGGGCATGTTATTACCAGCACTCGTTCCTGTCAGCAGACCCATTCTAAGGGCGTCTACGCCGTATTTATCTGCAATACCCAAGGGATTGACTACATTGCCCTTACTCTTGCTCATTTTGGCTCCTTTGGAGTCTAGGATCATTCCATGAA
>JACCDG011403363.1_pt1 | contig 20671 bp, 30 predicted proteins | sample 7442471 | NCBI WGS metagenome assembly JACCDG01 (sample SAMN15323444, study PRJNA562643) | freshwater metagenome | isolation source: river surface water | place: USA:Blue River Watershed | collected 2017-08-17 | reverse complement strand
GTTCAATTATGCTTGCCACGCCTATATCATAACTTATTCTTTCCCATTCTCCAGTTTGGTCAAGTCTAATTCGGTATTTATTATTTGTCCAAATATCTTCGGGCATTTCGATTCGATCATCATCAAAGCGGTTTTTGATTTTTCCAAGTATTTTGATATTCATCTTGTCAATACGATCCGCTCGTTCTAAAGCTTTTTGTGCTGCTCGACGTAATTGCTCTGCGCTAGGATAGCCAGCAACCATACCAATATGCACTTCTTCATGCGCCTCAAATTCATCAACCACCTTGCCATCACTACGAACAAGTTGTGTATGCGGACACGGTGATGGGCTTTCACGAAGAGCAAAGAAATAGCCTTCGGCATATTGCCTATTTAAATCCTTTTTAAATGTGACCCAAGGCTCTTTATATTCTGGATAGTAGGAGCGGATGCTGTATGTGTATTTGCTCATGCTTTTAGGAGTTCACTATTCTCAAATTTATTTCCAATCACAGTATGATTGTCTAAAATGTCAGGTGAATGACTATAGACATGATCATAAAACGGACCATCACCATCAATCATAAATGTTCCTGCTGCGAAATAGACAACACCGATGTTATCATTATCGTGTGGTATGATAAGATCATTTGCGAGAATGTCGCCTTCATAGATTGGTGTGCCATTCTTATCATAGCAACCAGTATATTGTTGTAGAGTAAACTGCTCTTCCTCTTCTTCTGACAATGGATCACCAGAGCCATGAATAGCAGAAAGAATGTTACCTGCTACAATATCATAGTTATACTCTTTTTCTGTGGCATCCCATACGCGAAATTTTATCTCTCTATTCATGCTTTTAATAATTCAGGGTTTTCCAATCTCACGACCATAATCACAAATGGAACTGTGAACAGTCACGCCATAACCACCTTGTGATACAACTAATCCACTGTCAACATTAACATCATTTCCACAACCCTCACACTTTTTAATATGTGGTGTTTTAGGTTTTTCAATTGCTCCTTCTGGCAACGGTGGGCATTCATGATGCACCCACCATTCACTACCATCATATTCAGCGCGTTCGCTCCATGTGCCATCAGTATACCAAATCGTTCCGACGATATATTGACGACCATAACCACGATCATAACTAAAGTTGAGACGAGGCAGAATCTGTTCAAGAGTGCCTTCAATTGTTACAGTATTATCCCAATCAATTTCATGAAATATCTGAACATACTTTACAGTACGAGCTCCAATATGTTTTAATAGTTCGTCTGCTGCTGTAATAATTTTCATCGTTATCTTTGTTTGTTAGCGTGTGAGCATACAAGTAAAATACCTATGAGTGTACACATTGTCAATGCCCATTGTGATAATGCTGATAATTCCAATAAAACCACTCCGATTAGTGCTAGTCCGATAATTAGTCTCATATTATTATAAAGAAAAGCGAGCCAGAGACCTGTGGTCTCCTTTGGGGTTAGTTATTCCACGCAATTTTAAAAATTTTTCTATAGAATGATACTTAGTTCTTTCGTAATCATGAACAAACAATACCGATTGCTCATTCATATTCTTCATAGCGGCTTTAGCGCATTCTACCCGACATCTGCCATCTACAAGTATGACATTGTATATTTCAGGAGTTTCATTAATGGCGTTAATATAGTCTTGTTGAGCTTCTGGTATACCAGGTCCAAATGGAGAAACTATAGCTCCAGTAGGCTCGCGTAGTTTAAGAGTAACATTTTCAGGAACATGAGGTTTAATTATATCATACCAACTTCGCATATGATCCACGGAAACATATTTTTTAAACAATTTGCTGAAAAACATTGTAGACCCTCCACAACCATACTCAAATGCCAGTTCTCCATGTGAATGATCGACGATATTAGCAATATGATACTCCGACATCATCGGCATTTGCGGAATAGTTCTCATTAGTTTTCGATTGATGGTATAATAGTTACAGTTTCTCCAATTTCTTTGCCCCATGCATTGCGACTCTTTGTGACAAGAATATCACCTGCCATATTGTCCCATCGCTTGTTATCCGATAGCACTTGATAGCTCAAGTCATCGCTATAAAAGAGAGAAAAGTTTTGATCACTGATCTTTTGCGCACGATAGCGATATGCTGATGTTTCCCCGCCAGTTGTCAATCCAAGCACAAATAATGTCAATGCTGCGGCAAAATACTTGAAGTGAGATGATACGCTGTTCTTATAGAGATGCCATGCTCCAATGATGAGCAAGACGACTGGAGCAGCGATAAATAGTGCCACGCCTTCTGTAGTTAATAGTGTTGAGTTCATTTGATAAGTTCTGCTGCTTTTTCGATGAGATAAACTTTAGGTGCAAGTTTGATTTGAAGTGAATCTAGCAAGTTTGTACATGAATAGGTGAAAAGCTGAATATTTGCTAATAATCCAATAATTACTCCAACTCCAACAAATACAACTCCAGCGTCACATTCACATTCATCGCTAGTAAACCATGTATATAATTTTCGTATACCTTTATACAAGAAAAAACTCATGATACACGCTAGAGTAAAACAAACACCACCTTTACTTAGAGTTTCGACAAATTTCCATTGCAGATATTCGTGAATGAATGGTGGAATTTCCTTTGTTGCAAAGCCTCCAATTGCTTGTGCGCTGGATTCGATCCATTGCACGACTTTATTTTGTAATTCGTTTTGCATACTGTTATTATATTAGAGTTCGTTATGGTATTTCTCTTGATTGAATTTTACAAGATAATCATCGAATGATATAGACTCGTCGTGTTCGTTGTAGATGTAGTCAAAGAGCCAATCTTCCATATGCTCAGGTAGGTTGAGCTTTTGTTTAGCTTCTTCGTATATGCTATCCTGTGTATCGGATAGAGATTTGATTGCCGCTTTTGTCGCAGCGATGATTTGTTTCGATTCTTCGTTTGTCATATGTGTTTACCAGTATACAAGATATTAACCAAATGTCAAATTATTTTTTCACTTCACGTTGGAAAATATGGGACACCTTGTACAACACCATATGCCCACACGCTCACAAAAACACCCCACCACATGTCGCCATAATTCTTAATGTATGCACTGTATAATGCACCAGCAACGTGTCCTAAAAAAATAAAATGCATGAAAAGAGTAAGAGAGAACATATTTTTTAAAAAGTTGCCTGTGTTCATGTTACTGAACACAGGCGTTGGGTTTAAGGTTAGATGATCGCAAATTCAGCACCGCGAGAATTCTTGATCCAACGAATGCCCAAGTGTTGCAGAGCATCTTTGATTTCAATTCGACTCGGAGATTCAGGAGAGAAGATACCAGCAATTGCCTTGAGACGTAGCTGTTTCTTGCCTTGTTTGCGTTTCTTCTCGATGTATGCTTCGATACGGCTGATACGGCTCAGTCGATTGGAGATGGAAGGATTGAGAATCGGCTTCACTGGAGAAACACCAGTGTCGATTTCATCATCCAACTCAACAGCAGGTGCTGTGATTTCATCTTCAAATTCGCAGATGACTTCATACTTGCATACGCGAGCCTTCTGGCATGAAGAGTCCGATGGGACACTTACAACATCAGCAGGATTCACCTTAACCACAACCAAACGTGGTGCGAATCCGCGAGCATAGTCCAAAGAACCAACGTGCAGACCGTGGGAGCAGTGATTGCGACGATCATCATCCACAGCATTTCGTGCGACTTCAAGCACATCACCAACGTTGTTGCGAAGATGACCAGCATCATCAACCTCACCCTGAAGCACAGTTGTTTTGAGGTTGCCGTTGACTGAGTATCCATCGACCCGCACACCCTTGTATGCCAAGAAGTAACCATCATCGGTGATTGGAAGTTCCTTGTAGCTAAGGAATTCAATCAACTCATTGATTGCGGTGCTGGATGGATTTTGCTTGAGGTTATCCCAGAATTTTTCAAACGGAGCTAACGGAAGACCGTTCTCAATAAGACTCTCGACTTTCTTGCAGAAAGTATCTGGCAGACATTCACCTTTATACCAGAGTTCACCGTCGATAATCTCAAAACCGTTAGATTTTGCGACACTATTGATGGACACAGGAATCTTGGTCAGAATGTCAAGAATCGCGGATTCCTGTTCAGCAGACGTGGTGTTATCCTGAATGACACCGATAATATCGGGGTATTGTGCGGATGCTTTGTCGATTCGATATGTCTTGCCTTGAATGAACAGAACAAGATGCGATTTGTTAATGATGTATGTCATATGGTTATATGTTTGTTGTTGATTTGGGATTGTGTTAGACTGGTTGTTTGAGCTTGAAGATCGCTCGGAACATCGGTCGATCCAATTTACTCGAACTGAGGTGATTTGTCAAGAGATTTTTTCTCAAAGATTGTTCATTTTGCAAACAATCCCGAAGTTGATTAAGTCTTGTGAGATGTTTGTTTTTGTTTTTCACCAGTGCCATGATCGTGCGTTGACTTGGATGAGTTGGAAACAGATTGGTGAATGAACGAATTGCCATCGCTTTGTTCAATTCCAATTCTTCTTTCTCTTTCAGTGCTGCCTCCAGATCAATATGCTTTTTAGAACCTGCTCGAATGTAACCAAGCTTCAGCAATTCATCGAATGCTGTCTTTGACCGTGTGCTGATCACATCAAACGGAGGAGTGCAACCTTTGGGAATAAACGAGACGATTCGTGCTTTTAGTTTGGCAGTGGAGTCTGGATCTTTTGTAAGATCACCCGTTCTGTTTTGACGAGATTGCACCAAATCCGCAGGAGTGTAACGTCCGTATCTCGAAAATTGAGACGAATACCAGATTACACGATCATTTGCTGGAGTTTTAGCCGAAGCTACCAACGGTGGAAGCTTGAGAGCTTTAACTTTAGGCATTTTGATTTTGCAAGATGCTGCAATGTCTCGGAATTGATCATCGATTGCTGTTTCCAAAATCCACCAGACCGATCCTTTTGCATTCTCCAAACGCTTGACCCATGCTTTTGATGCTGAGTTGTCAGGCACGATGTAAATGGTATCGAATTCAGTTCGAGTCGCAAAGGTAGAAGTGCTTTTGACTTTGTCTGCAAATGCAAAATATTCCTTAGTGCTATCAAGTGATTGAATCGTGTTATTTCTAATGGAAGAGAAGACGTAGTCGTTGCCGATCCATCCGCGAGGAGTGAACTGTTGTTGTTTGATAAGATCTTTGAATTTTGGAAATTCAAAAGTTGATACTTGACCCTTCATCCATTCTTTGACTTCGCTATAAACTCCGTTGAGTTTGGAATTGTTAGCGGGATTATTCTCAAACGATTCGCGGGAAATAGGAATGCTCAGATAACCAATCGGAACGTCGATTGCCCATTTGCCGCGCAAATTCAAACCATCTTGAGTGTTTACAACGATGTCGCTTGAATATGTCACGTTGCCCATACGGACACTCACACTCGCAGCGCGATATACGTCTGTTCCCGCTTCGATTTGAGTCAGTGTGCAGCTTTGCAGTTTAACGGTGTGTAGGGATGGCAGTGGAGTAACCACGACACCGTCTGTCAGCAATTCCACATTGGCATCGTGGTGCAAATGCTTTACGAATTTGATAGAGGTTCGTTTCCATTCATACACATCATCAGACTGCAATGGAATTGTGATTGTGATGCCGCTCTCGGTCGTATCTGCTTTGAAGATGTCATAAATCTGACCCTCTGCAACACCTCGACCGTTGTCACCCAACGTGCAAACATACTTGGTCAATTTACCATTGTGCATGCTGTCGATGAAAAACGTATCGGTGTAGCAATGTGCAGCCTTAGAACCAACACCGAAACCACCGATTGCATTATTGGTATTGGTTTTGGTGGATTCGAAATACATACCGAAGATGTTACGAATGCCGTCTTCATCAAGACCTTTGGCAAAGTCACGAACAATAAACTTAATGTCGGAACGATCAGACTCGTCAATCTCTACACGGACTGGTGTTTCAATGCCATATTTGACATGCTCGTCAATCGCATTGCAGATGTATTCGCGAATGCATGCGAGAACTTTGTTGCTGTAGATCTTATCGCGCAGGAAATATGCTGCCATGCTCTTGCCTTTCTCACTCATGGACATCGCACTGGAGGTCATGTTAGAGGATGCGATAACTGGGGTGCTGCTATTGTGTGTAATCATACGTGTGTTTGGTTGTGGGTGTATTATATTCTAGTGTGTATCAGTTTCTTGGTGTTCGATTTGAGCGAATTCTGTATGGTTGCAGGTCGCTCAAACGTTGACAAGAGGAAAGTAACAGATATTTGAATAGTGTCAAGAGAAAAAAAATAAAAAAAAAACACCCCACTGGTTGCCCAGTGAGGTGCTACAGTATGACTATAAATAAAACAAGTAACTTAACTTAACTTAGAACGATGTAATCTTCACGGTGTTTAGTTCGCGAGCAAGGTCTCTGGTATCAACGTTTACCCACGCTTGTTTATGCTGATTGACATTTGCAAGGATTTTAGAATGTCCACCTAGCATATGGAAGTCTCCATTAGGTAGTTGAATCATCTTCACAGAAAACACTTTCGTGCGTTTTCTTTGATCCCTGCTCTGCAACCATTTGCGGTCCCTCTTCATGTTTGGTCTGTTTGTTTTCATAAGAATTGTTTGAATCGGATGGAAGGTTGATCATGATCGAACCATCTTCTCCTCTGGATATAATACCATCTCTGTGGAGATTGTCAAATGTTTTTTGAAAATTTCTGTCGGATTCCCATAATTTCTGAACACTCCATGGCAAATTTGAAAAAGACAGGAGAATTGCAAGAGTTCCAATTTCTGAAACCGTGAGATTCATTTCGCATAACTCAAGTGGTATTTGTAATACTTTCATAAAATGATTTAGTCGATTCGATTGAATGTCGCAACGTCTCCCCTGCCAACTTTAATCACTGCCTTATCTTGGCAAAGACCACGAAGAAGCATGTATGCTGTCTGGTAACTGATTTGAAGTTCAGCCATAACACGACCGTATGTGACTTCTCCATCCATTGAGAGAACATGCGCTCTTCGAGTTGATTCAATAGGATCTGCCTTCACTTTGGCTTTTTCTTCTTTCTCGGATTTTGGTGCTTCGTATGCTCCCATAAAAGTATATCCGTTAGAAGAAATGGTAGCCATGTGTTCACCAGTAACACCACATCGATTTTTGTCAACTCGAATGATACGAGCATTTCGATCTTCTTCATCCATGCCAATTTCAATTGTGGTATCAACTGCGTGTGGAAGAATTGTTCCACCACGAATTTTACCACCGCTTGTCATCTGACAAATGATGAGAGTCGTGCAATTCAATTCCTGAGCTTCTTTGACCAGAGTATCAGCAAGATACTTGACCTCATTTCGAGGAGACAACTTCTGATCCGTAGTCAGGTATTGAAAGCTATCGATGACCAAGAAATCCAGTTCTTTCATAGACTTGCGAACGTCAGTGATATTCGTTGCATTTGAGGCACGAAGACCTTTGATGTTAAGTTTACGAGAACGGTATGCCAATCGAGCCAAGCTTTCTTCTCCCGATATGACACCCACATTGTAACCCTTTGTGGAGAGCATGCTGCTGATAGACATTGCAAAGATTGTCTTACCGACACCCGCATTGGCAATGAGCGTAGCTGTTGAGCCACGCATTAAACCATCGTCTTCTCCGAAGATTCGATTGACGAGCGGATTGCCTGTGTCCAAACGGTCATAATAGCTATCTGGGATAGTGTATTGATCCAAATCGACGAAGCCTGTGTTTGTGGTTGGTGATATGATGTGCGAAACCATGCACCGACAATACACCGTTTTCAGATTCCGTCAAGCTTTTTTTTTTAATTTTTAAAATTTGCTCGGTTTTGTCATGAACCAATGGGAAATTTCCAAATGGAAGTCTTTCTCATTTTTGATCTGATCTGGCTTGATCTTTATCAGGGTGATCGGAGACTCATTGTCTGCGTCTTCCCACACCTCAATCACATCAGGGTTGTTCATAATAAAGCTAAACGTATCAATTGTCGCTTCGTATCTCATAGTCTATTCAGTATTGGTTTAATCAAAGATTTGTATTTATAAGGCAATTTATTCCAGTATCGGATGATTTCTGCAAACAGTTCATCCTCGTCTTTTGCAGCGTTTGGATCTGGCAGTCCCATTTTTCTAGCAACTCGCCCTCGGATTCTCCAATCAGGGTCGTTTTCTGGAGTCATTCGATGGTCTTTTGTGAATTTGCGAGTTTTTGATGCTTTCGCATAAGCCTCCAGCATTTGGAAGTATTGATTTCGCATATAAACCTTAACCTGTCTCGGCACTCTCTCTGTCAAAATGTGGAAATATTCATGAGCCCACAATGCTGCATCGTTGAAATTTCGATAATCGATGAAGATGCGATCAAAATATGCATGTCCATGACTATTGTGCTCGGATTCTAGTGTGTTTGTAATTATCACAGATACTTTTCGATTTGGCAACAGGGATTGAATATGCCTATAAAATCTGATTGCTGTAAGTCTCAATTTAATGTCAAGTTCAGAAGGACTCATGTTTGTCAATTTATACAAATCCAATGTTTTATCCAAATATATAGTAACACCACGATATGTCAAGCGTTTTACATAATTGGACATATCAATTTTTTGATTAAATCCGATCTTGTTCGCGATTTTATTTTTAGTCTCCTGCTTAATCGAATCCACTGCTTCTGGATTTCTTTTTGCAAGAACTGCATAAAACGCTTTACGCTTTTCCTCGTCTCGCTGAATCGCCTTATTCAACATATCGCTTTTGTTTTTTGCATAAAAGCGATATGTTGATTGATATTTTGTGGGATCTGGAGATTCTCCATCTTGAGCTTGATCAAGCCATTCACGTCTGTTTTGTTGATGTTCTTTTCTACCAACTTTACGCTCGTATGCTTTTTTCTTTTCTCGATTTTCTTGATTGCCTTCGAAAAATATCTCAAATGATTCCATTTCTATATTTAATCAGCGTAGTATGTTCCACCCATAGTAGAGATGTTTGCCTTGCCATTTTCTATAATCACTTGCTCTACAGAATACGGTTGATCAGAATCTGTCGAGTCCACAGAAATAATACTGAAACCATTCTGCCAATTGGGAGCAGACGCATACACTGGATTAAGGTCACATGCACAACCGTTTTCCCATGCAAAAATTTGCTTGTCTACTCGTTTTCCAATAGCAGGGATTCGTTGTGCGGTAGATCCAATTCGGTGGGTGTGATTGTGCATCAAAGAGATGTTGAGTTTATCAAGCATGCCTCTTGCGGAATAGCCACCATTTTTACGAACCACATCACCGTGTAGAACAATAAAAGAATCGGTGATATTAACAAAATCAACCAGTTGAATATCTTTTGCAAATTGACCCAAGAACATTTCCTCATAGGAAAGCTTTTGCTTCAACTCTGGGAAGCATGCAACTTCACCAAGACGTTCTGATAGATATCTCCACCAACGACCATTCACATCGTTACCACTATGATTAGCATTCACTTCATAAATCTTGCAATCCTTCGGAGCAATGCTTTGTAATGTATGTAAGAAATTATGATATGCAATGCGTTCTTCTAGCAAATTGTAATTGTGACGAACGTCTTTTGGATATCTTGATACTGCCAACAAGTCAACGGTATCACCATTCAAGATGATGCTTGCTGGTTGCAAGTCTTCCACAACTTGAAAGAAAATATCAATCGTTTTTTTACACTCTTTAGGGAAGTGCATATCTCCAATTACAAGAACGTATTCAGAATTTGCTGTGGATTTTCCTTTTTTCTGAGAAGGAGGGGGCAATTGAATCGGAGCCAATCCTTCCAGCAATTGTTCAATCGCTTCTTCTGATTTGTTGATTCTTGGAGTTGGGACGCGAGATACATCAGGACGAATACCAGAAGTGTCTGTGTATTTTTTAACCCATCTACGTGCTGTAGTTTCAGGGATTCCTGTCGCTGCTTCAATTGCAGACCATGACAATCCTTCGGATCTAGCCTTGATCACTTTTGCGATGTTCGCAGCGTCATACGCTGTTAGAGTTGGGTTTAGTTTTATGATTTGTTCTTGTATTGTCATAAGTTGTTTAGGGAAGATCTGTTCCGATAATGCTTTTCCACATTGCGCGATATTCATCGTCGATAATGTTTGGGTTTTTCTTTTTAGAGGAAGACGAAGAATTGCTAAGAAAGTTAATAATTTCAATAGCTTCTTGCTTAGATGGAGCAGTTGTAACAGGACGGAGTTTGCCGTCAGCACCACGCTTGTGTATAGTATACGACCCATTGCTGAAATCACGTTCATATGTGTATTCATTATCGCGATGGCTAGACATCATGTCGGTATTTAGTTCGATTTTAAAAAATTCAAGCACGTAGATAAAATATACCTACGTGCTTGTTGTTGTCAACTAATTTTTTCTAGTTCTTGGATGTAAGACATAATCGCTTCACTCCATCCGCTGATGTGTGTGACGTTTTTGTTATACAACACACCGTTTTGATATGTCGCAACATTGATCACATAAATCTTGTCGAATTTTGGAACTGATACATCGTCACGCGATTGTTCATCTGTGATGATGATCAGACGATCCTTGTCCGCATTCATTCCACTTGTAAGGTCACGCAGGGCAAGACCCAACGAAGTTCCAGAATGTGGCTGTGAACGAACGATAGCATCTTTCAGGGCAAATCCACGACGAGGAGCAACCTCTGCAAGACGATTGGAGAAAGTGTAAACACTAACGTCTTCGCCAATCTCGCGAGCTAGCATGGCTAGACCGCATGCAGCGTCCAAACGACTAATGTCGCTTTTGCTACTCACAGTGGAGCCCATGCTGCCAGAAACGTCAACCAACAAAGTGGTATGACCTTTCAGCTTTGGCATATCTGCAAGGCAACGGAACATCGCGTCTTCCAAATCGCTCTCATATGCTGATGCATGGTTAGCAGCAGAAATGAATCGGAATGGAAGGATGCGTTCTGTTGACATATTTTTCAATGCGTCTTTGATCAGTTTACGATCAACACCTGCTTGAATCATATTACGAAGATTACGCAAAAGGGCAAGACCGCCGAGTTTCTTTTCTTTCAAAAGACGAGTCCACGATGCGAGTTTGTCTTTGCTTGCGCTGAGTTCAACTTCCCATGTGTCTGGGGTTTTCAATTCATCGTTGATAAGACGTTTCCAAAGATCAGCTTGCGCATCATCTTTAGGTTTGGCATGCACCATAAACAGGGCATCTTTCAATGACCACTCTTTGTTTTTGCCGCTGTAACGAGCAAGTTGAAATTCATTGAATTTGCAAAATGCTTTTGCGAGACCGAGTTTAACTTGTTTTGCCAATGGTTGACGTTTAGTTTTCATGTGTGTTATTATTACGATTTTTGATAGATACTAAGGAATTCTGTGATTTCGTCTGGACGTTGAATGATACGTTCAAGAGTTTGAGCCACATATGGCTTGTGTTTGTCATGTTTTACCATGGCACGAGCAATAAGCAAAGGAACGTGTCGAAGCTTCATGTCTTCACGGGCTTTGATCGCTACATTCATAGCGTCTTGTCCTGAGACTTTACCAACCAGATCTTGAATTCTGGCAGCGACACTAACACCCGACTCATAGAATGTATCTTCCCAGAGCATACACGCCATTACTGTGCGTGTCAACTCTTGAAGAGGAGTGATTCGTGATGCCCGACCACCTTCGTGTGTGGTTTTTTTAACCGCTGTTCTTTTAGTGTTTGTTCTCATGTGATTTCTTCTTAGGTGAGAAGTATATCACAGGATGGTGGGGTGTCAAGAACTTTTTTTATTTTTTTTTTTTAGATTACCAATCTGCGCAAGCGGCTGCTTTGGGTGATCCTGCTTTTGCAGAAGAACACTTGTGTCTTGCACGAAACGACTTTCTGCGCTTCGGATTGTTTTTACCAACTCTTACTCCAGCTTGACCCCAGTGGATTCTTTTATACGATCCGTCTGGTTGTCTTGCGCATTTCATCCATTTTTTACCTTTTCGGGTGCTTGATGCTTTTTTAGTCGGACCAGTGCATTTTGCCTCTGTTATCAAAGATGCGTTTTCCAATGCCCTTGTGTAAAGGGATTCAAACATGGTTTCAGAGGTATCATATGAAGTAGAGTTATCCTCAATTCCTTCAAGAATCAATTTGGCAAATGCATCGAATGTCATGACTATATTTAGTCAAGTCACTTTCTCAACATAGCGTATTGTGTTTTGGGTGTCAGATTTGTGATAATATCTGTGACTTTGATCATAGATACCACATCTGCTCTTCCGTATCGGGTGTATACTTTATACAAAGTCGGTCTAGTTACTTTTTGATCAAACTTTACCAATTTTTTACACAGATCCACCAATGCCAATCGATTGACCAAGAGAAAGTGATCGGTTTGCTCAAATGCGATGATGTCGCTTTCGCCGTATATCCATCCAGCATACCCTGCTACATTTTTAAATTCAACATATATGATACTATCATCTACACCAGAGTCTGATCGATTGACTTTCTTTCTAGCTTTAACCTCAATTTTTTTGGGGGTTTTATTCGGCTCTGTTACAATAAAGTCAACATGCTTTCTTTCCAAAGCAGGGGAAGCGTTTTCACACGCCCACCCTTTTTTTAAAATTAAAGATTTGAACAATTCTTCTGCATCGCTGCCTCTTTGAAAAGATTCACCGTCTGCATCGTGTTGATTTCGATACGCCATATTATTGAATGTTGAATGATAATTCGTCGTGATTGAATGCGAATTCCATTCCTCCACTTTGTTCTTTATTAAAGAACCCCATATTGGTCACTTCATACAAATCCATTTGCCATTTGTTATCAGTTTTTAATTTATTGAAATCAATCTGATATAAGAACGAAATGTTTTGAAGATTTGAAGATGGGTCATCATCGATGCTCACCATAGTAAAGTCAGATGGTGATGCAATGTATCCTGTTTCTTCATACAGTTCTCGCATCGCTGCTTCTTTGAGAGTTTCATCATAATCCAAGTAACCACAAGGCATACACCATTTTCCTGCATTACTGACGGACGTTCCTCTTTTTACAAGAAGAACGCTATTTCCATTAACCACTCTAATGACAACTGCCGCCGCTCTTGATAAGAACACAGGTTGATTCGTGACTGGGTGTACGATGCATTCGTTTTGCCTATTCTTAAAATTCATTTGTATAATGTTAGGTTAAATTCCTTGTGTGGAACTAAGACAATCTCTTCAAAAATGCGGGTGTGCTTTCTCCTACGTATGCTCCTTCGACATTGAACTGGAAATACTCCTCGGCTTCGTCTTCGGTAATACCATTAGCAGTAAGAATCTCGATACACTTCTCTCGATCATACACAGCAAATAGCCTTGTGAATTGTCGTGCAACCCCGATGAACGCTTCGTCAAATCCATCTGCGAGCAAGATGGATTCATCTTCAAGGTAGTCATTTATTTTTTGTTTCAATGTCATATCAGTTTCTGATGTAGTGATCTGCGATTTCATTTTTATAATGTTAACCTATGATTAACGATTGTCAACTATTTTTCTACATTTTTTTCAAATTCTAAAATAGTATCGGGAGATAACTTTTGATCATTTAATTTGATCGCCCCCTGCTCCAAGTCTCTACGAATTTGTGTTTTGGATTTTTCGGTGTTGTATACCTCTTTCCAAATCCATTGTATAAGATCGATTGCTTTTATGTATTCTTTCATACCCAGTCTGGTTTGTTGCGTTTCCAAGAATGAATGTGTTGTTTGTCGAGCTTAATATACAAACGATATGCTGATATAGGATCATTCTCGGTGAAATCACAGTGTTTGCGACATAACATGTCATCAGCAATGGCGATAGCAAATTTGGTCAAGTCTCTAAGATCAAAACCAAGTAGATGTGCATGGTCTTCACACCAGTCCAATACTGTCTTGGACTTGTGAACCTTACCATATCGAGCAGTGTATTCCTCAGAGATACCATGCGCATGCGCAATAAGCCATTGGAAGTTATCGTAGCTGAGACGAGTCCAAATAGAACTGGGGTGATTGCGGTGTGAGGGTTTGTAAGGAGCATCGATGCCTTGCTCGTGAAATGCTGTGCAAAGAAGCTGAGTGCTTTCGAGCAACATCTTCACACAGTGTCGGTCACATAGCCATTGTGCTGATTGGAAGGGGTCTGGAGATGTGGTAAAAATATTCATCTGCGTCAGAATACTCTTTTTGTAGACTTTGTCAAGTATTTTTCTAAATATTTTCATGCCATATGTAAGAAAAGGAAAATGTGTGTATCGAAAAGACACAGGTAAAAAAGTCGGATGCTCTGACACAACAGAAAAAGCCAAGAAATATCTGATCACCTTGCAAATTAAGGCATCAGAGGAAGAAGAGTCCATGCAATTTGAAAAAGTCTACAGGCAAATCATGGAGTCCATAAACGAAAAAACCCCACTGTAATAGTGGGGTTTCAACGAAGAAAACAAAGTAGCTGTGGCGGGATTAGTCATTGTTTTTATTTTTTAAATTTCTAGTTTTCCATGTAGGTGTTTGTGAGTGACAATTAGGACACAACAATCTTAAATTTTCAGGCGTGTTGTCGTTTTTGCATCCATTGATATGATCCAATTCTATCACTATTCGTTCATTTCTCCACGATGAAATTCCACACCATTCACATTTATATCCTCTGATTTCTATTAATCTTCTTTTTTTCTGAGTTAACGACAACTCTTCGAATTCTTTTTCTTGATATTGTTTTAAACGCAATTCTTTAATTTTTTCTCCATTTTGCTTTCTTAGTTCAATTGGTACATAAAACAAAGTTCCATATTTTTCCAACATGGTTGCTGCTCTGCGTTCTCGAACATCTGGGCTTTGCAATCTTTCTACTTGGGCGTTTCCTTTTTCTAAAGATTTCAATCGAACTTTTTCATTTATTTCTTTTCGTTTGTCTTTGGTTGAAAATCCACACGCGCATTTTTTAGAGCAAAATTTACCAGATCCATATGTACCATTATGTTCTGTATTACAATATAAACAAGTCATAGGGTTATTTAATCGAATTGATACAATATGTATATTTTTTTATTAATTATATGAGTTCGATTAAAATAAAGCGGGAATTGACAATACAAGGCTTTGTGACAACGGCTCTACCACTGAGCTACATTCGCTATGCGAATGATCGGATTCGAACCGATGACCAGTTGTGGGATAAGAAGTATCTCGTATTTACACCACGCTAAAGTTGGAGTCGCGTATTGGAGTCGAACCAATCTATCTGGGTTTGCAAGCCAGCGCATAACCGCTCTGCTAACGCGACATTAAATATTATATTGGTACGAGGTATGGGACTTGAACCCATAAGGCTTGAAGCCGACGAATTTTAAGTTCGTGGTGTTTACCAATTTCACCAACCTCGCTTTATTTAAATTTGGTTGGACTAACGGGGCTCGAACCCGTTCCGCAAGCTTCACAGGCTTGGATGCTACCGATTACAACATAGTCCACATTGAAAGAATTTTCGAGGAACAGGCGAATTCCGTGTTTTTATATGCTGCCGTTACACCAACGACCCTTTCGGATCGCCTTGGATTCGAACCAAGACCTTTCTTTGAATAGAAGAAGTAACGGAATTCAGACACCATCGAAAAAAAATTATTTCTGTTGCAAACGATACAAGAGATGATTGAATTCTGCCAAAATCTCATCTGAGATATTTTGCAAATCTCTGCTGTCGCTTGCTGCTTCATACACCAACTCCATGGTTTCTTTTTTCAAAGCGGAGTATCGTCCAATCATGTCATTGTTGTATGGTTTGAATGCAACTTTGTATGTCGCATCATATCCATTTTGAAAATTTGGAATACCATTTTTACCATACAGGACTTCGACAAAGGTGTCGAATAGCCCATCTAGTGCTTCATATGCGGTCGCCAATGCCTTGTGTTCAGCAAAGGACGTTGTTTGCCAGTGATCTGTTTTCAATTGTGCTAACAGACCGAGGAATACGATGTTTATATTTGTTGCGTTCATATATTTTTAAAATTAAAATTGGCGGAAGATACAGGATTCGAACCTGATGGCATATTTCAGCACACGTTCGGTTTAGCAAACCGACCTAGTAGCCCCCCTAGTTTTATCTTCCATGATATGTGAGAGTCTTACGATTAAACGAACAACATTCGGATTTAGAAAGGAGGTGAATGTTGTGTAGGGTTTGATTCCTACATTCTCACAAAAGTGGAGCTGAGATTGGGATTCGAACCCAAGTTGTTATTATGTTCCACGTTACAAAGGTGGCGCTTTCGACCGCTCAGCCATCTCAGCATTGAAAATTGGCAGAGGTGAGTGGACTCGAACCACCAGTAGCTTGCTTCAAAGGCAAGTGCATTAACCATTATGCTACACCTCAATTTTTGTCAGGCAACAAATGACAACGGATGTTAGTTGGCATGGAGCCAAGTTTGCATTACTTTATCGAAGTAGCCGTTGTGCTCAGCACTGACATGATTATTATATCATAGTGAATATCACTTGTCAACAAATTTTTTGAAGAATGTTCAAAGTCATTTGAACCACCTGATCTTGATCATTTGCGATTCGAATATGTTCTTCCGTATCAAAGGAATGTGACGTGTGGACAGTTTGTCTCTTCACTAGATTTCCATTCACGATGGAATATGATTCTTCCCACCCGAATCTTGATCGAACCAAATTTTGTGCTAATCTTGAGATTTCATGATTTGGGATCGATACTTGGACGCTTGTGGGTATTGTTATTGCGTTTACTGTTTGCATATTTGTATGAAGGGAATTAATGACAACGGGTGGTTTCGTGACAAGAAGTAACCGTGGTCTTCACCACTTCAAAAATGGTACGCAAGGTTGGAATCGAACCAACATTATTTCTGTGTGTAAGACAGATGCCATGCCACTAGGCGACTCGCGCATTGGTGCAACTACCACGACTTGAACGTGGAGTCTTTTGGTTCGTAGCCAAATGATTTATCCATTAATCTATAGTTGCTAAAAAAATGTGTTTATCTTGCCGTCTATGATATTTGTAGAAACGGCGATTTTAGAATTGTCGGTTTTAAATCGATTCGACAATGTTATAAATTTGTTATATTCATCGAAGTCTGGGACAATATCAAAGTTTCCATGACAACCCAATTCAATTCTTTGTGATTCTGCTATGCTTTCTAACTTCTTTTCGTCAATATAAGACAAATGATATGTCGATCTGCAAAAATTATAAACAAACTGTGTGTTTTCAAAATCATGCACAACCAGTTTATTTGTGAATTTTTTGTAAAATTCAGCATCTCCAGAACTATTTTTATTGAAGAAATTGTACGCACCGTGTTTTAAGTATGCATCAGGGGTGTATGCTATAGCATTTCCCGAACAGATACCTTGTGTGAAGAAATCTTTATACACAACAAAACAATCAGAATTTTTAAACAAATCGATGTTTGGATTTTCTTGAAACATGCGAACATGATATGCTATTTGTTCTGGTAAAAATATATCATCATCATCCAAAGGCATGATCAAATCATAATTTCTACCCATAATCGCTCCGATGTTTCGTTTTACATCCAATAGATGCTTTTTATTGATGTTAACGATTGTCACTCGGTCGTGATCGAATCTCAACGTTATATTTGGATCATCATTAATAATCACCAATTCGCTATCAATATGTGTCTGTGATAAAAATGAAGCAACCAATCTTCCAAGATATGGTAAGCGTCCGTAAGTAGGACATATTGTTAATACTTTCATAAAATTGTGCAGGGTTTATATACATTCTCACTGGACTTCCTCCTGCTTATTCCAGATCAGATAGGAGCGACCTATCAGCCATCTTTATGCATTCTCTACAAATGCGTATAATTCTTTAGCGCGTTTAATAATTTCTGCTGAAGTTGGAAGCAAATCACTGATAACTTTGTCATCAATTTTATCCTCTACCCAACTATCGTCTTCGTTGCTGACCATTCTCTTTTTGGCGTTATGCAGCTTCTCGTGGAAAACTGTCATTAAATCACCATGTGCTATGCTCAATATATTGAGCCTTATCTCGTATGCGTTTTTGTTTGTATTCATTGTGTCTGTGTAATGTCAGGGTGTTGTGCCTGACAAAAGCATTTAATCATCTGATTTCGGTTTGTCAACCTTTTTCCAATTAACTCTTTTGGAACTTTTCTTTTTATACATTTTTCCTTTTATCTTTTTGCACTGCGCTTTCGTTGGTCTACATGCAGGATACGAACCTTTCGATGTATCTTGTCTTCCGCAAGGACCTCCTGTTTTGCAATTGATCCATCCTTTGAATTTTTTACCCTTCTTATCTACATGTGGAGCAAACCAATCTCTAAGATTTTCCAATAACGTTTCCTGTGATGTTTGCTCAATCAAACCTCTTCGTTTGACACATCTTTGAATGTAACCCGATGCATATGCGCTAGGGTATACATCATACTTAGCCTTAGCCTTTGCCTGACATTTCGATCTTAATTTACTTTTCTTTTTTGGTTTCTTCTTTTCCAATAAAAAATTATACATCTCATCGAATGTCATTTTCTCATTATCTTCATCAGCATATGATTCGTTCAAAGAATCATTATTTTCTTCTATTTTCTCAGGTCTCGTTCCATCGTATTCAAACCTTGTTTCGTTTGTGTTGGGAATTTCTGTTCTTAAATGATCATTCGAAATCTCACAAATTGCTTCATAAGCTTCAGCTAAAAGTTTGATATCGTTATTTGTCATACGTATATTTATTCAATAATTTATTTATTAGAATAATCTTTTGGCTGCTTTGCTTGGATGTAAACTTCACCGTATGCTTCCAAAGTTCCTGTAATCATTTGAAAATCTTTTTGCGAAAGAGAATCTAAATCTTTGAGCTTGGCATAAGCTTCTTTATATTTTTCTTTAAAATGAGATTCTTTATCTTCTTTTCCAGCTTTCTTCAAAGCATCAGCATAAGGTTTGACTTTACCTGCAAAATGATATGCTGTGAGGATTGCATACATTCCTTTACTTCTGGCAGCATCTTCTATTTTTTTAGCACCCTCTGCTCTTTTTTTAACAAAAGTAGGGAATACGGTATCCGTAAGTTTGGTTATAAGTTTTTCAAATAAATTTGTAAATTCCATATAGCTATTTATCTATTTGAGAAAAAATGGTACGCCCGATGGGATTTGAACCCATGACCCGTCGATTATGCTTACTACTACAGCTTTCGCTGCCCTTATGGTTTGTAGTCTGGACTATCCCTTAATCTACAGCATGACCTGTTTAGATTGAACTATTATAGTCTCTGCACGTCTCTCTTTCGAGATTTCGCTCAGGATTGACATCACCATTACGTGTTAAGTGTTCCCTGAATTTAAGTTCTGCTAGCCTAATATTTCTATTAGAAAGACCCTATTAAGTCGAATGCTCTAACCACTGAGCTACAAGCGTATTTGAAAATTGGTCCTTGGAGGGGGATTCAAACCCCCACATTCCCCCTTATAAAGAATGCGCTTTGTTCATCTCAGCCATCCAAGGATGATAAAAACTGGTGCGCCGTAAGGGACTCGAACCCCTATTGGGAGAGTAGAAATCTCCAGTCCTATCCGTTGAACGAACAGCGCGTTGAAATTTGGTGGGTGTTCAGGGTAACGATCCCTGTTCTACGAGTTAAAAGCCCGTTGCTTCACCATTAAAGCTTAACACCCATATTGGTGGAGCCGATGGGACTCGAACCCATAGCCTTAACATTGCAAATGTTCTGCGCTACCAATTGCGCCACGACCCCGTTTAAAAATGGTAGCGGAGGTCGGATTCGCACCGACATACTTAACGTTATGAGCGTTACGTCTTACTAGTCGACATTCACTCCGCAATTAGAAAATGGTCGGGTATGTAGGATTTGAACCTCTCCTCTTCGCCCCAAACGAAGCATGCAACCAAGTTACACCTCATACCCGTAAAAAATTATATTGAAATTGGTCTGGTATGTGAGAATCGAACTCACCTCTTCTTAGCCCCAAACTAAGCGCCTTCCCAGTCAGCCTATACCAGTTGAAAAATTATATGGGTGTTCTCTCACACCGTCACTCTCTAAAGAGATGCGTATTAGCAATCTTTAGTATCGTTTTAAGTTAACGCTAGGTTTATAAATTTACTGAAACACTTCTGCAAGATATACATACTCTTCGTCCGAAGACTTCAGCCATCACGCTGGTGGAAGAGCCCGTCCCTATGTTTCATGAGCCCGCTTAGGTAAATTGGCACTAGCCAGTAGATTGTAGCCTACATTTCCCACGTACTGTCGTGAGGTCTTAACATTTAGACGATGGCTAGTATTGGTACGCTATGTGGGAGTCGAACCCACGCCTCGAACTTGGAAGGATCACGTGCTACCGTAACACTTATAGCGCTTTGAAAATTGGCTCCCACAGTAGGACTCGAACCTACAACCTATGCGTTAACAGCGCAGTGCTCTACCATTGAGCTACATGGGATTTGAAAATTGATATGTCCATAGCATTGCGGCATGCGTCTCACTCAGGACTGGAGCTAGCTACTGTCGACCGTAGCGGTCTCTAATTATGATACACTGTCATTACCTTCAGCACG
>JACCDG010909479.1_pt1 | contig 20679 bp, 30 predicted proteins | sample 7442471 | NCBI WGS metagenome assembly JACCDG01 (sample SAMN15323444, study PRJNA562643) | freshwater metagenome | isolation source: river surface water | place: USA:Blue River Watershed | collected 2017-08-17 | reverse complement strand
TTATAAACATTATCCTGTTGCGATGGGAAAATGGTTTCACTGGGCTTTAAAAGATTTAGGTCATGAAGTTTTTTCTGTTGGAATGTATTCTGGAGATTCAATTCCTTGGGAAGGAGATCATCATTATCCTGAATATGCTTTTCCTCCAGATAAAGAAATTCCTAATTGTGATTATCCTCTTGATGCAGTACTTAGAAATATAGACTTCAAACCAGAATTAATAGTTCAAGCTTCAGATGATTCTTTTCTCTATGGAAAAGCTCCTTGTAGAAATATAGTTATCGGAACTGATCCTCATGTAATTGACTATAAAAGATTTCTTCAGTATGCAGATGATTATTATTCGATGCAGAATTGTTATCTAGAAGGATATCCTTTTGGTAAATGGCTTCCTTACGCATATTACTTAGGTTTGCATAGATTTGCAGATAAATGTATAGATTACGATGTTGTTTTCTCAGGTTTACAATACAAGCATCGTTTACAAGTTCTTAATCAATGTAAAGAAAAGGGCGTTAAAGTTTATATTGGACTTGGAGATGTATATGAAAAGTATGTAGATATTTATAATCAAGGACTGATGGCATTTAACTATTCTTCAAGAAATGATCTTCCTGCTAGATTCTGGGAAGGATTAGCAATGAAACGATGTGTAGTTACTAATAGAGTTCCAGATCTACAGAAATTGGATTGTGTTGAAGGAAGAGATTATGTTGGATTTTCTACAGTAGATGAAGCAGTAGAAAAAATACTCTATTATAAGGCTCATGTTGAAGAAGCACAAAAGATAGCAGATAATGGTTATGAATGGGTTAAACCTCACACTTATCAAAAACGGTGTGAGACTTTTTTATGAGAGACTATTCCAAAATAGATACATATTTAAACGATCTTGCAAAAGATATATATCCTCAAGAAATTGATGCAGTCCACACGAATCAAACCAGAGTAATCTTCTACAATTGGATAGCTCAATTAAAATCAGAAGTACAGATGGTTCTTGATGTTGGTTGTGGAAAAGGAGTTGCATTTCAATTTTTCAAAGAATTTGAGTTAGACTATCGAGGAATAACTTTAGGAGAAGAAGTTTCATATCACAGAGATCAAAGAAAAGATCAGAATGTTAATGAAATGGATATGCACTTCTTGAGTTATGGTAATAATTATTTTGATTTAGTTTATGCTCGACATGTTCTTGAACATAGTCCCATGCCTCTTCTTGCTCTAATGGAATGGCATAGAGTTTCAAAAAAGTATTGTATTGTTGTTGTTCCTCATTCAGAGAATATTCACCAAGGAGGAATTAACCACTATTACATGCTCAATCCTATCCAATGGAAAGTTCTTTTCGCAAGATCGAAATGGAGAGTAGAGAAAGAGGATTATTCTGATCCTTCAGAATTCCGATTTCTACTAATAAAAGAATGATAAGTATTATAGTCCCACTATTTAATCACTGTGAAGATTTGACTAAACCTTTTGTAGAGAGGATACTGAAGTGTAAAGGAAACTTCGAACTTATTCTTGTTGACAATGCTTCTTCTGATTCTACTAGAACTTATTTAAAAACTCTTACAGACAAAAGAATAAAGATTGTTCTCTCTGATATTAATACTGGATTTGGTGGAGGAAATAATCTTGGATATGAGAAAGCAAAAGGAAGCTGGATTCTTTTTATATCTAATGATGTTTTGCAACATAGAGATGATTGGATTGAATATTTCGAAAACTTTGGAGAAGAAAATTCTGATTGTTTAATGGGATCAATGTTAGTAAGAGTGAATGCTTACACTGATTTCAGATATCAATCTAAAAATTATATCAATGGATTCTGTGTATTTGGAAATAAAAAACTATTTGAATCAATTCTTCATAAAGGTAAGGTATGGGATGAAGATTTTGGGAAAGCTTACTTCGAAGATGTTGATCTTTCTGTTAGAGCAGTAAATGCTGGATATAAACTTCTTGAAATTCCTGAGAGTGGTTTGGAACATTTAGTATCTAAAAGTTCAGATAAAATGAATATTCCCGAGCAATTTACTTTTAGTCAAAAAGTTTATAGAAGTAAAATGTTTCGTTATGAGAGAAAAAATAAACTACGAATAGTTTTCTATTGTCAGATGAATTATAAATTCACTGATAAAGATTATGAAGGAAAAGGTGTAGGTGGAGCAGAAGGATCACTAATTCTATTAACAAGACAACTTGCTAAGATGGGACATATTGTTGATGTATATAATGATACAGATGTTGAGACAAGAGAAAATGGAGTCTTCTATAATAATATTTCTAATTATGATCCTGATGATTACTGCGATATTTTTATTCTATTTAGAGTTCCCTACCGATTATTAAGTAGAGTTAATTCCCCATTAAAAGTTTTTTGGTCTTGTGACCAGCACACTACAAGAGATTGGAATGAAACAATACTTCCCTACATAAATAAAACAATAGCTATCTCTCAATATCATAAAGATTATTTATTAAGAAACTATGCGTATAAACCAAATGATATTACTATCTTAGACTTAGGAATTAATAAAAAAGATTATGATGTTGAAATAGAAAAAGATCCCTATAAGTTAATCTACTGTTCTGTCCCAATGAGAGGTTTAAAATATGTTAAAGAATTATATCTTCGTATAAGAGAAAGAATTCCTCAAGTAAAATTAGTCATAACTTCAGATTATAGATTATGGGGAGCACCAGAAAGAAACTCAGAGTTTAGAGATGAACTTGCCGGGATTCCCGGTATTACATTTTTGGGTAAGGTTTCCCGGGAAGAATTGGTTAAAGAGCAATTGACAAGTAGAATCATGATGTATCCATGTAATTATGATGAGAATTTTTGTATTTCTGCTATGGAGTGTTTAGCTTCTGGTACAATTCCCGTAACGACAAATATAGGAGCAATGAGTACAACTGTAGGAAAAGAAGGAATTGTTATTAATGATAATCCTGATAGTGATACTTATAAAGATAGATTTGTAAACACAATTGTAAATTTATTAAACAATAGGGAAGAATTACAAAAAATGTCAGAGGTAGCGAAAAAGAGAGCTTTAGAACTTTATTCTTGGGAATATTTAACAAAAGAAAAGTGGATACCATTCTTGATGGAGTTGTATAATAAATTTATGGAAAAATTTAAACCTAATCAATGTCCTTTGTGTAAAGAAGAACTTCCTAATGCTTTTGAATACTTTAAACACAAGAAACAAAAACATGTAATTGTTGAAGATAATCCAGAAAAGAATAAAGATTTAATAGTTATTATAAAAACAAAACAAAGAGTAGAGATATCTATCAATCAATTCACATGGTCAGGAAAAGAACTACATATTCCTCACGAGTATGTATCAGAGGTTTTAAAGATTCTTAATGCTCCAAATGGATATTTCCCTCCTGATGTAGTCATATCTCAAGAGATTTCTGAAACTTGACACTAGAGTTAGGAAAGTATCTAATATAAGTATATGGAAAGAGATAATGATACAGAGTCAATTTTATTTGATAAAGCTTCTTCAACATCTTACCAACAGATTCTTGCTGGTAAATCTTCTCGATATATTCGTATTAAAGAGATAAGTATTTCTACAGATACAGCTCAAAGCGTTCGTATTCAAGATGAGGATGGAAAGGGTATTATTGGTCGCAAATTTCTTCCTGCTAATAGCGTTTGGAGTAAATCATATAAAAACGGAAAAACTATTGATTTAGGAAAAGGGTTTGGAATTGTTTGTGGCGGATCAACTGGTAGTGTTTCCGTAGATGTAGATTACTATGCTAAGTCTTAATTATGTCAGATATAGCCTTCGGACCTGTAGGTGGTAATTGGAACACAGATGCCCTTTGGATTGGGGGAGCTAAGCCTACTTCTGGAGATAATGCTCAAGCGAATGCTTCAAGCGCAGCACTAACACTAGATGCTGCTGGTGCTGCAAGATCTGTAGACTTCTCAGGATATACTGTAACTTTCACTCATGCAGCAGGAGCAACTTTATCTATAGGAGATGGAACACCCGGAAATTCCAACATTGCTCTTCGTTTAGCCTCTGGAATGACATATACCCTTGGGAACAATAGTACATCAGCTCTTGCATTTATCTCTACTTCTTCTACAGTTCAAGACATAGATGGACAAGGTAAATCTGTTGGTCCTGTTACATTTAATGGCGTAGGAGGTAAATGGAGATTTATTAGTACCATAGGACAGGTCTTCGTTGCTTCAGTTGGATCTATTTTTACCCTCACAAATGGTCAACTAGATTTTAATGGACAAACCTTAAATCTTAATGGATTTGCATCAAATAATTCTAATGCTAGGACAATTATTACTAATGGAGCGCAAATAGCATTATCTTCTAATGGTACAGTTTGGAATTTAGCAACTGTTACAAATTTAACATGGAATGGTGGAACAGAAGTATTTTCACTAGCTAATGGAAATGCTGTCACCTTCTCTGGTGGTGGATTAACTTATGGAACTCTAATTCGCAATCCTAGTAGTGGATCTGGAGCAATGACAATAGTAGGTTCAAATTCCTTCCTAGGAATTACTCATATAAATCCTAATGCTGCTCGATCAATATTATTCACTGCAGGAACAACTACTACTATTAGAAGTACAAATGGATTAAATATTATTGGCTCACCCGGTAAACTTCTTACTATAGATTCTGCAACTGCAGCACAACATACAATAACTAGTTCATTTCAACAAGCACTTGATTATGTAATCATAAAAAATTCTAAAGCTGTAGGTGGTCCATTTTATGCTGGATCACATTCTCAAGATGGTGGAGGAAATGAAGGATGGATATTTACTGATCCTCCTCCAGCTAGAACATCACAAGGAACATTCAGTGAAGAAGGATTAGTATCTTAATTTATCTTTTTGTAATATTATAATTATATGGCAAACCCAGTAGCAGATTTTCCAACAGCAATACATACACCAACAGATATATCTACTTATGCTTCTACTAAATTAGGACTGAGTTTTCTTAGTCATGTTGATGTTCATGGAAAGTTAGAATCTGAAATTGTAGCAATACAAGAAAAACTAGGCTATGGATCTTCAGATGTGGCAGATGCAGATGTTGGAGCAAAATTAAGAGTTAGATCTTCAGGACAAACACTTTGGGATGTTGACTATGTTTCAGTTAAAGATTTTGGAGCTGTTGGAGATGGAGTAACAGATGACACTGCAGCAGTTCAAGCAGCGTGTGACGCAGCCACAGGAGTTATTTTTCCTGAAGGAGATTATTGTATAAGTCATGTAGATATTGATGCAGAAAATAAACATATTATTGGATTTGGTAAAGTTAAGATTATTCAAACACAACTTGCATATAATATTGGAGCTATTAACTTTAGAGGTGAATTTACTGATGAAAAAGTCATCAACACAATAACAGCTCCTTATCCTTTAACTCTTCAAGAATCTGGAGAATCAAGTCCCGGCGCAAGTCGTGTAGCACAATTAAATCTTGCAACATCAATGACAGTTAGTCGTGGAGATATATTGAAAGTTGTTTGCAATAGTACATTGATGGGAGAATACGCTGTTGCTGCATACGATACTACAGGAACAGATGTTAATCTCTCAGGATTTTTAGCCTATAACATGTTTCCAGAATTAGCATATGGAACAGGTCTTCGAGTAGCTAAGCTTTCAAACTATAGATTAGTAATTGAAAATATTGACTTTGATCTTTCTACAACACTTCAAGCAGGTACAACTTCAGGATGGTTTTGTGCTCTATCTATTAGGGCTGGAAATGGATGTGTTGTCAGAAATTGTTCTTTTAGCAATATGCATGGAAGAGGAATCCATAATTATTCTTATAGAACTTCTATATTAGATTGTAGATTTAAGAATCTTAGAAATCGTCCAAGTAAATCATGGTATGGATATGGAATTGAAGATGGTGGAGGTGGAACGATTGTAGATGGATGCAGTGGAGAAAATTGTAGACATGTTTATACAACGAATAACGAGGGAACTATTGTTGCTGATTCTGATTTATTTGAATATTTTGGTTCGGCTATTAATTGTGTTGTCTCTAATTCAATCGGTTATGGATGTCAAAGTGCAGCATTTGATACCCATTCATATTCTATTGGAGTCTCATTTAATTCATGTAAGGCAGAAAATTCTTATCTTGGTGCATCAAGTGGAGGTCAGGGATTTGCATCAAGAGGAGCATTTGTTACTTTTGACAATTGTGAGGCTCTAAATTGTATGAGTGGATTTAATGTGGGAACACATCATGGAACATTCATCAGAAATTGTAGAGCAGTAGGAATAAGAACTTATGGAATATCTTTTGGAGTTGATAGTCCTGTTGCTGCAACATGGGGGTATTTGAAAAATGTTCGTATAGATAATTGTTATTTTGAAGGAAAAGACGATCCTACAATTAACTATCAAGGTCATATTGGACATTTCGGAGGAACATATCCTACTACAGATGTAATCATTTCTAATTGTAGTTGGAAATCATTCTTGAGTGGAGCAGGATCGAGAGTTCTTGAAATATATAATGCAGAAGTTATATTCAGAAATTGTTATTTTGACATGTCTGGAAATACAGATGTAAGTTGTGGAGCTTTATATTTCTCAGACAACACTTCAGAGGTAACAGTAGATGGAATGGTTGTTGATGGCAAGGCTACAAGCTTTACTGCTAATAATCTTCAAGCATTTATTGGAACCGGAACAGTTACTTCTAAGATTCGAGGGAAGAATATTCTTATAAAACAAGATGCAGCAAATGCTGTACGATTATCGGATACACATTTTTCAGATTTAAAAGCTACATATCAACTTGAATATAGTACGACCATCAAGACTTCAGAATATATTACTCTCGTTGCAGCAGCAGCAGCAGTAATAGATATTTCTCAAAGAGCTTCGCAACTTATATTTGTAGAATTAACTGGAACGGCTGGTGCTGTTGCTCTCGCAGATATAGCTTCTGGATATGTTCAAGGTCAAATAATCCATATTTATAATGGAAACAATAACACTGTTACTATGTCGAGTCCTGCTCTTAGTATGGCTGCCGGAGCATCCTCAAGGATAGGATGGAATGGTTCAGCTTGGAAGGTACTATAATGGCTACAGGAGATTGGAATTCAACAGACGATACATGGAATAGTATAGATATTACTTGGAATGAAGCTTTTAGCTATAATTTTTCTGTTAAGAAACCTGAAGTAATTATCATAAAAGGTCAACAACCTCAGCTAACTACTTCAGAGTAATTTATGAACAGCCTAGACATACGAAATCCATCAGATCTTAATCAGACCTTTAATGTTATATCTATAGAAAGAGGTGTACTTGCTGATGGATCAGACATGGCAAGTTTAACTGATTCCTATCCAATTGATACAACTACTGCAAGTGATCTTTCTACAGGTTTTACAGAATATTTAGATACAAGTGGAAATGAAGATAGTTATTATAGGTTTCGATATAAGAATTCTTTAACAAATACTTATTCTGAGTATTCTGATATTTATAGGTCTGGTCAAACAATAATGCACACCAGATTCCGTAGAAGAATGAGAGATACTTCTTCAGCTAATTATTTCTTTCAAGATTCTGATGTTACCAATATGCTTGATAATGCAATCAGAAAGTTATTTCCTCACACATACAATGAAGTTATTGATGAAAGTCTTTCTACAAGTAGCAGTGTAAGAAAATATTCTTTTCCTATTGGTGTTAATAGAGTGAATGATATTGAGTATATTGATAATTCTGGAGATGTAGCAGGATATCCTACTGGATATAAAATAAGAGCAAGACAAATAGTATTTGATTCTCCTCCTCCCTCTGGATATACAATGAGATTGTATTGCGATAAGATGTTTAAGAAGCTATCAGAAGTTCCAGATTTTCTTGATGACATTATTCTCGATTTGATGTGTCTCGAAGCATATGAAACATTTGAGGCTGATAGACATAGATATTACAAATATACGACAGTTGCTAATCCTGAAGGTGGAAACCTTCCATCATTAAGATCAGTAATTGAACGATTACAAATAACAACGAAAGACAGATTAAATGCTCTACGCAGAGTCAGAAGGCCCGGTAGAATTAAGTCAACCTAAAGGAGGTTATATGAGATCACTAGGATCAAGTTTAGTAGCAAAAGGTGGAGTTGGTGGAAAATATCGTGAGATAGTAGAATCTAACATTGAAGGACAACCTGCAGATAAAGGACAGGTTGGAACTGTTTCTCGTAATCAAATAGAAGAACCTCTTGCAAGACCTGTTTCCGATGGTAGTAATAAAGTTGTAGCAGCTAAACCAATTGTTGAAGCAGCCTTTGGAGAACAATCTGCAGATCTAAATGATCCTACAAGTGGACTACCTGCAACTCCTAGCATTGTTCCGGGTATAGGATTGGGTCCTACTCCCGCAGTTCCGGGTGGAGTTGTTAGAGCCAATGCAGCACCTTCAGAACCAATTGTTCAAGATGTAGGAATGTTTAGTGGACAACCTGTAGTTCCGGGTGCTCCTAATCCATCACAGCCTCCAGTTCAACCACCTATACCAACCAGTCCTACAGGTCAACAAGGACAAGTGTTAGGTGCTTTTCAAGCAGCTCCATCAAGAAATATCCCATCAAGATTGCCTACGGCAACAGGATTTACAGGAGGGAGGGCAATCGTTGATCGAGGTCCACTCCGCAGCAAGGGCGGTAATCAACTTCGATCCGGTGCCTTTGCATAATGGCTGGAGAAATATATGGACAATATGAGTTTGCACAAAAGCCTTATACTCGTGGACAAGACATAGGTAAAGGTACTATCGGATTACCGAATGTTGCTCCTCCTCTATTTCTTGAGATACGGTTAATTAAAAGTCACACACACACAGGTGTTGATTCTTCTACCCTTACTCCAGAAGCTACTCCATATGTTCCTCGTGCATATAAAACTTATGAAAGAGAAGAAAGAGGAATTGCTGTATGGACTGGTGGCGCAGCAGCTACAGGATCATTTACACTTACTTATGGATCAGCTTTTAGAGAGCCACCTACAGTTATGATTATTTCATCAGGTGAATCTAATGCTAATATAGTATGTGCAGTTGGAACTCCTACAGCAGGAAGTGTTACAGTATATTGGAAGGATGTTACAGCAGCAACACACACGACTCTAAGTTTCCAATTCCTTATTAAGGGAAAATAATATGGCTATACAAAATAAATTTCATATAACAATTGATGGGTATGGATTTATGCTTGCTCGTCAGATTAGAACAGAACGACACATATATGGAAGAGAAGAGATTCCTCATTTTGTAAATAAGTTTTCTTCAGGAGATCCTAATTATAGAGATAGCACTTTCTTTCCCCACTTTGTACAGAACAATTGGCTTAACGGATTTGATCAAGAAAAATTTAATGATGGAGGAAAATTCTATCGTTCTTCTCAGGTTGATCCAACAATTCAAGAAAAATTAACCTTACAAAAAGCTATTGCTTCTACAGGAACTATTGGAGCAGGTGCAAAATGTTTTGGAGTAAGATCTTCATCAGCATCTTTATGGTGGAATACAGATTATGACTACAGACAACAATTAACGATTACAGCTCCAAGTGGACAAGGACTTCCAGTAGGTCTTCCAGTTGAAACTACAATTGATACTGCAGCTTTGGAAACAGCAACAAAACTTCTTGCTAACAGAAATGATTGGAGGATAGTTTATTACAACGGAAGCACATTTACTGATCTTACTCGTGATTACATTACAACAACAAGAACATTCTTCGCATTACAGGCTGCAATAGCAGCAGGGCAATCAGATTCTAATTATTATGTTTATTATGGTCACAGTGGAGCTGCAGACAATAAACAACCAACAGACGAAGCAGGATGGAATGCAGTCTATGGAATGTTTGGAACTACGCCAGATGCAAATTACATGGCAATATGGCATTTTAAAGAGGGAACAGGAACTTCAGTAGATGACGATACAAGTCAAGAACACACATTAACTCTCAATGGATCTGTAAGTTGGGGTACAGATGGAATTCTCGGAAGGCGTTTAACATTTACTTCTGGAGGATATGGAGAAACACCTGATGCTTCAGATTTAGATTTGGGAACAATGACTTTCGAGGCATTGGTATATAGACCTGCAGGACAAGAAATGTACATACTTTCTCATGGAAAAGATGCTTTAGATAAAAATTATCATTGGCAAGTAAATGGTTCAGGAAAATTAAATCTCAAAATAGCTCAAAGCGCAGGATCAGAATTTGAATTTACAGATACAGGAAGTGGAATAGTTCCAGCAAATACACCCACATGGGTATCTACAACTTATGATGCTGCAGGAACAATAAAACACTATTATAACGGGGTTTTATCCTCTACTGGATCTATTGGAATGTCTACTCCTACAGGATCTTCAAGAAGCATATACATGAATGGATATAAAAATGGTTCAGATAGTTTGGTTGTTAATGGAGCAAATTCAATTCAACATGTAGCAATATCTAATATCGTAAGAACTTCATTCCCCGCTCATATATCTTCAACGAATCAACCAACAGCAGTAACAGGGGGTGAAATTGTTCAGGCATCTATCCCTTCTACTGGAACATTTGAAATATATGCAGCAGATATAGAAGGAAAAGTTTATTTATGGGATGGAACATCAGTTTGGACTGAAGTGTTTGATACAAGAAGAATTAAATGGTTTGATACAGTATCCAGTGGAGATACAGATTACTATGTTGGAGATAATGGTGGGACAGAAAGAGCACAAGCCCAATCATTTCAGCTAGATACAGCACAAAAGGTTAAGAGTGTTCAGGTATATATTAAAAAGGCTACTGGAACACCCGGAGATATAACAGTAAGAATCGAAACAGATAGTACTGGTCCAAGTGGATCTCTTGTAGATTCTAATCTTGCTACGACAATTCCTGCTTTTACTACAGGAACTTATGGATGGGTGACAGTAGAATTTCCAGCAGCATTTACCTTATCTGCCTCTACAACTTATTGGGTAGTTCTAAAAACAGCAGCAGCAGCTAATGACAACAATTATCAATGGTTAGCAGATGCTTCATCTCCATCATTCTCTGGAGGAAGTAGAGCATATTCAGGTGATGGTGGTTCAACATGGACAGTAGATACTGCTGCAGACTTCATGATCCGAATTAGAGGAGAAGCAACACAGGTAAATCAAATAGCTCAAGCTACTTTCTCAAGTACAACAAAACTATATTTTGCGGTAGGAGATCCAGAGAATAATAATCAAGCAAATGCTCGTGTGTTTACTTATGACGGTACAGTTTGGGTGTTAAACAAAATATTTACAGGAGTGGGATCTGGATGTGCATTATGTCTTCAAGTGTATAACAGTAAATTATATGTAGGACTTGGACCTACAGCCTTAGTGTATGTAACTAGTGATGGGAGTACATGGACTGTTGCCAAAGATATAGATCAACCAGATAATCCCGGGTATATCTATGATATGGAGGTTTACAATCAACGCCTTTATGCTTGTGGAGGAAATCCTGAATATGTATCAGATAATAATTCTCAAGGATTCCTATTCTCTTTTGATGAATTTCAGTGGAACTTTGTATATGACTTCAGCTTTACTGTTTTAAAGAGTCTAAAAGTTTTTGATAACCTTCTATTCTTAGGAACTACTTCTAAAAAACTGTATGTATATAACACTGCTTCTATGGATAAACTTCTTGATTTCCCTTGGGATGTTTCTATTAATTGGATGGAAGTATTTGATGATAAATTAGCAATAGGATTAGGCTATATTAATTCATTAACAGGAGAAGAAGCTGTTTATCTATTTGATCGTAATGGATTCCACAAAGCTTTTGTCCCTCCATCTGTAGGAGTAAATTGTATTATTTCTACAAGAAATCAATTACTCATAGGAACTACAGGAACAACTATTTATAGAGTTAATCCATTAGTTTATGCTTCATCAGGATCAGTACAACTATCATATTTCGAAGCATCTCTTCCTTCTATTGATAAAAAGTGGCAATCAGTAATACTTCATACTGAGTCATTGCCAACTGGAACTTCCATATTGCTTCAATATAAAACTGATGAATCTGATTCATCTTGGACAACTATAGGAACCTACCAAACTACAGGAGCAACGATTGAAGAGTTTGAATTCAATAGTACTTTCTATAGCAAAAAGATAAGTATTCTTGCCACACTTGCTACAAGCAATACTGCAGTTACACCAACACTAAAGATTATAGATCTTAAATATGTATTAATGCCTGATTTTAAATATCTGTGGAAACTATCTGTAGTATGTGCGGATAACATGATATGGCTAGATGGTACAGAACCATTATCTTTAACTAGTGCAGCAATTGTAGCAGGAGCAACAAGTATTTCAGTAGATGATGCAAGTGGATTTCCAACGAAAGGAAGAGGTGTGATTGTAGATTCAGGAGTGGAAGATGAATTCACTTGGACTGGAAAGACTGCAACAACGCTTACAGGAATTCCTTCTAGCGGATCTCTTTCATTATCCACACACACATCCACGGATTTAACTGTTAAGATAACAGGTGGATCTATGCATAGATTATTAAGATCATTGAAGCAAGGAAAACAACTCTATGATTTTATAGATTTTGATGGAACAGAATATGATGTATTATTTCATGGGTATCAAGAAGATAATTTTGTGATTAATACAGATGGTCAAGAAAATAATGTTCCAATCACTTTACTAGAAGTTTAGTCAAAAATATTTAATAATTATTTAATAATTAGTTCATAACCTATGGAAAACGCAAACACTATGTCAGATCATGATATTCTTATAACACTGGTTGCGACTGTAAATGAACAACATAAAAGCCTTCTGGAAAAAATGGAGGGTGTTAAACAGAATATAAAAGATATCAAAGATGTTGATCTTAAAGAGATTAAGAATGGAACACATGAAAGGATTGTTGCTTTAGAAATTCGTGTTGCTTCAATGGAAAAACTTCGAGATGAAACTAATTATCCAGAGGTTGTTAAAACGGTTAGAAATAATAATGAATGGATTTCTTCTTTTAAAATATCTTGGAAGACAACTTTATTTATTGTCTCTACTGCGACTGCAGTGGTTACATTTATCCTGTCTTTTTTACTTCAATTGAGTAATTTGTTAAAATTGCATTAGGAGGAAACATATTATGCGTAAACCTTTTGACGGTAATTTTCCTAAAACACAAGATTGGAATGATAAATGTTGCAGAGCTTCATATTCTAAATTTGGACTCATGGGACATAATGGGCATGATTACGGATTACCTTCTGGTACTCGTGTAGTTGCTCCACATGGAGGAAAGATAATCGAAGCAACTAATGATCCCACAGGATATGGAAACTATGTAAAGATTGAGAATGATAAAGAAGGATCAGTGTTGGCTCATCTCTCTAAGATTTCTGTTAAAGTTGGAGATCAACTTATTGAAGGAAATGAAATAGGATTTTCTGGTAATACAGGAAACTCTACAGGAGCGCATCTTCATTGGGGATATTATAGAATTCCGAGAGACAGAGAGAATGGGTTCTTAGGATTCATTGACCAAGATGATTGGTTGAATCTTCAGATTGCACCAAGTACTCCACCTGTAGATGTAGAACCTTTTAAGAGAGAAATTGCATCTCTTAACACTAAAATTAATAATGCAAAGCAAGCACTCGCTTAATTAGAGTGCTATATTGTACAGTAGGCTCTAGAATGGGCCAGAAAGGAACATATTATGGGAATAAATTTAAAATCAATAATCATTGTAGTAGGAGTAGTTGTAACTGTGGTAGGGTTAGTTATTGATAATGCAAAAGTTGCTGTTGTTGGTAACTCAATCTGCATAGGTGCTATACTATTTACATAAGGAGTTTATTATGAACGATCTAAAAAAATCATTTCTAGATGGAGTAAAAGAATTTGCTCGTATCTTTTTACTAGGAGTTGTTTCTTATCTTCTTACAGGTGGACTTGAAGCAGTTCTCAAAGCATTTGTAGGAACAAGACTATCTCCTGAAATGTATTTGGTAATCGTTGGTATGCTAACTACTGCATTAAAATCTGTTGATGAATGGATTCACGAATGGGGTAAAGCTACTGACAATAAAACATTAACAAAGGGTCTAACACAATTCTAATATGTCTGACACTGCACAACTTCAGAAACAAAGGCAAGCGATGGAACGACAACGCTTTGGATTTACTCGTGAAGAAATTATACAAGCTAAAGGTGGAGAGATTTGTGCAGCATGTGGAGAAGGTCCAAAGCCGGGAGATGATATTGTAATTGATCATAAAGATGGTGGAGGAAGACATGCTACTGAGATGGGAATGGTAATTCCCGGTAAGACTCACAACATGGATAATCTTCAGTTACTACACAGATCGGAAGCTGGAAAGAAAGATGCAATTCGTGGTAGTATGGGAATGGGAATGCCCGGTAATCCAAATAACCCATCATAAGGAGGTATATGAAAGTAACACACAAAACTATGACTATTAAATCTAACACTAAAAATGTTCCTCAAGTTTCTACTACTTATAAGGGTAAGCCAGTTGATACTAACCCTAGTAGAACCATTGCAGGAAAGATGCCACATCCTACAAAATAATCTATGTCTCATCAAGTTATTGTTGATCAACCAGTTGAACAACCTTCGACTAAAAAGGTAATTCGTGTTGTAGAAAGAGTGGTTGAGAAAACAAAACAAGTTCTTCCTAAGATTGTAGACTCTCTAGTTCTCATCACTATTTGCTTCTGGTACTTCTTATTCACAGGACTTGCTATATTATTTCGATCTCCAGTTCCTAAAGAATGGTTGAAGATTGCAACTTATTTATCGAGAGGAAAGGTAGCCAAAAAGATTAAGGAGATGAATGAGTATAGTGATAAACCAAAGAAGCTTGCGAGTCATAGAGTTGTTGATATAGAAACGAAAAGAACTATCCCAATAGCTGTTTAATCTTCTCTCTCTTTTAAAGACAATAAGAATCCATCTCCATTGGGATATCTATACTCAAAGAAATCATATCTATCTTCAAATAATACATTCCATTCATGAGTATCAGGAACAGAACACACAACCTCTTCACTTCTTCTCAGCAACATATCAATAAACTTATACATATTCTCTACTTGTAGTTGATGGATAATTCCTATGAAAGTAGTAACTGCAGCATTAGGAACATTGTTATAAAAGTTGAACCAATAGTTTTCTTTTACGAATCCTGCATGGATCTCATAGTCTTTCTTAGCTTTGCGTAGATGTTCTTGGAATGGAGTCAAAAAGGTAATCGGGTATGACCACTGCGAGAGTTCGATTGCGATTGGGAGGCTTTGGTATCCGAGGACATTAACTTTTGCCAAGTTTTCCCCATAAACTTCCTTGGTGTAGTGCCGGACAATATACCTCCATAGAGGATCGTGGAGTTGAAGACTTTCATTGATTTCTTCATCCGAGAGTTGACCATAATTTTCAAACGCCTGATACCCTCTTTGCTGCCAGCCTTGCTGCCTGCCTTGGTGAGAGAAGTAATGGCCCTTTGGCCGTCTTAGATTTTTTACTATATTTACCATAATATTTTTTAGACTTCACAGGATACCTCTTAAAGAGAATATTCACTGGAAAAGGTATATCTGTAACAATATATTCCTCTTTTAATTCTTCTGTATGCTCAGACACCTTCACCTGAACGAACACAGCCTCGAAGTGGTTGCCGTGTCCACACGAGGCTGGTTTGAGAGCAATAACATCTATAGGTGTTTTTGATCCGGGTGTTCTTGTTGAATACCATCCATCTTTACGGAATCCATTCACCAATTGTGTTTCCCGACTTCTACTTCTTAGGTAATTTTTGTTCGGCATTTTTATTAGGTACTGGAGCACTTTCTTCAGGATTTACTTTTGGTTTAGGAAAGTGGAATGAAAGGAGTTTTCCTTTCGTCCATAAATCTCTGAAATCAAAGTGATCATCAGGACCAAGTCCAAGTCTTGTCTTTATGGTAGCCAGTCTGCTTTCAAACCGTTTACCCCAATAGACTGTTATCTCTTGGAACGCTCTCTCTTGCTGTTTAACAAAAGATAGCTCTGAAAGTTCTTCATCTGTTAGACTGAACTCTTTCATTTTTAACGATGGTTCGTCGATCTTTTTTTTATTGAACATATTAGTCTTTCAAAAAGTATCCTGCATCCTCAAGCATTCTACGAACATCACCTGCTTGTGATTGTGGGACATGAATTTCAACGCCTTTCCATGTAACATCACCAATTGATGCTTCGAGTGGGCGTTTGTCTGCTGATTTGATAGTTACCATTGGTTCTGTTTCCTCTCCGGGTTCAGATGGTAAACCAGCTTCTTCTTTAGCTTCCTCAGTTTCTTCGTGAGCCTTTTTCTCTTTTATCTTAGCTTCACTACGAACTTGAGATTTATTTTTCGTTTTTTGAGTTGTAGAGAAAGCCTCTCCAGCATGAGATTTTTCAGGACCTTGCGCTGTATCTTTCGGACTAATAGCTTCTGCTGCAACTTGTTCTTTTTCACTTTTATTAAGTTGTTCATCCATTTTTTATTCACCCCCTTCCGAATCGGAATCTTCATCTTTAATAAGTTTACCCGGTTTAGCTCCAATATTAAACATTCTTTTGTTTCCTAGATAATCATCAAAGGTAAGCTGTTTCGTTTTCTCATGGATTGCAACAAGATATGAAGAGAGTCCAGCTTTAGCATCTTTCAATTCTTCTTGTTGTTCTTTAATGATTTCCAACTCTCCTTCTAATTCCTGCTGTTGAATAAGATATTTGCGACGATCTCTTTTATCTTTCGTTTTAGTATCTATAGTAGTAACAAGACTATCATAGGTTTTATCATCTCTAAGTTTTAACTCAATCTTTTCTTTATTCTGTTTGATAAGTTCTTTTAACTCAAAGATCTCCTTATGTTTTTTCTGAGCCATTGCCTTTAATGTTTCTGCTGATGCAGATGTTTCAACGACTGTAGGTTCTATTGGCATATATATCCTCCTTAATAAAAAGTTATATTTTAATACCTCTTTTTCTTAATCTTTCTGTATCATCATTTCCATCATCTTCTGTTACGAATGTTGTACCTTTAAGAAATTCTGTATGTGCATCATCAACTTCTCCAGCCCTTACTTGTCCACTCTCTGCAAACTTATTAGGAGTCCACAGTCCAGTTGGACCTTTAGCTATCTGTTGTGGTGATTGACCTCGAATACGGACCTCATGACCATTGATGATCTTAGTATTCTCAGTGGTTGATATAGCTTCTATAGATGGATCTATAGGTTCCACATCTTCTGCATCCACAGTATTCTGGTGAGAAGATGTTTTGATAATAGGTTCTATCTCAATCTTTCTACCTTTTACTACTGCTGCGTTTGCTGATATATCAAATGGATCGTTACTCATTTACCTCCTTAAAAATATTTATTATGTTCACTTGCTGCTTTTTCTATTGCTCCACCCAAAATTCCTTGACCCCCATATATTTCTTCTCTAATCAATTTTGTAATAACTGCTTTTCCATCATCTTTTCCGTGGGTATGTTGCTGTAGAATATCCTCAAGTCTACTTATTCTAGTAAAGAGATTGGAAATTATCTGTTCTTTTTGTTTAATAATATCCCTCATCCGTTCAATCTTTGCTGAGTCAGTTAATTCTTCCCAAGACTGAGCTGGTTCATATGTTCTTGGATTAAATGAATTATTTGGAGGAGTTGCTGGTGTTTGAGTTGTTGTTGCCATATTACTGTACCTTTCTTATCTCTTTACGAGATACTCTATAAATAAAATGTATTGTTAATGCAATAAATACCAGAAAGTATTTACGCATATTAGTTATCATCTTCAAATTTTAAGGGAACTTTAAATAGTCGTGCAAGTTTTGTAAGCCCTCTGTTCCTGAACGCATTAACCTCTGCATCGAATCTATTGATAATTGCTTGAAATGATTCCTCTTTTCCTTTGGCAAACTCAAAGCGAAAATCAGTAACAAGAACATACCCATCACTAGCAGTAATAACTTGTACCTCGCTGGAAGTGATAACTTCTTTTCTTGTTGGTTTAGATTTTCGTTCTGCCATATATCTTTCTTTCTTGCAATAAGTTTTCTCATGATATCTTTGTCTGGAATCGTTCAATTGGAACTATAGCAACTATCTTATCATTATGATTTTTCCAGAATGAACGCTTCTCTGTTATATACGCATTAATCTCAAATGAATCTGCCGTATATAAAATCTTCTTGTTCTTTCCTATATAAAAATTAAATGTCTTTCCTTTCATTAAGGCTGATAATAATATACCTACACATAAATGTCGTTTACCTTCTTCAAACTGTCCTGATCGACATAAGAATGGTTTACGAACAGTATAGATTGTCATATCATCCTTGGTTTTTATTCTCCCTCATTTGTTTTCGTAGTGCTCTATCTTTTGGACATCTCTTTGGTGGAGTAAATCCTTTCTCTGCATAGAAATCTTGATCTCGTTTCGTAAACAAGAATTCATTTCCACAATCACTACAAACTAATACTTTATCGTCTGGATGTTTAATGTTGAATGGCATAATATTTTCCTTTCAGTGATGGTGATTGTTTTAAGATCTTACCTTCACAACTAAATAATTTACTTTGTAATAATAAATTCTGCGTTTCTAAATCATGTATCTTGATTAATGCTTTACAAGTAATATGTCCTAGAATAAAGAACACTATGAATATAAATAGTAGTTTCATGGTTCCTTCACAAGTTCTGCAATCTTCACATCAGTTACATCCTTCACAAACAATGCTAAGACTTGTCCATCAAAGATGTTCTGTAATGCTTTATCAATCTGAGAGAGATTACCTGATTTATTATCTGGAGGATTAGGAAATATAAGAAGATATTTAGCATTAGGTTTAATCTCTAATGCCTTCGCTGTTTCAATGATGTATTTAATTTGTTGTTTCATGCTCTGTTGTATTGAATATATGTAGTATACCATGTAGTACACTCTTTGTCAATACATGTATACATGTTGTGACAACATTATAATGTATAGATTTAGAACATCATAATGTTTACATGGTAATGTATACATGTAGGGATGTAGTAATTCGGCTTAGCATTCACCGCCCCCCTACCCCCTCCATGAAGTAATTATAAACGCAATTCGTGTTAGTCTTCTCTTCCTATTAGCCGAGAAGAAGGCATCACGCACTTCAAGCAGTCTGCTTTCTACCCTAACGCCTTAATTTTGGGTATTCGGAGTTGCACCGATTTATAGTCGCCTTCTGCTGTACCCCTTACGACTCTTTGACAAATAGTAACAAATATGGTAATATAGTTAAGTACCCCTATATCCTCGTCGCTGTTGGTATAAGGTATTAACTCTGTTGTTTTTCTACATAACCATGACACACTCGAAAGGGTGTGTTTTTGGTTTATATGAGTAACGCTTGTGGCGTTCTTTGATACTTCTTATACTCTTCATTCATTTCGTTGAGCTTCTTGGCATCCTTGATCTGTAACGCACCATCTACGAGGTGTAAAGCTCTGGAGTCTATGAACTTATCAGCCCATTTCTTTTCGATGTATCGGTAGTAGGAGCCAAGAGGATATATAACGAGGTTTCTGGACTTAAAATATTCGGCATTCAATTGTCTGAGTACCTTCACCTTGACTGTAGAAGCATTGGTAGTCTTTCCATAGAAGCATTTCCCCATCTCTATACAGCGTTCTCTCTGGGTAAGCTTCTTCATTTGATTGTATACATCTTGTTCATAGAGAAGATCTAACTCTTCCTTGGTTGGCTTAGGTGCAGGAAGACAGAGAGTGTTGTTGAGTTTATATAGCTCGAACTTCCAGTTATACATGAGAAACCTCACTTGTCTTTATAAAACGAATCCCTGTCAAAACTCCAACACTTCCTTTTCTCAGTGCGTTTCTTGTTGATTGATTCATTCTCCATAGCTCTGCCGAGTGATAGTTTTTGAAGTGAAGCGTTATGTTCTTTTTTCTCTTATCACAGTAAGGACAAGTAACATAGAAGTGTCTTGTATTGTTTTTATATTTTCTTTTTCTGTTTCCGAGTGGAAAAAAGAAAGCATCTGGTAAATTAGAAGCTTCATCTCCTATTAGTAAATCAACTGTTGTTCCTGACATAGTATTCCTTTCTTATTTCTTCGTACTGTTCTACTATCTTTGAGTGAACAGGAAAGAAATTGTCTGGCATTAGAGCCGTATATATCCGATGAACTACAACAAGTTTCTTATACTTCCAAGTTTTCTTTTTCCATAGCCACTCTATAATCCTTACGCACTCATTTACTGTGTCTTGATATCCGGGCGATGATACTTTCTTGGTTATATATTTTTGGCGAATTCTTTCTGCCTCTCTTAGAGAATGCATAGCTTTTTGGATGTCTTCGATGCTTAGGGTATCGGTTGAGGGAATTTCGGAAGTTCTTGCAGTGTTGGCGTAATTAACAGTTGTCCCACTCGTGAGGACATCTCGAATATTATCGTCTATTGATTCCGTATAATCTTTAACGGCTTCATTAGTCTTTTCTTTTATAAAGTCTTTTATGTCCATAAAAAATCCGCTCTGTCTTACGGTTGC
>JACCDG010572127.1_pt1 | contig 20681 bp, 15 predicted proteins | sample 7442471 | NCBI WGS metagenome assembly JACCDG01 (sample SAMN15323444, study PRJNA562643) | freshwater metagenome | isolation source: river surface water | place: USA:Blue River Watershed | collected 2017-08-17 | reverse complement strand
TGGGCGCAGGTTGATCAGGGTCTGAGGGGTGATCGCCTCGATGTCCTGGGTGGACATACGCTCACGAACCACACGCTCCATACGGCTCAGACCGATACGAACCTGGTTCTGGATTAGCTCACCAACCGAGCGAATACGACGGTTGGAGAAATCGTCGATGTCGTCTGGGCGAACTAGTAGCGAAACCTTCTTGCCATTCATTTTGATGTTGAACTCAACATTGGTGCTGGCAGCAGGGATGTTGTTTGCCAGGGTCTGGTCAAACAGAAGTAGGTACTTCAAGGTGGCAACAATGTCACCGAGGGTCAGGGTGGTGATGTCCGAACCCTGCTCAATCTGAAGCTTGCGGTTTAGCTTGTGACGACCTACGCGAGCCAGGTTGTAGCGCTTGGACTCAAAGTAGGTGCTTCTTAGCCACGCCTCGGCAACCTCGGCACCAGCAGCCTCACCACGGACCTTGCGGTAGACCTCACGAAGAGCGTCTTCCTTGGAAAGGATTGGGGAGGCAAAGACCTTGGACTCGTCATACTCAAGGGTGCGCTCGATGATGTCCTCGTCGAACTTGAGGCTTAGCGGGTTGCCCTCAACCGAAGCCTTGATGTCTGCAAACTCTGCACGGATCTCGTCCTTGGTCATACCAAGGGCTTTCAGGAAGATGGTTGCAGAGACCTTGGTCTTACGGTCAACCTGCACCTGCAGGATTGGAAGACCGAATCTGGCAGCAGGCTTACGCTCGTCCTTTACCCACTCGGTTAGGAACTCGAGGTAAGAACCACGGCTAGGGATGATCTGAGCCTTGTTGTTACGAACGTCGAGGTTACCGGTGGTGTTGGTGGACACCGAGAAGTAGACACCTGGTGAGCGAACCAGCTGAGAAACAACAACACGCTCGGTGCCGTTGATGATGAAGGTGCCCTTGCCGGTCATCACTGGGAAGTCACCCATGAACACGGTCTGGCTCTTGATCTCACCGGTTAGGTAGTTGGTGAACTCAGCCTTGATGTAAAGCGGCTGGGTGTAGCTCTTACCCTTTTCCTTGCACTCCTCAGGGGTGTAAGGAGGGTCGAAGAGCATTGGCTCTGAGAAGGAGAGGCCCATCTTCGCATCCTGGGCAGCGTTAGCGCTGTCCTCGATTGGGCTGATCTCTTCAAATACCTCGTCAAGACCGGTCTTAGCCTCTGCACCGGCGATTTCACGCCATGCAGGTGCACCGACCAACCAGTCAAAGCTCTCGGTCTGAAGTGAGAGTAGATCTGGGATCTCGATTGGGTCTGGGTGCTTCGCGAATGTTGGTCTCATTGCGGAGCGAGAGTTCTTTGCGGACTTTACGGACTTAGCGTTTTTCGCAGCAGCCAAAATGAATACCCCTAGGGAATCGTTGATAAGTAGGCGGGAAATTCGCTATCCAAACCACGTAACCGCTATTTGCTACGCGCCAATCGACCGCAATATGACGATGGGCAAAGGTTAGGGAAGCAAACCTCAATCCTAAAGGGTGCGAATTATGCACCGCAACTACTTTTTTCGCTGGATTTTTACTTTTTTGTGACAAAACTCAAACAAAAAAGTCCAGTCTGGATCGAACCAACTTTTCAAAACTCGACACTCTGCCATCACATGCTTTGAGCTCGACATAGTCCAAAAACATTGAGAGCGATCCGTCCTCATGCTCCAATAGCACGCAGGGCTCACGCCCTGCTGAGGCTGCCAGCTCTTTTTCGGTGCGCTCGTTCATGTGAACCAGGCGAAACTCAATTCCAAACTCAGCCAGAAGCTGCTTCTCAAACTTCTTGAACTCAGACTTCTTCCTAATCGGAGAATGCGTGATGTCGCAGAGGTTGCATTCGCGAGCGCCGACTAGGTGACCCAGAACATAGGCAATTTCGCCAACGATTCCGCCATTGGCTTTGTAGACGCCAATAAGTCGCTTCACACTCATGTCGTGTTGAACTGAGTTGCGACCATCTTTCTTCCAAAAGCAACGAACCCCCAGACCTAAATCCGGGGGTTCGTTGGGAAGCATGTCTTGAGACATGACAATGGCGGTGACGGTGGGATTTGAACCCACGGTGGACTTTCACCCACACAACTTTTCGAGAGTTGCACCTTCGGCCGCTCGGACACGTCACCGTGGAAAAGTCTAGCGAGATTGTTTATTTGGTGAGAATCGAAGTCGTTGTTGTTAGCTTTCCACTCACAAAAACTTGAACCGAAACCCGGAAGCCCGATCCCGTCTTCCTTATTACCCTCTCAAAGTTGGACTTAACCTTGGGCAGCACGATCCATTTGCCAGCAACGCGTATTGAGACTCGCTTGCCTTCTAGCCCCGCCAAATAGATTGCTAGATAGCCCTGAAAAGAGCCCACGGAGGCCTTCACTGGCTTTGAGGGAACAGACGGTTCAGGTTTGTTCTCAACAGGGGCTGATTCTGAGGTGGTTGGAGAAGCTGTAGTAGATGTTGTTGGTGAAGTAGTTGGAGAGAGTGTTACTGGGGATTGAGTTGACACACTCCCCCCGCCGGTGACAGGACTTGTTCCACCACCACCGCCTTGTGACCCAGAAGGAGAAGCGGCCACAATTGCAATCGACAATTGACCAGAGGTTGGCAGGTAGACCCCGCTACCGGCCTGGTTCGCGGTTATCACACAAGTCCCGGCCGAAGCGAAGGTAACCACTTTGGTTGGAGAGTCCACCGAACAGGGGCCAGACGCCGTCAGAGTAATTCCTAATCCAGAAGTAGCACTGACGGACAAGCTAATTGATGTACCAGCAGTTTGAGACGCTACCGCTTGGAAGCTAATAGTCTGAGGCTGCAAAGAGGCGCCAATCGGCGTAGCCACAGAAGCGGGCGAGAAATCTCCGACGCCAATGGCGTTGATAGCTTGGACTCGAACCGAATAGTTTCCGGAATCTAGATTTGCAAAGGTGTAGTTCGTCGGGGTAGCGGAGACTCTTTGCTCCCTAAGTTGCTCTCCCCCGAGGAAGAGGCGGACGTTGTAACCCGTAAGAGCTGAACCGCCATCAGAGGGGGCCACCCAGGTCGCAGTAAGGGTCGCTGATGTGGTTGAAACGGTTGGCCGTGCTGGGGTACCGGGCCCACCAATCGGTGTAGCGCCTGGAAAAGAGACTGCAGTGCTTCGACCATTCGGATTAACTGCTGCAATTCGATAGGTGTATGCCGTGCCGTTGACTAAGTTCGAAAATGTGTAGGAACGCGAGTCCCCAGCGATAAGTGTTTCTCGATTGGATGGATCAATCAGAACGTACTGATCGAGGGTGAGCCCACCGAGAGTGGACGGCTCGGACCAATTTAAAGTCACCGTTCCATTCCCGGCGACAGAGGTTAAGTTTCCGGGAGCGCTAGGCACCGAGACAGCAACCAGCGAAACAGGCTCAGAAGCAGCGGAGTTACCATCGGCATCAAGAGCTGAGACCCGAACGGCGTAATTGCCGCCACCAGTCAAATCCGAAAGAAAGGATACGCAAGTGTTGTTTTGGCAAACTGGCGTGCTCCCTGCAACATTTTGCTGTCCAAGAGTGCCGACAACGGAGTACGCCACCGCGGATGAAACCACTGTCCACTCGACTCGAGCCGTTGCAGAGTTTTCCGCCGTGTTGGGCTCGGATGTAGAAACCGCACTCACGTTTGTTGGTGCCGTAACTGTTGCGTTTGCGGGCTGAGGACTCAGTAAGGATGCGACTAGACCCAAAACAAGAGCAATCGATTTGCTACCGTGTTTGCTTCTTCTCATTTTCAAACCTCACCTAGCCCTGTCTGAAGATAGCGATCGCGTTGTTCGGCAACGAACTGCCATTTAGGCGGAGCTCCGCCTGCTGCTGACCGAAAATGACCTCCAATGTGTCATCCCGATCTGAGCCGGTAAACGTTGCATCAACCCTTTGAACGAACGGGCTGGCGTCGGCTGGGTTTGAATAGAGGACCTTAACTCTCCAAGTTCGGCTCTGGTCAAGATCCAGGAAGTACTCGCCACGGCTGTTGGTTACCGAGCTAACTCGCTGAACGACGTTGCCATTATCTACAGCTTCAGCCAAAACAATCGCCCCTGAAACTACCTCGGAGGTTGACCCATTTATGACCGTACCTCTCGTGTTGCCCTGGCCCAAAGTCAGAGTAAGGAATGCCTCATCTGGCGATGCAGGGTTGGAGTAGGCGATATTCGCAGCGCCACAACCACCGGAATTCGCACTTACCAGCTTGGTTCCATCGCCCTCTAGGAGGCAAGAGAACCGAACTCCCTGTGACCCAGGACCAGGGTGAACTGTAAGTCGGTATTGCGCGCCAACTTGAGGTTCGAGCCTGAATGATGTCCTTCCGCGATCGTCGGTACCCGAACCCGTAAGCCAAGTGCTGTTGCCTCCTGCCACTGATTCGACAGAGATCCAAGAGCCACGGCTAGGCCTCTCAGTACCCGGCTCCAGAACGCTCAGGGTCAAGTTCTTAGTAGGAAGGACAAATACCTGACCATCAAATCGCTTTAGTGGCTGTGTGGCGGCGAGTCGAAGTCCATCGAAATACTTTGAAGGGTAGGTAGACCTCAGGTGCCACGGCGCGTTAATTTCAACCGAAAGCGTTGCTGAGAGATCTGCCCCCTCAACTAGGAACACGGCTTTACCTTGGCGATTCGTGTTAGAACCAGCGATCCACTCGCGCCAGGTTCCCCAGACTTCCACCCTTTCACGGAAGATATTTACCCAGGCACCCTCGCCAGCAGAAACGTTGCCATCTGCAGTTGGAATCAGGACGGATACCTCAGTGTTAGGGGCTTTGAATTGAACATCTTGCAGCGTCCCTGCAGGTGCGCTCCAAGTCCACTGACCCTGGGCGGGCTTTTCAATTCCCGCAACCTGATCGCAGAGAGGCTCACTATCTCCGGTTTGGCACTCCCACCTGACGATGTCACCGGCGCCCCAAGGGGGATCAACCCAGAAATTGATCGGCACGTTGAAACTGGAGGTGTCTTGATCAGCATCTGATAGCCATCCGCGACTGATGTAGCGGTCCGCAGCCTGACCCATTTCCTCAATGTCAAGGAACATTGACACGTAGCCTTCTCTGTCGGATTGAGCATTGATATTGAGATCTGCAATTCGCATGCCAACATTGGCAAATACCACTGGTGTTTGATCCGGACGCACAAGCTTGAACTTCAAGTTTGGCTCTCGAAGTTTTAACAGAATCTTCGATGGGTCTGGGTCCTGACAGGGTTGACCAATCTGAGCCAAGTTTCCGCCAGTCACCGTAATTTCACATCGTGAGGATCGAGCCAGGCCAGCGAGGTTCCAAGGGACACTTGCCTCCAAGCGATATACCCCGTCCTCTAGGTTCATGGCAAAGGATCCGCCTTGGCCAGAGTTGGTTCCTAGCTGCCACAGATACCAGTCTGATGCTGAGTCAATCGGAACCACCCAGCTATCGCGGACTCCGGTGACGCCATCCGGCCTGACAACTTTTCCAGCTACGTTTGGACGAGAAAGTTGAAGTGCGAAGACATTTTGCGGCGCCGAAACTGCGCTTCCCTTGAACTCCACCCTCAACTGCCCAGACGGGGTGATGCCAAGATCAAAACTCGTTCGGACGTTGTCGAGAGCCTGTGATCCATTAGGGCTCACTCGCAAGCTGTAAGTGACTGTCTCAGAATCAGTGGCGATGAACATGGAAATGTTTCCCTGTGAACTGATGTCGCTATTTCCCAGCCACTCACCACTTGGTGCAATAAGTTCGGCCCAGCCTCTAGTAACCGGACTCTGGCCGTCGGACTCTACTACCCGGGCTCGGAAGTTCGGAGTGGTCAGGCTAACGGTCGCGGAAAACACCCCATTTACGGCAGAGGAAGGGTCAAGATTCAGGGTGGCCCTCGTGGATGCAAAGTTAGAAGAAAGTCCGACTAGGTGGCTGATGTTCGCCTGAACGTCAAACTCCTCTGTTGGATCATCAACATTCAGCCTTGCGTAACCCTCTGCGTCAGTTGAGGCCCCACCCAACCAGAATCCTGGTCGGTCCGCGCTTAGCCATGCTCCAACAACTGGCTCGCCGCCTGCAACAACGCGAATCTTGAGGTTGGGCACCTGAGGAGAAAGGGTTATGTTTCGGTAGACCGTGTCAGCGTTGTCCGAGTAGGACATGACTGAGTTGATCTCGTTGCCAGTCCATCTTCTTTCTGAATATGAAGCATTGAAACGCTCTCTCACCGAGAGATTCCATTGGTCGAAGCTATCCATTCCAGCGGGCATGGACAACGCCCACTGTCCGCTGTCATTGGTTGCCGCGCAAACGCCATTTGTTGGGCCAAATAGGCACACCTCAGCGTTAGACATCGGCGTCTGCTCAATTGGATCCATCACAACCCCGGACCACTTTGGGTAACGGAGCCTTAGCTCAATTGAATTCGGCGATACCCCATTGGGCAAAGACGCTATAACGACCTGTCCCTGCGCGTTTACCTGAAGCTCGCTAATCGCAGCGCTGTTTCCAAATTCTGAGGTTCCCCAAGGTGCTCGAGCGTAGACATCGTAGCTTCCCTCACGGGGGATGTTTAGTGCCCATCGACCCTGGATGTCGGTCTGGGTAGATATTTCCCACATTTCTTGACCAGTTGAACGGTCAATCGGAACGACCTGCGCAAACCTGATTGGCTGCCCTGTCGGAGACAGGACCACGCCACTGAAATTCGGTGTTGCTAGCTCAAGCGCGTACCTAGGTGGAGAGGAATTCCCTACCGATGTAACCGGAGATTGACCATCAAACACTTGAACCTGGTCGTCGTTCACAACAAGGCGATAGGTTTTGCTGGCCGCAAGAATCCCACCAGATTGGGGAGGGTAAACGACGATTTCATACTCGCCGTCCTCTAGAGACAGGTTCGCATAGCCTGTCTCATTGATCCACATCCAGTCTTGAATCTGCGCAGATTCAGATCGAATTTGAACCTGAGTGTTTGTGATAGCTGAAGTGCTTCCGGGGGCCGTCACCTGCAATGAAAGCTGAGGAGGCTGAACGACAAAGTCGGTAAATGTCTGGTTTGGGTTGTTGTCTGAGATAACAAATTGCGGCACGTAGGTTCGTGCAAGATTCTCAAACCCATTTGGCTCAATCAGCATTCGGTAAGTGCCGTCGGACAACTCAACGCCAAACCCTCCAGATCGATTGATCTGTATCCAGGTGACGTAATCCCAACGGTTCTCAGCGGCAATGTAGCGCTGAACCTGTGCATTTATCCACTTACCTGCTTCATAATCAGGGACCACTGGATTTCCGTCCGTATCAACAAGATTGCCGTACACGTTCGCGTATCCCAACGGAAGGGCAAAAGTGGGCATGCCTTGTGCGTTCAACGGAGTCAATTCAGTTTCGCCGTCGAAAACTCGAGGTGTGACTCCCGAAAGGTCAACTCTGTAATCGCGAGACGCCCATAACGGATCTAGCTGCTCGACCCACTCTTTAGTCTTCACCCTCAGTGTCACTGGGCTTTGGGACCAATATTCGTCAGCCTTGGGAAGCTGAACTCCGATTATTCCCCTGCTTCCCTGGTAATAGCCTTGGCCAATTCCGCTGTTCTGCGTCACTTGGTACTGAAGCTCTGCGGCTACAACCTCATGGGAGAGCGACTCTCCTGTGACCGGGTCCAGAACAACAACGTTTATGTGGTTGTTGATAAGCCCCGAGACCCGGAAGGCGCTTGGCGATGAATCGAATGGCTGAATAGTGGGATCCTCGCCATAGTTGCCATCTCGAAGCTGGAGACTGGCAACGCCCGAACTTACAACGAGCGTGTATGGCTGGCTAGGGCGGAGACTGTCCAATGGGGCAACATCCACGTAATACTGTCCATCGGGCAGTGCATAAGAGGCAATTCCATTTGTAGTCAGGACCCTTCCCCACCAAGGTGCGGACACTTCCTGAGTACCGCGAATCTCAATGAGTGCCGGGTCTTCCTCACCCAAAGTACCTTTCAAGACAGTGTGAAAATCAACGGTTCGTTGTCCAGCGTTCGGGAGTCTAACCTCGAGAGACTCAGCAGGATCAGTCATGGCAAAGGCGGACGAATACTGTCGCTGTGCGTTGACGTAAAAAACTTGCCCAAGGAACGTAGGCAAATTTACGTCACCGCCCAAGAAAACCTGAGGTCGATAAGCCTCTGGCTGTCCGTTAGCTGCTGGGAGCACGGGCAGATATCCTGCGAAGCTTCCGTCAGGAGCTATTTCTGCGCCCTCAAAGGTGTCGCTTGCCAGCGCAGGAGCGTTTGCATTTCCTGAGACGGTATTTGACCGCACAAACTTAATTCGCCCAGTTACCCCCCCGGGGAGAGTTAGCGGAGATCCGTCAGCATTTCTAAGGTGGCCGGAGATGTTTGACTCAACGAGTCGAATGGCAATAGCGCCATTTACCTCTTCCCTGTCGCCACTTGGGTCAAGAACGCCGTCTGTGGTTGTAACCGCAATTTGCTTTAGGAAAACATTCTTGCCAGCGGGAGTTGCTCGGATAGTAAAGCCGGCAGTTCCCGAATCTGGGCCGGGAAGGTGAAGACCAAAAGTACCGGACGATGGCAACACATACTCAAAGTTGCCGTCTTCATCAGGGTAAACAGAAATACGTGTTCCAGCTGGTGCGAGCTGCTGACCAGATGAGCCCACGAGAGCAACGACGCGCGCATTTGCTCGCTGGAGCTGGACCTCGAAAGCTTGATCCCACGATAAAAAGTCAGCTTCAGGAGGCCATGAAAAGCCTGTATCTCCATCTACAAACTCGAGGGCGTGGACTTGATCGGATACGGACGGAGCAACTGCGAGACCGATGAACTTTACTGCGCCTGACGCTTGAAACTCTGCAACACCATTAGCGTCCGTCAAAGCCTCTGGGGATGTGCTCAAATCAAAATTCTGGTCCCTGAAGACCAGTGACACTCTCGCACCCGCACCGTATGTCTGCCCGAGATGGTTCTTGACCGATACCGTTTTCGTTACCGAACCCGGGTCGTAAGCGACTGATGGCAGTCCCGTAAATAACGAACCTAAAAGAGACAAGATTGTGATTGCGGCGTAGTTTTGCTTCGACATTCGGCCCCCTGCGTATGTGTTTTCAACCTACGCCCGCCAGAGGACCAGGTCAAACAAATTTGCCTCCCCTCCTAGGGGGACGGGAAACTTCCTGTTCCACGAAAGAAATTCCTGAGTATGGCTCGCGCCTCGAGTTCAGCAACCCCTGGAATTACCTCTACTGGTTTACCCAGTCGAGAGTCGCGCAGTATGTCGTAGATGGACCCCGCTGCACCAACCCGCTCATCCCAGGCGCCAAATACAACTCGAGGTATTCGAGCTGCAACTATGGCCCCCGCACACATGACACAAGGCTCAAGAGTCACAAATAAAGTCGTGTCCTCCAGGCGCCAATCCCCAACCCGGGCGGAAGCCATGCGGATGACCTCGATTTCAGCATGAGACGTTGGGTCGCTCTTGGACTCGCGCAGATTGTGAGCAGTGGCAAGGACTTCACCGGATTTGGAGACCAAAACTGCCCCCACAGGCACCTCATCGCCAGCCAGCTTTGCTTGGTCAAGCGCCAATTGCATAAAGTGCTGAAAGTCCACGGGCTAAGCCTATGTTGGTGCCGGCTGTAATACCATCCATGGGTGGTAAAGATAGGTTTCGTGATCCCGACGGCATACAACCGTCCGGAGTATTTACCTCTTGCCTACAAATCCATAAAGTCCCAGGCAGGTGACTTTCAACTCGAGCTCTTTGTTGGTTGCCCAGAGAACAAAATTGAAGCTGTCTCGAAGGCCCTACCCAATGACGCAGTTGTGATTCCAGAATCAACTTCACCTGGATTGGCAGCCAAACTCGACGGACTGTTGAAAGCGCTCCCAGGAGACTGTGATTACATCGCCTGGCTCGGAGACGACGATCTTCTGACTCCAGGCTCTCTCCAAACTGCCGTCGCTGCAATGGAGGCAGATAGCTCCGTATCTATGGTCTATGGCGGTTGTGATTACATCGACGCCAACGGGAAGATTATTTTCAATAACCCCAGCAGCCAATTCGCTGCCACCCTGTTGAACTTTGGCCCCCAACTAATCCCACAACCTGGGTCACTAATGCGTGCCGGGTCATTTAGGGCGACCGGCGGCCTAAGCAACGAATTCGCTCTGGCTTTTGACTTTGACCTCTTCCTAAAACTTAAGGCTCAAGGAACGCTGGTTCATGTTCCAAAGACGCTGGCACAGTTTCGATGGCACCCGACCTCCCTATCCGTGAAGCGGAGAATGAAATCTGCCCTCGAGGCATCAAGGGTTAGGCGGTCGCACTACTCCGGCCTAGCAAAAATCCTTTGGGTACTGTGGGAGCCCTTTGTGGTCATTGCTACCTGGGCGGCTGGCAAGCTGGTGAGCATTCGAACGCAGCGTCTCGTAAAGTAGTGGGATGCGCCTCACTGTTGCGAGCCATCCGCTCATCACTCACAAGCTAACAATCCTCAGAAGCAAAGAAACCCCCTCCCCGATCTTCCGACTACTCGTCGAAGAGCTAGTGACACTGCTGGCTTATGAGGCGACTCGGGATGTAAATGTAACCGAGGTCGAGGTAGAGACTCCGCTGGTGAGGACGAGAGGACTTAAGCTCTCACGGCCAAGACCAATCATCATCCCTGTTCTAAGAGCGGGATTAGGCATGCTTGAGGGAATGACCAAGCTGCTTCCGACAGCCGAGGTGGGCTTTTTGGGAATCAAGCGCAACGAAGAGACCCTTGAGCCTTACACCTATGCCAACCGACTTCCTGACGATCTATCCGACCGCCAGGTATTCATCATCGACCCGATGCTCGCAACCGGCGGCACTTTGAATGATTCAATCGACTATGTATTCGAGCGTGGGGCAAAAGATGCCACCTGTGTTTGTCTTCTTGGAGCACCAGAAGGAGTCGAGAACGTAAAGGCGCACCTCGCCAAGAAGTGGCCAAACAAGTCGGTACACGTGGTTCTCGGATCATTAGACGAGAAGCTAAATGAGATCGGTTACATCGTCCCAGGCTTAGGTGACGCGGGAGATCGTCTCTACGGAGTTGCGGACTAGATGTGATTGGCGCGATAGTCAGCTATCGCTAGCCTGATTCCTTCGCGCAGCGAGGTCTTCGCTTTCCAGCCCAACTCGGTCAACAAACTAACGTCGAGTAGTTTTCGGGGAGTTCCGTCTGGCTTTGATGTGTCCCAAAGAATCTCGCCTTTGTATCCGATTTCCTCAGCAACCAACTGGGCTAGCTCCTTGATGGTGATGTCCTCACCCACACCAACATTCACCTGCTGAGCGCCGTCGTAGTTTTCCATCAGAAAAACGCTCGCCTCGGCTAGGTCGTCAACGAACAAGAACTCTCTCATCGGAGATCCAGAGCCCCAGTTCGTCACAGAGGTTTCGCCGGTAATCCGGGCAGTCTCAAAGCGACGAATCAGTGCAGGCAAAACGTGTGACCCATGCTCCGAGTAGTTGTCTCCAGGCCCGTAGAGATTTGTTGGCATGGCCGAAATCCACTGTTTGTGGTGCTGGCGCCGAACGGACTGAACCTGCGTGATTCCAGCAATCTTGGCAATCGCATATGCATCATTGGTTGGCTCAAGATGTCCAGTTAGCAGTGAATCTTCTTTGATTGGCTGAGGAGCGAACTTTGGATAAATGCAGCTAGAGCCCATGAACAGCAAACGCTCTACTCCATACTCAAGCGCGGCATCCATGACGTTGACCTGAATCTGAAGGTTGACACTCAAGAAGTCTGCTGGGTACGTGTTGTTAGCCATGATCCCGCCGACCTTGGCTGCAGCCAAAACTACATACCGTGGCTTCTCAGAGGCAAAGAACTCAAAGACCGCATCGCGGTCAGTGAGGTCTAGTTCTTGGGAGGACCGGCCAACGAGGTTTGAGAAACCGAGCTTCTGGAGCTCGCGCCAGATGGCTGAACCAACCATGCCCCTATGTCCGGCAACATAAAACTTGGAGGCCTTGTCCAACGGAAACTTAGGGATCATAGGAACTTAGGCTTGTCGATCCAATCAGAACCTTCATGCTTGAGAGCTTCAACGTCCGCTTCAACCATGATTCTGGCCAGGTCTGGAGTCATGGTCTTCGCTTTCCAGCCAAGCTCACGCTCAGCCAGGGAAGCATCGCCAATCAGGGCATCAACTTCAGTAGGCCGTAGGTAGCGAGAGTCAAACTCAACAAAATCCTTCCAGTCCAACTCAAGGTGCTGGAAAGTGTGATCCAAGAAGTCACGAATGGTTGCTGCATAACCTGTGGCCAATACGTAGTCCATCGGCTTGTCGTGCTGCAACATGCGCCACATTCCCTCGACGTATTCGGGGGTGTAACCCCAGTCGCGAACTGCGTCGAGATTACCGAGGTAAAGCTTCTTCTGGACCCCGGCCTTGATTCGCGCAGCTGCTCGGGTGATCTTTCGGGTCACGAAAGTCTCGCCTCGACGAGGCGACTCGTGGTTGAAGAGGATGCCGTTAACTGCGAAGAGTCCGTATGCCTCTCGGTAGTTCTTAGTCATCCAGTAGGAGTAGACCTTTGCGGCACCATAAGGGGACCTTGGGTAGAACGGAGTCTCTTCATTCTGTGGTGGAGGAGTCGCACCAAACATCTCCGAGGATGACGCCTGATAGAAGCGACTCTGTGGGGAGACGAGACGAACAGCCTCGAGGACTCTTGTGGTTCCAACCCCGGTGATGTCTCCGGTGTACTCAGGTTCGTCAAAGCTCACGCGAACGTGCGATTGGGCTCCGAGGTTGTAGATCTCCTCGGGTTGCAGCTCAGCAATCAGGGAAACCAGACGAGATCCGTCTGACAGGTCTCCGTAGTGAAGGATCATCTGGGGTTGACCGTCATGACGATCTTGGTAAAGGTGATTGATTCGGGCGGTGTTGAAAGTGGAAGCCCTACGAATAAGTCCATGGACTTCATATCCCTTTTCGAGAAGCAGCTCCGCTAGGTACGAACCATCTTGACCAGTGATTCCAATGATCAGTGCTTTTTTCAACTCAACTCCAGTTTTTCTGGGTCTATCCCCGAGATACCCCTCAAGCCTACCCGCGCAAAGCAGGAAACAATTCGTAATGATTTGACAGAGTTTGTAATCTTTCGCAGACTATTGCGCAATGACTACTCGAGCCAAGCTAGACGGAGCACCTATAGGTGCCATGATGTCCTGCTCGATGTGTATGTGCATGTGTATGTGCCGCTAATTCAGCCGCTCACGAATTAGCCCGAAGGCACCAGCACCCCAACAAACGCACGTGATTCGTGCACTAAAAATCGCACACTACACAAAAAGGATTTGAACCAAATGTCAGTAAATCTAAAGACCAAGACTGAGATCAAAGGATTCGCACTCTACGTTGGAATCTCTGAGACAGATGCTGAGGAGGCAGGAGTCTCACTCCAAGAGATTGCTGCAGCCCTGAAACAAACCATCGCCGAATTGGTTCCAGCAAAAGCCTCAGAGACTTACGCAACGGTCGCAATAGCACCAGTCGATGCTCCAGGGCGAAACCTAGACATCACAAGACTTGCTTTGCATGAACCAAGGGCAACCAAACAAAAGCTTCAGCCAATTCTAGAAGAAGAGCGCGCTGCCAAAGGAATCGTTGTTGACCTCACTCGGAGGCGTCTATTTGTCGACGGTCGCAACGCGCTTCTCACCTGCAAGGAATTTGAACTACTTGCTTTCCTAATTGAGAACTCAGGTCGAACAGTATCGAGAAACGAAATCGCATCAATTGCCGATCGCTGCGGAGAGCCGACTCCTAACGCTCGCACCATCGATGTTCACGTTCGACGTCTTCGCTCAAAGATTGCAGGCTACGAGGACATCGTTAGAACGGTTCGTGGACAGGGCTATCGCTTTGATAAGCACCCCGATGTCCTAATCGAGGAGCTTTAGACTTCACAGGTGCCAAGAACTTTAGATTTCCGCGAGGGATTAGAGGTCATAACCAAGCTGACCCTGGAACTCGCGGATCAAACTTCAACCCCAATCATTTTGATAGACGGCAGAGCCGGATCCGGAAAGAGCACTTTTGCTCAACTGCTGAGGGATGAGCTATTCAAGGCGGGGGAAGCAGCACCAACACTCGTATCCATGGATGACCTTTACCCAGGCTGGCAGGGACTCCAAGAGGGGTCCCTCTACCTAGAAGAGAGAATCTTGAACCCTGTTTCCTCCGGTCAAAAGGCTGCCTGGCAGGTATGGGATTGGGAAAAAGGTGACCGGGGAAGGGATAGTGAGCCCGGAAATGGCTGGCGCGAATTCGCGGGCGGAAATGTGCTCATCATTGAGGGTTGCGGCTCCATCTCGAAGCAGTCAGCTCAGCACTCACGCGTCAGGATTTGGGTGGAGTCAGAGGCAAGTGTCAGAAAGGCTAGGTTTCATGACAGGGACAAAGGCCTATTTGATGCCCACTGGAGCACATGGTCGGCTCAGGAGGATGAGTTTTACCAGGAGGAGAAGTCCGAGAGCCTGGCTGACTTTGTGATCAAGAACTAGCTCTCTCGATTCGCTTTCCAGGTTCGGTAACCCGCCACAATGCTCATAGCAATTACTACAAAGGCAATCGCATAAACGGTCGATCTAACCCAGGGGATTGAGTAGGCAAAGAAACCTGCAAGAGTGAGACCACTCCCCCAGAGAAGAGCCCCAACCAGGTTGGCTGAGAAGAATTTGTAGTAGTTCATGCGGCCAATGCCTGCAAGCGCAGGAATGATTACTCGGGCCCAGGGAATGAACCTAGCCACCACTATCGACCACCAGCCATAACGCTCATAGAACTGCTCAGATCGTTGAATACCGCGCTGGATCCATTGACCTTTACGTTTATCCAAATATGGGCGCCCGTAATGCCTACCCAGTGTGTATCCGACCTGATCGCCCAAGAATGCCGCAATACCAACACCAAAGACCATTACGACGATATTTATGGACTCTTGATTCGCAGCCGAAACAAGCCCTGCCGCAAATACAAGCGAGTCGCCTGTAATGAAAGGTATGAAGGCACCGATGAAGAGTCCTGTGCCTGCGAATACGAGGCCAAACACGGCCGCATAAAAGAGTATGGGACCGATTTGATCAAACCATCCGACGATGTCGCTAGTTACTGACATCCGGAAAGTTGTTGGCACGGTGAAAGTCTAGCTTTTAGAGATTAGCGGTTGAGACCGTGAAGAATGATCTCGCTGAGGTCCTTGCGGGCTCTCGGAGTGAGCTCGCGCTCTTGGAGCTCAGCTGACACAGAGCTGATGTCACCCTGTTTACCAATGGCAATCACATTTACAACCCAAACTCCGGTGACACCCAATGCGGACTCAATTTCATCGTGAACGATGCCACCCATATAGTGCGACTTCAGGCCCATGGTCTCGGCCTCGAAAACGACCTGTGCAGACATAAGTCCTGCGTTGTAGAACGCAATTGCCTTGTCCCAGGGGTTCCCGTCAGGTCTCACTTGATCTGCCATCACAACGACATATGCGGATGCGTGAGGGGCCCAGGACTGATTGAATCCCGTGAGCCCTGAGGCCGAGATGGCCTGAAACTCATCAGTTGATCTGGTGAGGATGGAGAGTTTCCACGGCTGAGCGTTATTTGAGCTTGGTGCCCAGCGTGCAGCCTCGGCTAGAGCAAGAACATCTCCGTGAGAAAGTTCATAGGAAGAGTCAAAAACCCTTGGACTCCACCGATTCGCAATAAGTGGAGAAATAGGGACGATGGTCTCTGCTGGCTTAGCTAATGATTCAGTCACAGTTACAACAACTCCAAACCCGGCAGTGAGCTTCCCAATTACTTCTTTGCACTCAAGTACAGGCCGAGGCTGATCAGCGGGATGCCCAGAAGGAGGCCAGGAGTAACAGGCTCACTCAGGAATAGGATTCCGAGCAAGAGTGCCACGGCAGTGTTTACGTAGGTAATCAGGCTCGCCTTGACTGGTCCAACCTCTTTTAGAAGCTCGAAGAAGATGACGAATGCCAGCGCTGAGCAGACAAGGCCGAGCACAACCAGTGCAACCCACGCGTGAACCGTCGGACCGGACGCCAGCTCGCCAGGTAGCTCCGACAAGGCAGCAGGCGAATAAAGCACTGCGACCAGAGCCATGCTCATGCCGATAACCCCGGACGTGGGGACCTCTCTCATTTTCACATTGGCCATGATCGGAGCAATGGCGTAGCCGAGAGCTGCGAACACGACTGCGGTGACCCACAGTGGCTGAATGTGGCCAAGAAGTGAGTCGATTCCAATTAGTGCCACAACACCGCCAAATCCAATAACCATTCCGGCAAGTGGAACTGGTTTCAAAGCAGTTCTGTCCTTGAATACCAAAGCCATGATTGCCACGGCAAAGAAGGGAACAGTGGAGACCAGGAGTCCGGAAAGTCCCGAGGGTATGTGCTTTCCAGCTTCAGTGATCAAAAACCAAGGAACGACCATCTCCAAAACTGCGAATAGCACAACATAAGGCCACGCCCTTAGTGCTGGTCCTATTCCACCTACCTTGATTGCATATGGGATAAGAACCAGAGCACCAAGCAAAGTTCGGGCGAAGACGATGGTTGGAGTCGAGAACGACTCCAACGCCCAAACAATAAAAAAGTATGGGAGGCCCCAGAAGATACCTGCAAGCAGGAAGAGGATGAGACCCTTTTTAGACACCGTTGAATGTTAGCGGAGGGTCCAACTTAAGTGGGAATCGGGTGGGCCCAAAGGCCCACCCGATCCGGTTAGTTAGTTTTTGAAACTACTTGACAGTAATGGTTGCAACGTTCTCTAGGGTGCCGTTTACATAAACAGCTACCGCTACCGAGCGACCTACAGCCGACTTGCGGCTGAATAGGTAGTTCTCGTTTAGAGAGGTGTACTTGTACCAGTTGCCGCCAACCTTGACGGACACTACTGAGCCCTTCGCGTTCTCAACGCGAACTGCCCAGCGGCCGTTGAAGGAGCCGATGACTGCATTTACCTCTGGAACAACTACGACTGGTGCGGCAATCACGGTGGAAGCAGCAACAGAAACGTTGTTAGTGGTGGTGGTTGAGTCAGCGTCACCGTCGTAAGCGAATGTTACGGTCGCGGTTCCAGCATCGTTTGAACCGAATAGAACGGAGAAGGAGAGCTCTCCATTTGCATCAGTGGTTGATGGAAGCGCCGCGGTAACAAAGCCAGGTCCGGTGTACTTCACTGCGATGTACGAAGTGGTAGTTACCTTCACTGGGTTGCTCCAAGTGTCAAGAAGCTGTGCCTTGAACTGTGCGGTGGTACCAGGAGTTGCAGTCGCTGGAGCGGTTACAACCCACTTAGCACCTGCAGTCTCGGCTGCAGCAACGAAAGTTAGACCTAGGTCCTTAGTTGCTGCACCAACAGTTGCGGAAACAGTGACCTTGCCAGCCTTGTTGGAGTATGCAACAACGCCGTCGTAAGCACCATTTGCGTTGGTCTCAACGGTTACCGATCCAAGAGTGTAAACGCCACCAACGGCGAACATAACGTTCGGAGCAGATAGGGTCACAACACCGTAGGTCGCAATTCCATTCGCGTCAGTTACCTGACCAGAAAGGGTTGCACGGTTACCGGTGGTCAGCTTCGGTGCGGTGCCACCGTTACGGGTGTCAACTGCCTTTAGAGCTGAGTTGTTTAGTGCCAGGTTAGAAGCTGAAGAAGCTACTAGGGTTACGGCACCCGCTGCGTTAGACGCACCAACGGTCACAGACTGGGTAGCAGGAGTTCCGGAGTTGTCGTACGCAAGAGTTGAAGCGTTTAGCTTCTGAACAGTTGCGTAGTACTCAGTGGTCTTGCTTGGGGTTACGGTGAAGGAAACAATGTCACCAGTAACTGCAGCTGAGGTAGTCAACGAGCCGTTGTTGGTGTTCAGGTAGATCCTGTAGTCACCCTTTAGAGGCTCATCGAAGTTGTCGACAACTGCGAACTTCAGGGTAGCTGAAGCGCCAGCTGCAACCTTCACGACCGAGCCAACACCAAAGGTGGTGAGGTTCTTGACAGAACCAAAGGCAGTAGTCGCAGCGGTAACAGTTAGTTCGGAGCTAGCTACGTTGTCGGAAGTTAGCTTGACGGTGAAGCCTTCGCCATTCTTCAAAGTTGCAGTTAGCGGGATGGTTACAACGCCATCAGCATCAACGGCGACGGTGAACTCGATCTTGGCGTCGCCTGCAGTGTTACCGTTCAGGGTCTTGCCGCCGCCTACAACAGCAGAGGAGGTTGCAAGGGTTGCCTGGGTAACAGTTACGGTTACCAAGGTTCCTGCAGCTGCCTTCACGCCAGCGGACTTTGAAATCACAGCGGTGATTTCGACTGGAACAGCGGTTCCAACTCGAACAGAGGCAGTGCTTCCGTCACCAATAACGATTAGGTTTGCGTCCTCGGTTGCCTCTGGCGCCTCAATGGCACCAACAGCAGCTGAACCAACTAGAGCAACCTGCTCGCCGCCAACTTCAATTCCGTCGACGATTGCCTGCGCTACGTAGGTAGCTGAAGGAACAACGGTCACACCAGCAAGTTGAACACGAGTGGTGGTAGTAGCAGTCACAGGAGAAGCTGACTCACCCTGAGTGAATGCACCGGCAGCGGACACTGAAGTGTTCGAAGCAGATGCGTGAGCACTATAGGTAGGTGCAGCATAGGTTGCGAAACCAATCTGGACCTTGCCAGTTGGCAGCTGGTGCATGTTGATGCCCTCAGCGGTGGAGACAACTGCAGACAAGGTCTGTGGAGCTGCGCTCAAAACTGGAGCAGAGAATGCGGTTGACCAGGTGACAGCAGAAGTCTTGTAGAAAGTCACAACGCGCTCGTCGGAAACGAACTCGCCGGTGTCTACAGTGTCGTCACCGTCAGCGTCCAACCAGCTAACGATAGTAAGAACCGCGTTAGAGGAGGAGTCTGCAGTTGAAACTGCAACGGTGTAGGCACTCAGGGTGGTTGACACAGTTGCTGGCTTCAGGACTAGAGCTGACTTGGTGTTTGAGGTGCTACCGGTGAAAGTTGCACCAGTAGTAGCAGACGCGGTTGCGCTGTAGGTAGTTGCACCAGTGTTGGTGACCTTGGTCTTGAGCTGTAGCCAGCTTGACTGCGGGATGGTTGATCCTGCGTTGACAGTCAGCTCAAATGTCGTGCCTGCAAGTGCAGCATAGGTGGTTCCCTTGGCAGTAACGAGGGAAACCTCGCCAGCTGCCTGGGCCGGAGCAACGCCTACGAATAGGGATGCTGCCAATGCCACGATTGAGGCAAGACTTAGACCCTTGCGGGAACTTGTCTTGAACATTCGTTCTCTTTCTTTCTTGGTTTACCAAAACCCTCTGGGGCCCTGGCCGTAAGAGCGAATTACCACCAACCAAGCAGGAGATAGCCCACTCTTACATGGTTAGGTAACCAGAGGCGTTATAGGTCCGTTACTAGGGGGCAGGGGAGTCTATTTGGACATGTCTGAGTAATGTCCGGACTTGACCAGGATGGGGGACGAAAGCATGTGGCAATTTCCAATGTCTGGACTTTGAATGTACATACAGGAACTAATCAGGGGGTTTCGGATGCTTGCACTCGAGTTCTTAGAGAACGCAACCGGTGTATTCACATCATCATCAGACAGCTATGAGCTTTGCAGAAATGTTGTTCACGCTGACTTTTTGGATGCGGGGGCATCCGGGTCACAGTTGGTAGCCATTGATCAAAAGGGCAGCTTGAGAGTCATCGCCTCGTATGGCAATTCCTATCCCATGCCGGAAGGTATCTCTCTTTGGGATGACAACCCAATCTCTAAAGCCCTAGGCTCCAAAGAAGTTGTCTCTTTTGGTTGGGAGGAAGCGTCAATCACTGTCTTCCCGTTCTACAAGTCCATGGCTCCAGTCGGCGGCTTACTAGTTTTATCGACCAAAAAGGTCGCCAAGCTCGAAGACTCTGCCAAAAACATCCTCGCCCAACTTGGGGCCTTCTACCTCGACACCAATGGTCTGAACATTAAGCAGGGTGCGGTTCGTGCAGAGGGCAGCCCTGAAGAACTGACTGATCGTCAGCGACAGGTCCTTGGCTACATGGCCCTTGGTCAAACTAACGCCGAGATCGCACGTGTGATGCTGCTCTCCGAGTCAACGATTCGACAGGAGACTGTTCGTATCTACAGAGCACTTGGAGTCAACAGCAGAACTGAGGCGTCGAAAAAGGGCAAGGCCCTGGGTCTCATCACAAAGCAAGCTGCAATCAGCTAATCAAGACTCAAATGGACAACCCTCCCTGTTTCCAGGGAGGGTTGTCGGTTATTTGGAGAGTAGTGAAACTACTTGACGGTGATGGTTGATACGTTCTCTAGCTGGCCGTTTACGTAAACAGCAACTGCGAGGGTACGACCTACAACCGACTTGCGGCTGAATAGGTAGTTCTCGTTTAGAGAGGTGTACTTGTACCAGTTGCCGCCAACCTTGACGGACACTACTGAACCCTTCGCGTTCTCAACGCGAACTGCCCAGCGGCCTAGGTAGGAACCGATAACAGCGTTTACCTCAGGAGCAGCAGCCTTCGCAACAGCGATGGTTAGCACCTTGGTGATTGCGTTAGCGGTTGAGCCATCCTTTGAGTAGGTAGCGGTGATGACGACGTTGCCCTCATCAGCGGAACCTAGAAGAACGGT
>JACCDG010405070.1_pt1 | contig 20682 bp, 17 predicted proteins | sample 7442471 | NCBI WGS metagenome assembly JACCDG01 (sample SAMN15323444, study PRJNA562643) | freshwater metagenome | isolation source: river surface water | place: USA:Blue River Watershed | collected 2017-08-17 | reverse complement strand
GTGGTTTCGGGGCTGCCGAACATCACGCCGATCTTCATGCGGATCTGGTTGATGAAGATGACCATGCAGTTGGTCTTCTTGATGGTGGCGGTGAGCTTGCGCAGGGCCTGGCTCATGAGGCGGGCCTGCAGGCCGGGCAGGGAGTCGCCCATCTCGCCTTCGATTTCGGCCTTGGGGGTGAGCGCGGCGACGGAGTCGACCACGATCAGGTCCACCGCGCCGGAGCGCACCAGGCTGTCGACGATTTCGAGGGCCTGCTCGCCGGTGTCGGGCTGGGAGATCAGCAGGTCGGGCAGGTTCACGCCCAGCTTCTGCGCGTATTGCACGTCGAGCGCGTGCTCGGCGTCGACGAAGGCGCAGGTGCCGCCCTGCTTCTGCATCTCGGCGATGACCTGCAGGGTGAGGGTGGTCTTGCCCGAAGACTCGGGGCCGTAGATCTCGACCACGCGGCCGCGGGGCAGGCCGCCGACGCCCAGGGCGATGTCCAGACCCAGGGAGCCGGTGGAGACGACCTGGATGTCCTCGATCTTCTCGCCCTCGCCCAGGCGCATGATGGTGCCCTTGCCGAACTGCTTCTCGATCTGGGCCAGGGCCGCCTGCAGGGCCTTGGACTTTTCGCTGTCGGCTGCGGCGATCTTGCTGCCCTTGACTTGTGCGTCCATGAGAATCTCCTTGTGAATCAATACGTTGCGGGTTGGCGGGCCATCTGCGATCGGGTTGCCGGGAGGGGCTGTTTCGAACCACAGGCTGGATGCGTGACCAGTACTTTAACGACTTGTATGTGGCTGAGAAGCCGTTTTTTGGTCAGTTTGCCTGACCAAATCGGGCAAAATGTGGGGCATGGCTCGCACCCCCTCCCCGGCCCCCGCGCCTGCGCACGATGACGGCTGGCGCCTCACCCACCTGGGGCGGTTGCTGGGCCACGCGATGCGCCGCTTCGACGAGCGGGTGCTGTACCTGATGGCGCACGACGTCGACGTGCCGCTGGCCCTGTCCAACCTCGCCGCCCGCGCGCAGGTGGGCGCGGCCCACATCCACATCACCCGCCACCTCGCACTCGAAGGCTCGCGCCTCACCGACCTGGCGCGCTCGGCCGGCATGAGCAAGCAGGCCATGGCCGACCTGGTGACGCAGTGCGAGGCCTGGGACCTGGTGAGCCGCGAGCCCGACCCGCTCGACGGCCGCGCGCGCCGGGTGCGCTTCACCGCCACCGGCCTGGCCTGGCTGGCGGCCTTTCGCAAGGCGGTGGCCCGGGCCGAGGACGAATTCCGCGCCGAGGTGGGCACGGAGATCGCCACCGTCGTCGCCATCGGCCTGGAGGCGTACGCAGGCCCGGCCGACTAAAGACGCGACACGGCCACCGGGCGCACTTCACACCCGCACAGGGGGCTGGCGGAACCGGGCGCCACAGGCGTCAGACCGCGCCGGCACGCCCTCTAGAATCGTGCCCACAACAGTCCCGCGCAGCACCAGCGGGCGAGTCGAGCCGAAGGAGACGGAGATGCGCATCCTCATTGCCGAAGACGACCAGGTCCTGGCCGACGGTTTGCTGCGAAGCCTGCGCGCCGCCGGCGCCGCGGTGGACCACGTGGGCAGCGGCGCCGAGGCCGACGCGGCGCTCATGACGAACAACGAGTTCGACCTCCTCATCCTCGACCTCGGCCTGCCGCGCATGCACGGCCTCGAGGTCCTGCGCCGCCTGCGCGCCCGTGGCTCCGCGCTGCCCGTCCTGATCCTCACCGCCGCCGACAGCGTGGAGGAGCGCGTGAAGGGCCTGGACCTGGGCGCCGACGACTACATGGCCAAGCCCTTCTCGCTGCAGGAGCTGGAGGCGCGGGTGCGCGCCCTGACCCGCCGCGGCATGGGCGGCACCAGCAGCACCATCAAGCACGGCCCGCTGGTCTATGACCAGGCCGGCCGGGTGGCCACCATCGAGGGCCGCATGGTCGAACTGTCGGCGCGCGAGCTGGGCCTGCTGGAGGTGCTGCTGCAGCGCGCCGGCCGCCTGGTGAGCAAGGACCAGCTGGTGGAGCGCCTGTGCGAGTGGGGCGAGGAGGTCTCGAACAACGCGATCGAGGTCTACATCCACCGCCTGCGCAAGAAGATCGAGAAGGGCCCGATCCGCATCGCCACCGTGCGCGGCCTGGGCTACTGCCTCGAGAAAATCCCCGGCTGATCGCGGCCGGACCGGACACGCCCCGCCATGCGCATCTTCCAGCGGGAGCAGCGCTCGCTGTTCGGCGAGATCCTGGACTGGATGCTCACGCCGCTGCTGCTGCTGTGGCCGGTGAGCCTGGCCCTGACCTGGCTGGTGGCGCAGAGCATTGCGGGCAAGCCCTTCGACCGCGCGCTTGAATACAACCTGCAGGCGCTGGCGCAGCTGGTGACGGTGCAGTACGGCCACCCCAGCTTCAACCTGCCCGGCCCGGCGCGCGAGATCCTGCGCGCGGATGACGCCGACCAGGTCTACTACCAGGTCAAGACCGCCACCGGCGAGCTCCTGAGCGGGGATCGCGACCTGCCCCCACCGCCGACGGACGAGGCCCTGGTGGCCGGCGAGATCCACCTGCGCGACGACGAAATGCGCGGGCTGGAGGTGCGGGTCGCCTACACCTGGGTGCGGCTGGACGCCGGCCTGTCCAGGCCGGCCCTGGTGCAGGTGCAGGTGGCCGAGACGCGCGAGAAGCGCTCGGTGCTGGCCACCGAGATCATCAAGGGCGTGATGCTGCCCCAGTTCGTCATCCTGCCGCTGGCAGTGCTGCTGGTGTGGCTGGCGCTGGTGCGCGGCATCCAGCCCCTGTCCCGGCTGGAGCAGCGCATCCGCGCGCGCAAGCCGGACGACCTCTCGCCGCTGGACGACCGGACGGTGCCACTGGAAGTGGCGCCCCTGGTGTCCTCGGTGAACGACCTGCTCACCCGCCTGAAGGACTCGCTGGCGACGCAGAAGCGCTTCCTGGCCGATGCGGCGCATCAGCTCAAGACACCGCTGGCCGGCCTGCGCATGCAGGCCGACCTGGCCCAGCGCGAGGCCCATGACGCCGAGGAGCTCAAGCGTTCACTCAAGCAGATCGGCCACGCCAGCGTGCGCGCCACCCACACGGTGAACCAGCTGCTCGCACTGGCCAGAGCCGAGGGCAGCGGACGCACCGTCCCGACGCAGGCCTGCAACCTGGCCGAGATCACCATGGAAGTGGTGCGCGACGCGCTGCCGCGCGCAATGGACAAGCGCCTGGACCTGGGCTACGAGGGCGCCACGCCCGAGGTGGCCGGGGTGGTGCTCCCGGGCAACCGCACCCTGCTCAAGGAAGCGGTGAGCAACCTCGTCGACAACGCGCTGAACTACACGCCGTCGAGCCCGCAGCAGCCCGGTGTGGTGACCGCCCGGGTGCTGGCCGATCCCTTCGGCCAGGTGCTGGTGCTGCAGGTGGAGGACACCGGGCCCGGCATCCCGCCGGCCGAGCGCGAGCTCGTGTTCCAGCCTTTCTATCGAGCCCTGGGCACGCATGTGGATGGCTCGGGCCTGGGCCTGTCCATCGTGCGCGAGATCGCGCGCCAGCACCATGCGGAGATCCAGGTGGAGGCCATGCAGCCCGGCACACCGCAGCCGGGCACGCGCATCAGCCTGCGCTTCCGGCTCAAGGACCGGCTGGAGGCCTGATCGCCGCCACAGGGCCGCTGCACTGCAGCCGCGCCGGGTGGCGGCGCGGGTCGCGCCAGGCCTCGTCTAAGGGAAAGGGTTGGCTCAGCGGCAGGGCCGCAGCGCCTGGCCGGCCAGCAAGGGCTGCAGCGCCTCGATGCGCGGCTTGAGGGCCTCGTCGACCGCCGGCAGGCGCAGCGCCAGCCCGCGCAGCTCGGGCCGCTCCTGCACCACCCGGGCGGTGCGCACGCCTCGCGCGGACAGGACCTCGAGCTGGGCATTGGCCGCATCCTGGCTGGGGAAGCCGCCCAGCGACAGGCCCGGCTCCAGCGCCGGGTTGCCCAGGGCCTCGAACACCACGCCGCGGGCGCGCAGCTCGGCCTTCTTGCGCTCGAGCGCGCGGGCGTCGGGAAACTTGCCCATGTAAACAATCCAGCGCCCGGCTTCAAACGCCGTGTCCAGGCTCCAGCTGCCGGCCGGCCAGGAGGCCAGGGCCCGGCGCAGGGCGGCGACGGTGGCCTCGTCCAGCGGCGAGGTGACCAGGCAGGCGCGCGCCGGCGCGGAGGCGGTGATCTCGGCCAGGCGGGCCGCCTCGGCGCTGGTCAGCACCCGCAGGTCCTGCTGCCGCAGCTGGCGCGCGAGGCGCTGCGGCTCGGCCTGCTGCTCGGGCCCCAGGCCCCAGGGCAGCAGCCAGCCCTGGGCCCAGGCCAGCCAAGCCAGGTTGGCGGCCACCAGCAGCAGCACGAGCCGGCGCAGCGCCATCAGGCCCCTCCCACCGGCCGCACGCTCACCTCGGCGCTGGTGACGCGCTGCACGCCGGCCGCGGTGGACAGCTGCAGCGCGCCAGAGGCGTCAACGCCGAGGCCGTGGCCTTCGGTGCCGTCGGACAGGCGCAGCGGCCGGTCACGCAGCACGTCGCGGGCGTCGTAGGCGGCGCGCAGGGGGGCGAAGCCCTCGCGCTCGAAGGCGAGCAGGGCAAGGGCCACGGCCGGTGCCACCAGGCCCAGCACCTGGCCGGCCTCGGCCTGGGGCCACCAGTCGCGCAGGGCGGCCGGCGGCGTGGACAGGCCCTCGGCCACCGGAGGCGCGACATTGATGCCGATGCCGACCACGGTGTAGCGGCCGGCCGGGGCCTCCTTGTGGGAAGCGTCCCGGTACAGGCCGTCCAGCAGGCCATGGGGGGCGGGGTCGCGCGGCGCGGCGAAGCCCACCGTCTCGACCAGGATGCCGGCCAGCTTGCGGCCCTGCACCCAGAGATCATTGGGCCACTTGAGTCCGATGCGCTCGGCCGCCGGGTCCAGGGCCTGGGCCACGGCCAAGCCCACCGCCAGGGACAGGCCCGACCAGTCGCGCGGGGCGAGCGGCAGGCCCAGGGAAAACGTGAGGGCGGGGACGTCGGCCCCGGCCCGAATCGGGCCCCCAGCATCGCCGGTGGTGTTCCAGCTGCGCCCGAGACGGCCCCGGCCGGCGGTCTGGCGCTCGGCGGCCAGCAGCAGGGGCTCGGTGAAGCCGGCGCGGGCCCGCTGCATCAGCTCGGTGTTGGTCGAGCCGACCTCCGGGAGGATCTCGACGGTGAAGCCCGGCAGGCGGGGTGCCACCGCTTCCCAGATCGCTTCGGCCGGCCAGTGCATCGTGGTGGGCTCCGGTTCGCTGCGATGGCAGTGAAAGGCCTGGCGGCTCAGCGCCCGGCCTTGCCGTCCTTCTTTCCAGCCTTCTTGGCGTCCTTTTTGGCATCCTTCGTGGCGCCGCGCTTGGCATCGCCTTTGCCGGCGCCTTTCCCGCCCTTCTTGGCATCGGCACCCTTGGCCTCGGACTTCCTGGCTTCGGGCTTCGCGGACTTGGCCTTCTGCTTCTTCTCTTTCTTCTCTTTCTTTTCCTTCTTGCCCTCGCCAGCCAGCAGGGTGCCGCGGCAATTGGCCGCGCCGCACCAGCAGGGGTACTCGGCCTTGAGCTCCTTGGTGTAGGGCGCGTCGATGACCAGGCCGTAGTCGTAGCTCAGCTCTTCGCCGGCGTGGATGTTGCGCAGGGCCTTGATGAAGACCCGGCCTTCCTGCTCGTCGGCCTCGCAGCTGGGGTCGCAGCTGTGGTTGATCCAGCGCGAGGAGTTGCCGCCGTGGAGGGCGTCGATGACGCGGCCGTCGTCGATGTGGAAGTAGAAGGTGTGGTTGGGGTCCTTCGGGTCGTGGGGGTGGCGGCGCAGCGCCTCCTTCCAGGTGATGATCTCGCCGACGTATTCGATGATCGTTTCGCCTTCGGCGATATCCTGCAGGGCGAACACGCCCCGGCCGTGGACACCGGAGCGGCGGACCTGGATTCTTCTCCCTGCGGCGGCGGTGGCGGGCTGGGTAGCCTGGCCCCGGGCCGGCGTTTTTGTAGGCATGGCCTGAAAACCTGTTAAGTTGAATAGTGCACATGCGCGCGTACGCATGTGTGTGCGGGCGCGCAGGCGCGCACGCGCGAGAGGCACGATTGTAGAAACAACCCGAGGACCCCGGGCCGCACAGGCACCCGGGCCCGCAGCAGACACCTATGAGCAAGACACTGGTCATCGCCGAAAAGCCCTCCGTGGCCCAGGACATCGTCCGCGCCCTCACCCCGGTGGCGGGCAAGTTCGACAAGCACGACGAGTACTTCGAGAACGACCGCTACGTGGTCACCAGCGCGGTGGGCCACCTGGTCGAGATCCAGGCGCCCGAGAAATACGACGTCAAGCGCGGCAAGTGGAGCTTCACCCACCTGCCGGTGATCCCGCCCTACTTCGACCTCAAGCCGGTGGACAAGACCAAGACCCGCCTCAACGCGGTGGTCAAGCAGGCCAAGCGCAAGGACGTGAGCGAATTGATCAACGCCTGCGACGCGGGCCGCGAAGGCGAACTGATCTTCCGCCTGATCGAGCAGTACGCCGGCGGCGGCAAGGCGCTGGGCAAGCCGGTCAAGCGCCTGTGGCTGCAGTCCATGACCCCCGACGCGATCCGCCAGGGCTTCGAGCAGCTTCGCAGCGAGCAGCAGATGGCCGGCCTGGCCGACGCTGCCCGTTCGCGCTCGGAGGCCGACTGGCTGGTGGGCATCAACGGCACCCGCGCCTTCACCGCCTTCAATTCGCGTGACGGCGGCTTCTTCCTCACCACCGTGGGCCGGGTGCAGACGCCCACCCTGGCGGTGGTGGTCGAGCGCGAGGAGCAGATCCGCAAGTTCGTGAGCCGCGACTACTGGGAGGTGCACGCCCAGTTCGACGCCGAAGCCGGCCGCTACGCCGGCAAGTGGTTCGACCCCAAGTGGAAGAAGAACGAGGAAGACGGCGAACTCAAGGCCGACCGCGTCTGGAGCGCGCGCGAGGCGCAGGCCATCGCCGACGCGGTGCGCGGGCAGAAGGCCAGCGTCACCGAGGAGTCCACCCCCAAGACCGAGGCCTCGCCCGGCCTGTTCGACCTGACCTCGCTGCAGCGCGAGGCCAATGGCCGCTTCGGCTTTTCGGCCAAGACGACGCTCGCCCTGGCGCAGAGCCTGTACGAGCGCCACAAGGCCCTGACCTATCCGCGTACCGACTCCCGCCACCTGCCCGAGGACTACGTCGGCCCGGTGAAGGAGACGATGCAGATGCTCGCCAACTCCGGCATGCACCACCTCGCGCCCTTCGCCCGCCAGGCGCTCGACGCGAACTACGTGAAGCCCAATAAGCGCATCTTCGACAACAAGAAGGTGTCGGACCACTTCGCCATCATCCCCACCCTGCAGGCGCCCAGTGGCCTGTCGGAGGCGGAGCACAAGCTCTATGACCTCGTGGTCAAGCGCTTCCTCTCGGTCTTCTTCCCCAGCGCCGAGTTCCTGGTCACCACCCGCATCAGCAGCGCCGCCGGCCACAGCTTCAAGAGCGTGGGCAAGGTGCTGGTCAAGCCGGGCTGGCAGGCCATCTGGGGCAAGGAAGCCGACGAGGAAGGCGACGAGAACAGCAAGATGCTGGCCGCGGTGAAGCCGGGCGAGCCCGTGCCGGTGGCCGAGGTCGAGGCCAAGGGCCTCAAGACCCGCCCGCCCGCGCGCTATTCCGAAGCGACCCTGCTGGGCGCGATGGAAGGCGCCGGCAAGCTGGTCGAGGACGACGAGTTGCGCGAGGCGATGCAGGAGAAGGGCCTGGGCACTCCGGCCACGCGCGCGGCCATCATCGAAGGCCTGATCAGCGAGAAGTACATGCTGCGCGAAGGCCGCGAGCTCATTCCCACCGCCAAGTCCTTCCAGCTCATGACGTTGCTGCGCGGCCTGGGCGTGGAGGAACTCTCCCGCCCCGAGCTGACCGGCAACTGGGAATCCAAGCTGGCACAGATGGAGCGCGGCGAGCTCTCGCGCGAGGCCTTCATGCAGGACATCGCGGCGATGACCGAGCGCATCGTCAAGAAGGCCAAGGAATACGACCGCGACACCGTGCCGGGCGACTACGCCACGCTGCACACGCCCTGCCCGAACTGCGGCGGCGTGGTGAAGGAAAACTACCGCCGCTACGCCTGCGTGGGCAAGGCAGGCGCCGCCGAAGGCTGCGGCTTTTCCTTCACCAAGATGCCCGCAGGCCGCGCCTTCGAGCCGGCCGAGGTCGAGCAGTTCATGCGTGACAAGCGCATCGGCCCGCTGGACGGCTTCCGCTCCAAGGCGGGCTGGCCCTTCGTCGCCGAGATCGCCCTCAAATTCAACGAGGAAGACAAGAACTGGAAGCTGGAGTTCGACTTCGGCGACGAGCCCGACCCGGCCGAGACCGGCGAGCTGATCGACTTCGGCGCGCAGCAGCCCCTGGGCCCCTGCCCCAAGTGCGCGGCGCGGGTGTTCGAGTTCGGCAAGAACTACGTCTGCGAGAAGAGCGTGCCCACGCCGGCCCAGGCCGTGCCGTCCTGCGACTTCAAGAGCGGCCAGATCATCCTGCAGCAGCCGGTGGAGCGTGCGCAGATGGAAAAGCTGCTCGCCACCGGCAAGACCGACCTGCTGGACAAGTTCGTCTCCACCCGCACCCGTCGCCCCTTCAAGGCCTTCCTGGCCTGGGACGCGGAAGCGGGCAAGGTGAACTTCGAGTTCGAGCCGCGCGAAAGCAAGTACCCGCCGCGCAAGAGCCTCGCGGGCCGGGCGGCAACGGCCAAGACGGCCGGCAAGGCCGCGGGCAAGGGCGCTGCGAAGACCGCAGCCGCCAAAACCCCCGCGAAGAAGGCGGCCGCCAAGCCCAAGGCCCCGCGCAAGGCCGCGGCCGGCCTGAACCCCAGCCCGGCGCTCGCCGCGGTGATCGGCCCCGAGGCGGTGGCCCGCACCGAGGTGATCAAGAAGCTGTGGGACTACATCAAGGCCAACGGCCTGCAGGACGCCACGAACAAGCGCGCGATCAACGCCGACGCCAAGCTCGAGGCGGTGTTCGGCAAGCCGCAGGTGACGATGTTCGAACTGGCCGGCATCGTCGGCAAGCACCTGCAGGCCTGAGGCTTGAGGTCTGAAAAACCAAAAACGAAACCCATGGGTTTGGTTAGCTGGCAAGATTGAGAGCCCATGGGTTATGATTCATTGATTGAATCGACACCCATAGGTTCCATGAACAACCCGTTCCGTGATCTCCAGCTTCGCCAGCTGGACGCCTCGCTGGCGCCCTGGCGGGAAGCGCGCCTGGGCGCCCGCCCCCGGTCGGGGTGGGCGCGTGCCGTTCGCGAATCCCTGGGCATGAGCGCTGCGGCGCTTGCGCGCCGACTGCGCATCTCCCCTGCCGGCGTTCGCAAGCTGGAAAGCGCCGAGGCCTCCGATGCCATCACCCTGGGCTCCCTGCGCAAACTGGCAGAGGCACTCGATTGCGAACTCCACTACGCACTGGTGCCGCGCAAGCCGCTGGAAGAGGGGCTGCGGGATCGTGCCGAGGCCATTGCCAAGGCGCGCCTGCGGCCGATTGCGCACTCGATGGCCCTTGAAGACCAGGCGGTGGACGATCCCTTGAGCAGGTTTCAGCTCGATCTCGAGGTGAAACGCTTGCTGGAGGGTTCACGCCGCGACTTGTGGTGAGGGACGGCCACGTGGTGCTGAACCACCCGCCGGGCGCTACCCCGCTGGATCCGGACGAGGCGGCCGGACTGCTTCCCTCGCACATCGCCACCCAGGCCGATCTCAACGCATGGGAGCAGGCCAACATCGCCAAGGGCGACCAATGGGCGTCGCGGCAGAAGCGGCGCGCCTTGCTGGAGGAGGGCTTCGTCCGTGACCTTCATCGGCAGATGTTTGACAAGACATGGCGATGGGCCGGCACTTTCCGAAACAGTGACAAGAACATCGGCGTCCCGTGGCAACAGGTGGCGTTGAAGTTGCGCCTCCTCCTTGACAACACGCAGTACCAGATCGACCACCATGTGCACGACGCAGACGAATTGGCGGTCCGGTTTCACCATCAGCTGGTCTGGATTCACGCCTTCCCGAACGGCAATGGGCGCCATGCACGCCTGATGGCAGACCTGCTTGCCCTGCGGCTGGGGCGGCCACGACTGAGCTGGGGCGGCGGCGAAGCCGCCTTGACTTCGGTCGGAGAACTGCGTGACCGCTACCTGCATGCCCTGCGCCTGGCCGATCAAGGCCAGCTGACCGACCTGATCGCCTTCGCGCGCAGCTGAATCGCTCCAGGCAGCCGGGCCTCCGGGCATCTGAGGCGCCCGCCCTGTCGCTCACCGGGCTGAGGCAGGGAGGCGCTCCCGGGGCCGGGCTGCCATCAGTCCGCCCACCGCCAACGCCGCCACCCACCACCAGCTGCGGGCGCGGCTCGCGCGCAGGCGGTGCCAGGCCAGGGCCGGCAGGCGCGGCGCCATCAGCGCCATGCGCCGCTGCAGCATCTGCGCCCCCAGCTCGCCCAGGCGCCCCTGCAGGACCCGCTCCACCTCGGGAAGGAAGCGCGTTTCTTCTTCGGCCATGTGGTGCATGACCTCCCGCATCAGCGCCATGAACACGTCGGCCTCGTCGCCGACGGTGGCGCCGCCGGCGGGCTGCTGGCGCAGGCGGGCGACGAGCGCGCGCATGCGCGAATGATCGTCGACCGCGCCGAGGAGAAATTCGCTGGGGCCCACCTCGCGCAGGGCGGGGTAGAGGATCTCCTCCTCCACCTGGGCGTGGACCTCCAGCGCCAGGGCGGCCGACAGGGCCAGCGCGCGCCGGCGCCGGGCCGAGGCCCTGGGGCTCCAGCGGTGAAAGAGGGTGAGCAGCGCCTGATGGTCGCGGCGCACGAGGTCAGTGGCGCCGGGCGCCACCCTTTCGGCCAATGCGGGCATGGGGACTCCTTGCGGCCCGGCTCGGGGCCGAGGACCCACGTTAGCCGGCCAGCGCGTCCTTCACCACGGCCAAGTCCAGACCGTACATGTCGGCGAAGGCCTCCTCGCTCTGCCCGCTGGCCTGGAAGGCGCGGCGCAGGGCCTCGCGCTTCGCTGCACGGGCGGACAGCTCGCCCCAGGCCTCGTCGACCAGGGCGAGGGCCTGCGGGTCCTGGGTGCGGACCTGGGCCAGGTAGTCGGCGCGGTCCTGGCCGGCGGCCTGCACCGGCTGCAGGGCCTGGACCAGGCAGCCCAGGGCCCAGGCGCGCGCGGCCTGCGGGTCGCGGGCCTGGCGGCGACGCAGCATCTCCATCACCGCATGCAGCACATGCTCGGGCGCGGCCGGTTCCACCGGCTCGCCGTCCAGGCCGCAGCGGGGCTGGCCTTCGGCGACGGCCTGCAGGTAGCGGCTGCTGCGCACATGCTGGCCCAGGGCGGCCTTGAGCTCCGCGGGGTCCAGGGTCTCGCCGTGGGCGGCCACCAGGTCCTCGAAGACGCCGAGCTTGAGCGGGCGGGGGCGCGGGCCGAACAGGCGCGGGTGCAGGTCGGCCAGGCGCAGCAGCAGGGGGTGGACGGGACGGGGGGGCTTGCGGGGCGCCCGGGGGGCTCGGCGGTTGTCGCTCATGGGCCGACACTGTAGCCGCCCGGGGCACAATCACGCCCATGAAGATCGAAAAAGACACCGTGGTGACCATGCGCCTGCGCGTGGCCGACGACAAGGGCCAGTTGATCCAGGACGGCAAGGAGCCGGTTTCCTACCTGCACGGCGGCCATGGCAACACCCTGCCGGCCATCGAGAAGGCGCTGGAAGGCAAGCAGGCGGGCGAGAAGGTCGACCTGCTGCTCACGCCGGCCGACGGCTTCGGCGAGATCGACCCGGCCCTGCTGCGCACGCTCCCGAAGCGCGACTTCCCGCCGGGCGTGAAGGTCGGCGGCGAACTGCAGCTCCCGGGCCCCAATGGCGAGCCGCAGTACTTCACCGTGGCCAAGATCAAGGGCGACACCGTGCACCTGGACGGCAACCATCCGCTGGCGGGCCGCACGCTGCGCCTGTCAATTGCCATCACCGAGGTGCGCATGGCCTCGGGCGAAGAAATCGCCCATGGCCACGCCCACGGCGCGCACGGCCACCACCATCATTGAAGCCGCATTGAAGCCGTTCTGCGTCCACACGCAGCACGATCAAAGAAAAAAGGCGCTCCGAGGAGCGCCTTTTGCTTGGGGTACGTCCGCGATCAGCGGCCGACCACGCGGGCCATCTCGAGGACCTTGTTGGAGTAGCCCCACTCGTTGTCGTACCAGCTCACGAGCTTGACGAAGGTGCCGTCCAGGGCGATGCCGGCCTCGGCGTCGAAGATGGAGGTGCGCGGGTCACCGCGGAAGTCGGTGGCGACCACCTTGTCCTCGGTGTAGCCCAGCACGCCCTTGAGCTTGCCCTCGGACTGGGCCTTGAACTCGGCGCAGATGTCCTTGTAGGAGGCCTCGGAGGCCAGTTCGACGGTCAGGTCGACCACCGACACGTCGGAGGTGGGCACGCGGAAGGACATGCCGGTCAGCTTGCCCTTGAGCGAGGGCAGCACCACGCCCACCGCCTTGGCGGCGCCGGTGCTGGAGGGGATGATGTTCTCCAGGATGCCGCGGCCGCCGCGCCAGTCCTTGTTGGACGGGCCGTCCACGGTCTTCTGGGTGGCGGTGGCGGCGTGCACGGTGGTCATGAGGCCGCGCTTGATGCCCCACTTGTCATGCAGCACCTTGGCCAGGGGCGCCAGGCAGTTGGTGGTGCAGGAGGCGTTGGAGATGATGGCCTCGCCCTTGTAGGTGTCGTGGTTGACGCCGTAGACGAACATGGGGGTGTCGTCCTTGGAAGGGGCGGACATGATCACCTTCTTGGCGCCCGCGGCCAGGTGCTTCTCGGCGCCGGCCTTGTCCAGGAAGATGCCGGTGGCCTCGATCACGATGTCGGCGCCGACCTCTCCCCACTTCAGCTCGGCGGGGTCCTTCACCGCGGTCAGGCGGATCTTCTTGCCGTTGACGATCAGGGTGTTGCCGTCGACCGAGACCTCGCCCTCGAAGCGGCCGTGGACGCTGTCGTACTTGAGCATGTAGGCCAGGTAGTCGGGCTCGAGCAGGTCGTTGATCGCGACCACCTCGACGTCCTTGAAGTTCTGCACCGCGGCGCGGAACACCATGCGGCCGATGCGGCCGAAACCATTGATACCGATCTTGAGAGCCATCTGCGTGATCCCGTGAGGAGTTGAAAAAAGGGAATCGCTTCAGCCGGCGAGCACCGCGCGGACGGTGTCCGCGACGTTCTCGGGCGTGAAGCCGAAATGCTTGAACAGTACCGGCGCAGGCGCCGATTCGCCGTAGGTGTCGATGCCGACCACCGCGGCGCAGCCGTACTTCCACCAGAAGTCGGACACGCCCATCTCGACGGCGATGCGGGGCAGGCCGCGGGGCAGGACTTCTTCCTTGTAGGCGCGGTCCTGGCGGTCGAAGGCGGTGGTGGAAGGCATGGAGACCACGCGCACCGCGATGCCGCTGGCGGCCAGCTGCTCCTGGGCCTTGAGCGCGAGCTGCACTTCGGAGCCGGTGGCAATGATCACCGCCTGGGCCTTGCGCTTGATGCCGACCTCGGAAGGCTCGGCCAGCACGTAGGCGCCACGGGGGATGTCTTCGAGGCCGGCCTTGGGCAGGTAGGGCAGGTTCTGGCGCGAGAGCAGCAGCGCGGTCGGGCGGTGCTTGTTCTCCAGGGCCACGGCCCAGGCCACCGCGGTCTCGGCGGTGTCGGCGGGACGCCAGACGTCGAGGCCGGGGATGAGGCGCAGGCTGGCGGCGTGCTCGATCGACTGGTGGGTCGGGCCGTCTTCGCCCAGGCCGATGGAGTCGTGGGTGAACACATGCACCAGGCGCTGCTTCATCAGGGCCGCCATGCGGATGGCGTTGCGGCTGTAGTCGCTGAAGGTGAGGAAGGTGCCGCCGTAGGGGATGTAGCCGCCGTGCAGGGCCACGCCGTTCATGATGGCGGCCATGCCGAACTCGCGCACGCCGTAGTTGATGTGGCGGCCGACGTTGCCGGCCTCGTCACGCTTGATCGAGCCGTCGGCGTTCACACGCAGCGCCGGGGTGCTCTTGGTGTTGGTCAGGTTGGAGCCGGTCAGGTCGGCGCTGCCACCGAGCAGCTCGGGCAGGCCGGCGGTGAAGGCTTCCAGGGCGATCTGCGAGGCCTTGCGCGAGGCCACGGTCTCGGCCTTGGTGTGGGCGCCGACGACGGCGTCCACCGCCACCTGGGCGAAGTGCTTCGGCAGCTCGCCCTTCATGCGGCGCTCGAACTCGGCGGCCCGCTTCGGGTGGGCCTTGGCGTAGGCGGCGAAGCGCTGCTTCCACTCGGCCTGCGACTTCTTGCCGGCAGCCTTGGCATCCCAGGCGGCGTAGACGTCCTTGGGCACGGTGAAAGGCTCGTGGCGCCAGCCGATGGACTCGCGCGTGAGCTTGATCTCCTCGGCGCCCAGGGGCTCGCCGTGGGCCTTGGCGGTGTTGGCGCGATTGGGCGAACCCTTGCCGATGTGGGTCTTGGCCACGATCAGGGTGGGCTTGTCCTGGGATTGGCGGGCCTTGGCGATGGCGGCGTCGACGGCGTTCACATCATGGCCGTCGACCGGACCGACCACGTTCCAGCCATAGGCCTTGAAGCGGGCCGGGGTGTCGTCGCCGAACCAGGGGGTGACCTGGCCGTCGATGGAGATGCCGTTGTCGTCGTAGATCGCGATCAGCTTGTTGAGCTTCCAGGCCCCGGCCAGGGCGCAGGCCTCGTGGCTGATGCCTTCCATCAGGCAGCCGTCGCCCAGGAACACGTAGGTGTGGTGGTCGACGATGGCATGACCGGGCTGGTTGAACTCGGCGGCCAGCAGCTTCTCGGCGAGGGCCATGCCCACCGCGTTGGTGATGCCCTGGCCCAGGGGGCCGGTGGTGGTTTCCACGCCGGGGGTGATGCCCACTTCGGGGTGGCCGGCGGTCTTGCTATGGAGCTGGCGGAAGTTCTTCAGCTCCTGCATCGGCAGGTCGTAGCCCGTGAGATGCAGCAGCGAGTAGATCAGCATCGAGCCGTGGCCGTTGGACAGCACGAAGCGGTCGCGGTCGGCCCAGTGCGGGTCGGCGGGGTTGTGCTTCAGGTGGCGGGCCCACAGGGCCACGGCGATATCGGCCATGCCCATGGGGGCGCCCGGGTGTCCCGAGTTGGCTTGTTGAACGGCATCCATGGACAAGGCGCGGATCGCGCTTGCCATCATTTGGGGGGTGGCCATCGGGCGGGGACTCCGGGAAAGGTGAGGGGGCGGGAAACCCCGCATTTTACCGGCCGCTCAGGCGTGGCCCCCGGGCCGCGCCAGTTTCCCGGCGGGCCGGGCGGCCGGCGCGTCGACTACAGTGCGCGCATGTCTTCCCACGCCCCCGAGACCGCGCCGTTTGCCGCCCGGGCGATGGTGCTGGCCGCCGGCCGCGGCGAGCGCATGCGCCCGCTCACCGACCATTGCCCCAAGCCCCTGCTGCCCGTGCAGGGCAAGCCCCTGATGCAGTGGCACCTGGAGGCCCTGGCCCGCGCCGGCTGGGACCGGGCGGTGGTCAACACCGCCTGGCTCGGGGAGCAGGTCGAGGCCGCCTTCGGCCCGGGCCTGCCGGGCGGGCCGCGTCTGGCCTATTCCCACGAAGGCCAGGACTTCGGCGGCGCGCTCGAGACCGCCGGCGGCATCGCCCGCGCGGTGCCGCAGCTGGCCGAGGTGTTCTGGGTGGTGGCCGGGGATGTCTTCATGCCTGGCTTCGACTTTCCACGGGCGGCCTACGACCGCTTCGCCGCCGGCGAGGCCCTGGCCCACCTGTGGCTGGTGCCCAACCCGCCCCACAACCCGCGCGGCGACTTCGGCCTCACCCCTGAGGGCCGGGCCCTGAACCAGGTGCCCGAAGGCATGCCGCGCTGGACCTTCTCCACCGTCGGCCTGTACAAGCGCGCCCTGTTCGCGGAGCTGCCCGCGGGAAACCCCCAAGGGATCAAGGCCCCACTCGCGCCCCTGCTTCGCACGGCCATGGACAATGGCCTCATCACCGCCCAGCGCTGGGAGGGACCCTGGACCGACGTGGGCACACCGGAGCGACTGGCCGCCCTCAATTCGGAACCGGCACCCGCTCGCTGAAGACCCTGCAACGACACGCCTTCGCCTCATGAGCCAGAACCTCCACGCCGAACGCCGCGCCCGCCTCGCCCAGCAACTGGGCCCGCAAGGCATCGCCCTGATCCCCACCGCCCCGGAACGCGCCCGCAACCGCGACAGCGACTACCTGTACCGGCACGACAGCTACTTCTACTACCTCACCGGCTTCACCGAGCCCCAGGCGTGGCTGGTGCTGACCGGCGACGGCCGAAGCCGCCTGTTCTGCCAGCCCAAGGACCTCGAGCGCGAGATCTGGGACGGCTTGCGCCTCGGCCCGGCCGCCGCGCCCGCCGCCCTGGGCGTGGACGAGGCCTTCTCCATCGGCGAGCTGGAGGCGATCCTCCCCAAGCTGCTGGAAAACCGCGACGCGGTCTGGTACCCCTTCGCCATCCACGAGGGCCTGGAGGCCCGCGTCGGCGGCTGGCTGTCCCAGGTGCGCGCCCGGGTGCGCTTCGGCGCCATCTGCCCCGAGCAGCAGCGTGACCTGTGCGGCCTGCTGGACGAGATGCGCCTGGTGAAGGACACCCACGAGCAGGACGTGATGCGCCGCGCCAGCGCCATCAGCGCCCGTGCCCACATCCGCGCGATGCAGACGAGCGCCCGCCTGCTGCGCGCGGGCTGCGACCTGCGCGAATACCACCTGGACGCCGAGCTGTTGCACGAATTCCGCATGGGCGGCTCGCAGGCACCGGCCTACGGCTCCATCGTCGCCGCCGGGTCGAATGCCTGCATCCTCCACTACCGCGCCGGCGACCGGCCGGTCCGCGCGGGCGAGCTGGTGCTGATCGACGCCGGCTGCGAGCTCGATGGCTACGCCAGCGACATCACCCGCACCTTCCCCGCCAACGGCAAGTTCACCGGCCCGCAGCGCGCGGTCTACGACCTGGTGCTGGCCTCGCAGGAGGCGGCGGTGGCCGCGACCCGCGCCGGCGCCCGCTTCATCGACCCGCACGAGGCCACGGTCAAGGTCCTGTCCCAGGGCCTGCTGGACCTGGGCCTGCTCGATCGCAACAAGGTCGGCGGCGTGGAGGACGTGATCGAGAAGCGCGCCTATTTCCAGTTCTACATGCACCGCACCGGCCACTGGCTGGGGATGGACGTGCACGACTGCGGCAGCTATGTCGAGCCCTCCGAGGTGGGCAACGGCACCGAGCGGCGCGACCCGCTCTCGAATGAAGTGATCGTCAACCGCCCCAGCCGCATCCTGCGACCGGGCATGGTCCTCACCATCGAGCCGGGCCTGTACATTCGACCCGCCGAGGGCGTGCCGGCCGAGTTCCACGACATCGGCATCCGGATCGAGGACGACGCCATCGTCACCGCCACCGGCTGCGAGCTGATCACCCGTGGCGTGCCGGTCAAGGCCGACGAGATCGAGGCGCTGATGCGCCAGGACTGAGGGTGGCAACCCCGCGTCGTCCCTAGGAGAAGCGCGGCAGGCACAGCACTACAATCGGCCCCCCACCCTGACGGCTGTCGCCTCGGCGACGGCCCAAGACGGAGACAAGAAAAGATGCCCGCGACCCCCCCCACCAAGCCGGAAGACAAGCGCGCCCTGCTGCGCCAGGCCGCCCTGGAGTACCACGAGTTCCCCACGCCCGGCAAGGTCGCCATCCAGGCCACCAAGCAGCTGTCGAACCAGCATGACCTGGCGCTGGCCTACTCGCCCGGCGTGGCCGCGCCCTGCGAAGAAATCGTCAAGGACCCGGCCGCTGCCTTCCGCTACACCAGCCGCGGCAACCTGGTGGCCGTGGTCACCAACGGCACTGCGGTGCTGGGCCTGGGCGACATCGGCCCGCTGGCCGCCAAGCCGGTGATGGAGGGCAAGGGTGTCCTGTTCAAGAAGTTCGCCGGCATCGACGTCTTCGACATCGAGATCAACGAGAAGAACGACCTGGACAAGCTGGTCGACATCATCGCGGCGCTCGAGCCGACCTTCGGCGGCATCAACCTCGAGGACATCAAGGCGCCCGACTGCTTCTACGTCGAGCGCAAGCTGCGCGAGCGGATGAAGATCCCGGTCTTCCACGACGACCAGCACGGCACCGCCATCGTGGTCGGCGCGGCCATCATCAACGGCCTGAAGGTCGTGGGCAAGGACCTCAAGAAGGTCAAATTGGTGACGTCCGGCGCCGGCGCCGCCGCCCTGGCCTGCCTGCAGCTGCTGGTGAAACTCGGCCTGCCGCGCGAGAACATCTTCGCCACCGACCTGGCGGGCGTGGTCTACAAGGGCCGCACCGAGCTGATGGACGAGGACAAGATCCAGTTCGCCCAGGACACCCCGCACCGCACCCTGGCCGAGGTGATTGCGGGCGCCGACATCTTCCTGGGCCTGTCCGCCGGCGGCGTGCTCAAGCCCGAGATGGTCAAGACCATGGCCAAGGATCCGCTGATCATGGCCCTGGCCAACCCGAACCCGGAAATCCTGCCGTCCGAGGCCAAGGCGGTGCGCCCCGACGCCATCCTGGCCACCGGCCGCACCGACTACCCGAACCAGGTCAACAACGTCCTGTGCTTCCCCTACATCTTCCGCGGCGCGCTCGACTCGGGCGCGACCACGATCACGGATGAAATGGAAATCGCGGCGGTGCGCGCCATCGCCGACCTGGCCCAGGCCGAGCAGAGCGAGGTGGTGGCCGCGGCCTACGCCGGCGAGCAGCTGGCCTTCGGCCCCGAGTACCTGATCCCCAAGCCCTTCGACCCCCGGCTGATGATGAAGATCGCGCCGGCCGTGGCCGAGGCGGCCGCCGCCAGCGGCGTGGCCTCCCGTCCGGTCCAGGACATGGACGCCTACCGCGAGAAGCTGCAGAGCTTTGTGTATGCCTCCGGCAGCATGATGAAACCCATCATGGATGCCGCCAAGCGGGCCCGCAAGAAGCGCGTGGTCTACAGCGAGGGCGAGGAGGAGCGCGTGCTGCGCGCGGCGCAGATCGTGGTGGACGAGGGCATCGCCCGCCCCATCCTGATCGGCCGCCCGGCGATCATGGCCCAGCGCATCGAGAAGTTCGGCCTGCGCCTGCGCGCCGGTATCGACTACGACGTGGTGAACGTCGAGCAGGACGACCGCTACCGCGACTTCTGGCAGACCTACCACCGCATGACCGAGCGCAAGGGCGTGACGGTGCAGATCGCCAAGATCGAGATGCGCCGCCGCCTGTCCCTGATCGGCGCGATGATGGTGCACAAGGGCGAGGCCGACGGCCTGATCTGCGGCACCTGGGGCGTGCCCGCCCTGCACCTGAACTACATCGACCAGGTGCTGGGCCGTCGTCCGGGCGTCAACACCTATGCGGCGATGAACGGCCTGCTGCTGCCCGGCCGCCAGGTCTTCCTGGTCGACACGCACATCAACTACGACCCGAGCGCCGAGCAGCTGGCCGAGATCACCCAGATGGCGGCGGAAGAGATGCTGCGCTTCGGCATCAAGCCCAAGGCGGCCCTGCTGTCGCATTCCAACTTCGGCACCAGCAACCAGCCCAGCGCGGTCAAGATGCGCCAGGTGCTGGAATTGCTGCAGCGCAATGCGCCCTGGCTGGAGGTGGACGGCGAGATGCACGGCGACGTCGCCCTGGACGGCGCGGCCCGCCAGCAGCAGATGCCCCGCAGCAGCCTGCAGGGCGACGCCAACCTCCTGGTGCTGCCCAACATCGATGCGGCCAACATCGCCTACAACCTGCTCAAGACGGCGGCGGGCGGCAACATCGCCATCGGCCCGGTCCTGCTGGGGTCTTCCAAGCCGGTGCATATCCTCACTGCCAGCGCGACCGTTCGACGCATCGTCAACATGACGGCCCTCACAGTGGCCGACGCCAACGCCACCCGCTGAGCCAAAAAGACGCTTGCATCGACAGCAAGCACTAACTTAAAGGGCTGTCAAGCGGCCCCTGAAAGGCCTTGCCCCCTGCCCATTTTTTGGGCAGAGGCTTGCCTTTCAGCAAGGTATCAGTCACACTCTCGCCCTGACGCGCCCGGGTTAACCCCGGTCTGCGGCGCTCCCCCCAGTCCCGTCTCCCAAGGTTCGACCCGGCCACCCGCCGGGGGCATCAAGTTTGCGCTAACTAGCGACTTGCCGCCGAGCGCCCTGGCTCCTGCCGGGCACCGACCCCCTTGAAGCGAACCGTCCCGGCGGTCGCTTTGCGGCGACGGAACCCCGGGCGCGCCGGCCTTTTTTGATCGATCGTGGAGTGATGCCCGATGAAACGGGACCTGTTTTTGAACACGGAAAAAGTCGCGGAGATGGACCCCTCCCTTCGCCCCAACCTCAGCGAGACGCCCCTCAAGGGCGTGCGCAGCAATATCGTGCAGTCGATCCGCGCCTACCGCGTGCAGGACCTGCAGGATGCCGCGACCGCGCTGGGCCACCACTTCCTGTACGCCAACCTGGCACAGGCCCAGAGCAAGCAGGACGTGCTGGACATGATCGCCGCCCAGTTCATCCTGCCCACCCACGTGGGCAAGAACTTCGACGCGCTGTACGACTGCATGACCGACCCGGTCCACAAGTCGGGCCCGCAGCCCGGCTTCGTGGTGGTGCTCGAGC
>JACCDG011257842.1_pt1 | contig 20686 bp, 17 predicted proteins | sample 7442471 | NCBI WGS metagenome assembly JACCDG01 (sample SAMN15323444, study PRJNA562643) | freshwater metagenome | isolation source: river surface water | place: USA:Blue River Watershed | collected 2017-08-17 | reverse complement strand
TGAAACAGTTAAAGCATTAGTTCAAAATCGTATAAATGGCTATTTTAACGAGTACGAAGTATTAGAGTACCCTCGAAGACCTGAGAAGGTGTACTCACAGATTGTACATGACAGTATTGTAGAGCATTTACCCAAAGAGGGCTTTGCTTTAGAAAACTTTACACCTGAAGAAGTGATAAATGGTGCAGTACCTGAGAGTTTTATTTGGGATTTTAAAAAGCAATCCTCTACACCAACCCAATCCTTAGCATCAGGTATTTATACTAAACTACCTACTAAAACCATATCAGGTAATGTGGTACAGCAGTCTTGGGGTAAATTAAAAACTGCAACTAAAGCAGTGTATGACAAGGCAGTTATATCTACCCGTATCCCTAACACTGATGAGCATTTTGGGAATCCTTTTAGTAGTGATACTAGAGTACGTGATAATAACCCTCAGTTAATTGAAACCAACTCAACTAGAGAAAGTGTTGAAAAATATATTGATTGGGTTCTTAACTCTAAAGATGCTAGGGCTAAGTGGATTAGGGAACAACTTAAGTCAGGTAATTTAAAGGGTAAACAAATCCTGTATTACACAGAATTGAACGAACCTTCCCATGCCACTGCTTTGGATTACTTAATTAACAAGTACGATTGGAGCACAGAAAGCACATCTACACCAAACCAAGAAGTAGATACACATGATACAAGCACCCAAACAGAGCCTACAGAAGCAGTCAATGAGAAAGCAGCAAATGGTGAGCTATCTAATTACATAAACCATAGTGGGGGTGCTATAGGCTCTGATACTGCTTGGGGTGAAATCGGGGCTAAATATGGTGTAACTTCAAACCATTACTATAAAGATAAGACACCTAAAGGCAATGTTCAAATAACACAAGAGCAATATAAAGAAGGTTTAATTAAAGCTGAAGAAGCTGCTAAGGCGTTAGGGAGAAACTGGTCTAGTAAACCTTATGTACAGGGGTTATTAGCGCGTAACTGGCAACAAGTCAAAAATGCTGATGCAATTTTTGCTATAGCTGAGCTTGAGGGTAAGTATGTCAAGGGAGGTACAGGGTATGCTGTGGCTATGGCTGTAGCTGAGGGTAAGCCTATCTACGTATTTGACCAAAGTAAAAATAGTTGGTTTAAACACACTGGTGTTGGTTGGCAAAAAACCAATACACCCACATTGACCTCTAATTTTGCAGGTATTGGTACAAGAGAGCTAAACGCAGTAGGTGTGAAGGCTATCAAAGATGTGTACTCCAAAACATTGAAAGCAGTTAGTACTGAACCAACTAATGATACTACCCAAGCTGTAGAAGCTGAACCTATTATCCCTGAGACACCTAAAGAAGCATCTGCTAAGGTAGTACCTCCTGTTAATGTATGGGCAGGTAGTAACGAAAATGCAGGGTTATCTAACCTAGCTACCCGTCCATTTACTTTTGGGGGTAAGAAGTACCAGTCTGTTGAACACGCTTATCAAACACTTAAATCAGGTAGTTTTGACCAACAGACTTATGATAAGTATGCAAGTACAGAGAACAAAAAGATTGCAGGTAACAGAGGCACTAAGACTACAGGTAATGCCAATGTCCATCTTATGGAAAAGCTAATGACTGCTTCCTTTGAGCAGAACAAAGACGCAATGGAGTTACTACAGAAGACAGGTGATGCAGTTATTACCCATAACCAAGATAAGAGTATTTGGGGTAAAGAGTTCCCACGTATTCTTATGGAGATTCGTGAGAATAATAAGACTACTGCATCTGTAGAAGCTGCTACAGTTAAAACACGACAAGAAGAGGTTGAAATAGCACGAAAAGCTGCATTAGATAAAGCTGAAAAAGCTGCAATGCCTAGAATTAACGAATTAGAGCAAAAAGCGGCAAAAGAAGTTGAAAGATTGGGGCAAGTACAAAGAGTAACAGAAAATTTGTTAGGTACACGTAAGAGTATGTACTTCTTAGAGGTTAACAGAATCAACGATAAGTATGATGCAGAGCTTAAAGCCTTAGCTGACGAGGTAGCTCAAGAGAGTAGTAGTGCAACTAATACTAAAGAAACCCAAACATCAGATGACCCTACACCAAACCAAGATATTACAGAAGTTGTAGCTGATTCTGATGTAACTATAAAGATTGAAGGCAATATTACTGAAGTATTTAACAGTAAGTCTGGTTTAACCCATAGAGTACCTACTAAACTGGTAAATAAACCAGTATCTGTATTTACAGAATTAGATAGTGTTATATCAGTTACATCAGGTATTTTAAAACCAAAAGAAAAAGAATACATTAGTAAATTATTAAGTGTGTTTACACAACTTAGACCTAATGTTATTGTTAATTTTCTTACTGATTTTTCCAAAATAAATAAAAAGATTGCTGAAGCATTACCAACATCTGTCGGTAAATCTGTTGACGGTAATAAAATTTATGTTGATGTAACTAATAAAACACCTGTTGATATGCTTGAATTATTAACACATGAATATCATCATGCAGTAACAATAGAAACTCTTGATAAAACCCCACTAAATACAAGCTATCATATTGAGTTAGCTAAAGTACATGAATCTATAATTAAGTATTTAGAGGATAACCCTACGCTATCTGCTAAAGCTAGAAAAAGACTCTCTTATGCTTTAACAGCTCCTGCTGAATTATTAACAGTAGGTACTACTGAGCCTATTGCTATAGCTTCGTTACGCAAGATTGACATGGGTAATGGTAAAACTGCTTACACAGTTATTATGGAGCAGTCTATTGCTATAATGAAAGCACAGAACCCTAAAACATTTACTAAAGAGATTGAGGATAGCTTAAATGACTTATTATCAAGAACCGACAGAAACTTTACAACAGATGAAGCTAGCAGCACCAAAGACAGCCCTATCCCAAGCAGTGAAGCAGCAAGTAGAACAAGCGACAACACTAGAACATCTGATGAAAGTATTGAATTACAACCAGATAGCAACACTGAATCAGCAGCTACAGAAGTAGTTAATACTGCTGGTTTATCTGTACTTCAAGGTTTATCTAAAGAAGTTATAGCTGAAGAACGTACTAAACCTTTATCTACTATTAACTTAGTTAAAGCTTACTTTAGTCAAAAGTTAAATAAAGATGAAACCAAAGGTACTAATCCTTTAGTTGCTGTAAACAACTTTATGCAAAGCTTACCTAAGACTTTTAATGAGGTACGTGCTTATATAAGTAATTACTTAGAGCCTAGCTATAAGATTACTGATGAACAGTTAAAGCAGTTAGAACAATTCAAAAAATTTGAATTAGGTTTTTCAACGATAGCCAGTAATCTATTTAGTAATAGATACATTAATAACAAGTATGCACCTGACGCACCTACTCAGAATGTTATTTTGTATTTCCGAGATGCAAAAGGCAACTTAGATACGAATATGTTAACTGCTATGGCTGCTAGTGCATTCCAATACCTAATTGTTAATGGTACTAAGGTGGGTAACAAAGAAGAAGATGTACGTAAGCTACTTCGTTTAGACGCTAAAGCACCATTACCTTATGAAGTAAGTAATGCCTTACAGTATGTGGGTGCTGATGTTAAAACAGTTGTAAGAGAGCTTGGTAAAAGTATTTATAAATCTCTTGGTTTGAGTGTAGATAAACAGGGCGATGTAGATTTACAACAACGTGTAGAACTGGCGTTAGGTCAACTGGCTTTAGATACTTTAGTAGAGTCTGGTTACTTAAAAGAAAACTTACTAGATTCAACAGCTATTACTGAAATATCTGATGCAATGATAGCAGCAGGGTACAGCACTGCAAACACACTAGGCAAAGTAAACAAACTAACCTTTGTTAGTTCTAATGTAGTTTTTAATGATAAAGGTAGCTTAGTTATTAATGATGAGGGTAAAGTTACCTTTGAAGCTCTTAAACCTGTAAATGTAGGTAAAAAAGAAGAGGTAGTACTACCTACAGTAGAAGCTATAAAGGAAGCCAATGAAGGTACTGTTAGCTTCTTACAGGATTTATTTAGTACAGATAATGGTTATCGTATGCCTGAGCTATTAGAGCCTACTAAATTTGTACAAGATAGTATTAGAGGCACTGATGCTAAAGTTTCTGAGTACCAGAAAGAGTTATTAACAGAAGCGCATAAACACGCCTCTACAATGCGTAAGAATACTATCTCTGTGCTTAATAAACTCAAAGGTATTGGTGGTAATAGTAAGTATTTAAGGCAACTAATCAATGCTTGGTATGATAAGGAGTCTTTAGAGAAAGTACACATACTTAGACAAGGTAGTGTTATTGTTGCTACTGAGGATATTTGGAATGCGCTAGAAAATGGTTTGCAATGGGCAAATATTATTGCAAAACCAGATGGGTATGCTGAGTTTTATAGTCCTCAAGATGTAGCACAAAACAGTCGTATGCACACTACAGCTACTTTCTTTAATGAACAGGCAAACCAAGTTCATAGAGCTATGGCTAATAAGAAAGAACACAATATTACATTGAATATTAAATCAGACAGTACTGAAGATTTAAACAACATATTACGCTTCTTTCAAGCTGTTGGTGAAGGATTAGAAAATTTACCTTTAGGGAGTAGTATTAATTCTCAAGTACCTGGCTATAAATTCTTTACTACTGATAAAGTGAGAGGAGACCACTATGTAAGCTCATTGCTTGCATACCTGTTCTCTGAAGAAACCAAACCTGCTATTGATGCAATGATTACACTCATTGAGAATGATACTATTGATACAAAACAACAAGAAGCTATTAGTAAGTTTGTTGATAAAGGTGGTATGGGTATTCAATCCTTACAATCTTTGATTGCTATTGCTGAATACTTTAAAGCTATTAAAGAAGGTAAAACCAACATAGAAATTAATACTCCATTTAGCTCTGACGGTGTTAATGATGGTGTAGCTTCTGCAAATATCTTAATGGGTACTGCTACACCTGAACTGTTACAACAAGTTGGTATGTTCTTACGCCAAGAGACAGGCGTACAAACTGAGTCTATGCAAGATAATTACATGAAAGGGATTGAAGATTATTATGTATCCTTTGGTAATAAAATTAGAGAAGCTTTAGCTAATTTGGCTAATGAAAAAATAGATAAAAAATGGGCAAAAGCTACTTTAGCATTGTTCACTAAATTACAATTATCTAAAGACGATATGAAAGCTATTAGAAAAATAGCTAAAACTTGGAGTGTTCCATTTAACTACTCAGCAGGTAAAGCAGCGTTACAGAGAGCTTTAGCTAGAGACTTTTTAGAAAACATTTATGACCAGTTTGAAAGTATTGGTGGTGAGGCTTTAGATAATCGTAAAGCCTATGCTGAAGCTAAAGGCAAAAAAGATAACGATAGCATGGCAGCATTAGAAATTGCTTATGCAGGGCTTAAACGAGACGTTCAGACATTGGAAACCAATATCCAAAACGCATTAGGCTATGGTTTTCTAGCCCCAAGCTCTACTAAAGTACGTCAGGTGCATGGTTCATTGTATCGTAGTTTGAGTGACATAAAACTCCCTGTAAGCAGACCTGAAAATTTATTAAGTTTTACTTTTAATACTGGTAGTGTTGAAATAATTGAAGTTATTACAACCAGTAACTTAGATAAAAATGGTGAAGAAACAAGTTCAACAAAAAACAGCTTTGTTCATACTGGTAGAGATGCTGAACGTATTATAGAAAAATACTTAATGTCTGCTAGTACAGCTATGTTTGGTAAAGCAGCATGGGAAGCAACAGAAGAATTTGCAGGTAAGTTTATTGCGTCTCGTGATTTATTCACAGAGATTCAGAACAGTACATTTAGCTTGTATAACCAACTTAGAAATGCGCTTATTGATGCAAAAATAGAAAGTAAAAAGGATAAAACTTTTGGAGGTTATTTTACTTTAACTATTGCAGAGATGGAGGAAATAGATAACAAGCTATTAGAGTTTGCTCCTATTTTAAAGACAGTGTTTAGCATCAAAGCTACCTCTGAAACAGATGCTTTAGCAAGTGGTTTACGTTTATACGATAGCACTTACACAACCTCTTTACTTTCTAAAAGACCTGACTTAAGACAAGTAATCACTAGATACAGCAAACGTGATGGAACACCTGCTACTACTACAACTAATTTAGGTAGGAAGGTACTTGAGAAAGGTGGTGTTAAGAACGGTGCTACAGCTATTCAAAGTATAGATGCTTTTGTATCAGCTACAGTACAAGCTATCTTTGGTATTCTGAATGCCCATGATGCTGCATTCTTTGGCTTAGATAAGTTTGTAGCAGGTACATTACTACAGAATGAAACTTACTTAGAAGCTATGACTAAATATCACTTTGGTTTAGAACACGCAGAATCATTGCTACGTTCTTACAAAGGGTTAGAAAGTGTAGTTCAATCTTTAGGATTAAAGAAAGAATATGCAGACACCTTATCCCAACTATTTGAACAAGTTTTATTAGGGGAAGAAGTTAAAGACAAGACAGAAAATGTTTTATTGGATGAGACAGGTACTGCCATTCTTAGTGGAGGTATTGTAGGTGCTTTGAATGATATGTTGTTGCTTGAGGAGAAAGAAACATTCAATAGTAATGGTAGGGATATTGAAGAGGTACTAGAAGTTCTTGTTAAAACTTTAATAGCTAAAGATATTAGCAAGTTAAACCAACTAAAGAACTTACACTCTGTACACCATTTCTCTGGTGAAGGTGGTCAAGTATTAGTTACTGAAGAACACATCAAAGAAATGGATAAACAGATTAAGTTACTTAAAGCCAAAGAGAAAGAGTTACTAGCTTTAATAACTAAAGAAGCTGATGGTATTGCTATTGATAATAAGAGTATTACTGAATATCTAACTGAGAATAAAGGTAAAGACATTAAGTACACAGTGTTTAAACCTTACTTAGAGCTTAACAGTAAACCAGAACATAAAGCTGTATTAGGTTTAATTGAAAAGCTTATACCTACTGGTTTAACTATACGTTACCAAGAACAGGATATAGCTACAGAGGGTTATGGTAACTATGATGAAAAAACCAATACTATTACGATAACTGCTATACCTGATTCTAAAGTATCTATAGCATTGGTTATCCATGAGCTATTACACAGTGCTTTAGCCCAACGTATCAATACTTTAGAAGAAGCCGAGAGAACAGGTAATACTAAAGACTTAGAAAAAGCTATTGCTGCTTTAAACAGTGTAAAAGCATTGCGTGAAACCATTATTGGTAAAGACGGTTTAGCATACTTAGAGTTAAAAAAAGTAATAGAGGGTAAAGCTAAAGGTAAGTCATTTGAAGATTATAAGATAGAACTTGAAACTTTACGTACTTCTTTAAATGCTAAGTTTGATAAAGAAAACAAGGACTATGCTAATATAGTTGCACAACTTAAAGAAGTGCAAGCAAATATTAATGAGGTAAATAGATTTTTTGGTTTAGTTGGTAAACTAAAGCAAGAGCAAAAAGAAGCTGTCATAGCACAACCTACTTATACTGTTGCTACAGGTGCAATAGATGAAGCAGGTAATGCTGTTGAAAGAGTTGTTACTCGTTTAAGTATTATCAATAAGTTTGAAAATATCCATGAGTTTATTTCTTATGGTTTAACAGATAGGAGAGTACAAGCTGTACTAGCTGCTATTGAAACACCTGTGAATAGTGAGTTTAAAGAATCTACCACAAAAAGGTTGTCTAACTTTGTTCGTGATTTTGTATTAAAGGTAGCTAACTTACTTAATTTAAAAGGGCAGAATGCTACTTTATTAATACCCTTTTATATTAAAGTATCTAAACTAATTGATGAGATTGTACAAGCTAATGTACAACCTACACCAAGTGACCAATTACACCGTAGTACAACTGACTATAATGATTCTGTAAATGAGATGGATTCGTTAACAGTTATGCAAGGTTTACCCCATAGCAATAGTAAGTTTAGCCAACACCTCAATAATATCATTACAGACAGCATAGGACAGCTATACAAAGCTGATGATACTGCACGTCAACGTATTAACGAAATACAGAACCTACAAGCATCAGAAGCACGTAATGCAGGGTTTAGCCTATCTGCTAAAGAAGCTATCGTACAACAGGCTTTACAGCTTGCTGTAGAGACTTATATACATACTAATGCAGGTAATCTAAACATTAGTCAACTCTTTAAAGTATTTAAAGAAGCCAAAGCTAAAATGAATGAGGAGTCATTTCATAATGGTGATTGGAATACTGCTACACGTTTAGAACGTAGTATTGCTAAGAAGAAGTATGACTTTATATTCGACACAACCAAGAAAGGTTTTGAAGCTAGATTTATTTCTATGGCTTTAGCAAGTGAAGAAGTACATAACTTGCTTGGCTTTAACACGATTAGTCCTAAACCAAGTAAAGAAAAGACTTGGTTTGATACTGCTAATTCTTGGCTTAAATACGCTATTAGTTGGTTAGCTAATAAGTACGTCAAGTTAAATCCAAGTAATCCAGTACATAAGCAAATAAGCCAATTAGTTGATAACTTAGTTAAGCTAGATATTAGAAGCAGACAAGAGACAGTTGCTATATGGGAACACGCTTGGAATCTAATAGGTAAAGCCACAACACCATTAAATGTTTTAGCTAAAGCAAGTAAAGATAAATTAGCTGCTAATAACTTTTTATTAAACAGTAAATATTTGCCTTTACGTGCTGTTGGTGCTATTGCGGCATTAGATGCTAAAGCAGTATCTGAGAGTATCCCTAAAGCAATTACAAGTATGCGTAATGAGTTAAGACCTAATGAAAGATTAGGTGAAGCTATGAATGCTATGCTTGAAGCTAGTGCTGCTACAGGTATGCGTAAAGTAATGGATGTACTAATTAGACAAGGAAACCAAAATGCACATGAAAGACAGAACATTAGTGATGGTACTAAGAAGTCTATTCTTTCTTGGTTTAAAGAGCCTAATAAACTTACTAAGCGTCAACACTTAGCAACTACTAATGTAATACTACGTGCTGATTTACAAGCTTTAACAGGTAAGTTTGAACTTGAAGAAGTGATGGATTTAATTGGAGATGAGGTTACTTTAAACAATGAGATTAAAGTATTAGAACAGAGCATTGCTAAAGAAGCCAATGGAAATGGAATGTTGGTAGCTAGTAAGTTATTAGCTAAATACATGGTGACAGTTATTGGAGGAAATGGGCTAGTTAAGAATGCTAGAGCTATCTCTGTTGGTTTAGGTACACATTACCAACAAGCTGATGTAACTAATGTTGATGAAGCTTTAGTAGAGAACATTGATTTATTGGTTTCTATGTATGCGCTTAAATATAGCTATCAAGGTGATAAAGATATTGTAACGAGTCTTTATAAGAAAGAACCTGAAGCTTTATTAGGTATCTTAAATCTTCATTATGGTTTAGTAGACCAAGCTAAAGCATTGTTTAAAGATAACCCTTTAAACTTTAATAAAGGTTGGCTACCTGATATTGCTAATCCATATAAAGGAATTAAATATGCTGAATCTAAAGAAGAAGTAGAAACATTACAGTCATTAGGTTGGCAACTAATTACACCTACTGGCTTAAAGAAAGACCCATTAGATATAACAGAAACCAAGTACATGATGATACATAATGATATGGCTTATCAACGTATTGTATCTGGTGCTGTTGATTTAGGTAATCCAAGTCGTAAAGGTAATGAAGTAGCTAGTAAATGGAATGGTTTGTTAACACCTATTGTTAAAGGTAGAAATGCAAGTTCTCAACAATTATCTAAGATTCCTTATGATAAGTTTGACCCATTTAAACAGGAAGGTGGGTTAATAGCTGCTTATGATACAGAGGGTTATGTCATTGGTTATAGTTATGAAATGGAAGGTAGTACACGCAATAGTTTACTAGAACGTAATAATAACTTTGCTGATTTGCTAGGTGCTTATGCAGGTGCTAACTTCTATAAACCAGTAAAAGAATATCAGTCTAAGAAAGTAGCTGATGTCTTATTTCAAGATTATAAAGATAACTTTAAAAAGAATCCTAATGCTTACTTGAAGTTATCTAAAGACTCTAAAGACCCTAGAGTAGCAGAGATGTGGAGAATGTTACCGCATGACTTTAAGCAAAGAGCTACTGAGTTATACGGTAAAGGTGAACCTATTGTTATTCGTAATGAAGCATTCTTATTAGCTTTTGGTTTTAAGAAATATACTGTAGCTGAGGTGTTTAATAAATTAGCTAAAGACCGTAATGCTGCTGAAAAAGCTTTTGTTATCTTTGCTAATACATTATTAGGTAATCCAGTAGCTAATATGTTTCTTAAAGGTACTGTTGCAGATAAATCAGTAAAAGTTGAAAAAGCTATTCAAGATATTATGCGAGTAGTTAAAGATTTTATTGTTATTAGAAGTATTGATGTGCTTTGGGATAACGTATTGTCTAATTTATTTACGCTTATGGCTCACGGTATTAACCCTATTACAGCTATTAAGAATTGGTCATTTGCAGTAGCCAATGTAAGAGCTTATCAGACTCAAAATGCTGAGCTTATACAGCTTCGTAATGATTTATTAGCAGGTAAGGATGTTAAGCAGACAGAACAGCGTATAGGTGTCTTAGAAGCGCAATTAAAGCGTAATCCATTAACCAAATATGTAGAGGCAGGATTATTATCTTCTATTGTAGAAGATGTAACTATTCAAGATGCTGACTATACATATACAAGTCAGTTTAAACAGAAAGTAGATAATGCTACTGGTTGGATTCCTAATGCTGTTAAAACAGCAGGTAATTGGTTGGTATTATCACCAAGCACACAAGGGTATCAGTTCTTAGCGACTACAACACAGTTAAGTGACTATGTAGCTAAGTACACCTTAGCAGAGCATTTACAGAAGGGTGGTATGAAGTTTGATGAAGCAGTATTAGAAGCATCACAGACATTCATTAACTATGACGTACCTACTTCAAGGGGTATGCAATATGCTAATGACATTGGTTTGTTTATGTTTACTAAGTTCTTCTTACGCATACAAGCTGTATTGTATAAGCTCTTAGATAAACGTATGGCTAGTGTTATTGGCCAACAAATAGCAGTTGACCATTTCACTAACTTTCAAGGTGTACTAGACCCATTAGCTGTATTTCATATTGGTAATTCACCCTTTGAAGCCAGTGTGTTTAATGCTCCTAGTGCTTTATTTGATGTAGGGGTGTTTTAAGTTCTATTAAAATAAAGATAAGCCCTATAGTTAATAATTCTAGGGCTTATCTTTTTTGGTTTTCATAATACAGTAACTGTACTTGTAGTAATGCCTATACTTTTCATAGCCTTTACAGCAGCAGTAATAGTTTTATACTTTTTAGGTTCATAAGGGTTTCGTGTAGAAGTAATAATATACATTACTTCATCTACGCTATCTATTAAGTACGCAATGTAACCATCTTGATAAGTTTTTACATTACCTAGTTTACCGCAAGCATCTAGTTTGCGTTTAGCGTGGCGTAGTAAAATTGGTTTACATTGTGGTGAGTCAAAGATATTAGGCATAGTAGTTTACTCTTGGTTTAAATCTTTATTTGAATCTTCTAAAGCTTGTATTTCTTTAGCTAAGGCTTGTAACCCTGCACGTTGTACAAGGTGATACATATAGGCATTAGCTCCACACTTAGCTTTTTCTACTTGGTTTTCCATATGTTCATTAAAACTTTTTTCAACAAATTGAGCATTACTTTTAATCTCTGTCTGTGCTTTAGAGAGTAAAACTAATAGAGCTTGCGTTTTAGCTTTGCTTAAACCAAGCATATTAACTAGTTCCATAGCTTCAGTTAGCTGTTGTACAGCACTACCTAAGTGTTTAGACAGTTCTGACCCAAACTGATTAATACGATTAGTAGGTTCAGGTAAATGATCAATAGTTTCACCCATTAAATAAGTTAAAGTACACGGTACACCTTGACTATTAAGGGATGAAACTAATGTTGCCCACTGTGCTTCAGACATAGCTACTTCAATGTATTGCTCTCTTTCGTGATGCCAGTCATGGCTTAAATCACGTATCATTTCACTTTTATGGATACGTAAAGCTATGTAGTTATGAGAGTTAAAATCTGAGTCATATAAGTTTTTATGACCATTAATACGTGATACTTGTATTTGAGCATAACTAGGATGGTTAAACTTTTGACAAGTAGTACCATGTCTATGTTCTTCTGTTACTACAGGCTGTGTAATAGTTGCTTTCATAATAATTTACTCTGTTAGATTCCAGTGATACCAACAAACTACTTGAGTTTGTTTAGATTGTTCTTCGATACGCATACACTCTTTAAAAGCACGTAGTAATCTACGTTTAATTTTAAACTTGTAAGCTTTATCCATACCTACTATTAACATTTCTACCCTATTTTGAATATCTTGGCTTATAGGGTATCTTTTAATTTTCATGGTGTTTTATTCCAAAGGTTATTATGGTTTATGTATAATCCCAGTAATTTTACTCTTGGTTTATTTAGAGTTATTTCTTTCATAAGCTGCCATAATGCGTTCAGCATTAGCTATTAAATCTGCTGTAGTTTCTATGTTAAATTGTTTTTTTAATTCTTTAAATGCTTTGCTGTCGGTGACTTCTACAGGCAATCCTGCATGATGTAAGGCAACAATGTCTAAACCAATAAGAACCTTTGTAATACCATTTTGTTTAGTGCCATAACGTACTTTTAAAAATACATTTGCAGCTTCAAGTACGAGACGATTACGCATAACTTTTCGAATGTCCCATCCCATATCATTGGCTACATTTTCATCGTCAAAGTCAGCAGCTTCAGAAAAGAAACCAGTACGATAATAAGCATAAAGGCAGTAAGGAATTTCCCCTAATAAAGCTAACATTGCTTTCATTTCGTCTTTAAGAATATAAACATTTGTACCTTTTTGTTGGTACATACGACAGACTTTCACATCTGCTTTTTTCAATAATTTAGCCATTTTAACCTCTCAAAAAAGTCACGGATATTGTATATTTCAGCCCCAAATATACCATATTTGTGTAAAAAACATAGCAATTTTTACACTATTAGTGACTTTTTACGAGAATATTATAAAAATAATTGTATATATATCAATAACTTATACTTAAGTATTGCTATATATAATATACGTATATATGCGGGATTGCTTACTTTTCTGGTTTGCATATAAAGAAATACCCTATTTTATAAAATAGGGTAGGTAATAGTTTTAGTAGCTTATAAGCTATATCGTTCTTAATAAATGTGGCAATACATCTTTATCTGTAGCCATCTGTGCAATATCTTCAGGCATCTTGGCTTCTAATAAAGCACTTAACAGTTCTTCATTGGTTGCTTCTAAAGATTTAATTACAGCTACCAATAATTCTTTAAGCTCTGTACCTACAATAGAGTCAATAGGGTGTTTACTACTCTCATTGTTTAAATCTTCAGTGAGTTCTTGTATTTGGCTTAATGTTGACATGGTTATTCTACCTTTCAATTAAAACTTTGAAATGCAAATTCTTCGTTAAAAAATAAACAAGAAGTAATACATAAATCATTCCATTGAGCATCACTTAAATCAGGATACTCATCTAACCTATCTATGAAATTTCCCTCTATGTAACAAGCAACGTAATATTGTACGGATTCTGCCAAAAATGTATTAGTGCTTTTTTCAAGCATATAAGTTACAAATTTGTCCCAGAGTTTAGTTGGTTCTGAATATTCTTGTACTTCATAAATACAATTATTAAAAGCACTACGAATAAATGTTTCGCTAACAGTGAACATAATTATTTACCCTGTTTTGATATGTTTAAAATTGCTTCAGCTAACTGGGTATTTTCAGTAAGCCAATACAAATAAGTAGTGAAATCTACTTCATAAATTCCTTCGTCTGTTTCAACAAACATAGCTACATCTTCATAGAGTTTTTGGGCTTTATTACATTGCTCATGTTGTATTGCTTCATCTTCAGTATCAAATAATAAACCATCTGGTGTTTCATATTTAGTAACTTGTTTAATTGCAGTCATGATAAATACCTTATTAAAATTCTGTTATGGAATAGCAGATGGTGTAACCATACGCAGTAGTGAAAGTAGTTTTACTGGGTTCTTGTTTTATAGTGTAGCTAGTTTCTTCATAGTAACTTACAGTCTCATCTATATTCTCCTGTAGTTTATACTCAGCTTCTGCTAAAGAATCAAAAACTCCTACAACGCTTGAATCCAATTCAGAAGAGGTTTCATCATACGATGCCCAATGTAAAGTAAACATAAATAGCTCCTATACGTGCATAGCTAAGCTACAGCACGTAGTAATGATTAAGGTAGTGGGTTTGTATGGTTTTGCTGTTATCGTTGCGTATAACGCAAAATAGAGGGTATTAGAGAGTTCTATTAAGATGGGTATTAAAGAAGTCATCTAACAGAGTGTAAGCTTTACCTTCTAATTTTAATAATCTAGCTTCTTGATACAAGCTGTTTAAACAAAACACAATAGGTAATTCTTCTTTGGTTTGTGGATTATCTTCTATGGCTTCTGCTAAATCAAAAGCATAAAATTGTTGTAATAGTAAATCTAATAACTCACTGCTTGATATGTTAAGTATGCGTAGTAGGTTTACTAGAATTTTCCCTAAAACTAAAGCTACATCATCTCTTTCATAATTAGCTGATGCAGTCTCTATGTTATCAAGAAAGGTGTTTAATCTTTCTAAGTGCTGTTGGTTTAACATTAACCACCTCAATGTAAAGTTACTTTATCAGCTTCACTAAGCTGTTGAGATATAATTACCCATACTTCATTACTGGTTTGGTTGTTAACAACCATGCTTATATTGTTGCTAATAATCCATTGGACTACAGCAGCTACAGAATCTTCTGTAATATCTGTAACACCACACAGTATTTGATTGGTTTCAAGGCTATATTTAATATTCATAAGTAAAACCTTAAACAAGCATATTTATCGTCATAGAGCATTGCAGAATACTCTGCAAATGCGTACCATTCATCATCTGATTGTTCTTCTCGGTGAATAAAATCACCATTAACTAAATAATTATCAACATAATAAGAAGGGGATTCATCTAGTTCTCCTACATCACAAAGCATATCTAATGCTTGTTCCCACAGAGCTATTGAAGCATCTTTACCCCATAAACTAACTACTTCATCATATCTTGCTTGTAGTGCAGCACGTACAAACCCAGTATGTACACTAATCATAAATCACCTATAAATAATAAAGCCTCCAATCAAGGAGGCTTATCAGATTCACTAAACATGGATTTAATACCTTGCCAACAAAGCCAAAGTACAAACCATAACATCAATAAAATAGCTAGTAGCTTGAATAGGGCTATAGCAACAAACACTATGGCAATGCAGCAAACCACTAGCATAACTAAGCTAATGATTTTAATTACCATATTAAGAGTTCACTGTGTTATTAGGGTCATAAGACTCTACTGAGTTTGCTAATTGAATAGTTGTTTCAATTTCTTCATTTTGTAGAACAACTGAAAGTACATAGCCTTCTAACTCCCACAAACGACTACGAGCTTTATTAGCTGCATCTTGAATAGCAAACTCTGCGCCTTTTTCAGCACTAAAGTTACGAGGGTCAACACAAGCAGCTTCACCAATAGCTAGTTTAAACTTACGAGAACCCATAAGTAGCCATGCTACAGCTAAGGTTAAAGTAGAGTTAGGTACTGGTAATACTTCATATTCAACAGTATCCATTAAAGTATTAATTTGCTCTACTGTTACACGAGGATTAGTTAAACCTGCATCTACAATAATTTGTTCTTGTTGAGTATCTTGCTCACGTTGAGCTTGGTCTGGAGTATTTGACATAGTTAATTCCTATTACTTGGTTTATGTTAGTCATTGTTTTAAACAACAACTCTAAACTCTCTAACATTGCTTGAGGTCAATGATTCCTTGTACATGGTTTCTAAGCTACCTATGTGGTAGTGAACGGTAATACGTAGAGAGTTTAGAGTTGTTGTCTAGGGTTAATACCTAAACAACAAACCAAATTAATCAGCTAAATCAAAAATAGAAGTAGTTGTTTTTTTAGTGGATGGTGCAATAGCATCGACAATATCGCCTAATGAATCTTCACTAGGTGTATCGTCATCATCTAAAGTAAACTCAGGTTCAGTAACAGTACGAGTACCTACTTCTTTATTATCATCTAAAGGTATAACAACAGGTGTTGTAGCAACTTCTAATTCAGCTTTTGCTTTGGCTTCATCAGCAGCAATTTCTTCTTTAGTTCTGCGTTTACGTGTAGGTTTATTTTCTTCGTTAACTGGTACTTGAATTGGTTGTGGTTCAGGTGCTACAACATGACCTACAGAATTACCTGATACACGTAAGTGAGGTGTTACATCTAACTCTACTTCAGGCATAGAAGCAGGTAAGTCAGTAACTTCTACATTAAAACCTGCATTAAGTAAGTAAGCATTTAAAGCAGCTTTAAAGTCAGTTTGAGTTAAAATAAGTTTCATGGTTTGTCCTTATAAAGGTTAATGATTTGTTTAAATAAAGGGGTTTTCATAGCAGCATGGATAGCTACTATGGCATCAGCTTGATGTTCTGCTTTAGATAGGTTTATTTGACCTCTATAAAGCTCTAATGGTGCGGTAGGGTGCTTAGCTACTACCCACTTAATAACATCGGTTTTAGAGGCTGTTTTAGAGCCTACAGTGAGCTTTACTTCAAGAGGTGATACTTCTATGAAGTTTGGTTTGATGATTGCTACAGCAGCAAGAATAGCTACGGAAATACCATAGCTACACATTGCTCTAGCTGATTGACTACCTACAGGAACTTCAGCACATACTATGTCAGCATCTTTCATTGGGTTAAATAAACCATCAAAGAGTTGCTTAGCACGTTCAATATCTTTTGAATTTTGACGTACTGTTTTAGTCTTAGTTATGACAGGGGATATAGTCATACATTCAGTAATAGTTAATTGCTGTGTTTCAGTATCATAGATAGCTTTAGCCATACCTAAGTTAGACATACTTATATCTAACGAGAGTATTTTTAATTTCATAAATACCCCAAAAGATAAAGCCACTTAGTAGTGGCTTTACACTTACTTACTTAAGTATTAATCATCAAATAAACTGCTAGAAGTAGTAGCAGTAGTAGCACCTGCACTTACAGGTTTAGCAGTAGCAGTAGGTGTTTTACCTGCTGTTTTATCATTCACTTGGTTTTCCCAACGAGATAACCATTGATTAATAAATTCACCTTCTTTAAGTTTGGCTTTAACTTCAGCTACAGTACGTTTAGAAGCCAAGTGCATTACTTTGTTAATACTATTAACTTCACGTACTTCATCAGTTGGTACGTATTCATCACCTTCTTTTTTAGACTTAAATTCTTTAGTTAAAAGAATAGCTAATAAGACAGATTGTCCATGTAAAGGTGTTAAGCACTCTACTTCTGTAGGTACATCTTTCTTTTGTTGGAAGTCACGAATTTTAACTACTTTCTTTTCAGTAGTTAACTCAGCTAAAGGTTTACCTGTAGTTAATAAAACCAAGTCATTAACTGTAATAAAGCCTGGAAGATATTGCTTCTTATTGTCTTTATCTAAGTAAAAGTTTTGACCTTTCTTGTTGGTAATATAAATGGTTTCTTTGTACGGTTTACCGTTAATATCAAATTCAAAGTTGATAGCAATAGCACCACTGACAGCTACACTTTTATAAGCTAATTTGATAACAGCAGCATATACATTAGAAGCTAATGCACTAAAACCACCACCACCAACTTTATCTTCTGGTTGTTGAATATCATCAGACATTCCTAAATTTGCAAAACTACCCATAGTTTTTACTCTCTTTCTTTCTTTGGTTTAAATATAAGTAATTACTTACTTACGCATAGTATTGATGTAAACGGTCTAAGACTAATTTAACATCATTATCAATAAAGGTTTCTTCATCACTAAATAAGCCCATAGGGGAACGCATACGCTCTTGTACAGTGTCTTTAGTAATTAAGGTTTGAAATACGTGTTTATAACCTACTGCTTCATCACGAGGGGTAATGTTAAGTAAGTCATTGTTGTAGTTTTCTAAGTCAGTAAGCTTAATCTTTTTAGCAGCTACAATACAACTAAAGAATGATTCAATACCTGTATTAGCTAATGCACCTTTAATGGGTATTTTAGTTTCCATAGCCATTGAAGTTTCATTGTAGAGTGTACGTGTATGTGCTGTAAAAATTACATTCTTAGGTGATTTAGCTACGTGTTGTTGCATTAGGGTTTTAAAGAATTGAGCATAGTTGCTCCAACCTTTCATAGTGTCTTTAACGCCTAATACGTGTAATGATTCAAACATATCCATTAGGTAGTTTAAACCATCTACTACAATAGTCGTGTACTTATCTTTATCTTTAACCCAATCAAATGCTTCATAGACTTGATAAGGGTCAGTGATAATTACTTGTTTCCATGAGGCATCAGGCTTGAAAACTACTTTCTTACCTGATTCACAATTAAGATAAAGTACGTTTTTAAGGTTACGTAAACAAGCAGTTTTACCTGTACTGCTCTCACCGCAGACTGCTACTAGGTTATCATTGATTTCTGTCATTTAATTCTCCTGTATAAAACCAAATAAGCGCACGTAAGTGCGCTATATAAGTTAATAAGATTTAAGGATTACCACGCTTAGCTAAAGCAGTAGCAGTGGTTTTAAGAATGGTAGTAAGTATTTCTAATTCATCTAACTTATCAGCTAATTTAGAATTAAGGTCTAATACTTTGGTTTTAATAACATCAAAAGTAAAACCTGCATCTACCAAGATTAGTGAATAACGGATAAGCATATTGCTACGATTACCTTCACCAGTATTATTCAATATCCAACGCTCTAAGTTATCCATAGACTGTTGGGACTGTAGTAAAGCTTGACGCTCTTCATTCTTACTGGTTTTAGGAATGAAGGGTAATACATCAAATAAGTCACCTTCGGTGTATTCAATATGTCCTTTATGGGTTAACCACTTTTTAGCTTGTTGATTACAAGAAGTATCTACATCAAACGGTAAGGACTGTATGACGTTATTGATAAACTCTTTGTACTCATTAGCATCAAGTTTTAAGGTGTAATTCATAGGCAATACAATACGGAATCTATGCTCAGTTTCAGTATGTCTTTTAGTGGTGTAGTACCAAGCTTTATATCCTTTAAGCAGTAACTTAGCTGTTGACAGGTTAGTAGTACCATCAATATCTAAAACCAATAAATTAGTACCTGCAATACAGTTGCGTGTATCACGATAACCATTACCAGTATCACCATCAATAAGTTGATGGTTAATCCAATGGTGGTCATCTAGTTGGAATAGCTTATTAAGTTTTTCAAAAGGTACTTTAGCATTAACATAACCAGTAGTCATATCACCACTATAAGACAGTAACATCTTACTGGTATCTGTTTGTTCAATGGTTTCACCACGTAAGAACATAATACCGTCAGTAAAGATTTTTTTAATGATGATATTATTCTTATAGCCCCAAGCAGTAGCCATAAGTATCATTTCTTCTTTATTGTTTTTAGAACCTTTAAAGTAAGGTAAATCTTCATCTAAGTCAGCTAAAGTAGAGTCAGCTTTAGTAGAAGCTAAATACTTAGCTAATTTGGTATAAGGTCTTTCAGGTGTTACTAATTGGTTAAAAGCTTCTCCAGAATCTTCTGCTAATTTAATAGCATACTCTAAATGGTCTACTGTAATTTCAGGTGAACCATCTACAAAAGCATAAGCACCTGCAAGTTTTAATACTTTAAAGTATCTATGGTCTAACTCAGATTTAGCTAAGTTAGCTGTTTCAAGTAGTTGTTCACTACGAGCTTCACAATCCATACGATATTCAATTAAGTATTCAATACTGGTTTCAGGTAATAAAATTACTTTATTCATATTAACTGCATCAGCTAACATACCAAGCTTATCTGCTAAGTGTTCAAGATATGTGTCATGTTCTTGAGCAAATAATTGAGCCATAACTACTTTAGCATCTTGGTTTTTAATCTTGGTACTAGCTTTAGCAAAACCAAAAAAGCATCTACGTGCATAACCCATCTCTAATAATTCAAAGAGTAAGGATTCAGTAGCACCACCATCAAATACTTTAGATGGTGTACCAAACAACAGTGTATTAGCAGGAGTAGCACCAGATAACTTTTCAAAACGTACATTATCAGAGGTAGATTTAGTTAATTTTTCTTTAACTAAACCTTTATCATAAAGCTCAAGATATGTTGTTAAGGGTTCTACAGATGCAGATAAGTTAGCACCTATTTCATCTACAATTAGATTAGCTGCAGCACAATTAGCCATTAATAGCTTTTGACGCATTTGTTTAATAGCAGGTGATGTAGCACTATCAAAACTAAAGAGTAATGAACCTAAGCTAATAAAATCTTTTTGTACTTTAGCCAGTTCATCTTCCATAGCTGTACCACTACGGTTAGCACGTTTAACAGCTAATTGTTCTAAATTCATATCAGAACATATAGGAAATGTACGTTCTAAGAATACTTCTTTAAATTGCCCTAAGACTTCGTTTTCAATAGTAGTGGTAGATAAGCCTTTACCTGTACCTGATGGCGATAAAGCCAATGAGTAAACATTAATAGG
>JACCDG011578749.1_pt1 | contig 20700 bp, 22 predicted proteins | sample 7442471 | NCBI WGS metagenome assembly JACCDG01 (sample SAMN15323444, study PRJNA562643) | freshwater metagenome | isolation source: river surface water | place: USA:Blue River Watershed | collected 2017-08-17 | reverse complement strand
CCACCCGCTGAACCTGGATTAGCCCCATATGGCGGGAAACCGCCTGCGCCACCGGGACCAACAGGCGAACCAGCGCCGCCACCGCCGCCGCCACCAAAGAAAGTTGAATTATCATCAGTGTAGAAGTAATGCATACGTCTGCGTATATCAACACTACCATATTTTATTTGTTTTATTGATTTCTTATAATTATCCACCGCCGCCTCCGCCGCCACCACCGGGACCGCCTGCGCCACCGGGACCACCGGGGCCGCCTGGTCCTAAACCACCTAAACCTCCCGGCCCGCCTGCGCCACCGGGGCCGACACCACCACTTCCACCGGGACCACCGGGGCCACCGGGGCCACCGCTTCCTGCGGGACCGCCAACAATTGAACCAACATTGTTAAGTAATATTCTTACGCCAGACACTGAGTCAGCTTGAAAAGATAAACCACCATTACCACCGGGAGTGCCGGGGCCACCAGAACCACCAACACCACCGGGACCACCCGCAACGCCGGGGCCACCTGTTCCGCCAATTCCGCCTGTGCCACCGGCCACACCATTACCGCCAGTTCCGCCCGTTCCGCCAGTTCCACCTTTACCACCGGCAGAACCACCGCCGCGAGAACCACCATTCCAGCCAAAACCACCAGTACCACCAGAACCGGCAGTTGTACTTGCTGTGCCAGTGCTACCAGTGCTACCGGGACTGCCAGCGGTTCCTTCACTGCCAGTTGCGCCCGCACTACCAGTACTTCCGGCTGTTCCTGCACTACCGGGACTGCCAGTGCTACCGGGACTTCCGTTTGTGCCAGATGCGCCAGTGATTGTGCCACCGTTTCTAATATAAATTTGCGAACCGGCTTTCCATGATGCGCCGGTCTTAAATGCGGGAGTAGCAGTTGATGTGCTACCGATAGATGTGTTGACGAAGCAAAGAACATCTAGTGGATAGTTGGGGCTTCCAGAAGATGCGTATAGGTCAACATTGTTTGTTGCCGAAGTTAGATTGACAATCTTAACAGGGCGTCTTGCAATAGGAAATACGATCATAAGTTACCTACAATCGGGAATGAACGTGCCATACAAGTTTGTGCCGTCACACCAGAATGAGAACACATCTGTTGTGCTGGCTGTTGTTGAAAGGACAGGTGCAGTACCGGCTGGCCACTTAAATGCTGTTCCCCATGTTGTGATTGTTCTTGAACCTGTACCGTCTTGCTTGACGACAAGAACATAAGAACCGGCTTTGAGATTGGTTGGGTTAGAAACCGTTCTACCTGTGCCAGATAGAGTGACAGTAGCCATTCTTGATGATGAAGCATCCCATGCAATCGTGCCAGATGAATCAGACAGAGATGATACTGTCATTGACTGTGTGGCAAATGCAGTATTGGCTAGACCACCAATGTAGTTGTTTGATGATGTTCCGACTGTTGCTGCATAAGCATTGGCGCTTGTTCCGACTGTGGAAGCATAGGCATTTGCAGAGGTTGCTAGTGTATTGGCTTGTCCATATGCGGCATTTGCTACACCAAAGACAGAACCGAATTGAGTGAGTGTGGTGTATGTGGCGCTTGTATAGTTGTTAGTTGAAGTTCCGACTGTAGCTGCATAAGCATTGGCAGACGTACCAACAGTAGCAGCATAGGTATTAGCTGCAACACCTACAGAAGAAGCATAAACATTTGCAGAGGTGCCGACTGTTGCGGCGTAAGCATTAGCAGATGTTGCTAGTGTATTTGCCTGACCGTAGGCAGCATTTGCTACACCATAGGCAGATGTCAGACGACTATCGACGGTCGATACATCGGTATTAGATGCAAACTGCACATATGCTGTGCCATCATTGGTGAACGTCCACTTATCGATACCTTCATTCCAAAGAATGGAAACATTGGCAGAAGAACCTCTACCAACTTCAATACCGGCATTCTCTGACGGGGCGACTGATACAGGCATATCAGCATTAAGTGAAAGAATGTTATCACCGATAAGAAGTGTCTGTGTGTTGGCAAATGTTGTAATGCCAGATGTTGTTAGATTGCCAGTTACAACTAGATCACCAGAGACTGTGCCGCCAGAAGCTGGCAAGGCAGAGTTAGCTTTGGCGAATGCACCATTAGCGACACCGAAGACAGAACCAAACTGCGTGAGTGTTGAATAGGTGGCAGATGTATAAGTGTTGGTTGATGTGCCAACTGTAGCTGCGTAAGCATTAGCGCCAATACCTGTATTATAGGCTAGAACATTAGCAGAGTTAGCTTTATCGAAGGCTGCGTTAGCGACTGTAAATACTGGCGATAGGTTTGGTGAGAGTGATGCAGCATAGGCATTAGCTGATACACCAACAGATGCAGCATAAGCATTTGCGCCAATACCTGTATTATAGGCTAGAACATTAGCCGAGTTGGCTTTGTCAAAGGCAGCATTGGCAACAGTGAAAACGGGAGACAAATCGGGTGTAAGTGAAGCTGCATAAGCATTAGCTGATACACCAACAGATGCGGCGTAAGTATTGGCAGCAACGCCAACCGATGAAGCATATGTATTAGCCGCACCAGTAGATGTATTGACATAGGCATAGTCCATACTACCGCCGCCACCGGCAGAGTTGGCAGTATTGAAAGCAGCATTGGCTACGGCATATGCAGCATTGATAACAGAGAATGATGAATTGACGGCAGCATAGACTGTATTGGTGAATGTATGAACTGTGTTGGCTTTGCCATATGCAGAGTTGGCGACTGTGTAGCCGCCATTAGCAACAGTGAATACGGGAGTTAGATTGGTAGTTCCACCACCACCACCAGAGTTAGCGGCTGCAAAAGCTGCGTTAGCAACATCGAAAGCTGTATTAGGGGCAAGAGGAATACCACCAACCGTAACGCCATCATGAAGAATGATTGTCTTCTTATCGGTATCAACCGTGATTTCAGCGAGAGCGCCCGTAAATGTCGAATGCTGTGAAGTGTTGCCTCTTCTTAACTGTAATTGAACAGACATTAAATGCTCCCGTAATCCTGCGTTGATGTTGGCGCTGTTCCCAATGAACCGAAATCTATGTTAGCTGTGCCAGAGGCTTGTGCTGAAATAGTAATTGCCTTAGAAATAGTATTTGTCGTTATATTTATATTATCGCCAGCGACAAAGGTTAAAGTATCGCTTAGACCAGCTACAATGCTATCCTGACCAGCGACATTGGCATAAGAGAAGGCATAGGCCGTGCCACCGCCACCAGAACCACCAGATGCTACGCCACCAGAAGGTGAGGTTTCAACCCACTGTGTGGTAGTGCCATCATAGTAGTAGAGAAACATCTTACCAAGATTGGTATTCCACCATAGATCACCGGCAAGTGGGCCTAGTGGTAAAGTATTGGCGACAAACACCGAACCGGTTGGGGTGTTGTTTGCTGCATACTTCCACTTGGTTGTTGCAGAGTCATAGATATACCGATTGCCAGAAGTAGCATCGAAATAGATTTGGCCGTTAGTCGGTGATGATGGAAAATTAAGTGCCATTCTTAGCCTTTGAAAATGTTTTTATGTATTTATGATGTTTTCTGTCTGCGTCTGATATGCCGAAAGAACTTCTGGAGTCCATGTGATAGATGCAATGTCTTGAACATTCTGTGGCATTTCTGAAATGTCAGAGCCTGGTGCAAATGACCATCTATGAAATGTTTGTGCAATTTGCTCATCGTCACGAAGAACTCTTGTGACCTCTCTAACCAGTAGAGTGCCGTTCTCTGTAACTGTAATCTGATCGATTACCTTATTTTCCGTTAGTGCCATTGTTTACCTCTTATAATACTTTGTATGTTCCAGATACTTGAATGTATTTACCCTGTCCCGACTCATTACTGATATACCACCAACCAGAAAATGCTTGTGCGGTTGATGATGCTTGTAGGCCGACACTGGTAGCGCCACCAGCCATCGAAGCACTTAAAATCATAGAAGATGAAATTGTTGTGCTATAAACAAATCTGATACCTCTAACATGGCCCATAGAGAAAGATTGTTCTGTCACGTTTTTTGCTGCAAATGGCATACCTGAAATAGATTTGGCGACATAGTTACTGTAGCCGGTCACATCGTAATAGATCGTAAAGTAAACTAAATCACCTACTTTTGTATAATATCCCGTGCTATTCAATGTAGTGTTTGTTGTAGATGTATCAGCATAGTTGCTGTGCATATTCAGTGTGCCGGTAAACGTGCCTTCCTCATAATCATCAAGGGTGTTGGCGTCAGATGATGCAATTTGTGTGGCAAGAAAGTTTATGCCAGATACTGTTCCATTAGTAGCAGTTATTCTACTTATCGAACCACCGTTTTCTAAAGTCACAGAAGTTGCCGCTGCACCTGGTGTTGTAGCATCGTTATGAACGGTATATGTTAGATTATATGATTTTAGATCACTGATATTCCATCTTATGGTTGGTGCAAAGTCAGACGATCTTACGTTCAAGAATACTGTCCATGGACCACCGGGACTACCCGTAACTCTAACTTCAAGTAGATGTGAGTTATACGTCTGTCTTATGATTTCTATTCTGTTGTGGGCAGCAGTGTAGGTCAGATTTAGAATAATATCGCCGTTTTCCTCACTGTTGTTTGAACCCAACATATAGCCAATTTTTACATAAGAGGGTGATTCGATAGTGAGTAATCTTATCCATTGTGTAGTGCCGACAGAAAAACTCTGTGTATAATGAGGCGAACGAATAATTGTAGTTCCTGCTCGAATCATACCATCATTAGAAATACGCATATATTCAGTGCCATCATAAGTGAAGGCAAGAGCATTACTGCCAGAATCAAATGTGCCACGGTGATCAATTAACCAATCTTTAGAATTGGCTGTGATTGACATATAGGTGCGACTAGAAGATGAAAGATGAATAGCACTGTTGGGTGTTGTAGTGCCAATACCTATTCTGTTTCCAGAAGGAAAATATAAATTACCAGCAAAAACACCACTTGTATTCTGTAGTGCTGTATTAGCCTTACCAAAAGCAGCATTAGCAACTGTATAAGAACTATTGCCATACGTGAATGCTGCATTGGCTATCGTAAAGCCAGCATTCGCGACCACATAACCAGAGTTGGCCACACCATAAGCAGAAGCAAATGAGGTGTTAGAGAAATCGAAACTCGAAACGCCTGTGATTGATTGAACTGATAGTGTGGACATGACTTCCTATTATGCTGTTGGTGTGTTGGCTAGTGCCTCTGCATTACGATCTGCGGCAGTCTTCACCCAACCATTAGCAAAAGCTGTGGCGACAATCTCTTCCCTTGAACCGGGAATTGACTGACCAGCTTCTAGAAACTTCTCGACTGCAATCTTGACGATTTCATCGATAGCAATTCTAGCACGTTCATGTGCTGCATTCTGAATCCAATCATCAACATCAGCCGCTGCATACTGCATGGCAAGGTCTTCTGTTTGGGTATATTCAACTATGTAGTTTGACATCATTTTCTCCTGTTTTGATTATGATGTTGATGTGTTGGCTAGTGGCTCTGTATTTTTGACAATCCAAGCATCAATATACTTCTGATAAGCTTCTATACTTGTAATCTGTTCTGGTGCTTTATAGTTATTGACAAACTCTATCCAACCAGACTCGCCATTCCACTGTAGAGCATGGAAGTCTTGGGGAAGGTCAGAACAATCTACCTCTTTGGCCACCTTATCAACATATACCATATTGTCTTCTTTAATTATTGTCAGACGCATCGATTATCCTCATTGGTTTCTGTTCTTCCTGTATTCTGGCAATCTCTACCATAGTTCTAACCGTGTTTTCCGAAGCTTTGACCATCTCATTTCTAAAACTTTCAGTTGCGGCACCAGCCTGTCTCGTCTGGTTAGCATTCTCGATTAGTAGATGTGGTAGCCATGCAATAGAGCATCCCCATTCATCTACATCTTTACCAGTGTTCATGTCTTTGCCGCGAACCTGTATGAACCAGTTGCATTTCAGTTGAATGCAGTCCTTTTTAAGCAAGGGACAATATGTGCCAGCTTTCATTTCCATAATATAACCTCATAATTAGTTTGCAGTTGCCAATATGAAATCTACATAATTGACTGACATATTTATAGAAGTACCTGTAAAACTACTTGAAGCACTGCCACCAAATGAGTGGTTATGTGAACCGCCACCACCAACTGTCTGAATAGCCGCCGACGCTACTGCACGATCTCTTGCTCTATCCGATGTTCTGAATGATTGGTGATTATCATTATTGGGATAACCTTGGGAACCAGCATCATTTTGACTGTGTACTGGTGCATAAGCAGTATGAGTGTGGGCGGGCATCATTGATGAATCGAGAGTGGTTGAACCAACAGTGCCACTCACAGATGTAGAAACCGAACCAGAAACTGCTTGTGATTGGAATGCTGTGGTAAATGCCACGCCATTTGTTCTGTTAGCTACAGAACCAGAGACAATACGCATTGCACAGTCATCATAGGTTGTAACTTTGGTCCAACCTGTAGGCGCGGTTGATTGTTGAAATGTCTGTTTTGTTCCGGTAGGCATAACCTGACCATCTGCCACAAGACGATATGATGCTGGCGAACTGCCATTCAAGAAAGAAGAGTTGTTTGACGAACCAACAAATATCGCAGAGGAAGTATTTTGAACAGCCGTATTAGATTTACCAAATGAGGCATTAGCGACTGTAAAAGCGGCTTCGACTGTTGTATTAGAAGGAATTACCAAACCAGCGCCACCATTTCCCATCATGACCATGTTATCGGTAGTTGTGTTATACATCAACATACCAGGTTCTGGTGATGGTGTATTGGCTGCATCTACTCTAGGTAATACGAGACCTTTGCCTTGAACACGAATGACATTGTTGCCAGTGTATTCGATACGCTGATCGCCAGTTGTGGTAAAGTGTAGGTTAGCGACTTGTAAAGTTGACATTAGATATATATTTCCTTAAGCCAGTTTCTTACCATCTCTGCAACTTGTTCATTTGTCATTTCGTCTTCCGTTTCATAACCACCACTACCCATAACACCGACACGTTGCTTGAAAGGTTTATTTGAATGCAACCTTTGAACTCTAGCAATCAATTCATCTTCGGTCAGAGTAACTAATGTATCAGGAACATAGTATGGAAGTTTGTCGGCCATAATAGCGATATAAGTGTCACTTTCAGAATCATACCAATGACCAGAGTTAGTGACAAATTCGGGGTCTATTATCTGACCATTGATAAGGTGTTTTCTATATTCGTAAATCTTCATGTATTATCTCTCTGGCCATGAATATGATTGTACAGGAATTGAAGCAGCCCCCTGATATCGTGCTGTAGTTGTAAAACGAACTTCATCTAGATAATGACCGACATATTCGTTATTAAAAGGTAAACCTAAACCTGCTGATCCTGGTGTCCCACCAGTTGGCATTGATGATGATTGAACTCTATTTGCTCCGTTCACCCATGCAGATATAACACCATTATATCTCTCGAACACAACCCAAAACCATTGGTTTCTGAAACCAGATGACAATGAAGCCGAGGCTCCTGCACCAGAATATAAGTAGTAATATCCGTCGCCTCCATATGCTTTGAAAACACCGCCTCCACTTTGACCACCTACAACAAATGTGTGTAGATAGCTAGAAGAACCTGATGGTATATAAGCCCAAAACTCTAAAGTCCATGCTGTTTGTGACAAATTAAAATCTGAGAGTGAACCACCAAAACCAAGATAGTTATTTGTTCCTGTATTAACGTACCAAACTTGGCCTACAGAACCACTTGAACCAGTTTTTACAATAGGTGGATACCCTACAGATGTTGATGGTGAAATGTTGGTTGCAGTCAGCGTTCTAGCGACAGAACTATAGTCTGTAGATGAACCATTTTTGACTAGAACTTTTGTTGTAGAAAAATATGGGTCAGAGGCTGGATAACCTGATAGCAGCATCCAAGAACTTGTGATACCATCATAATACTCAACGGCAGATGATGTTGATGACTTTCTAATCATACCATTCACAGGTGATGATGGTCTCTGTGCAACTGTACCTGTGGGAAGAATTACTGCGTCTGTTCTATTACCCAAATCAAGAGTTGTTCTGGCAGATGTGCCGCCGATTGCGACGTTTCCACCATAGTTCTGTAAGATAATATTATAGGCGGTTGCTGATCCATCGATTCTCTGTGATTGCAAATAAGTATCGCCGCTACCACCCACACCACCTACAAGACCATAAGAAATATCGCTGTTTGTCATATAAAAACTTGTATTTTGTCCTACATATCCCAACCCCATATCAAGTATGGTTCCTGATGCAGAAGTGTGTAATCTCGATCTAGGTGACGTTGATGCGGCAGCACCAAAACCAGTATTGCCCGAAGCATCAACTTTGATTCTAGTAGTTGAATTAGTTTTTACAATAAGATGATCATTGGTAACAACGGAAATTTCTGCCTGACCACCGAACTGCACATAACCTTGTTGTGTCACACCATCATTAGAATACCAGCGAATAGCAGAATCATTAGATGAAGAACGACCTCTGATCTTAAGGCTGATAGCAGTTGTAGGGTCAGATATTGTTTCGATTGGAAATGTCGTTGAAGAGAGGCCAGATGATAGGTTTCCCGTAACATATAAAGAGCCTGATAAAATACCAGATGTATTCTGCAAAGCCGTGTTAGCCTTACCAAAAGCCGCAGCAACAGTAGGGTCTTTGAGTGTGCCAGAGATCATAATGTCAGTGTTAGTTGGCGATAGTGTAATGGTCGCCGCACTGGTATTTGCGCTTCTCAAAATGAGAGGCGTATTAGCGTCTGGTGATGTAACTGTGGTGACTTGTATTGTAGACATTAGACGATTGCTACCCTCGCGCCAGTTTGAATAGTAAGAGTTTTACCAGAGGCTACAGCCAATGGACCGGCACAAGACGCATTATTACCAGAGTATATAGTCACGTTCTGTGTCAGTGTATTTGAATGGACTCTAAAGATATCACCAAGACCGGTTGCATTGCCCTTGTCACCATTGTTACCAGAGAAATAACCCATGTTATTGGCATAGGTGAAAGCTGCATTCGCAACACCAAAAGCTGCATTGGTTACGCCAAATGATGATGACCATTGAACGATGGTTGAATAGGTGGCCGATGTGTAGTTGTTGGTTGATACACCTACAGATGAGGCATAAGCATTGGCAGAGGTTGCTAGTGTATTGGCCTGACCATAGGCAGCATTAGCAACAGTAAACGCACTATTAGAAACACCATATGCAGATGTTAGTCTGGTATCTACTGTGGCAACATCTGTGTTAGAAGCAATCTGTGCAAAGGTGGTGCCATCATTAGTGAACGTCCACTTATCAGAACCTTCATTCCAGAGTAGTGACACATTAGATGACGAACCGCGCTTGACTTCGATACCAGCATCTTCGCTTGGTGCAACTGATACAGGAATATCACTGTTGAGTGTGATTAGAGCATCGCCAATAAGCAGGGTCTGTGTGTTGGCATAAGTGACAACACCAGAGGTGGTAAGATTACCAGTGATAACAAGATCACCAGCAATCGTATCGCCAGCCTTTTTGACATAAGTTGAATTGCCATATGTATTGGAATTGTTAGCAACCGTGCCAGCCTGATTAGCGGCAGCAAAGGCAGCATTGGCGATTGTGCCAGCCCCGGTTGCAAGTGAACCGGCATAATTATTGGCGGCAGTTGCTGTATTGGCTAGATCACTGGCGACTGTATTTGCCTTACCGAAAGCGGCATTGGCCACCACATAACCAGAGTTAGATGATGTATATGCAGCATTGATAACTGCAAAGGCAGAATTGACCGCTGTGTAACCAGCATTGGCAATATTGAAAGCGCCATTAGAATTTAGATATGCTGCATTAGCTGTATTGAAAGCGGGGGCTACTTGTGGCGCTACGTTGTTAGCCGAACCATATGCAGCATTGGCGACACCAAATACAGAGTTGACGGCTGCATAGATGCTATTACCAAATGTGTATGTAGTGTTTGCCTGACCATAGGCAGCATTAGCTACATTGAAAGCTGGCGAGAAATCTGTGACTGCATTGTTGGCAGCATTGAAAGCGGCATTGGCGACCGTAAAAGCGCCATTAGCTGTATTGAATGCTGGCGAAAAGTCAGTGACAATACCTGTTAGTGCTGCACCATTACCAATGAAGTATTGAGCAACGACATTGGCAGAGGCATTGACAGTATTGAAGTAGACTGTATTCGATGTAGAGTCATAGTATGCGCCATTAGCGCCAGTGACAATTCTGCTAGTTGTGAATAGCAGTTGGCTATCATTCGCAAAGATACTAGCGGCATTTGCAGCAAAGTCCCATCTGACATGGGCGGCATTATATACATACCGATTGCCAGTGGTAGGTTCAACATATACCTGACCATTTGTTGGGCTATTTGGAAACTGTAATGCCATTTAACTCTCTGTTCTATGGTTTAGGGTATTTAGCTTTTACTGCCAAACAGGCGTCTATATAGGCTTGAACCTGTGCATCATCACCCTTCACAATACCATCAAGATACTCTTTGAAGTCTGGATATTCGGCTGCTCTTAGGCGCTGATATTCTTTTGCGTCATATAGGCCCGTTAGACGGGCAATTTCTGCCTCTACTTCTTCTCTAGTTGGAATAGGATTCTCATCATCCCACCATTCAATCTGATCATAATCGCCATCAATGACCATCCATCTAGAGTTTGGTCTTAGTGATCTTAGTGCGTCGTCGATATCTATCATTGTGCAATCTCAATTAGTGTAATGGTTGAAATGGTTCTTTTACCGGTATTGCTGTTGGCGTCACCGGCTGATCTATTAAAGAATATTGAGTTGTTGTTATCGTTGTTTACCCACATCTGATAGGTCAGTGCCGATGTTGAACCGGGACTGTCTAGGAAAGAATGAACTGCACTTCGAACTTGGTTGCCGTCGCCAGTATAATCTAGACCAAATGAATGTCTCTGTTGAGAAGCGCCAGCATCACCTAGCGTTAGCTGTGTTCCGTTTCTTCTGAAATGGCCAGCATAAGTGGTCACGTTACCGGCAGTGCCATAGTTGATCTGACATAATAGCAATACCTTACTAGTAGAAAACTTTGGTGTGATAGTAGCCGCAAAACCAGTAACCGCCGCCGCTGTGGTATTAGTGTTAATTGATGACGGGGCAGTGATTGTTGTTGTGACGACTTGAACCACTGCACCAGGTGACCATAGAGTTGCTAGTCTTGATGTTCCGTTGGGGTCACAATAATAGTTGGTATCATTAGAGTCATAGAAGATTGGCGCTCTCATTGAAGCTGTTGCTTGAGGATACCCATCACTAAGAGTTAGAATATCTCCACCAGATTGCCAATCCCAAAAAGTAAATCTGTTATAAGCAAGTCTAGTAAACGTACCTTGATTTTCAATAGCAAAACCGGGACTACCATCACCAGTGCCATAACCACCAAAAAAGTTACATGTAGTATCAACATCAAATGAACTAAACTTTGATCTTCCTGTAGGGTCACAGTAATAAGCGGTATTGTTAGTATCATAGAAGATTGGTGCGCGAACATCTGATGTCGCTTTAATAATACCAGAAACATCAAGTTTGATACCGGAATCGGCAGTATATTTACCTACTGCTAGATTGCCACCGACCGGTTGAAGGGCGATGTCCCATACAGACGCGCCATCGGAATCTCTAAAAAATTGAATAGCACCAACAGTTCCGTTTCCACCTGTGATACTCTTCATATAGAAGTATAAATCAGAGGAACCAATCTTTGCATCATAATCTGTTGTTGTGACGGAAGCTGTTCTTCCTGGCCCTGTTTGATTTAATTTACCTGAAAAATTAATTTGGCCGCTAAAAGTTTTAGTTCCACCAATAGTTTGATCACCTGTGGTATATACACCATTGGTTACAGTGCCAGCATTACCGGTAACACTAATACCCCATGTGCCGGAAGCACCAGAACCAGTTAATGTTGGTGTATATGAAGTATAGTTGCTGCTATCTAAGATTTTTTTCCACGCATTCCATGTAGTATTGGCACCAGTTCTTTGCCAAATATTACTATTATCAGTAAAACCAAGTTGATGAGAAAGACCACCTGACCAATCAGTAGTAGTGCCATATTGTCTGAAAGTCATCAGACCATGGAAACTACCACCATCTGATAAGCTACTTGATGCGTTTTCCTTAAAGTCAAAAGCAACACCTCTATTAATGGTTTCTGGTGTTGTTGTAACCGCTCTCGAATCAGCGGCATTGACGAAACTTGTCGTCCCTGAATTACCAGTAACACTAATGCTCCATGTGCCGGAAGCGCCTGTGCCGGTTAGTGTTGGTGTATATGAGGTATAATTGCTAGTCGTAAGCGCCGTATTAGCTAGACCGAACGCTGCGTTAGTTACAGCCCAATTCTGACCGAGTTGTGTCAGTGTGGCATATGTGGCAGTGGCATATGAGTTTGCTGCACCTGTAGATGTATTAGTGTAGGCTCTAGCTGTAACCAATAGTGTATCAGAATAAGCATTAGCAGAGGTTCCAAGTGTATTTGCCTGACCATATGCAGCATTAGCAACAGTGAACGCACTATTAGAAACACCATATGCAGATGTTAGTCTAGAATCTACAGTAGCAACGTCAGTGTTAGATGCAATCTGATAGAACGTAGTGCCATCATTAGTGAACGTCCACTTATCTACTGACTCATTCCAAAGAATAGAGACATTGGCAGATGAACCACGACCGACTTCAATACCCGCATTTTCAGATGGGGCAACTGATACCGGCATATCGGCATTAAGGGTGAGAATATTGTCACCAATAAAGAGTGATTGAGTATTGGCATATGTCGTGGTGCCAGAGAATGTAGCATTACCTTGAACAACCAAGTCGCCAGTAATCGTGCCACCAGCTTTTGGTAGGGCAGAGTTGGCTACACCGAAAGCAGCATTAATCACACCAAAGGCAGAATTGACCGCATTGTAAGTTACATTCGAATGACCGAAAGCAGCATTAGCAACCGTGTAACCACCATTAGCAGTATCATATGCAGGGGCAACCTGTGGTGCAACATTGTTAGCCGAACCGAATGCAGCATTGGCAACATCGAAGGCCGAGTTGGCATGTGTTCTGGCAGTATTGGCCTGACCGTAGGCTGCGTTTGCTGTATTGTAAGATGGTGCAACTTGTGGGGCTACGTTATTAGCAGAAGCAAAAGCTGCATTGATAACGGCGAAAGCCGAGTTAACAGCGGCGTATGTAGTATTTGAGTGAGAGTAGGCAGAGTTGGCAATGACACCAGCCTGATTAGCTAGTGAACCGGCTGTGTTACCAGAACCAAAGGCTGCATTAGCTGTATCAAAGACAAGGTTAGAAGTCGCACCAGATGGAATGGTTGCGCCATCGACCTGAATAGCTGTTGCTTGAATTGTGCCACCAACAGTGACAGTATTAGAGGTAGCATTGACCACAAACGTGTTGCTACCCACGATTAGCCCATTGCGGACTATAAATTCTTTGTTAGCCAAAGTTCACTCTCCCTATTGGCTTTTGAATGTATTTATTTGTTTGTTGTTCTCAACAATCTGACCGTAGTTGTTGCATTAACTGGCGTGACGTTTAGAGCAACATTACTTGAAATGATTGAAATACTAAAAGTCGCGAGTGAACCGCCAGTTGTGATGGTTCCATATTCAGAGATATAAGCATTGGTGTCATCATGCAGAACTGAAAGCTGTGTTGTATGATAGCTTGTTCCTGCATTCATGGTGACAGAATAACTTGCCGAACGGTATGAGGTAGTCGGAAATCTATCTAGTATCTGATCTGTAGCTGTTGATGTTACGATATTGGCGCTATACAGGGCAGAGTCGCCAATAGTGATAGCGGCAGAACCGTTGGCAAAAGCCTTCTCTGGCTCTAGACCAACAACAGTAGGAACAGCTTCAACCCACTGTGCAGAGTCGTTATCGGTATAGTAGATATACAGTTTGCCTAGATCACTATTCCACCAGAAGCTACCGTTTGTTGGTGATGATGGTGGGTTGGCGGAAACATTGGCAACGCCTGTAACGCCTCTACCCTCGCCACCACCAGCGGGAGATGTCTCTACCCATTGTGTGGAGTCATCATCTGTATAGTAGATGAACATACGACCGGAAATGGTATCCCACCAAAGTGCGCCGGGATTGACGCCAGTAGGTGGTGCATTGCCGATATTAATGGTTGCGGCAGATGCTGCTAGATTGGCCTTGGCAAAAGCTGCATTGGCAACTGTATAAGCTGCATTGACCGAAACATAAGAAGCATTGGCTACACCAAAGGCGACATTCAACAAATCTCTTGTTGGTGCAATCTGTGGTGAGACATTGTTAGCGGCAGCGAAAGCGGCATTAGCTGTATCATATGCCGCATTAGCTGTGTCTCTGGCCGGGGCAATCTGTGGTGATACGTTATTGGCAGATGCAAATGCTGCATTCGCCGTATCAAAGACAGACTTAAGATTGGCAGCAATCGTTAGTGTATCAGTAAGAAAGTCACCAGTGATTTCGATATTGTTACCGGGATTGATGGTAAGAATATCAGTTGGTGATGTTGATACTAGAAGTGTGCCGCCAGCATTGACTGTATAGAATGTATTCGCACTACCGGAAATCTGTTGAATGTTGTTGGCAGGGTCTTTATAGAAGATTTTGCCGTCAGCATAGTTAAGCGCAATTTCACCATGTTCCAACTGACCCGCAGTAGGAAGATGCGATGCGACCGAAGATTTCTTAAGTTTGATTACAGTGTTGGCCATTAAAAGTCGTCAGTCTCGTTTTCCGGTTCTACAACATGAACAACTTTTAGAGCGACCATATCTTCTGCCTTCTCTCCCGGTGGTACCCAAGGAACTTTCTTGCCTTCGGTAACAGTGGGTATATATGGCACAATAGGTGGTTTTGCCTTGGCTTCTACCTCAACTACAGCGGTATTAGCTTCTTCTTTAGGCACTTCCTCGCTTACACTTGTAGACTTCTTCTTTGTATTTAGACTCTTCTTGGAAACGGTGGCTGGAACCAACTTCTTTAGTTCTTTGACCTGACCATCTTTCTCTGCCAGTTGAGTTTTGAGTAATTCAACTTCCTCTCTAAGGGAATTGTTTTCACTGTTCTTCTCAACCAGCATTCTTTTGGCTTCGGCAATCTGACCGGTCAAGGTATCCATATGCGATACCTTGTTCTTCATTTCATTGTAAGAACTTTCCCAAGTTGTGGCATGTGCCTTGGCTTGGTTTAACTCTTGCTCATTGGTCTTATGACCGGCCAATTCATTTTGTAGAGAAGCGATTACACCGTCCTTTTCCAAAACTTGATCTTGCAGAACCTTCAACTGTGTCTTCGTTTGAAGCACGATATTGATGTTCTCATGAACCATACCTAGCGCATTTTCGACATAGTAATTGATGTATTTGTTAGCGTCACTCATTGTATTAAGTCTCCACTTGTTAAATTATTTAGAAGCCGCCTCCATCAAGATGCGCAAAGTGAGGAACGCCAGCCGCCGTGGCCTGTAGAACCTGACCATCTGTGCCAGCACTTGTGACCTGTAGTGCGCCAGTGCCGTTACCGAAGATAACGCCGTTGGTTGTGAAAGAAGTGACGCCTGTGCCGCCGTATAGAACTTGGACGGTATTGGCTTCCCATGTGCCGATGTTGATAGTGCCGAGACCGGTAATGCCGCGATAGTTGCCAGAAACTAGGGCTTCTGGAACAGTGCCGGTATTCATATAAGAGGCGTTAGCAGCGTTCTTATCGGCTGTGTTGGCCTGTGCGAAAGCAGCATTGGTTGTCGTATAGTTCATGTTCGCCATGGTGTAGGCGGCATTGACTGTATCGAACGCAATGTTGGTTACGGCATAATTGGCATTAGCCATTGTATAGGCAGCATTCGTTGTGGTGAATGCTGTGTTGAGCATTGTAAATGCTGCATTGGTGAGAACGTAATTGGCATTTGAACTGGTATAGGCCGCATTAGTGACCGTATAGTTCATATTTGCCGATTCGTAGGCAGCATTGGTTGTATCGAATGCCGTCTTAATCCAAACGTAGGCATTAGCACCATTTAGTTTTAGGTTGCTAGTTACAACGTCTGCATTAAGAACAGCGAGGGTAAAGTTGTTACCAGAGGTATCAATGTAGTTCTGGCCAGGTTCTTTGTTATACTCTTGGAATAGGAAGTATTCTTTTGAACCGGCAGAGCGGAAGATACCAGTATGAACATTGACAGATGAAGCATTGACATAGTTACCGACAAAGCCGATGTCTACTGCGTCTGACTGATAGTTATTAGCAGCAAGATAGATTAGTGGGTCTTTGACTAGTAGTGTTGTCGTGTCAACGTATGTGGTGTTACCATGAATTGTTAGGTCGCCAGTAACAATAACGTCACCAGAGATGGTGCCACCAGCCGAAGCGAACTTGGTATTGGCAAGATCATAGGCTGCGTTAGTTGTCGTATAATTCATATTTGCCATTGTGTAGGCTGCGTTAACAACCTCAAAGGCAGAATTGGTGACGACATAGTTAGCGTTGGCAGATGTATAAGCTGCGTTTAGAACTTCAAATGCGGCGTTTGTAACCACATAGTTGGCGTTTGCCATTGTGTATGCAGCATTGAGAGTATTGAATGCTGTATTGGTTACAACGTAATTGGCATTGGCAGAAGTATAGGCAGCGTTTAGAACGTCGAAGGCAGCATTGGTAACATCAAAGGCTGCATTAGACTGATTAAGGAAATAGTTACCGCCGATAGCAATAACATCTAGACCATTGGCCGAACCGATATAGAGTTTACCTGACTGATAGGAATACGCCAATTCGGCCTGTGATAGCGAACCCCCCGGTGGTGTTCCAGTTGTGCTGGAACGCTTGATTTGAATAATTGTGTTTGCCATTTTAGAAGGTTCCTCCGTTTATGATAGGCAATTCTTTAATTACGAACTTTCCACTAGCCTCATCATAAACCAATGTTTCGTTGTTATCGACGCTAGTTGTGTCAACGTCTTTGAGTTCTCTAAGAGTATCTACTGTATTTCCCTTAGTATTTATGAGAATACGATTTTTGGGTGTAGTTCTTACGGTAATCTTAGCCATGGGCGTTACCTCGTGATGCCGGGAGTGACATGCACGACGCCTTCGATAAGGCGCGTATAATAATTGTTTTCGCCAGTATAAAAAAGTCTCACATCAAAGAAGTAGGTGCCAACTTTAAGATTGGAGGTATTAGCAGCACTCATCTCTAGATAAATCTCACCATTAGAGGTGTCACTAACAGAGCAAACAAAAGAGGCGGCAGCATTCACCGAAAGCATAGAGCGTCTAAGCTGGCTAGTAACAACAATGCCAGAAAGGTTCTGTGGCGCATTGGTGTCATCGTCAGCTATGTTGATTGTCGTATCAAAGTTTGACCCCTGATCGATGAATAGTTCGACGTATTCTGACAATTTATTGTCCTTGTGGTTCTTCCGGTTGTGCTACGGTTGACGCCTTAATACTAGCAATGAGTTCTTCAATAATTTCTGGCGGAATGTCAGCCATATTACTACTATTTATATCCAACCCAAGTTCGCGCATTGCGGCAAACATAGGGGCAAAATCTTCTTCCGAACCTTGCATTGGTCTGACGGTAGAAGCATCTACCCACTTGCCTTGGTTCTCACCAACTGTGAGGTTGGGATACATCCACACATATTCCTTGCCATCATCTGGCTTTGCAATAGGTGGAACTAGTTTCTGTGTGGCCTGATCAAATACCCAATCGGCCTCTAGAGGATTCATCTCTTTATATCGCTGTATGATCTCGTCTTGACCGACTTCGCGAATGTCTTTGAGATGATAATATTCTACATAAGTTGGTGTTTCATATAGATCGGTGTAGTAGTTACTTAGTTCATAAGTAATGGTATCGATCATCTGATTTTCGGTTAGTTCTGGCATAGGTTGTTTAACGAAACGAGCAAAGCCCTCTGGAATGTTAGTGGGGCTAATATCTGGAAAGAACAATCTTAGATTGCTTTCAACAGAGGGATGACTGACTGCCTGACCATTTTCAATTTTGATATATAGATTTTCTTCCATCATTAACTCCAAGAGATACCGACCCAACCATTACCACCTGTGCCACCAGCGTGATAACCGCCACCGCCACCAGAACCAACATTGACTGTTAGGCCGACACCATAGCCGGGACCATTAACACCCTTTGTCCATGAGTATTGAACACGACCGCCCTGATAACCACCAGAACCACCACCAGCACAGCAACCATAGCCGCCGCCTGCGCCACCACCACCGCCGCCACCAGCGACATTACCATTGATGTTATTACCACCATGACCGCCCCAATAGCCGCCATACGCTCTAACACCATTGAAGTTTGACTCGCCGCCTGTGCCACCGCCATTGCCACCGCCACATGCTTGGCAGCAACCACAGCCATATGGATACCAGCCGCCACCCCAACCGGGAACACAGCAACATGTGCATGAACAGGTAGAGCAACCAGTGCCACCACCACCGCCAGAACCAGCGCCAGCAACGTCACAACTTAGAGTTTCATAGGCAGGAACGTAAAAAGTATAAGAACCGGCACCATATGAGGTAGAACCGGCTGTTGGCTTACTGTAAGCCGATGACATAGAGATTTCGCCAGAGCCAACACCTAGAAGCGAACGAACTTCACCGTCACCTAATGATGTTGTTGCAGAAGCATTGCGACTAACGATGAAAGCAATGTTCGAAAATGATATTTCACCTGATCCCTGTAATGCCATCTAGATTACTTCTCCCAAGGTAGCTTGGTATCTTTGTTGACCACCTTCTGATCGGTGATCATCTTCTTAATCTGTGTATCGATATGTTGTGACTGTGGTAGATCAATCTTTTCTTGTACCCATCTCAACACATCTTTTTCTTTGACTTTGGTGAGAGGAATGAATGATTCATCAATCTCATCGGTAGACAGTGTGGTGACGCCATGAAAGACGCCAGTTAGACCATCTTCTTCACCAATCTTATCCCATTCAACTCTGGTCACGGCAGTCTTCTTATTGCCAATGTCGGCAGTCTGAATCTTGGTGACTTTCCATGTGTAGGTGATTGCCATTGTTATTGTCCCTTTAGTGCTTTAAGTTCGGCTTTTAGTTCTTCGATCTCTGTCATGAGACCGTTGACTGCCTCGACTAGGACAGGAATGATCTTTTCTTCCTTAACTGTCTTGTATGGTGCGGTAGGGTCATAGTTGATGTCATCTCTTGGTGTGAGATTGTTCACATCAACATACTGTGACATTTGCACGGCTGTTGCCTGTGGTAGAACAGCTTCGACTTCCTGTGTGATCAAGCCGACTTCGATACCATCGCCCATACCAAGCTTCTTACCGATAGCATTCCATTCGAAGCGATAGCCTTTAAGACCGCGCATGATTGGCTTCCAATCGGTGATTGGCTGTAGGTTTGTCTTTAGGCGTCTATCTGAATAGGCTGTGATATTGCCGTTTGAATAGATTGTGCCGTATGACTGTAGGTAATCGACATATACGTTTCTTAGACGGGCGTTGCCATGTCCTGCACCATCCCAAGAGAAGATGTAGTAGCCTGTGTTCTCACGATCATACATAACATTTGAACGTGTATCATTTAGATATGATATGCTGTTAGGATCGAGATAATAGTTACCATCATTGGAGTCGATGAACTGTTGTGCATAGACTGTAGAGAATGTTGGTGAGTTGCCTGTGCCAAGATTCTGGTTGATGGTATATGCAGTAATGTTACCGGCTGTTGTCGCATTACCGGCAATGTTCATTGACTGACCAGAGATAAATGCAGCAACCTTCGCGGCAGTAGCCGAACGGAAATAGTTATCACCAAACTTACCCATGATGTAGGTAAGATTGCCTGTGTTCACATCGTCGGAAGAGTTCATATATGAAGCATTGACATAACGGAAGTTGGAGTCGCCGTTGGAGTCTCTTGCTGCAATCGTTGAACCTGTTGATGCAGATGTTTGGTTTAGACCATCCAGTAAGTCAGCATCAAGACCAGAACCAGCGCCGTCATTACCGGCAGTCCAGACAAGATTACCATTCACAAACAGATTAGAACCTGGCATTTGATAGTTAGAGCCATCGAAGCCTAGTGAACGTGTGCCACCAGAGTTTAGGAACATATAACCAGTAGAAGGTGAGGCACTTCTATAGACGCTGATATCACCAGTGAAAGCGCCGCCTGTAGTTGCAGGAACAGTATTGTTTGCTCTACCGAATGCCGCTGTCAATCGAACAGATTCGGCATTGGCCAAGGTAAATACAGCATTGGTCACTGTGTAGTTGGCATTAGCCATTACATATGCAGCATTGACAGTTGTAAATGCTAGGTTGAGTGAACCATATGCAGATGTGAGTGTTGGTGCGACGTTCACACCATTGACGGTTAGAACCTGATCGACGTTGGCAGAACCGGCAACATACACGTTGGCTGTCGCGGGTGGATTGGTGTTACCAATAGAGATACGGCTGTTCTGCACATCGACAAAGAGTGTGTTGCCAGTGTTAGCAAAGAGCGTGTTGTTGGCAAGTAAGACTCTTGAACCGAAGAAGGTGATTGTCTTATTGGCAGCATCACCT